>LNFM01000763.1_pt1 | contig 156351 bp, 142 predicted proteins | sample 596031 | NCBI WGS metagenome assembly LNFM01 (sample SAMN04254537, study PRJNA301005) | activated carbon metagenome | isolation source: dual media filters at the Ann Arbor, Michigan drinking water treatment plant | place: USA: Ann Arbor | reverse complement strand
ATCGCAACAGGCGAAAACGTTTTGGGTTGCGATTTAACTTGATCGCAGGGATATACAACGTTGAGCTTGAAATTTAAGTTTCGAAAGAGGTCTATTGATGATGTCAGACGGAAACGCGCGTGCCAATAATCCCGCACTCAAATAATCCGCAAATCTCGCGCCAGAACCCAGCCCCACCCCGCTTCGCGCCATTTTTTTCGCCTCCTGTGTTTGCAGGATGCAATATAGCCGATATTTGACTAAGTGAACAGTATTGGGTCAGGTCTTGATTTTTGACATTTTTGGTGATGCCTGTCTCCAAAACAACCCAATGCAGATGTGATAGGCTGCGTTCCTTAGTGATACAATGCCATGTTCTATTGAGTCCTTACCGCTCCGGCTTTTCGTCATTTAATTATGGTTATTGTGTAACCCATGTCTAATCCTGCATCCCATCCCATCCAGGCCGTGCGCGGCATGAACGATATTTTGCCCGAACACGCGGGCTACTGGCATTGGCTGGAAGACAGTGTGCGCGATGTGCTTACGCATTATGGTTATACCGAAATACGCCTGCCGATTGTGGAAAAAACGGAATTGTTTTTGCGCACCCTCGGTGAAGTCACGGATATCGTTGAGAAGGAAATGTATACCTTTGCTGACCGCAACGGCGACAGTTTGACCTTGCGACCCGAAGGCACTGCGGGCTGCGTGCGTGCGGCAATTGAAAATGGTTTGCTGCATAACCAGGTGCAGCGCCTCTGGTACAAAGGGCCGATGTTTCGCCACGAGCGCCCGCAGCAAGGCCGTTACCGCCAGTTTTACCAGATTGGCGCTGAAACCTTCGGCATGGCGGGGCCGGATATTGACGCTGAACTGATATTGATGACAGCGCGGCTGTGGCGCATGCTCGGTGTGTATGACAATCTGGTATTGCATGTGAATTCCCTGGGTACAGCACAGGCGCGTGCCGCGTACCGCGAAAAACTGGTCACCTATTTTTCTGCGCATTCAGCACAGCTTGATGAAGACAGCACACGGCGTTTACATGCTAATCCATTGCGGATTCTCGACAGTAAAAATCCACAGATGCAAACATTAATCGCAGGCGCGCCGCAGTTACTGGATCATCTTGACGACGAATCACGCGCGCATTTTTCCCGGCTGTGCGCGGTGCTGGATGCGGCGGGTGTGGCATACGTTGTGAATCCGCGCCTGGTGCGGGGGTTGGACTATTACGGTAAAACGGTTTTTGAATGGGTTACGACCCGTTTGGGCGCGCAAGGCACAGTGTGCGCCGGGGGACGTTATGATGTGCTGGTGGAGGAACTGGGCGGCAAGCCCACCCCGGCGGCAGGTTTTGCCATGGGTGTGGAGCGCCTGGTGACACTGCTGATGGAAACCGGCGTGACGCCGCCCGTGGTCGCGCCCCATGCTTATATGATAGTTGCAGGCGAGGCGGCTGAGCAGCAGGCCATGGTATTGGCGGAAACATTGCGCGACGGCATTCCGCATTTACGGCTGACGGTGAATTGTGGTGGCGGCAGCTTCAAAAGCCAATTCAAAAAAGCGGACAAGAGTGGCGCTCGTTATGCGCTATTATTGGGCGAAGATGAAGTGGTGCGCGGTGAAATCGGTATAAAATCGCTGCGTCCCACCCCGTTGGGTGGGCAAATACAGGCTCCGTTGGGTGAGCAATCAAAAGCCCCGGCGCAACAAACCATCGCCCAGAAAGATTTGATCAATGCATTGTTAGATATTATCGAGGAGTGACGACGTGGCAGACTACGCAACAGAAAGCGAACAATTTGAAGCATTCAAGCATTGGTGGAAAAAAAATGGCACACTGACCAGTGTAGCGCTGGTATTGATGATTGCCGGGTTGATAGGAACACAATGGTGGCGTACGCAGACTGTGGCGCAAGCGGAAGCGGCTTCCAGCGATTACCAGCAACTTATTCAAGGGTTGTCCAGGAATGATGCGCAGGCGGTGCAGCAGCATGCCTCACGCATTATCAGCCAGTTCAGTTCTACGCCTTATGCGCCGCTTGCGGCGCTCGCGCTGGCGAAAACAAAACTGGAACAGGGTGATAAAAAAGCGGCGCGCACGCATTTGCAATGGGTACTGGATAATGCCAGTCAACCGGCGCTTAAATCCGTGGCGCGGCTACGTCTGGCAAAGATTATTTATTCTGAGGGCGAATATCCCGTCGCATTGAGTTTATTGAGCGCCGACAATGCTGGCAGCTTTACCTCTGAGTATGAAGAGTTGAAAGGTGATATTGCGCTGGCCATGAAAAATCCCGGAGAAGCCCGTGCCGCTTACACCCGCGCCTTGGCCGCGTTGCCTGAAAACACCCAGGAGCGGACGCAGTTGCAAATGAAGCTTGATGATCTGGGAGTTAAGAATTAATGCGTTGCAGGTTAGGTATTATCGGGGCGAGCATTATTCTGCTGGTGTTATCAGGAGGATGCAGTTCGACGCCGGATATTGACCCTCCGGCGAAGCTCGAGCCCCTGCAATCCCCCACCCCAGTGCGAGTGCTGTGGTCACAAAATTTGTGGTCCAAGCTCAAAGGGCATGATCTGCGCTTTGCGCCATTGTTACACGGTGATCGGTTGTTTGTTGCAGATAACAAAGGCCAGGTACGCTGCCTTAACGCACAGACTGGGCGTATTGTCTGGGAAGTTAAAACCGATCTGCGTATCGCATCCGGGCCGAGTTTGGGTACGGGCTTGAGCAGTGAACCCGGCGGTGGTTTGTTATTGTTTGGCACCCATGATGCTGAAGTGCTGGCATTGCGTATGGACGATGGCGCGGTGGCATGGCGCAGCACCGTGTCCAGCGAAGTGCTGGCGCCGCCGCGCGCAACAGAGTATGGAGTTGCGGTGCGCACCATTGACGACAAGGTGTTCATGCTCGACGCCACAACGGGTAAGCGCCTGTGGGTGCATGCGCAGAATGTGCCGATATTAACTTTACGTGGCACCAGCTCGCCCTTGCTGGCCGGTGAGAAAATTGTGATAGGTTTCGCTAATGGAACACTGGCCGCTTATAATGCGCGCGATGGCGCGTTGGTCTGGGAAACGCGTGTGGGTGTGGCGCAAGGCCGCTCTGAACTGGAGCAGATGATTGATGTCGATGCCGACCCGGTGCTGGTTGACGGGGTAATCTACGCAGTATCATTTCAGGGGCGTTTGGTCGCAGTAGATCAAGACTCAGGCCGCGTGTTGTGGTCGCGCGAAATGTCGGCTTATGCGGATTTCGTGATTGATCAAGATAAGATTTACATCACCGACCAGGCAGGCCATGTGTGGGCGCTGGAACGCAGTACCGGCACGGCATTATGGAAGCAGGACAAGTTGCATGGACGAGGCGTCACCGGCCCCGCAGCGCAAGGCGATTTTCTGATAGTGGCAGACAGTGAAGGGGTTGTGCATTGGTTGGCGCGTGATGACGGTCGTTTTGTGGCGCGCTACGCATTGAGCGAAGAATCCGGATCAATCCCAATCAGCATCACGCCAGTTGTCTCTAACGATATTGTATTTGTGCGTGGTAATAAAGGTAATCTGGAAGCGTTGCAGCTCCGCAAATGACAGTGACGATGGCATGTAATCCGATTTTTTATGACGAGGTGGACAATGGCTACCAAACCTAAAATCAAAGCCGATGATGTTTTCTACCGATTGTTGCGTGACGGCCATGTTGTCGAGTTTAATGAAAAAAAAGCGCAGGGCGTGACAACGGATTTGACGCACTGTGATTTCCGGGGTGTGGATCTGCGCGGGTTGGACGCGGCGGGCCTGGATTTCAGCGGCGGTTATTTTCGCCAGGCTGATTTGCGCGGCATTGACTTCAGCACCAGCCGTCTGGAAGGCGCCAGCATCAACGCCGCCAAAATTTCTGGGACGTATTTTCCGGTGGAGTTAACGGCGGAGGAGATTACGTTGTCGCTGCTGCATGGGACGTGTTTGCGCTATTCGAAGTAATGGCCGGGATAGGGTCTAATCGCAATACGGGCGTAGGTTATATAAGCTGTGTCATTCCGAGCATGGCGAGGAATCCCCAAGATCCCTCACTGCGTTCGGGATGACAGCATGGAGTGATTCACTTAGGCGCATGTGTGGCGGCCGTTTCCGGCATCCTGCCTCTTATGGCACCTGCAGATCCATGTGCGGCGCAATATTATCCTGCAAAAACCCATGAAATTTGGCCAGTTCGGGGTGGCGGCCGCTGACGTCGAGCACGTAACCGAGGGTGCGCGGAATGTCTTTGAGATAGCCCGGTTTTCCGTCTCGGATATTCAGGCGGGCGAAGATGCCGATGGCTTTCAGATGACGTTGCGCCCCCATTAAATCAAACCAGCGTAAAAATTGTGCCAGACTGACGTTGCTGAGAATGCCAGCGTGCGTTGCCTGCCCATGATATTTTGCTACCCATTCTTCCACCTGTTCGCGCGGCCAGGCGATGTAGCAGTCACGTAGCAGTGACACCAAGTCGTAGGTGACGGGGCCGATCACGGCGTCCTGAAAGTCGAGTACGCCGGGGTTGTGTTGCTCTGTGAGCATTAGGTTGCGCGAGTGATAATCGCGGTGTACCCACACTTGCGGTTGTTCGAGCGCGGCTTGGGCGAGTAGATTGAAGGTGTCATCGAGCGTGGCAGTGATGGCGTCATCGGGTGTTATTTTCAGGTGTTGCGCCATGAACCAATCCCGAAATAGTGTCATTTCACGCATCAGCAGTGGTAGGTCATAAGGTGGCAATAGAGTGGTGTTGGGCGCGCCGGGGCGCTGTAATCGCAGCAGTGTGTTCAGCGCTTCACCATAGAGTTGATCGGGATTGGCGTTGGTAGCGCTCAGCTCCTCCAGATATTGGCGGTTCCCCAGGTCAGTGAGCAGTAAAAAGCCCCGCTCCAGATTGGCATGCAGCACGCGCGGAACATTTAGCCCGCGCTCGTGAAAGGCCTGAGCGACGTTGACGAAGGGGCGGCAATTTTCCTTGTCGGGCGGGGCGTCCATGACGATGTGGCTTTGGTTCGCATACTGCACACGAAAATAACGCCGAAAACTGGCGTCGCTGGACGCAGGTGCGATGTCAAAGGTCGGCAGGCCCGCATCGTGGCGCAGCCAGTGGGTCATTTCATCAAAGCGGTTCAGCATGGTGTTAGTGTTCCTGGTCACAGGGAGTTATAATTCTCACATATTAAGCGATATACAGGGTAATTTACCAACCCTTGTTCACCATGCCCATCTACTTTAAATAGCGTAACCGTGAATCATCCTTTATCGACACTAATAAGCCGCTGCCGCATCTTTTTTTGGTTATGGATTTCCACGACTGCAGTTTTTGCCGCCACGCCGCCGTCCATTGAAGCGCCATGGGCGCTGTGTCATACCCATTCTGTTGCCAAGCCGCGCACGTTGACCCCTGCTACGCCAGAAGAATCCCCCACGCTGGTAGATGCCGATAACGCGGTGATGCGCGATGGCGGTATATCGGTATTCAGCGGCAACGCTTTACTGCGTCGTGCGGCGGAGAATCTGGCGGCGGATACGGTTATTTATGATGAGGTCAAAGACACCGCAGAGGCGAGGGGCAATGTTCATTATCAAAGTGACGCGATGGAGGTGACAGGCGATGCGGGTTTTGTGGAGCTGGAAACCGAAAAAGGCCACTTTGATAATGCCCGGTTCCGTTTTGAAGAACAGCATGCACGCGGCAGTGCGCGAATTGTTATCAGGGATAACCCGGATGTAACGCGCCTGAAAGACACTACTTATACCACTTGTGATCCTGGCCGCGAAGCCTGGCTGTTAAAGGCGTCGCGCGTGACCATTGATCAGGGCAGGGGTATCGGTGAGGCTTACAGTGCGACGGTGCGCTTTATGGGCGTGCCGTTTCTATACATTCCGTATATTTCCTTTCCGATTACCAATGCGCGCAAAACCGGCTTTCTGATTCCGCAGATTGGCACGTCATCGCTGTCAGGCACCGACGTGCGCATTCCTTATTATCTGAATCTTGCGCCGCATCGTGATGCCACGATTACGCCACGCATCATGACTGAGCGGGGTGTGTTGGTAGATAGTGAATTCCGTTATCTCAATCGTGCCAGCAACGGGCAGGTGAATGTCGGTTATTTGTCGGGCGACAAGGTGTATGGCAAAGATCGCCTGTCTGCCGCCTACCGGCACGCCGCCAATCTTGCCCCCTACTGGAACAGCGATCTGGTTTTTAATTATGTATCCGACAAAGACTACCTGAGTGATTTTGGCAATGGTCTAAGTGTTGCCAGTGTTACTTATATGGAGCGCCGTCTTGATCTCACCTATCAGCGTGAAAATGTTTATTTTCTGACGCGTGTGCAGGGCTTGCAGCCAGTGGATAATGCTGTGCCCCCGGCGGCGCGCCCTTATCGGCGTGTGCCGCAAATGGTGTTTACTTACGACCAGCCTCAAATTGACGCTGGTGTGGCGTATCGTCTGCAAAGCGAATGGGTGCGCTTCGATCAGGAAGATCACCTCACAGGATCGCGTCTGGATTTGCAGCCTGAAGTGAGTTGGCCGTTGCAGCGTGCGGCGGGGTTTGTGATACCCCGATTGAGCCTGCGTTATACGCGTTATGATCTAAATAATCCCGCTCCTGGCAATCCCACAGCACTGACGCGCACCGTGCCAGTGGTAACGCTGGATAATGGTATTTTTCTGGAACGTGATATGACATGGGGCAAGGATCCCTTGTTGCATACTCTCGAACCGCGCCTTTTTTATCTTTATGCGCCGTACCGTGATCAGTCCGCTTTGCCGGTGTTTGACAGCGGCGGCATGGATTTTAATTTTTCACAATTGTTTCGCGATAACCGCTTTAGCGGTGTAGATCGTGTCGGCGATGCCAATCAGATCAGCGCGGCGCTCACCACGCGCGTGCTGGGGCGTGATAGCGGTGTGGAGCATATGCGGCTCAGCCTCGGGCAAATTTATTATTTACAGGATCGTCGCGTGACATTTCCGGGCGGCGCAGTAGAAATGCGCCATAATTCAGATGTGGTGGCTGAGGCAGCGGCGGCGTTAGCGCCCGCCTGGGCAGCCACGGCAGATGCCTACTGGAATCTGAATCTGGAACAGATTGAACGCGGTTCGGTGCAGATTAAATATAATCCGCATAAAAACAGTATTCTTAACATGGCCTACCGTTATCGCCGTGATCAAACCGACCAGATTGATATATCAACATTTTTTCCGCTGCATCGGCAGTGGAACTTCATTGGCCGCTGGTATTATTCGATACCGGACAACCGTATTTTAGAGTCGCTGGCAGGATTAGAATACAATAGTTGTTGCTGGGCGTTTACAATAGTCAACCGCCGCTATACCACCACGGCTGGTGAAATGAATGGTTCACTGATGATGCAGTTGGAACTCAAAGGCCTGATGAGTGTCGGAACGTCAGTTCGGACGGTATTGGAACGTGGTATTTTAGGCTATCAGAATGAGCGTTAATGTAAATACATGAACTCTCTCCCGCAAGTCGGGAGAGAGTTCGGGAGAGGGTTCAAAGTAAATGATGCAGAAAATTTTTTTCGGTTTGGCGTTGATATTTTCACAAGTGGTAATAGCTGACGCTACGCCATCCTCTTCGCGGGTGGAAATAGACAGTATTGTAGCTATCGTCAACGATGCGGTAATCACGCGCAGTGAACTGGATGACCAGACGCGCACCATCAAGCAGCAGTTGCGCCAGCAAAATACCCCGGCGCCGGCGGATGATGTATTACAAAAACAGGTTCTCGAACGACTGATTACCAGCCGCTTGCAATTGCAGTTGGCCGCCAACACGGGCATACGTGTGGATGATGACACACTGAATCGGGCCATTAACAGAATTGCTGTGCAAAATAAATTGTCATTGACTGAGTTTCGCGCCGTACTTGAAAAAGATGGCTTCAGCTTTGATAAGTTTCGTGAAGATATCCGTGATGAAATCACTATCACGCGGCTACGCCAACGTCAGGTTGACAGCCGTATTACGGTGACTGATCAGGAAATTTCACAGTTTCTTGTGGCACAGGCACGTCAAGGCAAATCAGACGACGAGTACCGTTTGGGTCATATTTTAATTGCACTGCCGGAAGCCGCCTCACCTGAACAGATTCAGGCCGCACGCCAAAAAACCGAAAAAATTCTTGAAAAATTGCAAGCCAAAGTAGATAGTGGCGCAGAAGGCAGTGCTGATTTCAAAGAAACTGCAATCGCCGTATCGGATGGCCAGCAAGCGCTCGAAGGCGGCGATCTGGGATGGCGTAGCGCGGGCCAATTACCTTCATTATTTGCCTCCCAGGCGCTTACCATGAAGGTGGGGGAGTTAAGCGGCATTATTCGTAGCTCAGGCGGTTTTCATATTATCAAACTGCTCGATTACCGGGGCGGTAAACGCCATACGGTGACGCAAACATTGGCCCGGCATATTTTAATTCGCACCACTGAGCTGATTACTGACGATGACGCCAGTATCCGTTTGGAGCAGTTGGCGCAACGCATCAAAAAAGGCGAGGATTTTGCCGAGTTGGCGCGTGGCGTGTCCGATGACACACTCAGTGCCGCAAAAGGAGGTAGCCTGGATTGGGTCAGTCCCGGTGATATGGTGCCTGCTTTTGAAGAGGCCATGAATGAATTGCAGCCTGGAGAGGTCAGCGTCCCGTTCAAGAGCGAATTTGGTTGGCACATTGTGCAGGTGCAAGAACGCCGTGAACATGACAATACGGAAGAATATACCCGTACCCAGGCCCAGGAAGCACTGCGCAACCGCAAGATTGAAGAAGAATATCAAAACTGGCTGCGGCGCCTGCGCGATGAAGCGTATGTGGAATATCGGCTTGATGGCGCGGCTTCGTAAGACGCTCTATACATGATCCCCCGCATTGCGCTAACTCCCGGTGAGCCTGCTGGCATCGGCCCTGACCTGTGCATACGCATCGCCCAGCAGGATTGGAATGCCGGGCTGGTGGTGGTGGCCGACCCTGATCTGCTGGCACAACGTGCCCGGCAGTTGGGTGTGCCGCTGCAATTGCAGGTATTGGATCCCTATGTTATGCAGTCGCGTAGCCGGATTGGAAGAAGGCACCGTGCTGGCACACTTAAGATATTGCCTGTTTCATTGGCCGCACCAGTGCAATGTGGTCAGTTGAATCGCGCCAATGCCGCTTACGTGCTGGAGACGCTACGCGTTGCCACTGCCGCATGCTTGAGTGGTCAATGCGATGCCCTGGTCACCGGGCCAGTGCAAAAAAGCATTATCAATGACGCAGGCATCGCCTTCACCGGTCATACGGAATTTTTGGCAGAAATTACCCAGACCCCGCAGGTGGTGATGATGCTGGCCGTGTCTAATGATATGGGCGGCCTGCGGGTGGCGCTGGCCACCACGCACTTGCCGCTGCGTGATGTGAGTGACGCCATCACCGCGCCGGGCCTGGAAGCAGTGTTGCGCGTGTTGCACCATGATCTACGTACCCGATTCGGTATAAGTGATCCGCATATTTTAGTCTGCGGCCTGAATCCCCATGCCGGCGAAAGCGGCCACCTTGGATCCGAAGACGATCAGATTATTGCGCCAGTGCTGGAAAAATTGCGTAACCCTGATAGTGGGCAGGGTATGCGTCTCACTGGCCCGTTGCCAGCCGATACCTTGTTCATCCCCAAGTATCTGCAAACTGCGGATGCAGTTTTGGCGATGTATCATGATCAAGGTTTGCCGGTGCTCAAATACGCGGGTTTTGGCCGTGCTATCAACATTACTCTGGGCTTACCGATTATTCGCACTTCAGTGGATCATGGCACGGCGCTGGATCTGGCAGGCACCGGTCAGGCCGATACTGGTAGCCTGGAAGCCGCCATCCACGCGGCGCTGGACATGGTGAGTCGCAGCGTCAAATAGGGTAAAATAAAAACATTAACAGGATAGCAACTACAGGATTTATATGGATAACAAGATTGCCTCACGATCAATGGCCCTTTTAACAGGCTTCATTTTCTGGAGCCGTTGGCTGCAGGCTCCCTTATATTTGGGGCTGATTATCGCACAAGGGGTATACGTCTATCACTTCATGATAGAGCTTGCCCACCTTGTAACTAAAACCGCCACCATTAGCGAAACCGAAATCATGCTCGTAGTGCTGGGCCTGATTGATGTGGTAATGATTGCCAATCTATTGATTATGGTAATTATTGGTGGCTATGAAACATTTGTTTCACGGCTTAACAAAGAAGGGCACCCCGATCGTCCCGAATGGCTGGGCCACGTCAACGCCAGCACCATGAAGATCAAACTCTCCATGGCCCTGATTGGTATTTCGTCCATTCATTTGCTCAAAACCTTTATCAACGCTCCCCACCTGGATGAAAAAACCATGCAATGGCAGGTGATCATTCACCTGACCTTTGTGGTGTCCGCCGTTGCCATGGCGTATACCGATAAATTAATGCAAAAACCGGCACACTAGGTTCTGTTGACATTCTTAAATCTACTGCGGCTGCGTAGGGTCAAATACTGCAAAGCGTACTCCCTGCGTACTCCTTAACGTATCTCAAGTACGCCTGCGTCATCCTCCAGTCCGTGCACTTTGCAGTATTTGACCCGACGCACCCTCGTGACGATCCAGAATGTCAACAGAACCTAAACCTGCATATTATTGCCTGGGCGTTAGCCGCACCAAAGTAGGCGTCTGGCCTGGAGTCCCCTTCTCCTGCGGCATCGTTTGCGGTTTGATTTTCGGTTCCCCCCTTATTTTGGCCCCTCAAAAACCTTTATAAAGCGCGACTTCACGAGTTGTGCATCGCCGTATCTTCCCCCTTAAGTCTTTTTTTTTCTTGCCGCTACACTTGACACGGAAGAAAAACAAATAGAAATGACGTCAATAACTACGTGAATTGGGATGCATTGAATGCAATTTCACATAGTACTTCAGGACGCGAACTTTTAGAGGAAGGGACATGGCAGAAGATAACAGTGCGGAGTATAGGTTCGCAGACGTTAAAGTAATGATTATCGATGACAGTAAAACCATACGCCGTACCGCAGAGTTGATTTTACAAAAAGCAGGATGCCAGGTGATTACTGCGGTAGATGGCTTCGAATCGTTAGCGTTGGTTGTTGATCACAAGCCTGACATTATTTTTGTTGACATCATGATGCCACGCCTGGACGGTTACCAGACCTGCGCGGTCATCAAACACAATCTGGTTTTTCAAAATACTCCCATTATCATGCTGTCCAGCAAAGATGGACTGTTTGATAAGGCACGTGGACGCATTGTAGGTGCTGAGCAATACCTGACAAAACCATTTACCGGCGAGGAATTATTGGCTGCCATCAAGCGTTATGTCAAGCCAAAGGATGGATTGACAAAAACAACAGCGGATGTTGAAAGCAATGAAGTTGTTCTAACAGGTTTATAACAGGAGCATACAATGGCACGTATATTGATTGTAGATGATTCACCAACGGAAATTCATGTTTTAAAAACCATGCTTGAAAAAGCCGGCCATCAGACAATGAGCGCTGGCAATGCAGAAGAAGGAATTGCCAAAGTAAAATCCGAAAAACCGGATTTGATTTTGATGGATGTGGTGATGCCGGGCACCAATGGCTTTCAGGCCACCCGCGAAATTACCAAAGATCCTGAAACAGCCCACATTCCTGTCATTATTGTTACGACAAAAGACCAGGAAACAGACAAGGTATGGGGCTTACGTCAAGGCGCCAAGGATTATCTGGTTAAGCCCGTGCAAGAAGCCGATCTTCTGGCCAAGATCAAAGCCGTGATGGGAAAGTAATGCTGTGACGCCATCAATAGACTCGGCAACATCTTCGGCAACAGGCAATCACCCGTACGCCATACTGCATGATATTGAGCAGCGCAGTCTCGACGTGGGTGCTGAAGTGCCCCGAGAAGAAAAACAAAAAATCACCTGGACGGGTGTAGCCTTTGCGCTGGGGAATAATTTGTTGCTGGCGTCCTTGCGCGATATACAGGAGGTATTGGATTGCCCACCCCTGACCGCTGTGCCGCGTACCAAAAAATGGCTGAAAGGAGTCGCCAATGTGCGTGGTCGCCTGCTTCCCATAGTTGATCTGGAGGTCTATTTGGGAGGATATGAACAGCCGATACAGGAAGACAGCCGTATTCTCATCGTCCAATATGGCGCACTTTCGGTTGGCTTGCTAGCAGGCACGGTGTTAGGACAGCGCCACTTTCAGGATGAAGACAGTTGTCCTGTGCCGCCTTTTGAAGATAACGAAAAAACTAACCGGATGATGGAGTATGTGCGCCCCATGGCGTACCGCAGCAAGGAAGGTATTTGGTTGCTTTTTGATGTGCGCAAATTGGTGACGTCACCCCAATTTCTGCAGGTGACAACGTAAAGGAGTTTAATGAATTTTTTTGTTAAGAAACTTATGCAGCGTGTCATTTCGAATGAATCATTGTCATTTCGACCGCAGGGAGAAATCTTTGTCTCGAGTCTCGAACGAAGGTGAGAGATCTTTGAGAGATCTTGCAGGATTTCTCCCGGCAACTGCTCCTGCATTGCTCTACCTTCCGCCATCCATGGCGGTCGCCTGCGGTCGAAATGACAATGTATTAATCAGATATTCCTTTAGTCAAGGACAGATGTTTCCTGGGGAAGTGGCAGAATTTTATTACACAGTGTGAAGGGGTAAGATGGTATGAAGAAAAACTGGTTGGATAGCATGAACTTTTTGAAGGGCATGATCTGGCGCAAAGCAAGCCCTGCATCGCTGCAAGAAGGGAGCAGTGCAAAGCGCAACGGGACTAATGAAAAGCAGGGAGTGGGTGTGAACGCCCTTTTGTGGACCTTGGTCGGCGTTATGGCATTATCCATCGTGAGCCTTGGAGGGTTCGGCTACTATTCTACCTTCAAAGAATTGCAGTTGGCTGAGGCTGACCTTGATGATGTCGCGATAGATATCAAAATGATTACGCTGGCCAGCGGCGCAGAAACGAATTTCAAGAAGCAAGTGCAGGAATGGAAAAATATCCTCATTAGAGGCGGTGATCCGGCTCTTTTTAAAAAATATCTGGCGGCGTTTGAGAAGGAAGAGAACAAAGTACAGAAGGGTTTAATATCACTCAAAAATATCATGGCGATGCAGCCACAATTGGCCGCAGACAATATAAATCAAGTGGATTCATTGCTGAAGGTCCATAAGGATCTGGGCGTTACATATCGGGAAGCATTAAACAGCTATGACACTGCGGAGCCCGATGTGAGCTCCCATTTGGTGGATCTGCTGGTGAAGGACGTAGATCGCACACCCACAGATCAAATGGAGGCTCTGGTTACCCGACTAAATGACTTTACCATTCAAAATATTGCGGACGATAAAAAGGCATTAGAGGAAGCTTTCGCCTTCACTACCAAAATTTTTATTGCAGTGGTATCAGGCGCGCTGGTGCTAACAATTGTGCTTACATTGCCGATCCGAAAAAATGTTAACAAGATTCTGGATAAGGTGAGTAATTTGCTAGCCCATGCCGAGCAGCAGAACCGCCGTAACCAGGATGCCATTTTGCGATTACTGGATGAAGTGGCCGATCTTGCAGATGGTAATTTGACACGCAAACCGGCAGTGACAGAAGACATCACGGGCGCTATCGCAGATTCGCTGGGTTACGCTATTGAAACATTGCGTAAACTGATTGGCGCCATCAACTTGACCGCGGCGCAGGTGGCTGCAGGCGCGGTGGCTACACAGACTACGGCGTTACAGCTAACCGCTGCCAGTGATAAGCAAGCACAGGAAATTAATACGGCAGGCACTGCCGTGCAGGAAATGACGAAGTCCGCTGAACGTGTGTCCAGCAACGCAGCGGAGTCCACGGCAGTGGCTCAGCAATCCGTGGACATTGCCAAGAAGGGTGCGCAGACGGTGCAAGGCACTATTCAAGGTATGGAAACGATTCGTGAACAAATCCAGGAGACTTCCAAGCGTATCAAGCGTTTGGGCGAAAGCTCGCAAGAGATCGGTGAAATCGTTGGCTTGATTAATGATATTGCCGATCAAACCAACATCCTGGCATTGAATGCCTCCATTCAGGCGGCTATGGCGGGTGATGCGGGACGCGGCTTCGCCGTGGTGGCAGACGAAGTGCAACGTTTGTCCGAACGTGTCGGTAGTTCGACCAAGCAAATTGCAAATCTGGTTAAAACCATTCAAACCGACACTAACGAGGCGGTTATTTCCATGGAAAAGAGTACCTCCGGCGTGGTTTCAGGTACCCGCCTGGCCCAGGACGCAGGTAAGGCGCTGGGTGAGATCGAAGGTGTTTCGGTGAATCTCGCCCGCTTGATCGAAGACATTTCGCAGGCCGCCGGCCAGCAGATGACCATGGCCAATAGCGTGTCCAGCACCATGAAAGTTATTCAGGGCATCACCACGCAAACATCAGAAGGTACAAAACAAGCGGCAGAATCCATCGGCGAGTTAACGGGTATGGCAGATAGTTTGAAGAAATCCGTGGCGGGTTTCAAACTGCCTGCATAACGGTCTCCTGGCTTAGTGTGGCGCAATAAACGACGAGCCACAATCTTGAAATCAAAAAGGCGTGTGGCATGATAGCAGTTGAGCATATGGACTATGGCGCCCTCAAGCTAGTCAAGGGTGAAATTGATGTAAACCTTCTGAAGGCGCATGATGCATTGGATGCATTCAGAAAAAATACAGAAGATGCCGCACCAATAAAATTGTGTAGTATCTTGCTGCATCAAGTACATGGTGCATTACAAGTTCTCGATTTCACATGGGCATCTGTGCTTGCAGGTGAGATGGAAAAGGTGGCCTGCGCAATAGCGGAAGCCCCAGCCAGGCGCACGGACTGGGCGTATGACACATTAACGCGATCCATTAATGAATTTCCGAAACATTTGACCAAGCTGCAAGAAGGAGAAGATACGCCTCCTTTGGCATTTATACCTTTGTTGAATGATTTGCGTGTTGCGGGTGGCGGCTCGGTTTTGTCAGAAGCCATGGTATTTTCTCCAAAGGATACCTTGGCTGTAGAACCACCACCTCTTGACCTGGAAATAAAAACTTATGATGCTTTGGGTGTTCGCGCTTTGGCGGGCCGGTTACGCCCTGTTTATCAAACAGGTTTATTAGTATGGTACCGGGACGCCCACAATAAAGCTGCCCTACGCCGCTTAATGGAAGTAATGATACAGCTTCAACAAGCATCGCCAGATGAGGGTCTGTGGTGCGCTGCGGGTGATGTCATTGAAAAACTATTGGAAGGGAACCTTGAGTGCAGTACCTCCATTAAACTTTTGCTTGGGCAAGTTGAACGCCAGATCCGGCGGGTTATGGAATCTGGGCCTGAAGACTTGCTTGTAAAGCCCCCCACCGATTTAATTAAAAACCTTCTTCATTATATAGCTGTTGTAGAAAACCAGGCAGACATTTCTTCAGGCATATCTTCGCTTCAAGATCGGGATCACGGAAAAAATGTAGAAAGCCCTAAATCAACGCTGTTATTGGACATGGCAGCAAAAGCAGTAAAAGATGAATTAGGTTGGGCAAAGAAAAAATTAGATGATTTTGCCCGCTCGGGTGGGCGTCATACCCAGGATGAATTGCGCGCCATTATGGATGTGCTGCGCCGTGTTTCTGGCACATTAGATATGCTAGGCCGCTGGGAATTACGTCAAAGAGTAAGAAGGCAGACGGGTATCCTGGGCTCCATGCTGGGTGAAGAAAGTATCCTGAATGACCCCCGGATCATGGAGGTCGCCAATGCCTTGTTGTATGTTGAATCCTTGTTAGGTGATAAAAAAATACATCCGAAATCCGCATTACAAACATTACCCGATGATTTAACGCGTCACGTGCAACCGATGCGTGAAGAGGAATATCATGAATTGTGCCGTGCGATAATCCGCGAGGTCATGGTAGAGCTGACACAGGTAAAGGATGACATTATTGCATTCTCAAAAGAGCCAGGCCAATGCGATTTGTTGAACCCTGTACCGAGCCTGATGCATCGTATTATAGGCGCTCTCACCATGTTATCTTTGCGCCGCCCCACGATTGTTCTAAAGGCGGTATACCATTATATAAGCCATGAGCTGCTGGGTGTAAGAACCGTCCCAACCCAGGAAGCATTAGACTGCTTGGCAGACGTGTTGACTAGCGTTGAATTCTTTTTGGATACGATGGTTGAAAGCCAGATGAATCTGGATTCTTTGTTGGATATGGCTGAAGGTAATATCATAAACCTAGGATATTTAGTCGACAGAATTGATGGGATGGTTGTTGATGTTGGTGCCTCCCACATGCTTGCCGACGAACATGAAATAACCGCCAAAGATGAAACGCTAGTACTGTCCTCCCCACAAAAGGGCGAGCCTCTTGTTGGAGACCCTGCCGCAAAAAGTGCGTTTTCCGAAATTACAGCCGCCGAAGTTACAGTTGTAGACGGTCCCGCTGCACCGTCTTCTCAAGTGGCCAGCATAGCTGTGATTGCTCACGGTACAGTGGAGGCTGTCAATCCTGAGAAAGATGCGGTGGTAATGGCAGGTCAAAATGAAGAAATGCTGGACGAGATAATAGAAATATTTGTTGAAGAAGCCACGGAAGCCATTGGTATTATCCAACAATATTATCCGAAATGGAAAAAAGATATCAATGATGTTGATTCTTTGAATACCTTCAGGCGCTCTTTCCATACCCTGAAAGGCAGTGGGCGATTGGTAGGGGCAAACGTTGTTGGAGAGTTATCCTGGGCCGTAGAAAGCCTGTTGAATGCAATTATTGAAGGAGAAGTCAGTACCTCCTCGGCCATCTTTGGTTATCTGGACGAATGCTTGACAGTTGTGCCGGAATTAGTGGAAAAATTTCAGATTACCAGGACGAAGACAGAAATTGCTGATGATATTCAGGTGTTAATAGCGAAGTCGAAAGTGCTGATTGCGATACCAGAAACAGCTTCAGAACCAGAATCTTCAGCACTTCCTGTTATCGATACCCCCGAGCCACTGACACTCATGGCGGTGCAGGAAGAGTCCGTCGTTGCGGTAGCAGTGCATGAAATAATTTACGTGACGGAATTTATAGAGGCTGTTGAGGTTCCAGAATTTAAATCATCGGTAGTTAACGATGAAATATCTGGTATTGATCCGCTATTGTTAGAAATATTTACGAATGAATCTGCAACACGCTTAAACGAAATAAGAGAATTTCTGGATCATTGCCATAAGTCGCATAAGAGCTATGTAACTGAGCCATTGATGCGTAATCTTCATACTTTGCAAGGCAGTGCAAGTATGGCAGGTTTCAGGGAAATTGCAGAACTGGGGGATGTATTTGAACGACATATTAATTTTATTAACCAGGCACAAAGGGAGGTGACGGTTGAAGAATTGTCCGCATTGAAGGATTTTGTTGATATTATGAATGCATTGCTGCATCCCACTAACTCCTTGCAAGAAACACCCGAGAGTGCAAGAACCATTGGGAAGTATCATGCTTTAATGGTAAGAATGCATAAAATAATGGATAACAGCCATGACGCTAAAGCCCCATCGGGTGCTATTGCGGAAGAATCCATTTTTAAAATTGATTTATCAGAACATTCTGATGCTGACAAAGAACATGAAGAAATGGTTGTGCAGATATTTATGGAAGAAGCGGCCGAAATTCTTGAAAATACAGAAACCGCCCTGCATCAATGGATGAGCTCGCCAAGTGCGATGGCGCCAATGGCACGTTTGGAACGTGAACTACACACGCTTAAGGGCGGCGCGCGCATGGCTGGAATGGTCTCTATGGGTGATCTCAGCCACAGCGTAGAATCTTTGTTAAGTGCCATTGTTGCCGGAAATATGGACGTTACTGACGAAATAGTTCAGTTATTGCAACAATCGCACGATCAATTGCATCACATGCTTGAGCAAGCAATCAAACATGTACCGATAGTGCCTGCCGTGGAATTGATAGCTCGTCTGGAAGCGCTGGCGAGACATTCGGTGCTGAAGGATGGGTCCGCTCTTAAGGATACCCATACCAACGAGATTGTCATCACAGCTTATTCAGAGGGCGTTGTTGATCCTGTTGAATTAGAGGCGCAATCAGTTGTTTCGGAGTCAATATCAACATTAACGTCTGGATCAACTTCAGAAGAAGAATGGTTGATAGAAAAGACATCCACAGAACAAGTCCGCATAAAATCAAATATTCTTGATAATCTGTCAAACCAAGCTGGTGAGCTTAGCATTTCCCGTGCGCGTTTAGAGCAGCAGGTCACAATGTTACGTTTTGGATTGAATGAAATGAAACAAACCGTAGGTCGTTTGCGTGAAAAAATAAGAAAGCTCGACATGGAGACAGAAGCACAGATTTTATTTCGTTACCAGGAAGTCAGTAACCAGGGTGAAGAGTTTGATCCTCTGGAGTTTGACCGGTTTTCTTTGGTGCAACAGTTATCTCGCGGCATGATGGAAGGTACCAGTGATCTTTCAAGTATCCAAAGTCAATTCGAAAAACAAGTGGGTGATGCTGAAGCTTTGTTGCTCCAACATGCGCATATGAACACAGAATTACAGGAGACCATGATGAGTACACGTCTTCTGCCTTTCTCTGGTGCATCATCACGCCTGAAACGTCTTGTTCGGCAGATTTCACGTGAAACAGGTAAGTTAATAGATTTTGATGTTATCGGTGAAAATATCGAGTTGGATCGTACTGTTCTGGAGAAAATTATTGGTCCACTTGAGCATATGATACGTAATGCTGTTGATCATGGCATTGAGGATGTTGCAAAAAGACGCGAAATAGGAAAACCAGATCAAGGAAAGATCAGCTTACATCTGGCCAGGGAAGGCGTGGAAATGGTACTTAAAATACATGATGATGGAGCAGGACTCGATTTGCGCGCGATACGCCATAAAGCAGTAGAGCGCGGCTTGGTAGCGGAGCATGAAGTTATTGATGATCAGGCATTAATGCAATTTGTTCTGGAGTCTGGATTCAGCACTGCTGAGAAAGTTACACAAATCTCAGGCCGTGGTGTCGGTATGGATGTTGTTAATAATGAGATTAAAAAACTTAGCGGCAGTTTGAATATTGAGTCAAAATTGGATCAAGGAAGCACGTTTACGATCCGCCTTCCCGTGGCATTGTCTGTTGCCCGCGCCTTGCTTGTTAAAGATCATGGCCAGATGTACGCGATTTTGCACTCAAGTATTGATGGTGTAATGAGGGTTGATCATGCGGCATTGATGAAAGCATACAGCGAACCTTCCCCGGTTCTTGAATATGCTTCTGGGCACTACCCGGTATATTCACTGCATAGCTTTTTGGCGGGTGACACATCTGCATTGCCAGATGAACAGATCAGACATCTTTTTTTGATGGTACATGGTGGTGGCCAACGGGCAGCGTTACGTATGGACTCCTTCGTTGACAGCCGGGAAATTGTTGTGAAATCCCTGGGGCCGCAGTTAAGTAATGTTCGTGGCATTATGGGCGCGACTATTATGGGTGACGGTGGTGTGGTGTTGATTTTGGATATACCTGTTTTACTGCGTGTCAGTATAGTTGAAGATCAGCGGAGCCTCAAAAATAATTCATTATCTGGGCAGTCTGCAGGATTGCAACATGTCGCTCATGACAAAGTGCTTACTGTCATGGTGGTTGATGATTCTATTACCGTGCGTAAGGTAACGTCCCGTTTGCTGGAACGGAACCATATGCATGTAATTACCGCTAAAGATGGCGTGGATGCAGTGGAAGTATTGCAGAATCATATACCTGATGTGATGTTGCTGGACATAGAAATGCCGCGCATGGATGGTTTCGAATTGGCATCCGTGATACGTAATGATGAGCGCCTTAAGCATATACCTATTATCATGATAACTTCCCGTACCGGAGATAAACATCGTGAGCATGCAATGCGCCTCGGTGTGAACCAATATCTTGGGAAACCGTATCAGGAGGATGAGTTGATGGGATATGTTCGTAGTCTGGGCGTTCTGGGTGTTGCTAAGAGTGATCCAGTCAGTGTCGAATTGAACGCGGCAGGATAAGGGCGCTGATAAAATTAAATTAAAGTAAAGGTAAAGGAAAAAGTACATGGCTAATACATTAAATGTGATTCATAGTTTGTTACTACCTGTGCATGGCACTATGTTATTGCCACATGCTACAGTTGCAGAGGTTATTGCTTATAGCCCTGCGGAGGCGGTGCCTCACGCGCCGGCCTGGTTGATAGGCATGCTGCCGTGGAGAGGCACGCTAATTCCTTTGATATTTTTTGAAGGAGCCTGCGGTGAACCCTTGCCGATCTTACTGGCTAACCAGAAAAATATTGTAGTATTGAAGACGCTGGGATCTGATCCTAATATGCCGTTTATTGCGCTGGTGATCCAGGGAATTCCCCGTGCTATCAAGATAGACCCTGAAGCGCTCACGGATGAAGGTCGAGAATCCGTGCAGCCATTTATACTAAAACATGTGCAGGTAAAAGGACAACCCGCTTATATTCCTAACATGGATTCTTTGGAAAATATGATAAAGATGGCTTTGGTGACAATTAATTAATCTGCCGTATAGCTTCCGAACCCCGTTCATCTGAAGCCACCTACGATGTGTTGTCATTTCGCCGTTCCTGTGGTCGAAATGGCACGCACGACGTTAATCTTAGCCTCTTTACCGCCTAACCCATAAAAACCCCCGTTTTATGCCTTTTTGTTTGTTAGCTCTATAAAAACGCTGCATAATGGACAAATGTAGTAAAATTAACCCTTTGTTCAATCAGGCCAAGAACTTCATGCTCGAAATCAATCTCATCGTAAAACGCATTAAAGATATGCAGGAGCGTTCCGACGTTCTGAGGGGGTATCTTTGACTATGAATCCAAAAAAGAACGCCTGACTGAAGTCGAGCGCGAGTTGGAAAATCCCAAGGTGTGGGATAGCCCGCCCCGTGCCCAAGAGCTGGGGCGTGAACGTGTGCAGTTGCATCAAATCGTCGATACGCTGACGGATCTGGGTGATAAGCTGACGGATTCACAAACCCTGGTCGAAATGGCGGGGGAAGAAGATGATCAGTCCACGGTTGATGCCGTGGTGGTTGACCTTGACGTGCTGGAAAAAGGCCTCGCCGAGCTTGAGTTTCGCCGCATGTTTTCCGGCGAAATGGATAAAAATAACGCCTTCCTTGATATTCAGTCCGGCTCCGGGGGTACCGAGGCGCAGGATTGGGCGAGCATGTTGATGCGCATGTATTTGCGCTGGGGTGAGCGGCGTGGCTTTGTGACGGAGTTGATTGAGATGTCGCCCGGCGAAGTGGCGGGCATCAAGGGCGCGACGATCCGTTTCGAAGGTGAATATGCCTACGGTTGGCTGCGCACTGAAACCGGCGTGCATCGCCTGGTGCGTAAATCACCGTTTGATTCCGGCAATCGCCGTCATACCTCGTTTGCTTCGGTGTTCGTGTCACCGGAGGTTGATGACAGCATTGAAATCGACATCAATCCCGCTGATCTCAGGATCGATACCTACCGCGCCAGTGGCGCGGGTGGGCAACACGTCAACCGTACCGAATCGGCGATTCGTATTACGCACCTTCCGTCGGGTATCGTGGTGGCGTGCCAAAGCGACCGTTCCCAGCACAAAAACCGCGCCACAGCCATGAAGCAATTGCAGTCCAAGCTGTATGATATGGAAATGCAGAAGCGCCGCGCTACGCAACAGGTGCTTGAAGATGGAAAGTCGGATATAGGCTGGGGCAGCCAGATTCGTTCTTACGTGCTGGATCAATCGCGCATCAAGGATTTACGCACCGGCGTTGAAACCGGCAACACCGGCGCGGTGCTGGATGGCGACCTGGATGAATTTATTGAGGCCAGTTTGAAGAGTGGTTTGTAAAAAAGCAAAGTAGGGTGGGTTGAAAACCCACCAAGCGTTGGCCGCTTCCGCCATCCGACCGCCATGGATGGCGGAAGTGTCGAAAATGCAGGAGCATTTTTCGACCTGCCTCTCGCGGCACTTGCGCATCCATGCACGGCGCGCAGCAACACAACACACTTCGGAATAAATTTAAAAACTCGAAATACTGGAATTTATGACAGATCAATCACCCGAACCGCAAGATGAAAATCAACTGATCGCCCAACGCCGTGCCAAACTGGTGGCGTTACGTGAAAAAGGTTTTGCATTTCCTACCGATTTTCGCCGCAATGTCGTTGCCAGCGAGCTGCATGCCAAATACGGTGAAAAGGACAATGAATTCCTTGAAGCGCAGCCCATCCGCGTGCAAGTAGCCGGGCGCATGATGGCCAAGCGCATCATGGGCAAAGCGAGTTTTGCGCAACTGTCGGATATGTCGGGCCGTATCCAGGTGTTTTTACAGCGCGACTCCCTGCCGGAAGGCGTATACGAAGAATTCAAGACCTGGGATGTTGGCGATATTCTGGGTGTGGACGGCGTGTTGTTCAGGACCAAGACTGGTGAGCTATCAGTGCGGGTTGATGAAGCGCGCCTGCTCACCAAATCATTGCGGCCTTTGCCAGAAAAATTTCATGGCCTGGCGGATCAGGAAACACGTTATCGGCAGCGTTATCTTGATCTCATCATGAATGATGTGGCGCGCAACACGTTTCGTATGCGTACGGCCATCGTCGATTATATTCGCGCCTTTCTGAACAGGCGTGACTTCCTTGAAGTGGAAACGCCCATGATGCAAGTGATTCCGGGCGGTGCCACGGCAAAGCCGTTTGTGACTTATCATAATGCGCTGGATATGCAATTATTTCTGCGCGTTGCTCCCGAATTGTATCTGAAACGTCTGGTCGTCGGGGGTTTTGAAAAAGTATATGAGATTAATCGTAATTTCCGTAACGAAGGTTTATCAACGCGCCACAATCCCGAATTCACCATGCTGGAGTTTTATCAGGCCTATGCTGATTACCATGACCTGATGGATCTTACCGAAGAACTGCTGCGCGGCATGGCAAACGATTTGCTTGGCACGACGGTGATTAATTATCAGGGTGAACAATATGATTTCGGTAAGCCGTTTACGCGCATGACGGTGAAAGAGTCCATCCTGCATTTTAACCCTGACATTAAAGCCGCTGATCTTGAAAATCTTGAGACGGCACGCAGCCTGGCGCAACAGTTGAAAATACCGCTGAAAGACAGCTATGGTCTGGGCAAGGTGCATATTGAGATTTTTGAAAAAACTGTAGAACATCGCCTTAAGGATCCCACCTTTATCACCGCGTATCCCACTGAAGTTTCACCGCTGGCGCGCCGCAATGATGGTGACCCTTCCATTACCGACCGCTTCGAATTTTTCGTCGGTGGTCGTGAAATCGCTAATGGTTTTTCCGAGCTTAATGATGCCGAAGACCAGGCCGAGCGTTTTCGCAAGCAAGTGCAGGATAAAGACGCCGGTGATGAAGAAGCCATGCATTTTGACGCCGATTATATTTGCGCCCTGGAACATGGCCTGCCACCCACCGCAGGCGAGGGCATCGGCATAGATCGTTTGACCATGCTATTTACCGATTCGCCTTCAATCCGTGATGTGTTGTTGTTTCCGCATATGCGGCGTGAGGTGTAGTAAGGAAGGCTTGTCAAATCAGTAAATATTATTTACTGATTTTATTTTTTGGATTGTCATCCCGAACGCAGTTGCTCACTTATATTAACAAATCTCCCCATCCTTCTTTTTACAAAAAAAAAGGGGGGTCTCTCTGCCGCAAAAAGTGAGGGCACACGTTGCGCACGGTGAGCTTTCACAATTTGAGCGTGTTCACTATCTGCTACTGCTTGATCAAAACCAACAATCATAATGCCATCAAACTTTTTGTGATCGAAAGTTAATCCACATAAAACTGATTCACAAAAAATTCATAAAAATATTGTTGACTTATGGTTCTGGGGGGGGGGTATGGTTAATCCGGAAAAAGGAAAAGTCTATTGTTTGGATTCGACAGTTAAGGATCAGCTTTTGAAAGGGCGTTGATGAATCTCGTAAATTTACTCGTTCTTTATGATGCTTACAAGACCCTCGTTTGGATGGCACAAAACGAGGACTTTTACGAAATTTAGCTTGACGGAAATTTCGGCGAGAACCCCTGCCCGCAACGGTTCTTTTCGCGTTACTTATCAGGAGATCGAATAATGAATATTGGAAAGACCCTGCTACAGTCACCGCATGAGCAGGTTGTAGGATGCGGTTCGCAATGTTCACCACATCCTATGTGCTAATTTTGATGGTTCGGTTAATAATCAAGGAGGTTAATATGTTTTTTAGTAAAGGGTGTAAGTTAAAATCGTTAAAAGTTGTGCTTGCGATGAGCGGAATATTAACCATCTCATCTTTAGTTCCCATCAAAGACGCAGATGCCGCGCTTTCGCTATTTAGTAGGGCAAATTGTGGCGGGTTCAATGAAAGTATTTCTTGGGATCCTTGGGCATATAACTGGCTTTGGACAGACTCGTATCATTACTACAATGGTACCTATCAACATCTTCTTCGTACCGGATGGGCATATACTTGGCGTTCGTACGCTGGACATGTAAATGAAGGATGGGGTGGCTGGTTTGTGTCAGGAGTACATTGGCGATGGACTAGTTCCGTGGGTGTCTACTGGATGGGTAGCACTTCCGCAGTAAACTGTAATTTATCGTAGCGGTAAGGCTTGCCGTGAAAACGGCTAATAATTTTTATTTAAAGAGGATTTGTCAATGGAAATGAAACCTAAAACAGATGTTAAACACTTTTCATCTATCAGAAAGAACATTTTTACAGCAGTTGCTGCTATTTGTCTTGCGACCACACCTTTCATATATGTAAACGCACAAACCGTTCCAAATGCTGGGCATCCACCTATGCCTTCAGGGGTGATTGTTAAATCAATAGAAGTTATGGAAGTGCCAGATATTTTAAAAAATCAGGCAAGGAATGAGATTTCACAAATGAAATCGTTGGGGTATGTGGACGCTCCTGAGGAGGCTGTTTCGTATATGGATAGAGCGATACAAACCTTGAGCAATAATGGGACATCACCGGGGACTGAAAAAAATGGAGGGAAAGGGTTAAGACCCTTTCAGGAAATTCAATCGCTGTTGAAAGTAAAACCTTCTTTATTGCCCGAGTCTAACAAAGAGATACAAATGCTCGGCGCAGCCCCTGGGGGAGTGTTAACACCAGAAGGATGGTCATCTCTTACGCGAGTTTTTGTTATTCCTAAACTTGGCACTCTAATGCTGGAAGAAAATGATTATATTATCTCAGGTGGTGGGCTTGTGATGATTGAGGAGGCAATAAATCAGAAAATTAACGGTCATTCCGCGATATTGCGGAACAAAAAAAGTCAAAATAGGAAATCTACCACTGAATTAACATGGGCCACCGATAGAAAAATATATAATCTAAGTTTAAATAGGATGGTCAAAGGTGCGGCGCTTGATAACTTCATAAACTTGGCTGAGAGTATAATCGACTAACTATTTTAAATCATCAAATCAAGTTTTATATATAATGTGCTAGCCGACCGTGATGATTGTCGGCTAGTTTTTTTCGTGCATAGGCCATAAAAATTTGGAAAACCCATCCTTTCCTGAAAAACTATTTAAGTTTATCGGTGTAACTTCAGTAGTAGTATCAGTTTTGTCTATTCCGATGAGCGCGGCATCGGGCGTAGGGGTGATTATTGCTGCTATCGCATTGATATTATCGGGATGCTCATCTCTTCTCGGCAATACAAGGTATTTATTGATTACTTTTTTTATAGTTACCTTTAACTTGCTCTTTGTAAGTGTATTTAGTGTATTTATGGATCTTCAAGATGTTACAAAATCAACCTTCATGCTGTATATCGGAATCCCTTACATTATTACGTTTACATTTTATGGAATTGGTGTCTATAAGCGTAGACACCTAACAAAATAACGCACAGCAAAGGGTCAAGTCTTGACATGCCACATCAAGCCTAACCTGTCGCTCAAACGGGACGCCGCAAAAGCGCGGCACCCCATTCCCCCTTTGGGTCAGATTCCCTGCTGATTTGTTGTGCTATTGCTACTTTGCATGCTTCGCTTCCAGCGCATCCCAGCGTGCATACGTAGTTGCCAGGGCGTTGGCAACTTCAGTGGCTGCTGTTTGCAATGTTTGCACCTGCGCCGGATTGCTGCGGTAAAGTTTCGGGTCGGCAAGTAATCCGGCAATTTCAGCCTGGCGTTTTTCCAGTGTTTCAATCCGTGCGGGCAGTTCCGCCAGCTCTTTGATTTCCTTGAACGACAGGCGTGGGCGTTTTGTGGATTCTGGTTGTGGCGTCGATGGTGGCGTGAGGGGTTTTGGCGCGCCGCCGGCTGTTCCTGTACTTCCAGTGTTGCCACCGGCCTTGGGGCGGGATCGCAGCCAGTCATCGTAGCCGCCGGGATATTCGCGCAACACACCATCACCTTCAAAGGCAATGACCTGGGTGACGACGTTGTCGAGAAATTCGCGGTCGTGGCTCACCAGGAACAACGTGCCGGTATATTCTGTCAGCAACGCTTCCAGCATTTCCAGTGTTTCAAGATCAAGGTCATTGGTCGGCTCGTCAAGCACCAGCACGTTGGCTGGTTTGGTGAAGAGATGTGCGAGCAGCAAGCGGTTGCGTTCGCCGCCGGACAGGCTTTTGACCAGCGCAAAAGCACTTTCGGGTGGGAACAGGAAGTCCCCAAGGTAACCGATGACATGTTTTCTTGAGCCGCCAATGTCAACAAAATCCGAGCCGGGGCATACTACATCACGCAATGTAGATTCGGGGTCGAGTTGTTCGCGCAATTGATCGAAGTACGCGACTTGCAGTTTGGTGCCGAGTTGTACGCTGCCGCTATCGGGTGCGAGTTCACCCAAAATAAGTTTCAACAGCGTGGTCTTACCGGCACCGTTCGGACCGAGCAAGCCGACCCGGTCGCCACTCATGATGCGGGTGGAGAAGTTGCGGATAATGGTTTTGCCGTCAAAGGATTTGCTGACATCTTCCAGCTCGGCGACCAGCTTGCCAGAGCGTTCACCGGTGTCAACTTTTAGCGATACGTTGCCGATGCGGTCGCGTCGTGCGGCGCGTTCACGGCGCAAATTTTCCAGGCGTAACACGCGGCCTTCATTGCGGGTGCGGCGTGCTTTTACGCCCTGACGTATCCACACTTCTTCCTGCGCGAGAAATTTATCGAACTCGGCGTTGAGCGTGGCTTCAGCCGACAGCAGTTCGGCTTTGCGTTGCTGGTAGGTGCGAAAATTGCCGGGGAAACTGGTGAGTTTGCCGCGATCCAACTCAAGAATGCGCGTCGCGATGCGGTCGAGAAAGCGTCGGTCATGGCTGATCACCACGATACTGCCACTAAAGTCGCGCAGAAATTCTTCCAGCCATTCAATGGCGCCAAAATCCAGATGGTTGGTGGGCTCGTCAAGCAGCAGAATTTCCGGTTGCATTACTAACGCGCGTGCCAGTGCGACACGTTTGCGCCAGCCACCGGAAAGGGTGCTGATGAGTGAGTCTTCAGGCAGGCTGAGGCGCGTCAGCACTTGCTCAACGCGGTTTTGCGCCGACCAGCCACCCTGCGCTTCAAGCGTGGTCTGCACGGTTTGCAACTGTGCCAGCAGGGTATCGGTGTCGGCCTCATGATGTGCCAGGGCATGGCTGATATGGTGGTAGTCGAGCAGTGTTTGACGCACGCTGCCCAGACCTTCCGATACGGCCTCAAACACCGTGAGTTGCGGGTCGAGTGGCGGCTCTTGTGAAACATAGGCGATACGTGCAGCGGTGTCATGCCAACGCGTGCCGCCATCGAGGGCGGATAGACCCGCCAGGACATGCAGCAGCGTAGATTTGCCGGTGCCGTTGCGGCCGATGAGCGCAACTTTTTCACTGGCATCCAGAGAAAAATCTGCGCCATCAAGCAGCGGCCAGCGGCCATAAATAAGATGGGCTTTATCAAGCGTAATTAAAGGCATTCGTGGTTCCAATCACCGCGTTCAGGACAATCTTGAAAGATCTCTCACATTTGTTCGAGACAAGGATTTCTCCCTGCGGTCGAAATGACAGATTATGAGTTCATCAGAGGTATCGTAATAACATTATGACCTCAGTGACTGCCGCAGCACATACGGCAAAATGCCGCCGTGCTGGAAGTATTCCACTTCGTTGGCGGTGTCGATGCGTGACAACACCGTAAATTGCTTTACCGTGCCATCGCTGCCTTTTGCAGACACCTGAAGTTTTTGTGCAGGTGTCAATGCGGTGAGGCCGATAATGTCGAAAATTTCATGGCCGCTAAGCCCGAGTGTTTGTGCGCTTTCACCGGGCAAAAATTGCAGCGGCAAGACGCCCATGCCCACCAGATTGGAGCGGTGAATACGCTCAAAACTTTCCGCGATGACGGCACGGATGCCCAGCAGCTTGGGACCTTTGGCAGCCCAATCACGCGAAGAGCCGGTGCCGTATTCTTTGCCGGCGATGGCAATCAGTGCGGTGCCTTCTTTTTCATAACGCATGGCGGCGTCATAAATCGACATTTGCGTGGCCTCTGGCAAATGCAGCGTGACACCGCCTTCGACACCCGCGACTAATTTATTTTTCAGGCGCACGTTGGCAAAAGTGCCACGCACCATCACTTCGTGATTGCCGCGCCGCGCGCCGTAAGAATTGAATTCGGTGGGTGATACACCCAATTCAATTAAATATTTTCCGGCCGGGCTGGTTTTGCCGATAGAGCCAGCAGGGGAGATATGATCGGTGGTTACTGAGTCTCCCAGCAGGGCCAGCACGCGTGCCTGACGGATATCAGTCAATGCCGCAGGGGTGGCGGTGATGCCATCAAAAAACGGCGGTTCCTTGATATACGTTGAATCGTTGCTCCACTGGAACAACTGATCCTGCGGAACCTTTAATCCATTCCATTCGCTGTTGCCACGAAAAATATCGGCATAAGTGCGTTTGTATTGTGTGGAAACGACATGGCTGCGCGTCAGCTCGGCAATTTCTTCGTTGGTAGGCCAGATGTCTTTCAGGTAAATCATTTCACCATTGGCATTGATGCCGAGCGGATCAACAGAAAGATCAATGTTAATATTGCCCGCCAGCGCATATGCCACTACCAGTGGTGGTGAGGCCAGGTAGTTGGCGCGTACCAGCGGATTAACACGGCCTTCGAAATTACGATTGCCTGACAATACCGCTGCCACGGAAAGATCACCGTCGGCGACCGCTTGTGAAATATGTTCTGGAAGAGGGCCGCTATTGCCGATGCAGGTAGTACAGCCGTAACCTACCAGATGAAAACGCAAGGCTTCGAGGTAGGGCATCAAGCCGGCCTTCACCAGGTAATCTGTCACCACGCGTGAACCGGGCGCCAGGCTGGTTTTCACCCACGGCTTGACTTGCAGGCCGCGCCGCACGGCATTTTTCGCCAGCAATGCGGCTGCAATCATCACTGAGGGGTTGGATGTATTTGTGCAACTGGTAATGGCCGCAATCACTACCGAGCCGTGGCACAGCTTGTATGCCAGTCCATCGGGTTGGCGTATCGGCACGCAGGTGCCAAACACATTCAGCAACTCATCGGGATGCGCAGGCGCAAATTCCGGCGCGACCAGCATCGGATTGCCGCCTTCATTCAGCCAGTCATTGAAATCATCTTTATCCAGGCCGGACACTTCGTCCTTGTATTGGCTGGCGAGTAATTTACGGAACGAGGCGCGCACTTCGCCCAGCGGCGTGCGGTCTTGTGGTCGCGCAGGCCCCGCCAGGCACGGCACCACGGAACCCAGATCAAACACCAGTGTGTCAGTATAGACAGGCTCAGGATGATCGGGTGAATACCACAAACCCTGTGCTTTGTAATAAGCCTCAACCAGCGGTACCGCCTCTTCACGTCCGGTAAGGCGCAGATAATCGGTGGTTTGTGTATCGACCGGAAAAAGGCCGAGCGTGGCGCCGTATTCCGGCGCCATATTAGCGATGGTGGCGCGGTCGGCCAGCGTCAAGTGCGCCAGTCCCGGCCCGTAAAATTCCACGAACTTGCCTACCACACCTTTTTTGCGCAGCACTTGTGTAATCGTTAACACCAGGTCCGTGGCGGTCGCGCCAGCGGGCAGTTTACCCACTAGTTTGAATCCAATCACATGCGGGATCAGCATTGAACTGGGCTGGCCGAGCAAAGCCGCCTCTGCCTCAATGCCGCCGACGCCCCAACCCAATACACCCAAGCCGTTAATCATGGTGGTGTGTGAGTCCGTGCCGATCACGGTATCCGGGTAGACCCAGGTGCCTTGGTCGCTGGCCGATGTCATGGCAACCGATGCCAGGTATTCCAGATTAACCTGATGTACGATGCCGTTATCCGGCGGCACCACGCGAAAGTTATTAAATGCATTCTGGCCCCAGCGCAGAAATTGATAACGCTCGCTGTTGCGCTGAAATTCGTAAGCGGCATTGGCCTGAAATGCCGTCGCGCTGCCGTATTGGTCAACCTGCACAGAATGGTCGATCACCAGATCAGCCGGTGTAAAGGGATTAATTTTTTTAGGGTCGCTGCCAAGCTTTTGCAACGCCGCGCGCATCGCCGCCAGATCCGCTACCGCAGGCACGCCGGTGAAATCCTGCAACAGCACCCGCGCCGGCATAAAGAAGATTTCCTTATCCGGCTCCGCTTTGGGATTCCATTTTGCCAGCGCCTCAATATCAACTTTCTTAACCGCGATACCATCTTCATGGCGTAGCAGGTTTTCCAGCAGAATCTTCAGCGAGAAAGGCAGGCGGGAAATATCACCGATGCCGATTTTGCCCAGTGTCGCCAGGGAATGATAATGATAGGGTTTACCGTCTACCGTTAGCGTGGATTGCGTGCCAAAGCTGTTCAGGTTGGTTTTGTGTGTTGCCATGATAATTTCTCGTGCTCAAGTCGGTATAGAGTACCTTAAATCCGCGTTTCAGGCACGGAATCTGTGGAAAATCTTTATGATTTATACGGTTACTGTGGGAGGGGCTATGGGAAAATTTGCGGGGAGGGGTGTTTTTTACGGTGGGGGTATGTGCAATATCTTCTCATGTGTAGTGAGTCATCATTTTGCTGCGTGTCGGCCCGGGCATTGACATGGCAATGTATGCATGATGGATTGCAGCGATAGCCGAGATTCGCCTGCAGGGGGTGGCGAGGCTGGCACGCCATGCCGTGCCTCCTATCAAGTTTTTCCGGTTTCATGCCGAAAACAATAAACCCAGACTCCGTATCTCAGGTGCTCGCAGTAAGACTCTAATGGAAAATCTGGGATAAAGGTAATTATGCGGAAAACCACGCGTTTCGTGACAGTGGCCTGGGAAATCATTTCCAACGCTGTCCGAGTGGTTCCCCATCAGGGGGGGCGGGTGTGTAAGGAACGATCGTGAAAACAAATGAATTACGCATAGAGCACATCATATCCGCTGTTCGTGCTGCGGCCGCAGATGATTGGGTCGTGAATATTCCAGAGAAAGGTAATGACAAATTATCCGAACTGGCTAAAAGTTTGAACGGATTGTTCTCCAGCATGCGTGCCAGGATCGAAAATGCTGAAAGGTGCATAGACCACCTGGTCGGAACCAATATGCGCATGACATTGATTGACACGGCAATAGCGGGAATCAGGGAGGCCGATGATCGCTGGCGTCATTCGGGAGACATTCATAATCTTTACCGTGACATCCTCAAAAACCTCATGGAAGTGACGGCGGTGGATTATGGCACCATCGCCATTTTTGACAGGGAGGGAAAGGTAAAGGACTTTATGTCTTATGGATTTTCCGAAGAAGAAACAGCTCACATAAATAGCCAGCCATCTGGTAAAGGCCTGCTCGGGGGATTTTATCGGGAAGACAAGGTGACCCGGGTAAACAATATCTCCGAAGATCCGAGGTCATGCGGCTTGCCTGATATGGGGGGCGGGCACCCGGCCATGGAAAGCTTGCTTGGCGTTCCACTTAAGATAAATGGTGTCATGCGTGGCGTTGTTTATCTCGCCAACAGGCCAGGCGGGAGGTCATTTTCCGAAAACGATGAAGAGATCATGAAAATGCTGGCGAGGGAGCTGGCGGCCATACTTGAGCGCAACGAGTTGCTGGAAGCATTGCATGAAAGCAATCAAATCTTGCTCAGAGATATTGAGGAACGCGCGAAAGCACAGGAAAATCTCGCTAAAACCGGTGGACGCTTGCAATACCTGGTCGACAACACACCAGCCATTATTTACACCAGCGTTCCGTCAGGCGACTTCAAGATCACCTTTGTCAGCGAGAATCTGACGCGGGTACTGGGCTACGAATCGCATGAACTGTTGGGTGAGAATGATTTCTGGTTTAATCATATCCACCCAGATGATGTGTCAAGAGTGTTCAGCGCACTGCCTTATTTGTTCGTGGATGACCAAAAGGTTAATCAACAACAGACTTATGAATACCGTTTTCGCCACAAGAATGGTTCCTATACCTGGGTGCATGATACGCTTCGATTGGTTCGCGATACAGAGGGAAGGCCGCTCGAAGTTATCGGCTCCATGACGGATATTACCCAGCGCAAACAGATAGAGCATGCATTGAATGAAGAAAAAGAGCAGCAAAAATCATTGATACAACAATTGCAAGAGGCTCATAACCAATTGCTCCAATCCGAAAAAATGGCGTCGATCGGCCAATTGGCGGCAGGGGTGGCACACGAGATCAATAATCCAGTAGGTTATGTCAGCTCCAATCTCAGTTCGTTGCAAAAATATATTGAAGACCTGTTCAAGGTGCTTCATGCCTATGAAGCCGCTGAACAGCTTATGGGGGCGACCCCCGATATCCGCGCAAGCTTGGAGAGCATTCAATCAATAAAGAAACAGGTGGACATCGAGTTTCTTGAAACTGACATTGTGGAGTTGATCAAGGAGTCATTGGGAGGTGTACGACGGGTTCGTGAGATCGTGCAGGATCTGAAGGATTTCTCCCATGTGGATGAGGTCGAATGGCAAGTGGTGGATCTGCACAAGGGGCTGGACAGTACCCTGAACATCGCCAATAACGAGATCAAGTACAAGGCCATCGTGATCAAAGAATACGGCGACATTCTCCCGGTGGAATGCCTGGCGTCACAGTTGAACCAGGTATTCATGAATTTTTTGGTGAATGCCGCGCAAGCGATAGAGAGCCGGGGGATTATCACCGTGCGCACCGGAATGAAGGATGACTGGGTATGGATAGAAGTGTCGGATAATGGCAAGGGCATTCCGCAGGAGAACCTGAACAGGATATTCGAGCCATTTTTCACCACCAAACCAGTGGGCAAAGGCACTGGACTGGGGCTGTCCTTATCCTACGGAATCATCAAAAAGCATGGAGGCCATTGTGACGTTCACAGTGAAGTGGGGCAAGGAACAAGCTTCAAGGTATGGCTGCCTGTCAGCCAGGGTAATAATCATGGTCATAATCATACTGGGCAGCGTGAAAATGCTGCATGACAGAGTCGGTATTATTTAGATAGAGGAACTCGGGCGATGGACACCCAGGCAACAGATCAGGTCTCTCCTGCCACATTATTATTGGTTGATGATGAAGAAAATATCCTGTCGGCGCTGCGGCGGCTGTTTCGTCCGGCAGGTTATCGCATTCTTACCGCTCAGGACGGCATGCAAGGCCTGGAAGTCCTGGAAAAGGAAAGCGCCGATCTGGTGATTTCAGATATGCGGATGCCGGGCATGGATGGCGCCAAATTCCTCGAAGAGGTTGCCAAACGCTGGCCTGAGACGGTGCGCATTCTCCTGACAGGGTATTCTGATCTGACATCGACAATCTCGGCCGTCAACAAAGGACGTATTTACTGTTATATCAGCAAGCCGTGGGAAGACAACGACATAAAGCTGGCCGTGCAGAATGCTCTGGAAAGGAAGTTTCTGGAGCGTGAAAAGCGGCGCCTTGAGGAATTGACGCTCAAGCAAAACGAGGAACTCAAGGAATTAAATACCAATCTGGAAAAGATGGTGCAGCATCGTACGGCGGAGATTCAGCAGACCGCTGACATGCTCGATCTGGCCTTCCAGGAATTGAAGAGAAGCTATGTGACTGCGATCCCGGTCTTTGCCAACCTGGTGGAGATGCGCGAAGGAAAGGCTACCGGTCATAGTCGCCGCATTGCAGAACAGGCGCGCATGCTGGCCCAGCAAATGGGTATGACAGAAGAAGACACGGAGAATGTTTATTTTGCCGGACTGCTGCATGATATAGGCAAGCTCGGCCTGCCTGATGCTCTGCTTAACCAGCCTTATATCAGCCTGCCGCCGCGCGAGCGCGCCCTCATGGATAAACACCCTGCAATGGGCGCGGCGGCGCTGCTGGCGCTGGAGCCTATGGAGGGCGCCGCCAGACTGATCAGAAGTCATCATGAGCGGTTCGATGGCAAGGGTTATCCCGATCAATTATTTGGCGACAGAATTCCTCTCGGCGCGCGCATTCTGGCAGTAGTGAACGACTATGATGCTTTGCAGATCGGTACGTTGCTCGACAAATCCGCCACGCCGGCTGAGGCGCGCGCCTTCCTGGTCAACAACAAGAACCAGCGCTACGACCCTCGGGTAGCCGATGAATTTGTTAAAATACTTGACCGCCAGCCTAATCAAACTGCCCTACTGCGTGAAGTCAAACTGACTTCCGATGGCTTGCGCGAAGGCATGATGCTTGCGCGTGACTTGCTCAATAGCGATGGCATGTTGCTGCTTACCAAGGGCTATCGCCTGACAGAAGCGCTGATCTCGAAAATCAGGACATTTGAACGGGATACAGGCAAGAATTTAGTAATTCATGTCGAAACAAAATGAGAGGTTCGCCATGCACCGGATCATGATAGTTGATGATGAAGAAAATGTATCGCGTGCATTACGCCGTGCGCTGGCGGCAAGCGATGCTGAAATAGAACTCTGGTGATATCGGACTATCGGATGCCTGAAATGGATGGCATCAGACTCTTGTCTGAAATGAAAAAATTACAACCTGACGCTATGCGTATCATCATCAGCGGCCATGCCGATCTGGAAGGACTGATAGGGGCTGTCAATGCCGCCGAAATTTTTCGCTTCATCAGTAAGCCGTGGAATGACCCTGATTTAACGCTTTGTGTATACCATGCCCTGGAACATCGCGCTGTTTTGGTGGAAAACCGCCGTCTTGCAGATCAGGTGCGCGCCCAAAGAAAAGAACTCGATCGACAAAAGACCGCTCTGCAAAAACTGGAGGCTGAATATCCCGACCTGGTCAGGGTAAACTGGGGGGAAGATGGCTCGATAATTCTGGAAGAAAATGATACTTGATGCACTGTAAAAAGTCACAAAAGCCTGTCATTTCGACCAGCGGGATGACTGCATGCGCCCCCCATGGATGGCGGAAGGTAGAGCAACGCCGGGAGCGGTTGCCGAGAAATCCTTGTCTCGAACGCAAAAATAGCTGTCATCCCGAACGTAGTGAGGGATCTTACAAGATTTCTCCCGCTGGTCGAAATGACAGACTTTTTTGATTTTTTACAAGACCATCACTTGAACATCAGCGAAATATTGGGAATGGAACAGGTGCACCTTGAATGAACTCCCCTTGGATATTAGATACCATTTTTCGCTTCAGAATGGTAGCCACCTGGATTTTGACGTCAAACTCGATCCATCCACGCTGAACCAGATAGACGATTCTACAGACCATCACCCAGACTGGACGGCGCTGGCATTCCATCAATGTTCCAACTGCCCCTTGGATCCATCGATCTCACCCTATTGTCCGGTGGCTCTCAATCTCATCAAATTGATGGAAGGATGCAGCGGCTTGGTGTCTTATGAAAAAGTGCGCCTGGATGTCACCACTCCCGAACGCACCGTTTCCAAAGATACCACTGCACAAGCCGGAATCAGCTCTCTGCTGGGCTTGATCGTCGCCACCAGCGGCTGTCCTCACACGGGCTTTTTCAAACCCATGGCGCGTTTTCATCTGCCTTTCGCAAGTGAGGCTGAAACCATCTACCGCGCGAGTTCAATGTATTTGTTGGCACAATATTTCATACGCAAACAAGGGGGCGAAGCAGACCTTGATATGGAAGGGCTGGTGAAAATCTACCGCAATCTCCAGATTGTCAATACTGCACTGGCGGCACGGCTACGCGCGGCCAGCCAGCAAGACGCCGCCGTCAACGCCGTGGTTCTGCTGGACAGTTTTGCCAAGATAGTGCCCTATACGATTGCTGATTCACTGGATGAGATTCGACATCTGTTCATGCCATTCCTGGCGCGAGATGAAGATGGATGATCCGGCGCCTGTTCCCAAATCCAAAACCGCAACGCGTCTTTATCGGTATTGCACAATCTCACTCAAGTGTCGGCGTGACGTTGGCTCGGGCATTTCGGCAGGATAGCCGATGCTCAGCAGCGCGACGGGGCGTTGGTGTGCGGGTATACCCAGCAATTCTTTTACCGCCGCTTCATCAAACGCTCCGACCCAGGTAGAACCCATGCCCGCAGCGACAACGGCAAGCTGTGCGTAAGCGGCGGCGATGGTGGCGTCTTGTATGGCGTACAGTGAGCGGCCGCGTTCGCCATATTGTTTGGCGGAGGCTTCGGGGTCGGCGCAAAATACCAGGCAGATTGGGGCTTCCGAGAGAAACGCTTGCCCGCCAGCGGCAGTGCGTAAACCATCGCGTTCGGCGGGAGTGCTGACGACGATGATCTGGTAGGCTTGCAGGTCACCAGCAGAGGGTGCGGCGCAGGCCATTTCGAGAATGGCGTGCAATTTTTCGCGTTCTACAGCGATGTCGGTTTGATATTTACGTACCGAATGACGGTGACGCACGGTTCCAAAAAAGTCCCACATGAGTAGCCTCCTTTAGCCTGATTTAATTTTAACCTTCATCTTTCGCACCTCGGTGAGGTATGGGTTTTGCGGATAATTCAGTTCGAGTACACGCAGTGCATCATCGGATAAATCATTCATGCCCAGCAATTTGTAGGCCTTGGCCATGATGCCCAGCGCATCCGGTGTGGCGGGTGTGGTGGGGTAGTTTTCAAGGACATATTTGGCGCGATTAACAGCGGCTACATAAGCGCGACGTTTCATGTAGTAAGTGGCTACATGTATTTCATAACTCGCCAGCGTGTTGTAGAGATATAATATCCGCTGCGTAGCATCGGGCGCGTATTTACTGCCGGGGAACAGTTTAACCAGTTGCGAGAAATGTTGCAGTGATTCGCGCGCGGCGCGCGGGTCGCGTTCAGATGCCTCTTGCCCGAGCATGCGTTCCAGGTTGCCGATGCTGCGGTTAAATCCGGCCAGGCCTTTTACATAATAGGCGTAATCCACATTGGGGTGGCGCGGGTAAAGTTTAATGAAATGATCGGCGGCGGCTACAGCGGAATCCGCTTCGTCATATTTATAGTAGGCGTAGGCGATATCGAGTTGTGCTTGTTGTGCATACGGGCCGAAAGGATAGCGTGATACCAGGTCTTCCAAATCTTTTATGGCTTTTTCGTAATCGCCATTGTTGAGCTTTTCTTTGGCGCGCTCGTAGAGGCGGCTGGCGGACCAGTTTTTGGTGTCATCGCTTTGATCCTCTAATGTAGCGCATGCGCCTGGAGTTAAAGTGATGATCAAGATCAGTAACAGATGACGCAGATTCATAAGATGTGAGTTTTTCCTGTGCCGGTTAGGGTGTGAAGTATCATAACTACTGCTTAAGGCTCGCGTGGATGGATTTAAAACTGCGTATCCATGGCTTGCCTGCAATTAAGTATCGGGGAAGTTGTGTCGCAGCGTCTTGTGCTGCGTTTTTGGTGGGGTAAGCCCCATAGACCAACGCGTAGGTGTCGGCGCCGCTGCGGAAATAATCTGCCTTGCCTGTCAGTTGATGCTTGGCGATATGATTTTTTATGAATTTTTCGTTGCTGGTGGTGAAGATCTGCAAGGTGTAGTGCTCGGGATTTTGTGACAGTAACCAGCCCTTGTTTGATAAGGGTGCGGTGTCTTGAGGTGCTGCCGCACCAGCATCCGCATCAACCGGAGGTTCAGGTGCTTTTAGGGCTGCGGCATTGGCCTGGGTTAATATCGCCAAGGCATCTGCAACGGCAGGCGATGGCTGATAATTCCGCACAACATAGTTGGCGCGTGCCGCCGCGCGGGCAGGGTCGCCCTGTGTCAGATAATGTTTGGCAATAGCGACTTCATGCCGGGCCAGGGTGTTGCGAATATGCAGCATGCGCTGCGTGGTATCGGCTGCAAATGCGCTGCTGGGGGTATTCCGCAATAGCTCGGCCAGATATTGAAACGCACGCCGTACGGGTGCTGATGCCTGGGGTGTGATGGTGGCGGGATCCGCTGCTTCCAGTGCCGGCAGGCTGTCATAAAATGCTACCAGCCCACGATGATAATAGGCGTAATCTACGTGCGGGTGATTGGGGTTTTGGCTGATGAATTTTTCAGCGTCCGCGATGGTTGTTGCGGCCTGCCCACGTTTAACGCTGTCTGCGGCGGTTTCCAACAGGGCTTGCTGGGCGTAATTATTGAGGGGATGGCGGATCGCTAGCGTGCCCAAGTGGGTGGCGGCCTGCGGGTAGTTGCCAGTGAGCAGGGCGGCTTTGGCCTGGTTATAAAGCTGGAGATCCGCAACCGCCGCTTCTTTTGTTGTATCGTGTGGTTTTTCAGCAGCTATTGTGGATTTTGAAGGTGCGCAGCCGATAGCGCAAGACACCATGAAAGTAAGAAACAGCAGGTTAGCTAAACGCATCGTGGTAAAATGAATCTCTTAAGTTTAGTGCAAAGGAGTTAGACGTGATTTTCGTGCCCCATTATACCACTCATACGGAATGACCAATACAGAACATTTATCTTCACGCGTTCCGGACGCGCTGGCGGGCATGCGCCTTGATCAGGCATTGGCCGAGATGTTTGCCAGCTATTCGCGCGCGCGTCTGCAACAATGGATACGCGGTGGTCAGGTGACGGTGGACGCCCGTCAGTGGCGCGCCAAAGACAAAGTGGTGGGCGGTGAACAGATTGAGCTTACCGCCACGCTGGCCGAGGAAGTGACCTCGCTGCCCCAGGCCATCCCGCTGCACATCGTGTATGAAGACGAACATTTGCTGGTGATCAACAAACCTGCCGGACTGGTGGTGCATCCGGCGGCGGGGAACCATGATGGCACCATGCTCAACGCATTGCTGCACTACGCCCCCGAGCTGGTGCATGTGCCGCGTGCCGGAATTGTGCATCGCATCGACAAGGAAACCAGCGGTCTGCTGGTGGTGGCGCGCACCCTCACCGCGCAGGCCGATCTGGTGCAACAACTCCAGGAACGCAGCATTGAGCGTGAATATGAAGCGGTAGCGATGGGCGTGATGACCTCGGGCGGCAGCGTTGACGCGCCGATTGGCCGCCATGCCGTAGACCGCAAGCGCATGGCCGTAACCCGCAGCGGCAAACCCGCCGTGAGTCATTACCGCGTGGCTGAACGCTTCCGCATCCACACCCATATTAAAGTACATCTGGAAACTGGCCGTACCCATCAGATTCGCGTACACATGGCCTATATTCATCACCCCTTGCTGGGTGATCCGGTGTACGGCGGACGTTTGCGCATTCCACCCGGCAGCAGCGAATCATTAATGGCCACGCTACGCACCTTCAAGCGCCAGGCATTGCATGCCGCGCGGCTGGCATTGCAGCACCCTGAAAGCGGTGAGCCGATGGAATGGCACGCGCCGTTACCCGATGACATGACCACGCTGATTAAAGCACTGCACGATGACCGGGTTGCCCATGAAGAATAGTACTGACTGGATCATTCCCGACTGGCCCGCGCCCGCTAATGTGCAGGCATACACCACCACCCGCCTCGGCGGTGTGAGCCGGGCTCCCTATGCGGGTTTCAACCTGGGTGATCATGTGGGCGATGTCGCGCAGGACGTCGCTGTTAATCGCGCGCAGTTGAAGCGTCGTCTGAACCTGCCTGCCGCGCCGGTATGGCTGAATCAAGTGCATGACACGCAGATTGTGAATGCCGCCGAGGTTACAGTAGGTTGCACCGCCGATGGCAGTTACACTATCGAAGCAGGCGTCGTGTGCGCCGTATTGACGGCAGATTGCCTGCCCGTGTTGCTATGTAACCGCGAAGGCAGCAAAGTTGCCGCCGCGCATGCTGGCTGGCGCGGCCTGGCCAATGGCGTCATAGAAACCACACTGGCCGCGCTCGACGCCCCCCCGGAAAGCTTCATGGCGTGGCTGGGCCCGGCCATCGGCCCACAAGCCTTTGAAGTAGGCGCAGAAGTGCGTGAGATATTCATGGCGCACGACCCGCAGGCAGTAGATGCCTTTAAACCTGCGCCTACTGGACGTTGGCTTGCAGACATCTACCAGCTCGCCCGACAACGCCTGGCGCGTCAGGGCGTCACAGCGGTATATGGCGGCGGCGAATGCACCTACACCGACGCGCAACGCTTTTACTCTTTTCGGCGTGACAGCATTACGGGCAGAATGGCGAGTTTGATCTGGCTGGCGAAGTAAAGATTGGTCTGGCTGGGTGTAAAGTGGTATCAATCTCTTCGGGTTTGGCTCTCCCTCGCTACGCTCTCCCCGCAGCTTGCTGCGTTTATTGTCATCCCGAACGAAGAGAGGGATCTTGTTTAAGATTTCTCGCTGTGTCCGGAATGACATAGAAATACCCCGCAGCTTACTACGGGGATTTTTATTTTAGAAGTTAATCATTCAACCTCGCACCAAGAGACCCCCGGATTTACTGCCGGCGGGTCTTTTTTTATGGATTGATTTTGCTATTTCCCCCGCGTCCCACGCACTATTTTTCTTCATGTCATGGTAAAGTAATTGGGTGTAACCCTCCCTGAAAGGCAAGTGTTTAAGGAACATTCTGCATCAATGGATCCAATAACAATAACGATCGTTGCAAAGCTCACTGAGTTTCTTCTGGGATACGCGGGTGAATCTTCACTAAACGACCTCTTGAAGAACCAGCAAGAGCGCCGTGTATTTGAAGCGGCCTTACGGGACACCCTGACATGGTATCAAGAACATGCGGGTGAAACCAAAAAGGCGTTGGCGGATGCATTGTTATTAAAAGAAGGGCCACTGTTCGACGATGCCGTACGGAATGAACTGGTGTTACTCCTGGACGTGAGTAAGCGCCCTAATATCGAACGAATCGCTTCGGTATGGCAACGTGCTGTGGGCTCATCTACCGCCAATATCGATTTCACAGCAGAAACAGAAGGATTGCTCAAACAGCTCGCAGAGAATCTATCCCGCACCAATGAATTTCGTGAACACATGGTTTTACGCGGTATTGCCAGCGCGAATCAAGGGATCGATACGTTATTACAGCGTGGACAATCCTCCCTCTATCAGCCTGAGATTAAAAGCAGCCCCGACGGACTCTACCCCTCTTTTTATCATCCGTTACAGCTCGGCCGGTTGGTTCGGCAGTCGATAAACACGCGTTCACCCCAGGAAGAAAAAAGTAATCCCCTTGAATTTCCCCTCGGCTGGCAAAAGTCCGGCGAGCATGTGTCGCAACAGCGCTTTAAACGTGAAAATGCAGATGTGGTTTGGCAGCGGCGTCTGCAAAAGAGCGCGGGCATATCCGTAATATTGGGTGAACCAGGCAGCGGTAAGACCACACTCATAAAACATTGGCACCAAGGGTGCCGCCGCGATGATATCGCCGTCTTTCGGTTGCGCGATCTTGGCCGGGTGCCGCGCACGGAAGAGGGTGGGCAAACGACACGCCTGTGGTTGCTGGACGGCTGGGACGAACTGCCTGGGGCACAACGGAGTGCTGAGCAAGTAGCCGCCTTGCCGGGTTTGAAAATTGTCACCTGCCGCACCGCCAGCTACTACGGTGAGTTTGATAAACACATCGCCAATGATCAGGTCCATTACGTGATGGGGATGTTACCCCGTGACCAGCGTGCTTTTTTGTTGGCTCTAGTTGGCGTGTGGCAAGGTAGCCGTCATAGTGGCATGATGCGGCAGCGCTTGAATCAAGTGGATGGGGCGTGGGCCGACAAACTGTGGCAAACACTCCAAGCTGATGACAAGGTAAGCGAGCTGACTGCGAATCCTTTACTCCTGACATTAATCGCCTTGGTGAATCCACCTGACAAAGAGATTAAATTACCCAAAAATCGCGCCCAGTTTTACCAGGAAGCATTTTATCAATTATGCAGAAACCGTCACCCCGCAGAAACCGATAGCCTGGCATTTTCTGTGGTGCACGCGTGGCTTGTTCATCTGGTGGCCTCCGGGAATGTGCAACGTGTTACGGAAATACCGCGACGAGAATTGGATCACGCCTACCGCACATTGAAAAATAACCGACTTGATGATGGTTTTTCGAACGATACTCTCCGCAACGTGGCAGTGACGGCAGGCATACTGAAAGATTATGGACACTATTATGAATTCCTGCATTTAACCTTTCAGGAATGGTGTTTGGCGCAAGCCAATATTCAGCAAAGTAGTCTGGTGGACGTAGTTCAACGCCATTGGCAACAACCCGATTATCAGGAAGTACTGGCGCTTACCTGGAGCCTGAGCACAGCCGGGCAACGTAAAGAGGCTACGGAGTGGTTGATCGATCAGGGCTATCATGTTCGCATCATTAATGGAAAAGAGCGCACCTTCAGTGGACTGCGCACCGCCCTGCATGTATGGCGGCGCAGCGGGGTAGCGATGACAGCGGAAGGCAACGGGATCGAGACCTATTTGTGGGGTCACTGTCAAACGTCTGGGCTGAGAAGGATTGCCATTGCAACCGATAGTCAAACACCGAGTGAGGTTTTGGGTAAACTAGCCAAAGATCCTCACAGATACGTGCGCGGGCAGGTGGCGGGGAATGCCAATACTCCGGTCGAGGTGCTCACGCGGCTCGCGGCGGATGACGGCCAGGATGTGCGCTGGCAGGTGGCGTGGAATGCCAATACTCCGGCCGAGGTGCTCACACGGCTCGCGGCGGATGACGACCAGGATGTGCGCCAGCGGGTGTCGTGGAATGCCAATACTCCGGCTGAGGTGCTCACGGGGCTCGTGGCAGACGACGACCCGCGTGTGCGTGGGGGCGTGGCGAGGAATGCCAATACCCCGGCCGAGGTGCTCACGGGGCTCGCGGCGGACGACGCCCCGCGTGTGCGTGGGGGCGTGGCGAGGAATGCCAATACCCCGGCCGAGGTGCTCACGCGGCTCGTGGCGGATGACGACCAGGATGTGCGCTGGCAGGTGGCGGGGAATGCCACTACTCCGGTCGGGGTGCTCACGCGGCTCGTGGCGGACGACGACCAGCATGTGCGTCGGCGTGTAGCGGAGAATGCCACTACCCCGGCCGATGTGCTCATGCAGCTCGCGGCGGATGACGACCTGGTTGTGCGTATGCGAGTGGCGAAAAATCCCAACACCCCATTAGAATGCCTATGAGCAAACCAATCGCGTCATATTTATTCGGTATCGTAATGTTATTTCGTGGCTAGGTACGATTCTAACCCAGGTCACTATTCGTTTGGACAAACGCAGTAAGTTGGGCGGGTAGGTTGGTGCTGAGCCTGCGAAGCCCAACAATCAAGAGCGAATATGTTAAGCGCATCAAGCGTGCGTAGTTGTTATGCGTTATCTTGCCTGAAGTGGGAAACGCTCAGGATGCGAGATTATTTCTTCGGTTAAATCAACGTCCAGATCCGGCCAGTAGTAGTGCCCTGACGTTGGCTCTTCAACATTCAGGATTTTTCCCACAGGCGCATCCCTGAACCATGGAAATTTTTCGTAAGACATGAATAACTCGTGACCGCGAGCCAACAGCCACACGCCGTGATTTGAAATATGGGTGACTTCAACCTGGGAAGTGTTTGTGCCAAGCGCGTTTGAGCTCATCGTGGTGTACCTCGATAATTTGTTCGGTTTCTTTAAGTTGGCTTCGCGACAACCGGAAGTTATTTGCCAATTCGCGACGCCACGGCATTGTTTGTCATTTCAATCTCTTCGGGTTTGGGCCCCTCGCTACGCTCTCCCCGCAGCTTGCTGCGTGTATTGTCATCCCGACCCGCGCGAAAGCGGGGGAGGGATCTTGCTTAGGATTCCTCGCGGTGCTCGGAATGACATAGAAATGCCCCATAGCTTGCCGCGTAGATTTTTATTTATTTATCAATAATTTACAATACATCCCCGTGTTTTACTCCAGCGGCAACCCCTATATTAGGGTATCATGCCCACACATTTATAGATTGAACCTCTTCGCTCATGAACCTTCTTGGTTGGATAATTCTTTTTAGTCTGTTTGGCGGCGCGCTCAGTGTGGTGGCGGCGTCCGGTTTTTTATTGATGCCTGAAACCTGGCGCACGCGCGCTTTGCCGCATTTTGTGAGTTTTGCCGTGGGCGCGTTGTTGGGTGCGGCGTTTTTGGGGCTGTTGCCGCATGCGTTGGCGGGGCCGGGGGTGGTGGATTTTCACAACATCACCCTGGCTGTATTGTTGGGTCTGCTGGGCTTTTTTCTGCTGGAAAAAATGGTGTTGTGGCGGCATTGTCATGTTGACCATTGCGAGGCGCATATGCCGGAACATGCCCATGCCGACACCAATCAAACAGGCCAGGCAGCAGGCACCTTGATTCTGATTGGCGATGGCATCCACAACTTTGTGGATGGTGTCTTGATCGCGGCGGCGTTTCTGACGGATTTTCATTTGGGCGTGGTCACCAGCCTGGCGGTGGCGGCACATGAAATTCCCCAGGAAGTGGGCGATTTTGCGGTGTTGCTGCACAGCGGATTTAGCCGCAAAAAGGCTTTTCTGTATAATATATTAGCCAGCCTGACCACGGTTGTGGGCGCGCTGCTGGGTTATTTCAGCCTGGGCGACATGCAACATATTTTGCCGTATATATTGGCGATAGCGGCGTCCAGCTTTATTTATATTGCCGTGGCAGACTTGATACCCGGCCTGCATAAACGTGTGCAACCCGCCGCCACCGTGCAACAGGCCACGCTGATTGGTGTGGGTGTTTTATTGATTTACATCGTACATTCAACATTGCATTAGGGAGTCATGCGTCATGACAACAGCACCCCACTGGTTCATGCTCACCGTCGTAGGTAAAGACCGCCCCGCCATTGTCGCGCGTATTACAGCTGCGTTGTATGACGGTGGTTGCAACCTGGGTGAAGCGTCCATGACGCGTCTGGGGGGCAACTTCACTGTGATGTTGATGGTGCAATACGCAGGCAACACGGCGGCGCTGGAAAACACGTCGGCGCCGGTGTGCGAATCGCTGGGGCTGAAATTGCATGTTGATAAAATTGAAGGCCAACTGCATCGTCACCCGGAAGCGGATGTGCATATCCGCGTGTTTGGTGCCGACCGTGCCGGCATTGTCGCGCAGGTGACTACCGTGTTGGCTGACGCCGGGCTGGACATTCTTGACCTGCAATCGGATGTCGCAGGCACCGAAGACAAACCCATTTACATCATGCAAATTGAAGGTCGTGCCCTGCAAGGCGTGGCGGCGCTGGAATCTGCTGTGCAGATATTGGATGGCAAAGGCATAGAAGTGCAGCTTGAGCCGATCGACCTGATGCTTGGGTAGCCAGGGTAGATTAGTCAAGTGCTGCAAATACTCACATACCCTGATGAACGCCTGGAGCGCATCTCGCAACCAGTTGAACATTTCGATGACGAGCTGCGTAACTTCATCGTTGATCTCGAAGCAACCATGCGGGCAGGCCCCGGTGGCGTGGGCATTGCCGCGCCGCAAACCGGGCGCTTGCAGCGGATTGTGATTGTCGATGTTTCAAGTAAACCCAAAATCAGGCACCATGGCCGATTGGTGCTCATCAATCCTGAAATCATCACCTGGGAAGGCCATGTGCTAGGGCGCGAAGGCTGCATGTCCGTGCCCGATTACACGGGTAATGTGGTGCGCGCCGAACGCATTACGCTTGAAGCGCGCGACGAATCGGGTGCATTATTGCGGCATGAACTGGAAGGCTATGAGGCGCGCGCGGTGCAGCATGAAATAGACCATCTGGATGGCCTGTTATTTCTTGATCGCCTGGTGAGCCGCCGTAATGATTTGTTTCGCAGAAAGCATTATCAGAAGACTGCGGATGCTTGATTCTGGAAAAAGCTGAACCGCTGTTTGCAGGCTGATAAATTTAAACGTGGTATGGGTAAAGTTTATTTCATGAGCGAAGATTTGTATACCCGACTCGGAGGACAGGCCGCTGTCAATGCGGCGGTAGAGATATTTTATCGCAAAGTGATACGCGATCCACGTGTCAAGCTGTTTTTTGAAGGGACTGATATTAATCAGCAGATAGAAAAGCAGAAAGGCTTTTTAACCTTTGCGTTTGGCGGCGTGACGCATTATGCCGGAAAAGATCTGCGCAGTGCGCATGCGCGTTTGGTGCAGCGCGGCTTGGGTAGTGCCCATTTTGATATTGTGGTGCAACATCTTCGCGCCACGCTTGAAGAGTTGAACATTGAAAAATCCTTGATCAATGAAGTGCTGAAAATTGTTGAACATACACGACATGAGGTATTGGATCGTTGATGGCACCGTCACCCCCTCATATTACTGCAAGGCGCGGAAAATTCATTACGCTTGAAGGCGCCGAAGGCGTGGGGAAAACCACCAATCGTGAATTCATCCGCCGTTGCATTGAAATGTCGGGCCACACGGTGATAGTCACCCGCGAGCCGGGTGGCACGCCGCTGGCGGAGCAGATTCGCGGCCTGTTGCTGGAGCGCCGTGAAGATGGCATGTCCAGCGACACCGAATTGCTGCTGATGTTTGCGGCACGCGCCGAGCATCTGGCGCGGGTTATTCTCCCCGCACTCGAGGCAGGCGCATGGGTGTTGTGCGATCGTTTTACCGATGCCACTTATGCGTATCAGGGAGGGGGGCGAGGCATTTCCAGTGAGCGTATTGCCACACTTGAAGAATGGGTGCAGGGCGCGTTGCGTCCTGACTTAACGCTGTTGCTGGATTTACCAGTGGCCGAAGGTTTGCAGCGCGCCGGACAGCGCAGCGCCCCAGACCGTTTTGAATCCGAGCAGGCGGCTTTTTTTGAACGGGTGCGCCTGGCGTATTTGGCACTGGCGCAGCAACATCCCGCGCGTTACCGGGTGATTGATGCCGCGCAACCGCTAGAGGATGTGCAAAAAAATATCCAGACGGTGCTTACCGATTTTTTTGCTACATTATGATCAGCAGCAATCAAGTATTCCCGTGGCAACACACCCTATGGCAAGGGCTGATGCAGCGTCTGCATGAAGACCGCTTGCCACATGCCATGTTGCTGACTGGCCCGCAGGGGATCGGTAAAGAATCTTTTGCCCAGACGTTTGCGCGCGCCGTATTGTGCGAGCATCTTTCTGCCGACGCCAGACCGTGCGGCGCCTGCCGTGGTTGCCTGCTTAATCAGGCGGGCACTCACCCGGATAATCATTGGGTGGGATTGCTGGAAGACAAAAAAATAATTGGCGTTGACCAGGTGCGTGAGATCAGTGCTAATCTGAATATGAAAGCGCATTACTCCGGTTATAAAGTGGTTGTTATTTCTCCCGCTGAGTGCATGAACACACAGGCGGCCAACAGCCTGCTTAAAACACTGGAAGAACCGGCGCCCCGGTCATTATTGATGCTGGTTGCCAACAACGCCACGGCTCTGCCTGCAACCTTGCGCAGCCGCTGCCAGCGCATCACCTGTACACTTCCCGCCCAAAAAGTTGCCGCTTCCTGGCTGGCCGCACAACTGGGCCCAGATCATGATGCCGCATTATTATTGGCACTGGCTAGTGGAGCGCCGCTCGCGGCGTTGCAAATGGCACAGGGTGGGCAGACTAGCCAACGCCTGAATGTGCTCGACGGCATGGAGCGTTTATTGCTCAATCAGGTGTCACCTGTGTCATTAGCGGCGATTTGGCTGAAGTTAGAGCTGAAAGAGACGCTATATTGGATGCACAGTTATATTATTGATATGATTCGCCTCAAGTCAGCGGAGCATCCCCCGCTATTGGCGAATCCTGATGCGCGTTTGCGTTTACAGGCACTTGCTGAACAATTAAACTTGAAAACCTTTTATGACCAGCTTGATAAAATCAGAGAGGCCTCGCGCCTCGCGGCGGGTCAGAGTAATGCACAGATGTTACTGGAAGATATTCTGATTAACTGGAGGGTACCTCTAAAAATCCGCTAAAGCCACGATGGCTGCGTTGGAAATGCGCTCAAAATGCTCATGTACGACGTGTACACTGCGCTTTTTCGCGCATTTCCGCCTTGCCCTCGCGTCTTGATCGAATTTTTATTAGAGGTGCCCTGGAGAATGTGTTCAACTCCGGGCAGCGGGAGCGGTTCTGTTAGAATGGTAAAAATATAACAGGTGGTGGATCGGGATCATGGCAGAAGAAGATAAAACCGCAGCAGCGCCGCAACGACAAGGCATTTTATCGCTTGCCATTAGAGACAAGAGCGCGTTGTATGCTTCCTACATGCCATTTATCAAACACGGTGGCTTGTTTATTCCCAGCAACAAACCCTACAAAATCGGCGACGAAGTTTTTATGCTGCTAACACTCATGCAGGAAACTGAAAAACTGCCAGTGGCCGGGCGCGTGGTGTGGATTACCCCCAAAGGTGCGCAGGGCAACCGTATTACTGGCATTGGCGTGCAATTTGGCAGTGACCAGGAAAGCGAAACCGCCCGCAAAAAAATTGAAACCTACCTGGCTGGCGCGCTCAGCGCGGATCGTCCTACCCATACCATGTAATACATTTGCTATTCCGTTTACTATTATGGCGCGCTTATATCTGCCGGATGCTTTATGTCTACCTTGTTATTAGTTGATTCCCACTGCCATCTTGATCTTCTCGACCCCTCGTGGGGTGGCATGGATGCCGTTATGCAAAACGCCCATGCGCAGGACATCGCTTACATGCTGTGCGTTTCTGTAAGCCTTGAAACGTACCCTGCGGTGCTGGCCCTGGCGCATCAATACCCGCATGTATTTGCATCGGTCGGCGTACACCCTAATGAACACGAAGGCCAGGAGCCGAGCGTGGATGACCTGATAACGCACGCACAGGATCCGCGCGTAGTGGCTATCGGTGAAACAGGGTTGGATTATTTTCGTAACAGCGGCGACATGGCTTGGCAGCACGCGCGCTTTCGCCGCCACATCGCGGCGGCCAAGGCCACTGGCAAGCCGTTGATCGTCCACACCCGCGAAGCCAAACACGATACGCTGCGCATCCTGCGCGAAGAAGGTACGGATGAAGTCGGTGGGGTAATGCATTGTTTCACTGAAGACTGGGACACGGCCCAGCAGGCCATGGATTTGAATTTTTACATCTCATTCTCAGGCATAGTCACGTTCCAGAGCGCCAAAGAATTAAAAGACGTGGCAACGCGCATGCCGCTGGAGCGCATGCTGGTCGAAACAGACGCGCCTTATCTTGCGCCTGCACCGCATCGGGGAAGAACCAATCAACCCGCCTATACCCGGCACGTGGCCGAACACATTGCCGCACTACGCGGTGTGTCGTTAGCTGAAATTGCCCAGGCCACCACTGAAAACTTTTTCACCTTGTTCAAACATGCGCATCCGGTGGAGTTACCGCTGGCGCAATGACTTTTACATCCTAAGCCCGCGCTTTCTTTTTCTTCGCTTGCCCAATCATTTCTTTGGCGTGCGCGCGTGTTTGGGCGGTAATTTCCACGCCGCCGAGCATGCGGGCGATTTCTTCGTTGCGGGCGGTGTCGGTGAGGGCGCGGATGCGGGTGGTGGTGGTGCCTTTTGTACTTTCTTTGGTGACGTGCAAGTGATGATGTCCGAGCGCGGCGACCTGGGGGAGGTGGGTGACGCACAGTACCTGGTGGGATTCTCCGAGCGTGCGCAATTGCCGCCCCACGGTTTCAGCGACGCCGCCACCGATGCCGGTGTCAACCTCATCAAAAATCAAAGTTGGGATGTGGCTGCTGCGTGCAGCGATCACTTGTATGGCGAGGCTGATGCGCGATAGCTCACCGCCGGAGGCGACTTTGGATAATGGCTTGAGGGGCTGGCCGGGATTGGTGCTGACCAGAAAATCCACGCGTTCCATGCCGGTGGCCGTTGGTACGACGTGCATGGAAGCACTAGTGTCGCGGGAGGCAGGATGCCGGGAGCGACCATCGGTGGCGAATGGCTGCAAGGCAATTTCAAAACGCGCGCCCGCCAGTCCTAGCGGCTGCATGCCGTCGGTGACTTTGGTGCTGAAGTCGTGCGCGGCACGCGTGCGGCTGGCGCTGAGTTGACGCGCCTGTTCGAGATAAGTATGGCTCAGGGCGGCAAGCTGATTTTGCAGATGTTGCAGATGCTCATCACTGTGTTCAATGGAAGATAATTCAGTTTGCAGTGTGGTGAGCAGGTCGGCAAGTGCTGCCGGTGCAGTGCGGTGTTTGCGCGCCAGTTGATGGATGGTGTCGAGGCGCTGTTCTACCCACGTCAGGCGCGCCGGATCAAGATCAAGAGTGTCGCGGTAATGTCGCAGCTCGTTGGCACTTTCTTCAATCTGCACATGTGCGCTGTTGAGCAGGTCACAGGCGCTGGACAAGCGGCTATCGAGCGTCCGCAGTTGTTCCAGCTCGCCCAAGGTGCGGCCCAATACGGTGAAGATGTCATTTGCATCGCTTTCGTAAAGGTTATGCAGCGCCGTTTGACAGGTGTCGAGCAGGCGCCCGGAGTTTGCCAGGCGTGTGCGCTCTTCTTCGAGTGCGTTGACTTCATTCTCACTCAACGCCAGTGTTTCAAGCTCGTGTACCTGATAGCGCAACATGTCGAGGCGCGTATCACGGTCTTGCGTGGCACTGCGCAACGTATCCAGCTCAGCCCCCACAGTTTTCCATTGGCGGTAGGTGGCGGCGAGTTGTGTGAGCAGATTTGCGTGGCCGGCATAATCATCGAGTAACTGGCGCTGCATATCGTTTTTAAGCAACGATTGATGTTCATGCTGGCCATGAATGTCTACCAGTTTATCTCCGAGTGTTTGCAATGACTGGATGGGCACAGCGCTGCCGTTAATATAGCCCTTCGAGCGGCCTTCATTGGTGACGGTGCGGCGCAGCACGCACTCGCTATTATCTTCAGCGTCCATCTCCTGTTCCGCCAGCCATGCCTGGGCAGCAGTGATGGCGCTGATGTCAAACGTGGCGCTGATGTCAGTGCGTGCGCAGCCGTGACGCACCACGCCGCTGTCGGCGCGGTCCCCCAGCACCAGATTCAGCGCATCTATGATGATGGACTTGCCTGCCCCGGTTTCGCCGGTAAGCACGGTCATGCCATTTTCGAGATCCAGTTCCAGTTGGTCGATGATGGTGAAGTCGCGTATGTGAATGTGTGTGAGCATGTCAAAACCACTTTTTGCGTTTAAAATAAACCAGCATTCCACCCATCATGGCAACGATGATGAGCCAGGCAAACACATAGCCATACTTCCATTCCAGTTCTGGCATGTTCCAGGGGCTGACCGCACGGTCAAAATTCATGCCGTATACGCCCACCACAAACGTGGGCGGTATAAATAGCGTGGCGATGACGGTCAATACGCGCATCACGTCATTCAGGCGCATGCTGACGCTGGAGAGGTAGATGTCCAGCATGCCGGTCATGATGTCACGGTAAGTTTCCAGCAGATCCATGATCTGAATGGTGTGGTCATAGCAGTCACGTAAATACGTTTTGGTGTCATCGCGTATCAGCGCATGGTCGCCGCGCAGCAATGAGTTCAGCACTTCGCGGTGTGGCCAGAGCATGCGACGCAACAAGAGCAGCTCGCGTTTGATATGATGAATGTTGTGCAGCGTGGTTTTATCGGGTGAAGCGAGCAGCACTTCTTCAATGTCTTCGATCTCTTCGCCCAGATCTTCCAGCACCGGAAACCCTTCATCAATGATCACATCAAGCAGGGCATAAAGCAAATGGTCTGGTCCACCGCTACGAATATGTCCGCTGTGGTTGCGCAGGCGTTTGCGCACAAGATCAAAGGGGTCAGTCAGGCCATTATGAAAGCTGACCAAGAAATCTTTCCCTACAAACAGGCTGACCTGTTCAGTGATGATGGAGCCGTTAGGGTGTACGGGCAGGCTCATGACGACAAATAGCTGCCCGTCATACGATTCAACCTTGGGGCGTTGCCCGGAATTGAGCACATCTTCGAGTGCCAGGGGGTGCAGGCCGAAGGCTTTACCGATGTTACGCAACAAGTCCGGTGCGGCGTGGCCGTGGACGTGGATCCAGGTCATGGCGGGATGCTCAAGGTGCGGCAGGCACTCTTCGAAGCTAATGTTTTCCTTCTCGGTGTACTCTGTGGCGTCATAATCAATGAGGCGGAGCGTGAGTGGCTGATCGGCTGTGGCCGCATCGACGGTCAGTTCGCCCGGCGCCGTGCCGGGGGGGTGGTAGCGTTTGGTGAAGTAGGTCATGTTAGGGCCTGTTCATAAATAAGTGTTAAGAGACCTCTGAGAAACTCGCTGAAACGGCGCTGGCGTCGTTGGAAATGCGCTCAAAATGCTCATGTACTTCGTGTACACTCCGCTTTTTCGCCCATTTCCGCCTCGCCATCATCCGTTTGATCGAGTTTCTCAGAGGTCTCTTACATTTAAACGTCACTGACGGGCGCCCTGCGGCGTTGTTTAGCGCTTATGTAGCCGGCTATACTGCGCGCCAAACGCCTTGCAGCGCATCCCGTGAGCGCCGTTTAAATATAACACTTATTTCCTCACAGACCCTTGGGTGACAGGCGATCCCAACAATTTTTACCGTAGCTCTTTACAAATGGTACATTTTGCTTTATTAAATGCAACAGTCCCGGAGTGTGTGATGACAAGGCTATTGATTATCAAAATAGTGCCGTTATACACACAACTGCTGTCGAGATGATGCCGCCCTCAATGGCGGCACGGGGACAGCGTGAAAGATAACCCGTATACTTGAACCATTTTACTTAACAGGAGCACTACATGCTAACACAAACAGACGAACCTCCCGGTAGTACCGTACACGCCAAGCGCTTTGATCTGGAGAACCAGATAGATAAAGCCAAGGCGAACCGAACGTGGGCAAACAACCTTACGGTATTGACCAACGACCTCTTTCCCAAGAGCTATCTCGCCATCTCCGATTACCGTCTTTACCCTTTCACCGTTGACACCAAGGCGCTTTTCGAGCGTTATCAACACTCCCTTCAGATTCCTATTTCCGACTACACTTTTTCAAATAATATCATATGGTTATCACGCATGAGCGCGTTTTACCAGATCATTGAAGAGTGTTTCTGCCTGTTCAGTCTCAATGGCAACTGCCTCACCATGCTGCTGCCACCGCTGGGCGACCGGTCGCGCCAGGCGCGTGCGCTGGAGATTTGCTTTGAGATTATGGACAGCCACAATCCTTCGCCCTATTTCAGTGTCGTGGAATATGTGTATAAGGATTTCCTGGAGGTGTTAGATGCCGAGACCCCGGTTTCAATGGGGGAAGAGGGCGCTATTGAATCAATACGGTCGCCGTGGCTGGTGGAGCGCGCCTTGCCCGATTACATTTATTCCACGGAAGACTTGATCCAGCTCAAGGGTAATCCTTACAAAACCAAGCGTGGTGAAATTAACCAGTTTCGGCGCGCCTATCCTAATCACCGTCTCGAAGTGTTGGGGCCGCAGCACTGGGAAGGTATCCGCGCGCTGGTTGAAACCTGGCTGAAGAACCGTCTTAAATATCTCGCAGGTGAAGCGATTGGCGATTTCTTTTATACGGTAGAGATGGAGCGCAAAGCCATTGAGCGCGCCATCAAGCATTATGACCAGCTCGATCTGCAAGGGCTGTGCCTGTTTATTGATGACCGGCTGGAAGGCTTTACCATTGGTGAACGCATTACCCCGAGCGTGGCGAGCATTCTGGTGGAAAAAACCAATTTTGCGGTGCTGGGCTCAGCGCAATTTCTATTCCATGAATTTGCCAAGGTCTACCATGACTGCGTATACATTAACGTGGGTGATGACCTGGGCCTGGAAAATCTGCGCAAGGTTAAAATGAGTTATCGACCGGTATTATTCGGGGAGAAATTTACGCTGCGTCATCATGAGCCGTTGGTTGGTTCGGAAGGCGCTGCGTTTCGTGATTAATGAAACTATCTCCAGGTAATGATACGTTCCGCTACTCCTGAAGATATAGATGCATTGGTGCGGTTGGAGGCGATTTTCCCCGGAGACCGGATGAGCCGGCAAAGTTTCCGGCGCTTGTTGAATCGCGACAGTGCATCTATTTTAGTGTATGAAGAGGACAGTGAAATTATTGCCGATAGTGTGGTGTTGTATCGGCGCGGCTCCCTAAGCGGCCGTATCTATTCTTTGGTGGTACACCCCCGTGCACAAGGGCGTGGGATTGCCCGCGCCTTACTCAAGGCGGTTGAATCAGCGGCCTTGGGTAAGGGTTGTACCAGCCTGCGCCTTGAAGTGCGTGCCGACAATCATGCGGCGTTGGCGCTCTATGCCAAATCGGGCTATAGTCCCTTTGCACAAATCAATAACTATTATCAAGACCATACCCCTGCACAACGCCTGCGTAAATTAATTTCCCTATAAGACGCTTGGTTATTTGGGTTCGCTTGCGGCTCCTGAATAACTTCTATGATATTATAACAAGGTTGCACACCTGCCTTGTGAAGTCGCCTGATAAGCCGACAGGTGAAAAAAGGATTTATAATGGCAGAACTCCATGACGATGCACTGATGGTAAAAATTCGTGACCTGCGTTTTGCGCACGGCGCGCGCGTGATTTTTGATGGTGTGGACATCGACATTCCGCGTGGCAAGATCACCGCGATTATGGGTCCAAGCGGCACCGGCAAAACCACTTTGCTGAAGCTCATTGGCGGCCAGTTGGCTCCTTCTACGGGCAGCGTGCTGGTAGAGGGCGAAGACATCCATCATGTCTCGCGTGATGACCTGTATCGCTTGCGCAAGCGCATGAGCCTGCTGTTTCAAACCGGCGCGTTATTCACTGATCTTACGGTATTTGAAAACGTAGCATTTCCGTTGCGCGAGCATACGCATTTGCCCGAATCCATGCTGCGTGATCTGGTGCTCATGAAGTTGCAAGTGGTGGGTCTGCGCGGCGCCCGTGATTTAATGCCTGCCGAGCTTTCCGGGGGCATGGCGCGTCGCGTGGCTTTGGCGCGGGCCATTGCGCTTGATCCGGCCATGATCATGTACGACGAACCGTTTACCGGGCAGGATCCGATTACCGTCGGTGTGATCATGCAATTGATACGCATGCTCAATGATACCCTGGGTCTTACCAGCATTATTGTGTCGCACGATGTGCATGAGTTGAGCAGGGTCAGTGATTACATGTATATGATGGCCGCAGGGAAAATCGTGGGCCACGGCACGCCGCAAGAGCTTGGCCATTCCGGGTCAGAATGGATTCGACAGTTTATGGGCGGTTTACCGGATGGCCCCGTACCCTTCCATTACCCCGCTGCGGATTATGCGCAAGACTTGCTGGCGGGGGTAAGCGCCTGATGATTGATTGGTTTCAGAAGCTGGGACGCAGCAGCCTGGCGTTGTTTGAGCGCCTGGGGCGTGGCGGTCTATTTTTAATGCGGGTGTTTGCCGCGATACCCAGCCTCGTGCCACGGCCTCGCCTGGTGATCATCCAGCTCTATTCAGTGGGTGTTTTGTCAATGATGCTGATTGTCATCTCCGGTTTGAATGTGGGTATGGTGCTCGGTCTGCAAGGGTATAATACCCTGGTGGATTTTGGCGCTGAAGAATCATTGGGCCAAGTGGTCGCCTTGTCTTTGGTACGTGAGCTGGGGCCAGTGGTGGCGGCGCTGTTATTTGCGGGGCGCGCTGGCTCGGCATTGACGGCAGAAATTGGTTTGATGAAAGCCACGGAGCAACTTTCCGGCATGGAAATGATGGCCGTGGATCCCATGAAGCGTGTCATTGTGCCGCGCTTTATTGCCGCCATTATTTCCATGCCATTGCTGGCAGCCATGTTCAGCGCCATGGGGATACTGGGCGGTTATTTTGTGGGAGTCGGCCTGCTGGGAGTGGATAGCGGCGCGTTCTGGTCACAAATGCAAGGCAAAGTAGATTTTTACGAAGACATCATGAATGGTCTTGTCAAAAGTGTTGTGTTTGGTTTTGTGGCGGCGTGGATTGCGGTGTTTGAAGGTTATGATGCCGTGCCTACCACCGAAGGCGTCAGCCGCGCCACCACCCGCACTGTGGTGCATACGGCCTTTGCGGTGCTGGGGCTGGATTTCATATTAACTGCACTGATGTTTGGGAGCGTTTGAATGATACAAAAAAGAACCCAGGAAATCGCCGTCGGCGTGTTTGTGGCAGTGGGTCTGGCCGCGTTGGTAATGCTGGCAATGAAGGTCAGCAACTTGAGCAGCTTGTCTGACCAGGATGGTTTTGAAGTGATTGCACGTTTTGAGAATATCGGTGGATTAAAAGAGCGTGCGCCCGTGACGGTCGCAGGGGTGCGCATCGGTCGTGTCAAAACAGTTATATATGATGACAAAAGCTATGATGCATTGGTGACATTAAGCATTGCTGCCAAGCATAATCAATTACCAGAAGACACATCGGCAAGTATTTTAACCGCCGGATTGCTGGGCGAGCAATATATTGCATTGGAACCGGGGGGCGCGGAGACGATGCTGAAGTCTGGTGGGGAAATTAAGCTCACTCAGTCGGCATTCATCCTGGAACAAATGGTGGGGCAATTTTTATTTAACAAAGCCGCTGAAGGAACGGGGGAAAGTAAAGCCGCAGAAGGAGCTGGGCCTTGATTGGATTGGGCTTTAATTGGATTGGGGATTAAGAGATGGGATTAAGGATGAAGTTCAACATGGTATTAAGGATGCGACCGGGAATGCGATTGGGCGTAGCGCTACTGGCAGGGTTATTAACGTGCGCACATGCAAGCGGCGAAACGCTTACGTTTACCTTGGAGCAGGCCACGCAACGCGCGTTGGAAACCGATCCGCGTATTGCTGAACGACAACACCTGGTAGGCAGCGCGCAGGCTTTATTACAGGAAGTGCATGGTAATCAAGACTGGAAATTTGACGCCAATACCTTTTTGGCCATATCACCCGGTGTAGATGGCAGCCCGTTCCGGGACGGCGGATGCGTGCCCGGCAATTGCACCTTGCGTTCTGATAAATATGACCTGCAGAAAAACAGCGTATCGCCGTGGCTTAATTTTCAATTAAGCATTATCAAACCTTTATATACCTTCGGCAAGGTCGAAAATTATGCGATTGCCGCACAGGCCAATGTGCAGGTCAAGGAGCATGATATACGCATTCAGCGCGCCGCCACCGCTCTGGATGTGAAGCGCGCCTATTACGGTTATCTGGCCGCCCAGGACGGTCGCCGCTTTCTTGAAGATGTACGATCACGCATTGCCAAAGCGATCGACGTGGCTCAGAGATGGCTGGATGAAGGCGAAAGCGATATGCGACAGGCAGATATTTTTGCGCTGCAGGCCGGACATTCGCTTATAGGCCGCTATATTTCCCAGACTGAAGGCATGCAGAAAATCGCTTTGGAAGGTTTAAAAGTTCTGACCGGGATGAAAGCGACGGATGAATTGCAATTGGCCGACAAGGCCTTATCTCCCGTAGCGCTGCCGGGTGGAGATCTGTCAGAATTTCAGCGGCAGGCACTCGCCCAGCGTCCCGAAATACTCCAGGTCGCTGCGGGCTTGAAAGCCCGGCATGCCCTGGTCGAAGCGCGGCGCGCGGACGCCATGCCCAATCTTTATGCGGGGGTTGCAGGCGTGCTTTCTTATTCCCCTAATCGTGATCGGCTGGATAACCCTTATATCTACGATCCGTTTAATGAAACCGGGCTTACGCCCATGATAGGGTTGAAGTGGGATTGGCAGCGCGGAGTGCAGCGCGCCAAGGTGGCCCAGGAGCAGGCAGAGTTAAATGCATTGATTGCCAAATCTTCACTGGCACAACAAGGCATCCCTTTTCAGGTGGCCGAACAATACTATCAGGTGAAGTCCGAGCATGCTGCGCTGCAAGAGTTAAGTGAGGGCAGTCGCCATGCGCGGCGTTGGATGGTGGGCCGTTATGCCGATTTTGAAGCGGGGCTGGAAACAGCCGATCGTGTTATCGCCGCATTTCAGGGCTATGTATTAACCCAAACCGATTACATTAAAACCATTTACGAATACAATATGCGCGTTGCACAATTGCAAAACGTAGCCGGGACGGAGCAATGAACCAATTTAGCCAGTCAGCCTCTAATTAACCAAGAGAGTGCTGTAACGTTAGTATCCTGAAGGAAAATGTCCCACATACCCTATGTTTCACTTTGTAATATTATAAGTTTTGTTTCCGGACCCTGCGAATGGATTACAGCTTTCTTAAATGCAATTAAACATGTCACGGAGTTGATCAATGAGCCAATTCATAACCAGATTACTACTGCTGTGCCTGGTAGCCTTTGGATCCGCCAGCATTAATGCGATAGCAGCCGAGCCTCAACCGCCGTTAGAGATGATCAAGCAAACGGCAGATCGCCTGATAGCCAAGCTCAAAGCAGATGAGGCCGTTATTCGTAAAGACCCGACGCGCATTTACGCGTTGGTCAGTGATATTGTCTTGCCGCGCTTTGATTTCGAGCGCATGGCGTCGTGGGTGCTGGGCAAGCATTGGCGCACGGCTACTCCTGTTCAGCGTGAAAAATTTGTTGCGGAATTTCGCAATCTTCTGGTGCGTACCTACGCTACTTCACTCACCGACTATACTGACCGCTCCATCACCTATGCTCCGGTGCGCGCTGATCCCGGTGCCACAGAGGTGACCGTGCATACAGCAGTTGAACAGCCAGGCGCGGCCGCTATTCCGATTGACTACAGTCTGGCTTTGAAAAATGGGGAATGGAAGGTTTATGATGTGGCTATTGACGGCGTAAGCCTGGTCACGAATTACCGCACCAGTTTCTCCAATGAAATACGTAAGTCCGGGTTAGACAAGTTAATCGCCAAACTTGCCCAGCGTAATCAAACCAACCAGCCTGCTGCAGCCGTACCTGCGCCTGCCGCGTCTGCCAAACCACGTTCTCAGGCCCCATGAGCGTTACCCCTGAGGGTATTAAGCGCGGTGATAGTGATGCTGTCCAGATCAAGCCATTTGCAGAAGGTGGCTTTTTAATTTCCGGCGCCCTCACTTTTGAGACGGTGCCGTCAGTGTGGCGTACTAGCTCTACCTTGCTCAGTGGGGGTGGAGACATCACATTTGACTTGCAGGGCATCAGTCATGTGGACAGTGCAGGCCTTGCGCTGCTGATTGAATGGATGCGTAACGCACGCGCCCAGGAGAAGCGCATTACCTTCAAAAACATCCCCCCGCAAATGCTGGCGATTGCAACCATTAGTGGTGTAGAACACATTCTCCCAATGGCCTAGGAATGCATAGGATGGGGGTCGAATTTACTGGAAAAATGGCAGTGAGACCTGTTTATTCTTTATGATCATCGGGATGGTGCAAATCCCGAATCATCTCAAGGAGGTGGCCCAGATGGCCGCTATTACTTACGCATGCCATGTTAGGTGATAGCGTACAGGAGTTAAAATGGGCATTGAAAAACGCAGGCACGAACGCAAACCGTTGCGCATGGATCACTGTGAGGGCACATTTACCCTGGAGGTTCGTGGCGAATTTCATGAAATCCCTGAAATACGCGACATGTCTATCTCAGGAATGGGAATCACCTTGCCTGTCTACATGGATCCCGGCCGACCCGTTAAAATTTTCTATGCGGAAGACGACCATGTCGTTAGCCTGACGGGTACGGTCACGTGGTGTGAGGAGCATCCTCCGTCCTCTTCCTCATTCAAAATTGGCATTTTCTTTGATGACCCTTACCGGGATGTGAGTTGTTCATTTCATATAATCATAAGCCGTTATCTGGCCTGACCGGGATTTCGCCGATCATTGCCCCGATATTGCTGATGAAGTAATTTTATATGTTTATCAGTTAATTATGACTGACCAATATAATATTATAGAGCCAGGCTACTTTCTTCAAAAGCTTCTTTATGATGGTTTTTTCAAGACATTTCTCCCGCAATAACTCACGATCTTCACTATCCTTTTGATATATTTGGTATAATAATAAATTTACCATTAGGTCTATATATATAAGGATTCCGCATGCGCGCTGAAGAAGTCAAGCGACTGATTGAGATAGGGTTGCCGGGTAGCATTGTGCAAGTAAATGGTGATGATGGTGTGCATTTTGAAGCAGTGATCATTGCCGATGCTTTTGATGGCAAGGGCATGCTGGCACAGCACCGCCTGGTCTATGCCACGCTGGGTGATAGAATGCACGCAGAAATCCACGCCTTGTCGATGCGTACCTACACTCCTGCGGAGTGGGAAAAAGTGCGTGAAACAACCGTGCAATAAAGGCCATGCCGTGAGCGGGCCAGTGAATGAAAATACGGTGCATTTGGATCAACCCCTACAATAACCTTACCAATAACTGACGGGCGCATGGATAAACTAATTATTACTGGCGGCATGCCGCTGAATGGCGAAGTTCGTATCTCTGGAGCAAAAAATGCAGCGCTGCCGATTCTGGCCGCTACTTTGCTGGCCGATGGGCCAGTTACTATCAGCAATGTGCCGCATCTGCGTGATATTACCACCACTCTTGAACTGCTCGGTCGCATGGGGGTGCAGGTCACGGTAGACGAACGCATGAATGTGGAGGTGGATCCGCGCACCATCACTAATTTTTTCGCGCCGTATGAACTGGTCAAAACCATGCGCGCTTCAGTGCTGGTGCTGGGGCCGTTGCTGACTCGCTATGGTCAGGCCAACGTGTCGTTGCCCGGAGGATGCGCCATTGGTGCGCGACCGGTTAATTTGCACATCCATGGCCTTGAAGCCATGGGTGCGACCATCAAGGTGGAGAACGGCTATATTCGTGCGATTGCCAAGAAATTGAAGGGTGCTCACCTGTTTCTTGATGTGGTCACCGTCACCGGCACCGAAAATCTGATGATGGCCGCCACGCTGGCCGATGGCACCACCATTATTGAAAACGCTGCGCGTGAACCCGAGGTCGTGGATCTGGCGAATTGCCTTATCAAAATGGGGGCAAAGATTCGGGGTGCGGGCACAGACACCATCACGATCGATGGTGTAGAACGCCTCGGCGGTACGCATTACACTATTTTGCCGGATCGTATTGAAACCGGCACCTATCTTGTGGCGGCTGCGATAACGGGTGGGTGCGTCAAAGTGCGCGATACTGATCCGCATTTGCTGGAAGCGGTGCTGTTGAAGTTGCGTGAGGCGGGCGCCGAAATTACCGTGGGCGATAACTGGATCGAGTTGGACATGAAAGGTCGCCGTCCGCGTGCCGTTGATGTTCGTACCGCGCCGCACCCGGCGTTTCCCACTGACATGCAGGCGCAATTTACCGCGCTCAACATGGTCGCCGAAGGCACTGGTATGATTACCGAAACAGTGTTTGAAAACCGCTTCATGCATGTGCAGGAAATGCAGCGCATGGGCGCGGATATCCGCCTGGAAGGTAACACAGCCATTATTCGTGGCGTAGAAAGGCTCACAGGTGCGCCAGTGATGGCTACGGATCTGCGCGCATCAGCAGGGTTGGTGCTCGCCGGTTTAGTGGCTGAAGGCGATACCCTGATAGACCGCATCTATCATATCGACCGTGGCTATGAGTGCATTGAAGAAAAACTGCGGCAGATGGGTGGGCGCATTCGGCGGGTACACCAGTGATTAAACACATTGTACTATGGCGTCTCAAAGACCATGCGATGGGCGCCAGCAAAAAAGAGAATGCCGAAAAACTCAAGTCATTACTGGAAGCATTGCGTGATACCATCAAGGAAATAAAACTTCTTGAAGTGGGCATTAATGCAGAAGCCTCGCCACACGCGGCTGTCGCTCACGGCATCGTGCCTCCCGCGACACTAGCACATCCCTGTGCGGCGGATGTGGCGCTGTATTCCGAGTTTGCGAGCTGGGATGCCCTGGCCGCGTATCAACAGCATCCCGCGCATCTCAAGGTTGCAGGTTTTGTGCAGGAAATCCGCCTGGAACGCCACGTTGTTGATTACGAAATTACGTCATGAATGAAACCTTAACCATCGCGCTTGCCAAGGGACGCATTTTTAAAGACGCGCTGCCGCTGCTGGCGCACGCTGGCATTGTGCCCGTGGATGATCCTGAGACCAGCCGCAAGTTGATTCTGGATACCAACCAACCTAACATCAAATTAGTGGTTATCCGTTCATCCGATGTGCCTACCTATGTTGAATATGGCGCGGCTGACGTGGGTGTGGCGGGTAAGGACGTGTTGATGGAATACGGCGGCGACGGTTTATATGAACCGCTGGATTTGAAAATCGCCTGTTGCCGCCTGATGCTGGCCGGCCCTGTCGCGTTTAAGAACAGCGAAGCACGCATGCGCATCGCCACTAAATACGTGGCGACTACGCGCCGTTATTTTGCCGCGCAGGGCAAACAGGTTGAAATCATCAAGCTGTATGGTTCCATGGAGTTGGCGCCGTTAGTGGGTTTGTCCGATTGTATTGTCGATGTGGTTGATACCGGCAACACGCTCAAGGCCAATGGCCTGGCGCCGCTGGAGTTGATCGCAAATATCAGTTCGCGTTTGATTGTGAACAAAGCGTCGATGAAGATGAAGCATGAGGTGGTGCATGCGCTGATTGCGCGCATTGCCGAAGCAGTGGCCGCTCCCGGCATCCTGCCTCCCACGGCACTAACACGTCCCTGTGCGGCGGAAATGAAAGAACAGAAGCGTACCAACATAGCCAAGACACCAAAATAGCCAAGACATATTCCATGTTAAATATCAAAAGACTGAATACTACAGATGCTGATTTCTGGGCGCAGCTTGACCGGCGTTTGGCGTGGGAAAGTGTTTCGGACGATGCTGTGGTGCATGCAGTGCGCGACATTCTGGCAAATGTGCGCACGCGTGGTGATGCCGCCGTTCTCGAATACACCAGCCGTTTCGACAGGTTGAACGTATCGCACATGGCAGAGCTGGAAATATCCCGGCAACAGTTACAGGACGCGCTACAGAAAATTCCACTTGTACAGCGCGAGGCGCTTGAGTTTTCTGCGATGCGTTTGCGGGTCTATCACGAGCATCAGAAATCCGCTTCCTGGAGTTACACCGAAGCCGATGGCACCGTGCTTGGCCAGCAAGTCACCGCGCTGGAGCGCGTCGGTTTGTATGTGCCCGGCGGCAAGGCGTCGTATCCTTCATCGGTATTAATGAATGCCATTCCGGCCAAAGTGGCGGGTGTGGATGAGTTAATTATGGTGGTGCCCGCGCCGGGTGGCGTGTTGAATGATCTGGTGTTGGCGGCCGCCGCCATCGCCGGGGTGGATCGCGTGTTTACGATTGGTGGCGCGCAGGCGGTGGCGGCATTGGCGTATGGCACGCAAAACATTCCGCGTGTTGATAAAATTGTTGGCCCCGGCAACATCTATGTCGCCACTGCCAAAGGCATGGTGTATGGCACGGTAGGCATCGACATGATTGCGGGCCCATCGGAAATTCTGGTGATCTGTGATGGCCTCACCGACCCTGACTGGATTGCAATGGATCTGTTTTCACAGGCCGAGCACGATGAAGATGCCCAATCAATTTTGGTAAGTCCGGATGCAGGCTATCTTGATAAAGTAAAAGCCAGCATCGACCGCTTGTTGCCGACCATGGAGCGTGCCACAGTGATTGAGGCGTCGCTGGCCAAGCGCGGTGCGATGATACAGGTGCGTGATATTGACGAGGCGGTTACTGTGGCGAATTTTATCTCGCCCGAACATTTGGAGCTGTCGGTGGCCGATCCGCAAGCGTTAGCCGCACGCATTCACAATGCCGGGGCGATTTTCATGGGTCGCTATACGGCCGAAGCCGTGGGTGATTATTGTGCTGGCCCGAACCATGTGTTGCCCACCTCACGCACCGCACGTTTTTCATCGCCGCTGGGTGTGTATGATTTTCAAAAGCGTTCCAGCTTGATTATGTGTTCAGCGCAAGGTGCGGCAACGTTGGGTCACAGTGCTTCCATACTGGCGCGCGGCGAAGGACTGACTGCTCATGCGCGTTCTGCTGAATATCGTATGCCCGCAGTCGTACAGGCGCAGGCAGTAGTCAAATGAATACCAAAACCGCTAATGCTCCCCCTGATAGTTTAGTGGAGCAGTGGATTCGTCCGCAAGTGCGTGCCTTGTCTGCGTACCATGTACCCGAGATAGGCAATCTCATCAAGCTTGATGCGATGGAAAATCCCTACACCTGGCCCAAACCGTTAGTTGATGAGTGGCTGGAAGTATTGCGCGATGCAAAGTGGAATCGCTATCCCGATCCCCATGCCTGTGATTTAAAAATACTCTTGCGCGCTACGCTTAACGTGCCGCAAGGCATGGAGATCATGCTCGGCAATGGTTCGGATGAGCTGATACAAATTATTGCCATGGCGGTAGCTGCGCCGGGACGTGCGGTGTTGACGCCGGAGCCGTATTTTTCCATGTACCGCATGATCGCCGCGGTTACCGGTTTGGAATTTGTCTGCGTGCCGCTCAATGCCAGTGATTATAGTTTGGATATGCCCGCCATGCGCGCGGCGATTATCCGGCATCGTCCCGCCGTAGTGTTTTTGTCGTACCCCAGCAACCCCACCGGCAATTTGTTTGATGAACAGCAGGTATGTGAACTGATTGAAATCAGCCCAGGTCTGGTAGTCGTCGATGAGGCTTATAACGCTTTTGCTGGCAGCACCTTCATGTCGCGCCTTGCACAGTACGATAACTTATTGGTGTTGCGCACGCTGTCGAAAATGGGACTGGCAGGGTTGCGCATGGGCGTGTTGGCAGGTTCCCCCGCGTGGTTAAATGAATTGGATAAAATACGTTTACCGTATAATATCAGTGTATTGACGCAGGCCAGCGCTGGATTTGCCTTGCGCCATTACGATGTGCTGGAGGCGCAGGCCGCCAGGCTGCGGGACAATCGGGAACAATTATTGACAGCGTTGCGTGCATTGAATGGCATTACCGTTTATCCGAGCCGTGCCAATTTTATTTTGTTTCGCGTGCCCGCCGGACGTGCGCCACAAATCTTTGAGTCGATCAAGGCGCAAGGTGTTTTGATTAAAAGCATGCACGGCGCAAGCGCATTGCTGGCGGATTGTTTGCGCGTTACCGTAAGCACGCCAGAAGAAAATCAGGCTTTTTTAAAGGCGTTGGAACACGCCCTATAAACCTCGGAGAATATGTATGACTGACCGCAAGGCCACTGTCAAACGTGACACACTGGAAACACGCATCGAAGTAACAGTTAACCTCGATGGCGCAGGTGTATCGAATTTTCAAACCGGCGTGCCATTTCTTGATCATATGGTAGATCAGATCGCGCGGCACGGCATGATTGATATCGACATCAAGGCTGAAGGTGACCTGCACATTGACGCGCACCACACTGTCGAAGACATCGGCATCACGCTCGGCCAGGCCATCACCAAAGCAGTCGGTGACAGGCGCGGCATACGTCGTTACGGCCATGCGTATGTGCCGCTGGATGAGGCATTGTCGCGCGTCGTCGTCGACTTCTCAGGCCGTCCCGGCCTTGAGTACCATATTGATTTTCCGCGCGCGCGCATTGGTGATTTTGATGTGGATTTGTTCCGTGAATTTTTCCAGGGTTTTGTTAATCACGCGCTGGTGACATTGCACATCGACAATCTGCGTGGCCGTAACGCACACCACATTGTCGAAACCGTGTTTAAAGCGTTTGGCCGTGCGGTGCGTATGGCGCTGGAGCATGATCCACGCATGCAGGGAATTATGCCATCTACCAAGGGTAGCCTTTAGAGTTTCACATGACCAACATATGACAGGCGTTGCGGTAATTGATTATGGCATGGGTAACTTACGTTCCGTGGCCAAGGCTTTGGAGCATGTTGCAGGGTCGGCCAGGGTAGAGGTCACGTCCTCTGCGGAGCGCATCATGCAGGCCGATCGCATTGTGTTTCCTGGCCAGGGCGCGGCGCGGGATTGCATGGCTGAGTTGCAGCGGTTGGGTCTGGATAAAGTCGTGAAAGAGGCAGTACGCAGCAAACCTTTTTTGGGCATCTGCATGGGTCTGCAAGTGTTGCTGGATGCCAGCGAAGAAAATGACGGTGTGCAAGGACTCGGCATTTTTCCGGGTCGGGTGCGGCGTTTCCCCGCCCAGATGCGCGAGGCGCAGACGGGAGATATGTTGAAGATCCCTCACATGGGCTGGAACCAGGTGCATCAGACCATTGCACATCCGTTATGGCAAGGCATTGCACAAGACAGCCGTTTTTATTTCGTGCATAGCTATTATGTTGACCCTACAGATTCCGCCCAGATTGCCGCTACTGCGCAATACGGTGTAGAGTTTGTGTGCGCTATGGCGCACCGCAATGTTTTTGCGGCGCAATTCCATCCTGAAAAAAGTCATCACGCGGGTTTGGCGCTGCTGTCTAATTTTGTGCGTTGGGATGGAAATGTATAATTACTGTCATCCCGAACATGGTGAGGGATCTTTAATATTTAATATTTACACGAGGAAATCGTCATGCTGGTGATACCCGCCATTGATTTGAAAGATGGCAAATGCGTGCGCCTGCGTCAGGGGCGCATGGAAGACGACACCGTATTTTCCGATGATCCACTCGCCGTTGCCGAGCGTTGGGTGCAAGCCGGTGCGCGGCGGCTGCATATTGTGGACTTGAACGGTGCATTTGCGGGCAAGCCAGTGAACGCTGCTATCATCCGAGAAATTGTACGCGCCTATCCTGATCTGCCAGTGCAGGTGGGTGGCGGCATTCGTGATGACGACACTATCCAGACTTATCTTGATGCCGGTGTGCGTTATGTAATTCTTGGCACCAAGGCGATTAACACACCGCATTTTGTCGGCGATGTGTGCCGTGAATTTCCCGGTCATATCATCGTTGGTCTCGATGCTAAAAATGGCAAAGTCGCGATTGACGGTTGGTCAAAGTTGTCTCATCACGACGTGATTGATATTGCCCAGCGCTTTGAAAAAGATGGCGTCGAAGCCATTATCTACACCGACATCAGCCGTGATGGCATGATGGGCGGCGTGAACATCGAAGCCACCGTCGCTTTGGCGCGCGCCGTGTCTATACCGATTATTGCATCGGGGGGTATCTCTAGCCTGGAAGATATCACGGCGTTGTGCGCAGTGGCTGATGAAGGTATCACCGGCGTGATTACTGGCCGTGCGCTGTATGAAGGCACGCTGGATCTGGCCGCCGCGCAAAAACTGGCAGACGAGTCGGTCTGATATGGGCCTGGCAAAACGCATTATCCCGTGCCTTGATGTTGATCGTGGTCGCGTTGTCAAAGGGGTAAAGTTTGTCGGCATCCGCGATGCAGGCGATCCCATCGAAATCGCCAGGCGTTATGATGAACAGGGTGCTGACGAACTGGTGTTTCTCGACATCACCGCCAGCTCTGATCAGCGCGACACGATGATTCATGTGGTTGAACAAGTCGCCGCCCAGGTATTTATTCCACTCACCGTCGGCGGCGGCATCCGCAGTGTCGCCGACATCCGCCGCATGCTTAACGCGGGGGCTGACAAGGTTGCCATCAACACCGCCGCGATTCAAAATCCAGGATTAGTCAAAGAAGCTGCCGCACGTTTTGGCTCGCAGTGCATCGTGCTGGCTATCGACGCCAAACGCGTCAACAATGAAGACGAGCCACCGCGCTGGGAAGTGTTCACCCACGGTGGGCGCCACCGTACCGGCATTGATGTGGTGCAATGGGCCAGGCAAATGACTGGACAGGAAGGCGCCGGCGAGATCCTGCTCACCAGCATGGACCGCGACGGCACACGCGACGGCTTTGATTTAGCGCTCACCCGTGCCGTCAGCGAAGCTGTATCGGTGCCAGTGATCGCCTCCGGCGGCGTCGGCAACCTCGATCACCTCGCCGACGGCGTGACGCTTGGCAAAGCTGACGCCGTTCTCGCCGCCAGCATTTTCCACTTCTGCGAATACACCGTCGCCCAGGCTAAACAGCGCATGTTAGAGCGGGGAATAGAAGTTAGAGAAATGAATGTGGCGCTTCGCGCATAGCGAAACTGGCTTTTCAGCCGATCAGCATGAAACCAATCGGACAGTAGTGAGGTTTACTGCCCTTCAAGTAATTGCAAAAATTCCTGCTCCGAAAGTATTGTCACGCCCAGTTCGCGTGCCTTGTCTGCTTTTGATCCCGGATCTGCGCCCACCACCACATAATGGGTTTTTTTCGAGACGCTGCCTGCGACCTTGCCACCTGACATCTCAATGCGCTGTTTGGCTTCTTCGCGCGATAGGCTGTTTAATGTGCCGGTAAGCACAAAGGTTTTTCCTGACCACGGTGCATGCCGCAGCGTTGTTTGGTGTGGAGGCCAGTGTATGCCCGCAACGATAAGTGCTTCGATCACTTCAATGTTGTGCGGTTGATGGAAGAAGTGATGGAGGCTCTGCGCAACCACCGGGCCGACCTCGGCCACCGCTTGCAGTGCTTCTGGTGTTGCCTCCATCAAGGTTTTGAGATTGCCAAAATGCGCCGCCAATTGTTTGGCCGTGGCTTCACCCACCTGGTTGATGCCCAGCGCATACAAAAAACGTGGCAGGGTAGTGGACTTGGATTTTGCGATGGCCGCGAGCAGGTTCTCAGCAGACTTGCTGCCCATGCGTTCCAGCGCTGTCAGTGCATCGTGATCGAGGCGATAAAGATCAGCGGCCGTTTTAACCAGGCTAGTTTCCACCAGTTGTGCCACCAGTTTATCGCCCAGGCCATCAATATTCATGGCATGACGCGAGGCAAAATGCAAAATGGCGCCGCTGCGTTGTGCCGCGCAATACAACCCGCCCCCGCAACGATACGCGGACTCATTCGGTAGCCGCACCACTTCTGACTTACACACCGGGCACTGCGTTGGCATGAGCCACGGTTCCACATGCGTCGGGCGCTTGTCCATAATCACGCCCACCACTTCGGGAATCACATCGCCCGCACGGCGCACAATCACCGTGTCGCCAATATGAATATCCTTGCGGCGCAGTTCATCTTCATTATGTAATGTAGCGCGACTGACGGTGACGCCGCCCACTTCAACTGGCCGCAGTGCAGCGACAGGTGTAATGACGCCGGTGCGACCCACGGAGGCGATAATATCTTCTACGATAGTCGTTTCTTCCTGCGCGGGAAATTTATAAGCGACGCCCCAGCGCGGCGCGCGTGCCGTAAAGCCGAGGGTGTCGCGCGCGGCCAGTGCATCCACCTTATAGACCACACCGTCCACCTCAAAAGGAAGATCATTGCGTTGCGCAGCCATGGTTTGATAATAGGCCAGGCATTCATCCACGCCATGCAGCGCGCGAAAATATTCCGTGACCGGAAATCCCCAGGTTTTCAGGAGCGCGACAATCTGTGAATAACACGGTGCCAGTTCATTGGTCGCTTCCGGCATCCTGCCTCTGGCGACACTTGTGGAACCCTTCGCTTCCGCTCTTCCCTGCACGGCGGAGATTTCGCCCAGTCCCCACGGAAAAAAGCTCAGGGGCCGTTGCGCGGTAATGCGCGAATCAAGTTGACGCAGGCTACCCGCCGCCGCATTGCGCGGATTGGCAAAGATATTTTCACCGCGCGCCAGGCGCTCTTCATTCAAGCGTTCAAACGCCCGTTTGGGTATCACCACTTCGCCGCGTACTTCCAGCACGCCGGGCCATCCCGTGCCACGCAAATGCAGCGGCAGCGTATTAATGGTGCGGGCATTCGCCGTCACATCCTCACCGGTTGCGCCGTCGCCACGCGTGGCTGCACGCACCAGCACGCCGTTTTCATAACGCAAACTGATCGACACGCCATCGAACTTGGGTTCCGCAGTGTAAGCTACCGGCATGGGTTCAGACATGTCCTGCCCCAAGCCCTGGCGCACGCGGCGATCCCAATCACGCACCTCAGCTTCGTCGAAGGCGTTGTCCAGTGATGTCATGGGCAGGCTGTGGCGCACTTCACCCAGCGAGTCCAACGGTGTCCCGCCCACGCGTTGCGTCGGTGAGTCCGCTGTAATCAAATCAGGATGCGCCGCCTCAAGCTGCTGCAATTCACGCAGCAGCCGGTCATATTCCGCATCGGAAATAACCGGTGCATCAAGCACGTAATAATGGTAATTGTGCTCGTTGATTTCAGTGCGCAGTGCGGCGATACGGGATTGAATGGAAGGAGATAGCGGCGTCATGTAGTGGTGTAAAATCGGCGCTGTGAGGCTTTCATTGCAATAAAGTGAATGATAAACCTTTGATTTTAATGGTGCTCCCTAGGGGATTTGAACCCCTGTTGCTGCCGTGAGAGGGCAACGTCCTAGGCCGCTAGACGAAGGGAGCTTGTGTCCCAGGCAGGCAGCCTGCGCGAGACATAAAGAAATGATATTATACTCTTTTTGCTGGAGTTTGCTCAAGCAAACCCGTAAACCCTCTTTATATAAGGCAGTAGCGATTATCAGTATTCCAAAAATTATACCGCGTGCGGAACACACCATTTCGCGTTCCAATATCAGTGAGGGCGCGCTCAAGGTGTTGTATCGCCTTAAAAATGCCGGCTATCAGGCCTATCTGGTAGGCGGCGGCGTGCGTGACGTGCTGCTGGGGCGCGAACCCAAGGATTTTGACGTGGCGACCAATGCGTTGCCCGAGCAGGTGCGCGAGCAGTTTCGTAATTGCCACCTGATTGGCCGACGCTTTCGCCTCGCCCATGTGCGGGTGGGGGCGGATATTATCGAAGTTGCGACATTTCGTGCCGCGCCCAGTGCTGATGATGCCGATCAAAACACGGATAAAAAAAATGACCTGCACCGCACTGACAAAGACGGCCGCATCATGCGCGACAATGTTTACGGTTCAGTCGAAGAAGACGCCTGGCGCCGTGATTTCACGATTAACGCCTTGTATTACAATATCGACGATTTTTCGCTGGTGGATTATACCAGTGGCCTGGAAGACCTGAACGCGGGGCGGTTACGGTTGATTGGTGACCCCGAGCAGCGTTACCGCGAAGATCCAGTGCGCATGCTGCGTGCAGTGCGCTTTGCGGCGAAACTGGGCTTTCGCATAGACGCTGATTCTGAAGCGCCGCTGTTTAAGCTGGGATATTTGCTGGATGATATTTCATCCGCGCGATTATACGATGAAACGATCAAGCTGTTTATGGGCGGGTACGCGGTGCAGACCTTCGAGTTGCTGCGGCATTACGGTTTGTTCGGACATTTGTTTCCCTATACCGAAGCTGATCTGGCGCATGAAGAAAGCCATTTTCCCTTAATGTTGGTGTCGCGCGCGCTCACCAATACGGATGCACGGATAGCCGCAGGCAAAACCACCACACCGGCGTTTCTTTATGCTGCTTTATTATGGGGCGCCATGCGCACCCTCGCGCATGAAATGCAAGTGCAAGGCACCAATGCTCATATGAGCGAAGGCGAGGCATTGCAAGAGGCAGGTAATGTCATTGTGGCGCGTCAGGTGCAGCGCACTGCCTTGCCGAAACGCTTCAGCTTGCCGATGCGTGAAATCTGGAACCTGCAACTGCGCTTGACGCAAATCACTGGCAAGCGGCCGTTTGTAACTTTGACGCATCCGCGTTTTCGTGCTGCCTATGATTTCATGTTGCTGCGTGCCGAAGCAGGTGAAGAAATTCAAGAGCTATGTGACTGGTGGACACGCTTTCAAATTGCCGAAGGCGATGAGCAACAGGGCATGGTGAATGTGGTGCGCACTGGGGCGGCTGCAAGCACTGGAAAAAAACGTGCGCGCCGGTCACGCTCTAAATCAGGTAAAGCAGTGAGTGCGTCCCAATCCGGCGATTCGGTCGAGTGATTCAGCCTGAAAAAATGCGTGTATACATCGGTCTTGGCAGTAATCTCAATGACCCGATAGCGCAGATAAAAACCGCATTGGCAGCATTGGATGCTATTCCAGAAACATGCAGCATACGACATTCATCACTGTATCGCAGTGCGCCGCTGACCCTGAATGCGACCGTCATGCAGCCAGATTATATCAACGCCGTAGCCGCGCTTGATACGCGGCTTGAGCCAATGCAGTTGCTGGCAGAGTTACAGGCGCTGGAGCAGCACCAGGGGCGCACACGCAGTGCGCAGCGTTGGGCAGCGCGTACACTGGATCTTGACCTGTTACTGTATGCCGACCGGCAATGCAAGAGCGAGGAATTAACCGTGCCACACCCGCGCTTACATGAACGCAGTTTTGTGTTGTATCCATTGTTTGAAATTGCACCGGATCTGCATGTGCCAGGGCAAGGCAGTGTGCGCGTGCTGGCTGCACGTTGCCGGATTCATGATACATTATCCTGCTCACTACTCTGAAAATAGCCTGATCATGAAATCTGTAGAAATAAAACAAGCTGCGCCGCGTTACATCGTTGTCGAAGGCCCTATCGGTGTTGGCAAGACCAGCCTGGTGAAGCGGCTGGCAGAAACATTTGGCAGTGAGATATTGCTGGAGGAGGCCGAGGCCAATCCTTTTCTGGAACGCTTTTATCAAAATCCACGCCAGGCCGCACTGCCCGCACAGTTGTTTTTTTTATTGCAGCGTGCGCGGCAGACGCAGGCGTTGCGCCAGACAGACATGTTTCAAAGTGGCCGCGTATCGGATTTTTTGATGGAAAAAGACCGGTTATTCGCTGAGGTGACGCTGGAAGATGATGAGCTGAAACTTTATGATCAGGTATACCGGCAGCTTACCTTGGATATTCCAGCGCCGGATCTGGTGATTTATCTGCAAGCGCCTGTTGAAGTATTGCTGGCGCGTATTGCCAAACGCGGCCTGGGCTATGAGAAATTAATTGAGTCCGCTTATTTGCAACGCCTGGCAGATGCCTACGCGCGCTTTTTTCATCATTATGATGCCGCACCGTTGTTGATGGTGAATGCCGCCGCCGCCAACTTTGTCGACAATGACAAAGATTATAATGAGCTGGTTGAGCATGTCCATGCCCGCCGCAGTGGGCGCCATTATCTCAACCCCTTGCCATTTAATCTTTAATGCGAAAGGATTTTCCTGATGGCCGCCATGACCCCACAAATCACTATCAATACCCTGCGCGAGATGAAAATCAAAGGCGAGAAATTCGCCTGCCTGACAGCGTATGATGCCAGTCTGGCGCATGTCGTGGATGCTGCTGGGGTCGAAGTAATTCTTGTCGGTGATTCATTGGGCATGGTAGTGCAGGGGCATGCTTCCACCTTGCCCGTCACCATGGACGACATGGTGTATCACAGCGCCTGTGTCGCGCGTGGACGCAGCCGGGCACTGTTAATGACAGACATGCCTTTCATGAGTTACGCCACTGCTGAACAGGCATTGCATAATGCTGCGCGGTTGATGCAGGAGGGCGGGGCGCACATGGTGAAACTCGAAGGCGGCGCGGTGCAAGTGGATATTGTGCGTCAGCTTACGGCGCGCGGCATACCGGTATGCGCGCACCTCGGTTTGCAGCCGCAATCGGTGCATAAGCTTGGCGGATACCGTGTGCAGGGCCGTGATGCCAGCGTAGCGCAAAAAATGCGTGAAGATGCGCATGCGCTCCAGGATGCCGGGGCAGATATACTATTGCTGGAATGCGTGCCAGCAAGTCTTGCAGAAGAAATTACCAAAGCAGTGGCTGTGTCCGTCATTGGTATTGGCGCGGGTGCCGGGTGTGATGCGCAAGTGCTGGTATTATACGATATGCTCGGCGTCACCGTTGGCAAGCGCCCTAAATTCTCCAGGGATTTTATGCAGGGGCAACCCACGATTCAAGCCGCCATCGAAGCCTATGTTCATGCCGTAAAAAATGGCAGCTTTCCTGCTGCCGAACACACCTTTAGCTAATGCGCACCGTACGTACCATTACCGAGTTGCGTGGCATGATCCACGTGTGGCGGAACAAGGGCGAGCGTATTGCCTTTGTGCCGACCATGGGCAATCTGCATGCCGGACATATTCATCTCATGGCGCAAGCCGTGCATCGTGCGGACCGGGTTGTGGCGAGTATTTTTGTTAATCCCATGCAGTTTGGCGCCAACGAGGATTTCACTACTTACCCGCGCACATTATCTGCGGATAGCATCGCGCTGGCGGAAAATGGTGTGCATGCTTTATTTCTCCCGGAAGTGTCGGAGTTGTATCCGCATGGCGCGGAAAATACCACGCGGGTCGAGGTGGTTGGCTTAAGCGATATTTTATGCGGCGCCTCGCGCCCCGGCCATTTTGTCGGTGTTGCCACTGTGGTTAATAAATTTTTTAATATTGTACAACCGGATATTGCCGTTTTTGGCGAAAAGGATTATCAGCAATTATTGGTAATACGCCGTATGGTAGCTGACTTGTGCTTGCCCATTACCATTCTCGGTGTGCCCACCGTGCGCGAGCCGGACGGTCTGGCCATGAGTTCGCGCAATGGTTATCTCACAGCGGAACAGCGCTCTGGTGCGTCACGGCTTTATCAGGTGTTGCGTGCTACGCACCAGCATATCAGTGAGGGTGCGCGTGATTATGCAATGCTTGCGGAACAAGGCATGCAGGCATTGCGTGATGCCGGATTTACCCCGGATTATTTCACCGTGCGCCGTAGCCATGATCTGATGCTGCCCGAGCCAGGTGATAGCGAACTAGTAGTGCTGGCCGCGGCCTGGTCAGGCAGCACACGCTTGATAGACAATATACAGATTGACATCTGAATTTATGGGCACCGCCTAATGCTGTCATCCCGAACGCAGAGAGGGATCTTCAGGATTCCTCGCTACGCTCGCAATGATATAGCCCCTTAACCTTTAACTTAAGATTGAAAATAACCATGACAAATCTTGCCGCACTGATTTTTGATGTTGATGGCACCTTGGCCGACACGGAGCGTGATGGCCATCGCCCCGCATTTAATATAGCCTTTGCTGAAGCCGGGGTCGATTGGGACTGGACAGTTGATCTGTATGGCAAGCTGCTCCGGGTTACGGGTGGCAAAGAGCGTATTCGTTTCTACATTGAACAATATGCACCCTCGTTACCTGCCGCCGCATTGAGTAATCTTGATTCATTTATTCTCGGCCTGCACCTGGCAAAAAATCGTTACTACGCTCAATTGCTGTCACAGGGCAAGATTCCGCTACGTCCCGGCGTGCGGCGCTTGCTGGAAGAGGCGCGCGCCCAAGGGTTGCGTCTGGCAATTTCCACCACCACCTCGCCGGATAACGTCATTGCATTATTGGATCATACCCTGGGCAGCGACAGCGCCACGTGGTTTGAAGTAATTGCAGCGGGCGATGTGGTGCCCGCCAAAAAGCCCGCACCGGATATTTATCACTACGCCATGCACGCCATGCGGTTGGAACCTGCGCAATGTCTGGCATTTGAAGATTCCGAAAACGGATTTCGCTCCGCGCGCGATGCCGGTTTACGCACAGTAGTGACTATCAACGAATATACCCATGATCATGATTTCGCGGGCGCGTTACTGGTGCTTGATCATCTCGGCGAGCCACATCAGCCTATACACGTTATTTCCGGTAATGCGCATGGCTGCGCTTATGTGAATGTGGATTTTTTACGTAAGCTTTAGGAATTTAAGGAGCGGGTGCGCACATGAAACTGCCCGTATTATTACTGTTATGGTTTGCATCACCTCTGCTCCATGCAGGCGAAGTAAAAGTCGCTGTCGCCGCCAACTTTCTCAACACTTTGCATATACTGGCGCCGGTATTTGAGAAAAATACCGGGCATCACCTGCTGATCAGCGCCGGTTCTACGGGTAAGCTTTATGCGCAATTGCATAACGGCGCGCCGTATGATGTATTTCTTGCCGCTGATGATAAGCATCCTGCGCTTCTGGAAAAAGAAGGGTTGGTGATGCCGGGGCGGCGCATCACCTATGCCGTGGGGCGTCTGGTGGTATGGAGCGGGCGATCAATGCCATCGCAAGAGGGTGCGCAGATTTTTCAACAATCGGGCATTCGTCATATTGCCATTGCTAACCCTGCCACCGCGCCGTATGGTCGTGCGGCTTATCAGGCATTAAACACCATGGGTTTGTGGCACATATTAAAGCCGCGTATCGTGCAGGGCGACGATGTGGGGCAGGTGTTTCAGTTCGTTGCATCGGCGAATGCGCAACTGGGTTTTTTGGCGCTGGCGCAGGTTCTTAATCCAAAAAATACTTTTTCCAGAGATTATTGGCTGGTGCCAGAAGATCTCTATGACCCCATCGTGCAGGATATGGTACTGCTCAAGAAAGCAGAGAATAACAGTGCCGCCTACGCTTTTGTAGTATTTATGCAGGCTGCGCAGGCGCGTACACTTATTCAGCAAGCGGGTTATAAGGTAAAATAATCTCTGACGTTTGTCATTTCGAGTGAAACGAGAAATCCTTGTCCCGAACGAAGAGAGGGATCCTGGAAGATCCCTCTCTTCGCCTAAAATGATAAGGGCGATGACAATAAACAATGACATATACCAGATTAACCTTTAACTTCTTGAAATAATTCATGCCCACTGAACTGGATCTTGCCCCGCTGTGGTTAAGCCTGCAACTTGCCAGTGTCACCACGGTGCTGTTGCTATTGTTTGCCACGCCACTGGCATGGTGGCTGGCTAATACCCGTGCGCGTGGCCGTGCCGTCATCGAAGCCATGGTGGCTTTACCATTGGTATTGCCGCCGACGGTGTTAGGTTTCTATCTATTGCTGGTATTGGGGCCGCACGGTGCGTTGGGCGCGCCGTGGTTGCAGCTCACGGATACTACGCTCACCTTTACGTTCACCGGGCTGGTGATTGCCTCGCTGTTATATTCACTGCCATTTGTGGTACAGCCATTGCAAAATGCCTTTGAGGCATTAGATCGCAAACCGCTGGAAGCGGCATGGTGCTTGCGCGCATCGCCGCTGGATAGTTTCTTCAGTGTGGTATTGCCGCAGGCGATGCGCGGTTATCTCACGGCCGCTGTACTGGGTTTTACACATACGCTCGGCGAATTTGGTGTGGTGCTGATGGTGGGTGGCAATATTCCTGGAGAGACACGGGTTATCTCTATTGCCATTTATGATCATGTGGAAACGCTCGACTATGCCAGTGCGCATTGGCTTGCCGGTATATTACTGGTGTTTACTTTTATCGTGTTGCTCGTAGTTTATGCGCTGGATCGCCATGCGCGAGTGCGGGTGATATGACGCGGCTGATTGCGCAATGTGATTTAAAGCACTCAGGTTTTCGCTTGCACGCACGGCTGGATATTCCGGCACAGGGGATTACGGCGGTATTTGGCCGCTCTGGCAGTGGCAAAACTACCTTGCTACGTTGCCTGGCAGGCTTGGAGCGCAGCGCAACGGGATTGATTTCCGTGAATAACAAGGTATGGCAGGAGTCCAGCACAGGTATTTTTATACCTGTGCATCAGCGCGCCGTGGGCATGGTATTTCAGCAGCCTTGCTTATTCTCGCACATGACGGTGCGTGCCAACCTCAACTATGGTCTCACCCGCACGCCGTTGGCAGAGCGCCGTATGCCGTGGGATCAGGTTATCGAGATACTGGGGATTGGCGCTTTACTGGAGCGTTATCCGCAACACCTATCGCTGGGTGAGCAGCAGCGGGTGTCGATTGGGCGTGCAGTGCTGAGTAACCCGTGTCTGTTGTTAATGGATGAGCCTCTGGCTTCACTGGATGCGCCACGCAAAGATGAGATTCTGCCGTTTATCAAGCGCCTGAACCGTGAAATGAACATTCCCGTGGTGTATGTCAGCCATTCAGTGCAGGAGATTGTGCAATTAGCGGATACGCTGGTGCTGGTGCATGAAGGACAAGCCACTGTTGCCGGGCCTATCCATGAAATATTTTCACGATTAGGCCTCCATGAATATCTGGGTGAGGCCACAGGCGCGATAATAGATGCGCATGTGATTGCACATGAAGCGGAATTTGATCTCACCTGTCTGGAATTTCATGGCAGACGGCTATACGTACCACGTCAGTCGTTAAACGTCGGCGATGCAGTGCGGGTGCATATCCTGTCGCGCAATGTAAGTTTGTCGCTGGCGCCGCCGCAGGCACCGACGAGCGTGCTTAATATTATTGAAGCGCGTGTGGTAGAGATTGGTGCAGCGGTGCCGGGCAAGCCGGCGGTGGAAGTAAAGCTGGATGCGGGATGCCCGATACTGGCAACGATTACGCGGAAGTCGTTACATGCACTTGCGTTGTCGCCGGGGCAGTGTGTCTATGCTTCGATTAAAGCCGCATCGCTGCAATAGTAAACGTAATCAACCTTCCTTAATTATCAATGTTTGCCCGGCTTTGAGATTTTTAATTTTAGCCGCAGGATTCCATTTGCGTAATTCGGCAATACTCACATCCAGACGTTCGGCGATGCGCGTCAAGGTGTCACCGGGACGGATTTTGTAGCTGACGCGGCGAGCTTTGCTATCTGCTGCTTTTGCCATGCGGGTGGATGATTTATCCTTGGCGTGGAGCGTGGAGGTTTTTGCCCTTACGATCAGGCGTTGGCCCACCAGAATTTTTTTGGTAGGCGCGATTTTATTTAATGCCGCAAGTTTTTGCAGGCTTATGCCATAGCGGCGAGCCACTTTTTGCAGCGTGTCGCCACGCTTTACAATATGTGTGCTGCCTTTACCCCTGCGCATCAATCGATTTTTCTGGCGATCTTGCTGTGGTGCCTGGTTGATCTGCGGCAATTCGGCGATGCGTAATACGTAATGGCCCAGATCCTGTGCATGTACCGGAATCAGCAGATTGGTGCGGGCTTTGGCAATGTTGCCGCCCAGCTTGTTAATTTCGCGCAATAATGCAGTAGTGGTGCCATAGCGGGTGGCAATTTTGCCGAGTGATTCACCTTTTTTGACCTCGTGGCGTGTCCAGCGCACGCGTTTTTCCATGGGCAACGCGGCGAGTTTTTCTTTGAAGGCATCGATTTTTTCAACAGGTAACAGTAAATGATGCGGCCCATCGGGATCAGTGACCCAGCGGTTGTATCCCGGATTTAATTTATGAATTTCTTCGAGCGGAAGTTCCGCCAATTCGGCCGCCAGTGCCAGGTCAATTTGCGAATCCGCAGTGATGGTTGCCAGATAAGGCACATCAGGTATGGAAGTCAGCGTGACATTATATTTGCCGGGGTCAGCAACAATTTCACTGATGGCCAGCAACCACGGGACATAGGCACGGGTTTCTTTAGGCAGCTTGAGTGACCAGTAGTCGATCGGTTTGCGCGCCGCACGGTTGCGGTCAATGGCGCGTTGTACGGTGCCTTCTCCCGCATTGTAAGCCGCGAGAGCCAGTTGCCAGTCACCGTTGAATTGGTCGCCGAGTTTCTGCAAATAATCCAGTGCCGCGTTGGTTGAGGCGTGAATGTCACGCCGACCGTCATACCACCAGTTCAATTTCAAACCATAATGGCGTGCAGTGGAAGGAATAAATTGCCAGATGCCTGCCGCGCTGGCGTGTGAATTGGACAAGGGTTGAAAGGCGCTTTCCACAAAGGGCAGTAATGCCAACTCTGAGGGCATGTTGCGGCGTTCTACTTCTTCTACGATGTAATGCAGATACGGTGTAGCACGCGCAATGGTCCTGTCCAGGTAATCCTGGCGCTTGGCATACCATTCCTTGCTGAATTGCACGCGGGCATGGTCGCGCCCCGGCATACTGAAACGTGCCCGGATACGTGCCCATAAATCCGGCGCCGTATCGATTGCCTGGGCTGAGGGAGCAGTGTTTTTGGGTGATTCAGCAACACTGCTGGGATCCAGCGTGGGCTTGTGGGTTTCTTTGTTCTGTTGCTCAATGCGTGCTATTTCTGGATCGCGATCTGTATCCAGGTCACCTTCTTGATCAATAATTGCAATGTTCGCGGGTGCCGGTTCTGTTTCGGCATCAGATTCGGCGACAATATCGTCCCAGATATCGGGCAACTCTGCGGCATGAATTTCGACATTGCTGTTTTTTGCCGCCGCATTACCCGCCATTCCTTCTTTCATGGGTGCTGGCAAGGTAGGGATTACTGTCGTCGCGGTGTTGCTTTGTACAGCAGCAGGCACCGCCGGGCTGGGTAAAGCCGGTGCGGAACGGGACGGGGAAGTTTGCTGTGTGGCGCAACCCCCCAGGATCAGGCTCAAGGTCAACAAGACAACGCTGGACAAACATACGCTGTCGTCCGGGGATGGTCGAAAAAATGCTCCTGCATTTTCGACACTTCCGCCATCCATGGTGGTCGGACGCCGGAAGCGAGCACCCGGCGACCGGTGAGTGTGGTTTTTGTTTGCAGTCATTTTTGTAGCCATTAAGCCATCGCTCCAATCCGGTTGCCCCGGTTTCTATGCGGGGATTATATCGTTACACGCCGCTATCATCCAGCGTATCTTTCCAATAACGAAGAACAGCAAACACTTCCTGTCGGGTAGTGAGCCGTCTTTCCGCAAAATTTTCCGCTGCCACTATTACGCTGCCTGTCTGACACCGCAAGAAAGGATTAGTGCGCAATTCAAGCTCCAGAGTCGAGGGAACCGTGGGTTGTCCGTGCGCCCAGCTGCGTTTGGCTTCAAACAAACGGGTGCGGATATCCGCATTGTCTGGTTCTACCTTCATCGCAAACTTCAGGTTGGCGAGGGTGTATTCATGAGCGCAGTACACTAATGTATTTTTCGGCAGCGCGGCGATTTTCTTGAGTGATTCGTACATTTGTAACGCTGTCCCCTCAAACAGTCGCCCACACCCAGCGCCAAACAACGTATCACCACAAAACAGCATGCGGTGACCGAAGTAGGCAATATGCCCCTTGGTATGGCCGGGCACTTCCATTACCGTGAATGATAGCTTATCAAAGGGTAAAGAAATGTGATCTCCGTCACGTAATGGATGTGTAATACTGGGCATGCGCTCCTGCTCACTTGCTGGACCATAGACAGGGATTTTGTAGCGTTTGAGTAACGTCTCCACTCCCCCCGTGTGGCAATCATGGTGATGAGTGAGCAGAATTGCTACAGGAGTAATAGACAGTTCCGTGAGCGTATCAATCACCGAGCCGGCCTCCCCGGGGTCGACAATAGCCGCCTGTTTCGGCGAGTTTTCATTACAAATCAGCCAGATATAGTTATCTATAAAAGCTGGAACAGCAAGTACATTGATCATGCTTGGAGAGACAAATGAGTGGGCAAACATTACACTAGGGTTCATGCTGACAGGGATTGATACTGGGGTCAACGGCCAAATCTGGCATATCTTTAGTAAAGCGGGGTATTCTACGCCCAGAAAGTCGCTTCCGGCATCCGACCGCCATGGATGGCGGAAGTGTCGAAAATGCAGGAGCATTTTTTCGACCTGCCTCTGGCGACACTTTGTACATCCATGCACGACGTCTGCCGGGAATGTAGTCAGGGTAATTGGGAAGTGGCATGAGTGAGAAAAATAATCCCTTGAAATCGTCTATGGTTCGCAATGAATTGCGTGCCTGGCACCTGCATGGGGCAGGACGTCTGCTCCTGGAAGCCGAACTCGCGCAGATGGATGACGTGCTGCAAAATCTATTTGGCTACCACCTGCTGCAAGTGGGGCGGTCGCATGATGAAGATTTGCTGGCGTCCAGCCGTATTTCGCATCGCATTGTTCTGGACGATGATATTGAGCGTGGTGATTGTTCTGCTACGATCTTGCGCAGTGCGCTTGATGAATTGCCGATCGCTTCTGACAGTATTGATGTGGTGGTTTTGCCGCATACACTGGAATTTGAGCAGGATCCGCACCGGGTGTTGCGCGAAGTCGAGCGTGTGTTGATTGCGGAAGGCCATGTAGTGATATTGGGCCTGAATCCGTGGAGTCTGTGGGGGGGCACACGCTGGGTGCGCCGCCGTCATGGCGCCGCTCCGTGGAACGGCCGCTTTCTGGGATTAATGCGCGTTAAAGATTGGTTGGCCTTGCTGGGCTTCGATATTATACTCACGCGCCAATATTTTTTTCGGCCACCTTTACAGCGGGAAGGTTTGATGCGCAAACTGATGTTCATGGAAAAAATAGGCGCCCGTTTGTGGCCACACCTGAGTGGCGCCTATCTGGTGGTGGCGAAGAAACGTGTCACTACCCTCACTCCCCTTAAGCCCCGCTGGAAGCCGCGCCGCAGCTTGATACCCGCGCCTGCCAAACCGTGTGCGCGGAGCCAGCGGTTGAACGCTGAAAGCGACCACCGTGCATAGCGCAAAAGATACCGTACATATTTATACTGACGGCGGTTGTCGCGGCAACCCTGGCCCCGGTGGATGGGGCGTGTTGCTGCGCTATAAAGACCATGAAAAAACCTTATATGGCGGTGAGGTGATGACGACCAATAATCGTATGGAATTAATGGCCGCCATCATGGGCCTGGAGTCGTTGTCACGGCCTTGCAAAGTACACTTGACGACGGATTCACAATATGTAAAAAAAGGCATTACCGAGTGGATCGCACAGTGGAAAAAACGCGGCTGGAAAACGGCGGCGAAACAGCCCGTGAAAAATGAAGATTTATGGCGGCGCCTTGAAATCGCCGTGCAACGCCACGAGGTTGACTGGCATTGGGTGCGCGGTCATGCCGGTCATGTGGAAAATGAACTGGTTGATACTTTGGCTAATCGCGCCATGGATGAATTAACCGCTAATCTTCGGACGTAAATAACGTATGCGACAAATCATACTGGATACTGAAACAACGGGATTAGACCCTGCGCGCGGCCATCGCATTATCGAAATTGGTTGCGTAGAACTGGTGAACCGGCGTTTGACCGGCAAGCATTACCACCAATATCTTCAGCCCGACCGTGAAGTAGAGGCGGGCGCTTTTGAAGTGCATGGCATCAGCGATAAATTCCTCGAAGACAAGCCACGTTTTAGTGATGTCGTAAATGAATTTATGGCCTTTATCAAAGGCGCGGAACTTATTATCCATAATGCGCCCTTTGATGTGAGCTTTATCAACGCCGAGCTTAATGCGCTCGGGCAAAGCTATGGCAAAGTCATCGACCACTGTAGCGTGGTTGATACCCTGGCGATGGCGCGTCAGCTTCATCCAGGGCAGAAAAATAATCTCGACGCTTTGTGCAAACGCTACAGCATTGATAACAGTCAACGTGACCTGCATGGCGCATTGCTTGATGCTGAAATCCTGGCAGATGTGTATCTTGCCATGACCGGCGGGCAGGCCACTTTGTTGCTGGATGGCTTGCAGGAGCGTGGCCGTGGCCATGTCACCGCGCCTGTGGCGCGCCAGCTTGATGCGGCGCGTCCGCGCTTGCGGGTAATCCCGGCGCAGGCTGACGAGCTGGCGCTGCATGCTCAGCGACTCGCGGCCATTGACAAGGAAAGCGGCGGCAACTGCCTGTGGAAAAAAGACGACATAAAATTAAGTAATTGAAAAATATAATTTTATTATTTATTGCTTAAGATACCTACTGCGTCGATCAGTTATTGCTTGGCAAATGCTGGCGAGTCACGTATTTTGGTGGAGTAACGATCGGCGCAGAGCCTGGTAAAAATCCATAAAACAGGCCGGAAGCGACCCCGTATTGATGCGTAAAATATGTCGGGTGGGAGGGTGATTTATGAATCGCAGTGTAATGCGGGTGGTTTTCAACAAATCATGGGGCTTTGGCGGCGTCGGTGTGCTGTTATTAGTGGCCGGATTTTCAGCCGCGCCCAAAGCGGCGCAGCCTACTGATGGCCTGCCACCCCTGACCGTAGAAGTAGAAGCAGAAGAAGCCAAGCCGCCCGTGGCGCAACCAGCGGCGCGCGCCATTCCTGAGGATGCCTTGAGTGCCGATCGCATGGTGCTCGCCGCCACCTTTGGGCATGACAAAGTGGTGCGCTACATGCTCGACCATAACGTCGATCCCAATGCTCAGGATTTATTTGGTAATGCAGGCTTGATTGCGGCGGCCGGTGCGGGTCAGGCAGATATCGTAGATATGCTGTTAAACGCCAAGGCCAATGTTAATGCACAAAACCAGGCCGGGCACACCGCCTTGATGGGCGCGGTAGAAAAAGGTGATATGCGCATCGTACAGGCCTTGCTCAAGGCTGGCGCCGATGTGAATGCCAAAAATAACAAAAACGAGTCTGCGTTATTTCCTGCGGTGCAAACCGGAAATCTGCGCCTGGTAGAGACGTTGCTGTTGGCCGGTGCAGAAACCAATATCGCAAATTCCCGGCCCATGACCAGCAATGACAGTGGCTATACGCCCTTGATGTATGCCGCGCGTCATGGCCTGGTTGCCACCGATGGTCCGTGGGTTGAGATTGTGCGTGTCTTGCTGGCGAAAGGGGCGGATTCAAACCTGCGCAGCCATCACGGCGCCACTGCGTTGAGCATTGCGGAACGTAACGGCTATGCCGACATCATTGATGCGTTACGCGGCGCTGGCGCAAGAAAAGAAACCGTATACACCAGCCTGACGATTGATGATGCGCTGATTAAAGCTTCTAAAAATGGCGACCTTTCCAAGGTGCGCCAATTATTTACCGAAGGGGCGCAGGCGAATGTCAAAAACCGTTTCGGCGTCACCCCATTACTGGCAGCCGCCATGGGCGGGCATGTGGCGATTGTACAGGCGCTGGTTGAGCATGATGTGAAGGTGAATGCGGTTCCCGCCGGGCTGCGTGACTGGGCCTTGTCTGCGGCACGTATTGCGCTGGATGAAGAGGAGATTACACAGGCCGCCGCGCGCGGCGATACGGCGCTGATTATCGCAGTGCGGCAGGGGCACACCGATACTGTGCGTTACCTGCTCAATCACGGCGCAGACGTGAATCGCCCTAACCGCCAGAATGAATCCGCGTTGTTTGTGGCGGCTGAGTTAGGCCGTGCAGAGATCATGCGCGCCTTGTTGGGCAAAGGTGCTGATGCGAATGCCACCGAGAAAGAGAATCGCACCAGTTCATTTACTGTAGCATTAAGCAGCATCGGCAGAAATACGGTATTGATTAAAGCCGCACAGCATGGTCATGCTGAAGTAACACAGATTTTGCTGGAAGCTGGGGCATTGCCGAATACCCCGGGTTTTTTGGGTAAAACGGCGCTGTTCTGGACGGCAGAGCGTGGGCACCTGGGTGTTGCGCAAGTCTTGCTTGAAAAAAATGCTGATCCGAATTTAAAGGATGTGTCGGGCCTCACTCCCCTGATGGTTGCCGCAAGCAATGGCAATGTCAAAATGGTGGAAACCTTGCTGAAAAACAAGGCTGAGATCAATGCCCGTGAAGGTTCAGAAACCAATGCGCCGGGCAGCATGTTCGGCGTGTCCGGTGCCACTGCGTTGATTCATGCCGCGCGTGCCGGGCATGCCAACGTGGTAAAGATATTGCTTGAAGCCGGGGGTGATGTCACGGCAACAGACAGCAACGGCGTCAACGCACTCAAAGGTGCTGAAAGTAACGGCCATGCCAGTGTTGTTGCCGTATTGAAGGCGGCGGGCGCGTGAGGGAACATTCAACACGTACATCAGTGTGTCATTTCGAACGAAGCGAGAAATCCTTGTCCCGAACGAATGTGAGGGATCTTCCAGGATCCCTTAATATATGACAGAAAAAGTTGTAATGGCAGGGGTCGTAATTGCGACCTACCTGCTCATGTTGCTTGCCTTTTACCGGCCGCAGCAGCGCGTTTTTCATATCTACACCATGGTGTTTATCATGCTGTTTGATCTGATGGTGCCGGTGTATATTTTTTTACGGCGCGACTGGTATGTACGTCTCTTTGAACATGGCGATATTTCGTCTTTTCTGGTATGGATGCATTTTATCATGCCGCTGGCGCTGTATATTTTATACATTTTCCAGATTCTCGCCGCCCGCAAATTGTTTCAAGGCGATGCAGATGGCAGTGGGCGTATAGATCATCGCGGCCAGGCGAAAGCGATATTGGTGGTGAGGGCGCTGACGATTTTTACCGGTATATTGTTGATTGAGCCAGATCCGGCATGATCCCTGATATAATCCAAGGCCCAGCCATTTTTTAAAAATCAAATGGAGATTGAGGTAATGAAAAAAGCCCTACCCGTAGTTGCCATGTTCATTATCCTGGTCGGCGGTTGTAATATGAAAAATAACGAAAACGAAGCACAGGAAACATCAACCATGACAGACACAAAAATCACCGAACTGGTAAAAACCGATACCAAAGCAGGCGCTGGCGCAGAAGCAGTTAATAACAAGCTGGTGTTTGTGCATTACACCGGTTGGCTTTATGACCCCAAGGCGCCGCAAAATCGGGGCGCGAAATTTGACAGCTCAGTTGATCGCGGTCAGCCGTTTGATTTTATGTTGGGCGCAGGCCAGGTTATTAAAGGCTGGGACCAAGGCGTGGCAGGCATGAAAGTGGGCGGTCAACGCACCTTGATCATTCCTTCTGAAATGGGTTACGGCGCACGCGGCGCAGGCGGTGTGATTCCACCGAATGCGATACTTATGTTTGATGTGGAGTTGCTCGACGTAAAATAATTTTTGTTTAAAATATTTGTGATAAATGTAGGGTGGGTTACAACCCACCAAGCGTTGCGTAGCAACACAACTGTTCCGCCACTCCTGTCCGCATCCTGAGTTTATCGAAGGACTCAGGGCGTACGGGAGGTAAGGAGCGGCATTGTGTCATCCCCTCTTTCTTTGACAAAGGGGGGCAGGGGGGATTTAATGCCGTCAAACACCAACCTCCTCTATCAAGACCTCACCCCCGACCGGTTGCTCAACGCCATTGAAAGCCTTGGCTATCAGTGCGACGGCCGTGCGCTTGCGCTGAACAGCTATGAAAACCGCGTGTATCAGGTCGGCATTGAAGGTGGCGTGCCGATTATCGCCAAGTTTTATCGCCCGAATCGCTGGTCAAACGCCGCTATTCTTGAAGAACACGCGTTTGCGCTGGAACTTGCCGAACATGAACTGCCGGTGGTGGCGCCCCTTCCTGATGATGCAGGCTGCACGCTGCATGAGTTCGAAGGTTTTCGCTTTGCCCTGTTCCCGCGCTGCGCGGGACGCACTCCCGAGCTTGATGATCCCGATACGCTGGAATGGATGGGCCGTTTCATAGCGCGTATCCATGCCATCGGCGCGCTGAAACCTTTTGTGCATCGTCCCGCCGTAAACATTGAAAGCTTTGGTATCGAACCTTATGCTTTTATCCTGGAACATGATTTTATTCCCGACGAGTTGCAGCAGGCCTACCGCAGCGTGATGGATGACGTGCTGCTGCGTGTGCGTCGCTGCTTTTCCCAGGCACCGGATGTCGCGCACATACGGTTGCATGGTGACTGCCATCCCGGCAATATATTATGGTCGGTGGCCGCTCCCGGCACGGTGGCGGGCCCGCATTTTGTTGACCTTGATGATTGCCGCAGCGGACCTGCGATACAGGATATCTGGATGCTGTTGTCCGGTGAACGTGCCGCCATGAACACCCAGCTCATGTATATCATGGAAGGTTATAACGAGTTTTATGATTTTAATCCCGTGGAACTGCACCTGGTGGAGGCATTGCGCACGTTACGTATCATCCACTACGCCGGGTGGCTGGCACGCCGTTGGGAAGACCCCGCATTCAAGATGAGCTTCCCGTGGTTTAATACGCAACGCTATTGGCAGGATCATATCCTTGCGTTGCGTGAGCAGATGTCGTTGCTGGATGAGCCGCCCTTGACATTGCCCGGATTTTTTTAGGCAATTACCACCTCATCACCCGGTTGCCACGGTGGCCGCTTTGTCATGACTGAAGTGAATAGCGTCGAATTGAGTATGGACTTAAGCCAGCGCCGTAACTCAATATAAGCGGCGGTAGCAAACCAGTCCGCATCAACCTGCGCAAACTGCCGCACAAACGGCACAATGGCGATGTCAGCCAATGTGATGCGCTCTTCCAGCAAAAAACGCTGGCGTTGCAGCCTGTTTTCTAACCCTTGCAAAAATATTTCGCCTTGCGCCCGATAATGTTCCAGAGAATGTTCAGTGTGCAGGGTGGAGTATTTGTAGTGATCCAGGTGTTGCTTGAACACATGATCATTTTCATAGATCAATTGCGCCGCCTCGTCACGTAACGCAGATTCATTTTTACATAGCCAATCCTGCGGGTCATGAATTGCCAGCGCCCAGCGCATAATCGCAAGGCTTTCTTCAATCACTTTACCGTTGGGTAAGATCAGCACGGGCACGGTGCCCTTCGGCGAATGAAGCAGCATTTCCTCGGGCTTATTACGCAACGCGACTTCGCGTAATTCAACAGAAATTCCGCTATAAAAAAGTGCCATTCGTGCGCGTATTGCATACGGGCAGCGGTTAAATGAATAAAGCGTAGGTAGGGCAGGGTGTACGTGTTGCTGCATGGTAGCGTGCGCTGTGCGCACGATCCATCCGTTACTTCAGCCGTTCTTCCAGAAACGCCTGGGTTTTTTCCCACGCATCATCCGCGAGTTTTTTGTTGTAGACGCGATTGATCGGGTTGGTAAAGCCATGTCCGGCGTCATAAGGGATGACGCTGAACGGCGCGCCTGCTTCGCGCATGGCATCTTGATAACCCGCCACATGCAGCGGACTGACCCAGGGATCATTCTTGGCAAAAATCCCCAGCACCGGGCCTTTCAATGTGCGCAAGGCTTTCACGTCAGTGCTCATGGGGCCATAGTAAATTACCGTGGCGGCGACGGCCTCGGGGTCTTGCAGCGCCGCCCACAGTGCCTGGGCGCCGCCATAATCCCAGCCAAAGGTCGCTAATGTGCGCCCCGGTGCCTTGAGGTAGGCCAGACCCGCCTTGAGGTTGACGTTAGCCGATGCCTGGTCAATGGATGTCATGATGCGTGTCGCGCCAGTCGATTCGTTGGAATAACGGCCATCATACAAATCCACCACCAGCGCACGGTAGCCGATGGCGGCAAAACGCTCCGCCCAGCCTTTCGCGTAATCACCCAATCCACGCCGGTCATGGATAATCAACACGCCGCGTTTGGCGTCTTCCGCACCCGTCACATACGCATTAAAGGTGGTGCCCATGGCGGTGTGCAACTCCACAATGCGGCCAGCGGGGACAGGAATAACAGCAGGTGCGGGCGGTGGCGGTTCACTGACCGGTATCGCATCGGCGGCTTGAAGCGTTGTCACAGGCATGCTGGACACTGCCAGCAGAAACACCATTAATAGTTGTATCGAGTGTCGCAACATGGATTGCCCTTTAATATTTTGAAATATCATTACCTTGAATCTTGCAGGTATGCTATTTACGGGTGTATTTTCACCCCCTCTACCGCCCTGCGGGAGAGGGCTGGGGAGAGGGTGATTTGATCACGCCGTGTTGGCAAGCCGAAAACAGATTTTTGGAATATCCCCACAATACCATGTGTTACAGGCAGAGACAATTAGCACTTTTTAGCCGACCAACCCCCTCGTAACGCACCCGTAAAACATGGCTGGATAGATTGATCGCATTCAACCTTGCACAGCTAGATCAAACGTGGAATAGTAACCGCAGGTTGGGGAGAGCGCAGCGAGGGGCTGGGTATGGGTGATACGCTGGACGGTTTATGGTGAGCGGTGAGATGCTGGGCTTCGCAGGCTCAGCACCAGCCTACAGCCCAACTTACCGCGTTATGGGTGATAGTATGGATATGTCCTCCATACTTGATCGCTATATGGATTCACCCTATGGATGTCTTAAACCCTAATGACAGGACAAGAATCTTGTATTGGCGGAATATTATTTGTGCCCTTGTTTATTTTTCAAGGGGTATTGTTATTTATAGGTCAGTCTATTTCGCTGAAAATATTTTCAGAAATTCGAATGTTCAATAAAGAGTTATGTGCGGAGATTGCAGGTGGTTACAGTCCTGACGCGTTACTTGGCCATACTCGAACCTTAGCTTCGGCCCCTATGATGTGGGACTTAATGAAGGTTATCTACTATCGGCGTGACCCTAACATCATTACTCAAAAACGGTGGGTGAGATTTGTGATCGTGTATGCCAGCGCATTGGTGAGCATAACCGTCATGATCGCTACGCTGTTGTACTGCTTTGTGTTAAATGTATTTTTTTAACAAAAAACGAAAATGCGACACACCAACGTCAATAGAAGAGAAAGAATGAATGCCTTCGCTGCACTCGAAGGCGGCGCCCTCGGTCAAACCACCGGCCAGACGATCACGTTGGACGCCAACGCCGCTGGCTACAACTGGTTCATCGACTACACCCCCTATCTAAATGAAGAATACCTCCCCATCGCCGACGCCAACGTCTGGCAGGCCCGTCCCGGTAGTGACGCCCCCGGCAAAATGGACATGCTCAGTGTCCTGTTACACGAATACGGCCACGTGCTGGGCATCGAACACAGCGCCGACTGCCACGCCGCCATGGCTGCCACCCTGCAACCCGGCACGCGCCGCCTGCCCACCACCCATGCTGGAAGCGCAGGACAGACTGGAGTAGCCACCCCCTCTTAACGTATAATCCTGAAAACGGCGGTTTAACCGCGCAGGGTGTCACAACCTTGTTTTTTCTCCGTGCCCTCTGTGGTTCAATAGGTTTTCAGGATACTTTCACCCCATGCGCATCCACCTGTTACCCCCCCAGCTTGCCAACCAGATTGCGGCGGGCGAAGTTGTTGAACGGCCTTCTTCGGTCGTAAAAGAGCTGCTGGAAAACAGCTTGGACGCGGGTGCAACGCACATTGAAATCGACATTGAGCAGGGCGGCGCGCGCCTGATACGGGTGCGCGACAATGGTCATGGCATTGAGCGTGACGACCTCGCGCTGGCGCTCAGCCGCCATGCCACCAGCAAGATTCAAAGCTTTGACGATTTGATGCAGGTGTCCACACTCGGCTTTCGCGGTGAGGCGTTGCCCAGCATCAGCTCGGTGTCGCGGCTCACACTGACATCACGCACGGCACAAGACAGCAGCGCATGGCAAGTGCCGGGCGACGATATGCAGGCACCGCCCATCCCCGCTGCGCATCCGCCCGGCACCACGGTGGAAATACGCGACCTGTTTTACAACACGCCAGCGCGCCGCAAATTTCTGCGCAGCGAAAAAACTGAATTTACCCATCTCGACGAAGTAGTGCAGCGCATCGCCCTGAGCCGTTTTGATGTCGACATTATCCTGCGCCACAATCAACGTGCAGTGCAGGCGTTACGCGCCGGGCACAGCGAGCGTGACAAAGAGCGGCGTGTGGCCGACATCATCGGCACGCCGTTTCTGGAAAATGCGCTGCGTATTGATTTCGAAGCCGCCGGGCTGCGCCTGTGGGGCTGGATTGGCCTGCCGACTTTTTCGCGTGGTCAGGGTGATCTGCAATATTTTTACATGAACGGCCGCATCATCCGCGACAAAGTGGTGAGCCACGCGATTCGCCAGGCGTATCAGGACGTGCTGTTTCATGGCCGTCATCCCGTGTTTGTATTGTATCTGGAAATGCCCGCCGCCGAAGTGGATGTGAATGTGCATCCCACCAAACATGAAGTGCGTTTCCGTGAAAGCCGTCTGATTCATGACTTTGTGTTTCGCACCCTGCGCGATGCGTTGGCCACCACCAAAGCCGGGCAAAATGTGTCACACAACCCAGCCGATGCGCAGGAATCGCCGCCGGGTTTTGAGCGACCCGATTTTGCGTGGCAGTCTGCATTACCGTTGCCCGCGCCTCATCAGGTGCAAGAACACATGGCAGTGTATACGGCGCTGCATCCGCCGGGCAGGATGGAGCGCAGGGATGAACAAGAACCGCCAACCTTTGACGCGCCTCTGTTGGACAGCGGCGTCGCACCCCCCCTAGGCTACGCCATCGCGCAATTACATGGCATTTACATTCTCGCCGAAAACGCCCACGGCCTGATTCTGGTAGACATGCACGCCGCGCACGAACGCATCACCTACGAATGCATGAAGACCGCACAGGCCAGCGCAGGCATCCAATCCCAGCCATTACTGGTGCCGATTACCGTGGCGGTCAACGAACGCGACGCACAACGTGCCGAAGAACACTGCGCCCTGTTCAATGAGCTGGGCTTTGACATCAGCCGCCTCGGCCAGGAAACACTGGCGGTGCGACAGGTGCCAACCCTGCTGCGCGACGCCGACATCGCCACGCTGGTGCGTGACGTACTGGCCGACATCCACGCCCTGGGTAGCAGCTCGCGCATTCAGGAAAACATCAACACCGTCATGGCCACGCTCGCCTGCCACGGCTCGGTGCGCGCCAACCGCAAACTCACGCTGCCTGAAATGAACCACCTGCTGCGCGACATGGAAGCCACCGAGCGCAGCGGCCAATGCAACCACGGCCGCCCCACCTGGGTGCAGCTCACCCTGGCGGAACTGGATAAGTTTTTCCTGCGGGGCAGGTAGCGGCGTATAAATAACTGAAAAACATATGAAAATAATATAGCTGTGAGCAGCGTAGCCGTGTTTGGGCCGCTATTTTATGTGACATTGACGGTTACTCTCCCAATCACACCCCCTAATCACTTCTTTTTAAACACTATATCTTGACGGCGTGGCGCGTTATAATCGGCCATTAGATTGGGCACACAATACCTCGCTCGTCCCTATACAATGGGCGCAGTGGGCGTTTTTTCTATATTTTGGAGATGATGACGTGGAATTAACCGGTGCCGAAATACTTGTCCGATGCCTGAAGGACGAGGGCGTGGAATATGTGTTTGGCTATCCTGGTGGCGCTGTTTTGCATATATACGATGCGTTGTACCGGCAGGAAGAGGTGAAACATATATTGGTGCGCCACGAACAGGGCGCTACCCACGCCGCCGACGGTTATGCGCGCTCTACCGGCAGGCCTGGCGTGGTGCTCGTGACCTCGGGCCCGGGTGCCACCAATGCCATCACCGGCATTGCGACCGCGCACATGGACTCGATTCCCATGGTGGTGATCACTGGCCAGGTGAAAACCACGGCAATAGGCAGCGACGCGTTTCAGGAAGTGGATTCCGTGGGCATCACACGCCCCTGCGTCAAACACAACTTTCTGGTGAAAGATGTGAAAGACCTCGCTACCACTATTAAAAAAGCATTTTATCTTGCCACCACGGGTCGTCCCGGCCCGGTGGTGGTTGACGTGCCCAAAGATGTCACCGCACAGCGCACGGAATACAGCTATCCTCAAGAAGTGTCGATCCGTTCCTATAATCCGGTGCTGAAAGGCCATCCTGGGCAAATCCGCAAGGCCGTGGATTTAATGCTCACCGCGAAAAAACCCATGCTCTATACCGGTGGCGGCGTGATCCTGAGCGGCGCGCAGGATGCGCTTACGGAAATGACGCGTATGCTGGGCTTCCCCATCACACAAACTTTGATGGGGCTGGGCGCTTATCCGGCCACCGACCCGCAATCACTCGGCATGCTCGGCATGCACGGCACCTATGAAGCCAATATGGCGATGCATCATTGCGATGTGCTGGTGGCGATCGGCGCGCGTTTTGACGACCGCGTGGTGGGCGAGGTGAAATATTTCTGCCCCGAGGCGCAAATTATTCATATCGACATTGACCCCTCTTCGATTTCCAAGAGCGTCAAGGTTCACGTGCCGATTGTCGGTGATGTTAATCATGTCGTGAAAGACATGATCCGCCTGATCAAAGAAGATAAACGCAGGCCTGACCCTGTTGCGCCCATGCAGCGATTAACCCAGTGGTGGGATCAAATCAATGCGTGGCGTAGCGTGAATTGTCTCAAGTACGACCGCAACAGCGCATTGATCAAACCGCAATATGTGCTGGAAACGTTGTATCGCCTCACCGAAGGCGAAGCTTATGTAACATCTGATGTAGGCCAGCACCAGATGTGGGCCGCGCAGTTTTACAAATTTGACAAACCCCTGCGCTGGATCAACTCCGGCGGACTGGGCACCATGGGCTTTGGTTTGCCAGCGGCGATGGGCGTGCAGTTAGCGCATCCGGATGCCACGGTGGCTTGCGTCACTGGCGAAGCCAGCATTCAAATGTGCATACAGGAATTGTCGACCTGCCGTCAGTACGGTTTGCCGATCAAGGTTATTAACCTGAATAATCGCTACATGGGCATGGTGCGGCAGTGGCAGGAATTTTTCTACGAAGGCCGTTATGCCATGTCATATATGGACGCGTTGCCCGACTTCGTGAAGCTGGCAGAAAGCTATGGTCATGTGGGTATGTGCATCGAAAAACCGGCCGATGTCGAGCCGGCATTGCGCGAAGCCCTGAAGTTGAAAGACAGATTGGTATTCATGGATTTTATTACTGACCAGACTGAAAATGTTTATCCCATGATTGCGCAGGGTAAAGGCCATCATGAGATGCACTTGTCACCCGACAGGGAGTTAGCCTAGCCATGCGCCACATTATTTCAATTTTGCTGGAAAACGAAGCCGGTGCATTGTCGCGCGTGGCGGGGCTGTTTTCAGCGCGCGGTTATAACATCGAATCACTCACCGTTGCGGCAACCGAAGATCCTTCGTTGTCACGCATGACCTTGGTCACGCGCGGCTCGGAAGAGGTTGTTGAGCAAATCACCAAACAGCTTAACAAGCTGGTGGATGTCGTCAAACTGCTGGACTTGACCGAAGGTCCGCACATTGAACGTGAAATGATGTTGATCAAGCTCAGGGCGACCGGCGAAGCGCGCGAAGAGCTGAAACGTCTGGTGGATATTTTCCGTGCCCACATTATTGATGTGACAGCCAGCACCTACATCGTGGAATTAACTGGTGCGGGCAGCAAGCTGGATGCGTTTATCCAGGCGGTGGAGGCCAACAGCATCGTTGAAACCGTGCGCTCCGGCGTATCAGGCATTGCGCGCGGCGAAAAAAGTTTGCACCTTTAGGGGTATGTCATTTCGAGTGCAGCGAGAAATCCTTGTCTCGAGTCTCGAACGAAGGTGAGAGAACTTTGAGAGATCTTGCAAGATCCCTCACTGTGTTCGAGATGACAACCCAACGATTTTTAACTTTTATTTAAAGGAAACACACATGAAAATGTATTACGACAAAGACGCCAACCTTGCCATCATCCGTGACAAGAAAGTAGCCATTATCGGTTACGGTTCACAAGGCCATGCCCATGCGCTTAATCTCAAGGATTCCGGCGTAGACGTGGTAATCGGCCTACGCGCTGGCTCTAGCTCCGCCGTCAAAGCCAAAAATTCCGGCCTCACGGTCAAGAGCATTGAAGATGCCGTGAAGGGTGCCGACGTGGTGATGGTTCTTGCGCCCGATGAACACCAGGCCAAGCTCTACCGTGACTCTATTGAGCCCAACATTAAGCAAGGCGCGGCGCTGGCGTTTGCGCACGGCTTCAACATTCATTTTGGCCAGATCGAACCCCGTGCAGACCTTGACGTGATCATGATCGCGCCTAAAGGTCCCGGCCACATGGTGCGCTCCACTTACACGCAAGGCGGTGGCGTGCCCAGCCTCATCGCAATCCACCGCGATGTGTCCGGCAAGGCCAAAGAATTGGCGCTGTCTTATGCCAGCGCCAATGGCGGTGGCCGTGCCGGTATCATCGAAACCAACTTCCGCGAAGAAACCGAAACCGATCTGTTCGGTGAGCAAGCGGTATTGTGCGGGGGCACTACAGCACTGGTGCAAGCCGGTTTTGAAACACTGGTGGAAGCCGGTTATGCTCCCGAAATGGCATACTTTGAATGCCTGCATGAGCTGAAATTAATTGTCGATCTGATGTATGAAGGCGGCATCGCCAACATGCGTTACTCCATTTCAAACACCGCTGAATACGGCGACTTTACCCGTGGTCCGCGCATTGTCACCGATCAGACAAAAATCGAGATGAAGCGCATCCTCAGCGAAATTCAAAATGGTGAATTCGCCCGCGAATTCATCCTGGAAAACCAGGCAGGCGCCGCCACACTGAAAGCCAAGCGCCGCATCGGCCGCGAACATCAGATCGAAATCGTCGGCGCCAAATTGCGTGATATGATGCCTTGGATCAAAGCCAACAAAGTTGTGGACCAAACCAAAAACTGAGTGCGCGCAAGCCTTCCCCCTCTCCCGCCTGTGGGAGGGGGTTGGGTAATCAGGCCAGCCTCACTCCATACAAAAACGGAAAAACACTTGTAATGGAAGAAGACACACCCGATACCACAGAAGCGAATGAAGTGAAGCGCAGCAAAGGCATTTATTTGCTGCCGAACCTGTTTACCACGGCGGGATTATTTGCCGGTTTTTATGCGATTGTTGCGGCGATGGGTGGGCGCTTTGAGCCTGCGGCAGTGGCCGTATTCATCGCCATGATCATGGACGGTATTGATGGCCGTGTGGCTCGCCTCACCAATACCCAAAGTGATTTTGGCAAGGAATACGATAGCCTTGCGGACATGGTGTCGTTTGGTCTTGCGCCTGCGCTGGTAGTGTATGTCTGGTCGCTTTCAACACTGGGTAAAATCGGCTGGCTCGCCGCGTTTGTTTACGCTGCCGCCGCAGCATTGCGCTTGGCGCGTTTCAACACCCGCATCGGCAGCGTCGACAAGCGTTACTTTCAAGGGCTGGCCAGCCCTGCCGCTGCCGGTTTGGTGGCCGGGTTGGTGTGGATGTGTGATGACTATGGGCTGAAAGGCAAAGACCTTGCCATTGTCGCGTTCTGTGCCACAGTTGCGGCGGGCGTGTTAATGGTCAGCAATATTTACTATCTCAGTTTTAAAGAACTTGATCTCAAAAACAAAGTGCCGTTTATTGCCATTGTGTTGGTAATGGTGGTTTTTGTAGTGATCTCATTGAGCCCGCCACAAATATTATTTATGGTGTTTTTGATTTACGCTCTTTCCGGCCCGGCATCAGCGCTCTATCGCCTTTATAAAAAGAACCGTGCGGGCAAGATGTTGCCGCCACCGGATGCCCCGTAATATTTTGATATAACACATTGAACTTTATATATTTATAGAGTTTTTTGAAATCCTGTTAAATTTGTGTTATATTAATTTTATGTACACCTTCCGCACACAAACCTGTTTCGCTTTGTCCGCTGTGAACCATCCAGCGGCATTGTGTGCGTCTTTGCCTTTATTTTCCCTCTCCCTGCTCCTGCTGCCGTAAGGCAGATACCGTTACTTTCAGGCTCCCTTCGCGGAGCCAAACTATCCCAAAACAATGCTATAGACCAGCGACGGTTCATTGCTGTCGTCTGTCGCATTAAAGTATTATGGTGCTAATTCCAAGGAGCCTATCATGAGTGATAAATTAATTATTTTCGACACCACCTTGCGTGATGGCGAACAGAGTCCCGGCGCGTCCATGACGCGCGATGAAAAAGTGCGTATTGCCAAGGCGCTGGAGCGCATGCGTGTGGACATTATCGAAGCTGGTTTTCCAGTGGCGAGTCCCGGTGATTTTGAGTCAGTGCAGGCGGTGGCAGAAGCGGTGAAAGACAGCCGCGTATGTGCTTTAGCGCGCGCGCTGGACAAGGATATTGATCGTGCCGGTGAAGCATTGCGCGGCGCCAATGCGGCGCGTATCCACACTTTTATCGCAACCTCGCCGATACACATGCAAATGAAGTTGCGCATGTCGCCGGATCAAGTGGTGGAGCAGGCGGTGAAAGCGGTGAAGCGCGCGCGTCAGTATGTTGATGATGTGGAATTCTCACCGGAAGATGCGGGGCGTTCTGAAATTGATTTTCTGTGCCGGATCATTGAAGCCGTGATTAACGCTGGCGCGCGCACCGTGAATATTCCTGACACGGTAGGCTATAACTTGCCGCATCAATTTGGCAGCTTGATTCGCACCTTGCGCGAGCGTGTGCCCAATGCAGGCAAAGTGGTATTTTCAGTGCATTGCCATAATGATTTGGGTCTGGCGGTGGCGAACTCATTGTCTGCGGTGTTGAATGGCGCACGTCAAGTGGAATGCACCATCAATGGCTTGGGTGAACGCGCCGGTAATGCGGCGCTGGAAGAAATTGTCATGGCAGTGCATACGCGCCAGGATATTTTTTCATGCAAGACGGACATTGATACCACGCAGATTGTGCCGTGCAGTCGTTTGGTGTCAGGCATCACGGGATTTGCGGTGCAGCCAAATAAAGCGATTGTGGGCGCCAATGCCTTTGCCCATGAGTCCGGCATCCATCAAGATGGCGTGTTGAAGAGCCGCGAGACTTACGAAATCATGCGGGCGCAAGATGTGGGCTGGACGGCGAATCGCATGGTGTTGGGTAAGCACTCCGGGCGCAATGCCTTCCGCACCCGTTTGCAGGAAATTGGCATTACATTGGGTTCAGATGAAGATGTGAATGCGGCGTTTGCACGCTTCAAAGAGTTGGCAGATAAAAAGCATGAAATTTACGACGAAGATCTTCAGGCCTTAGTCACCGATGCCAATCTTGCCGCCGAAAATGAACGCATCAAATTAATGTATCTGAAAGCATCGTCAGAAACCGGCGAAATGCCGGCGGCTGATGTGACATTGTGGATAGATGGCGAAGAAAAGAAAGCTACGGCCAGGGGTGATGGCCCAGTGGATGCAGTGTTCAGGGCGATTGAGTTACTGGTGGCCAGTGGCACGCAGTTGACGCTGTATTCGGTGAATGCAATTACCAGCGGCACGGATTCACAGGGCGAGGTGACGGTACGTGTTGAAAAGGGTGGCCGCATTGTCAATGGACAGGGCGCAGACACGGATATTGTGATTGCGTCGGCCAAGGCGTATATCAATGGCCTGAACAAGATCATTGCGCCTGAGCAACGCGCGCATCCGCAATTGTAATCTGATTTTATGAGCTTTGCCGCATGGGGGAGAGGAGGGAGCAATGGGCGATAGACGCTTGGCATATCTGGATGCGATGGGTATCCAGTCATGGGAGCGGAAATCTCCCCTTGCTCCCCTTTTGCAAAGGGGGGTGGAAGGCGATGTTGCCCATGTTCTGACAAGCGCTAACTTCCCTTTGCAAAATGAGGTTGAAGTTGATGTTGCAGGCTCTAACCCCCCTTTGCAAAAGGGGGGCAGGGGGGATTTAGACACGCTACGCCCCATCGTCGCCAATTGCACCGCGTGTGGCCTGCATCAGGGGCGCACACAAACAGTGTTTGGTGTCGGTGATCACAACGCACAGTGGATGATAATTGGCGAAGCGCCGGGTGCTGAAGAAGACCGTCAGGGTGAACCATTTGTGGGGCGTGCGGGTCAGTTGCTTAACGCTATGTTGCTGGCGATTGGTTTGCCGCGCGAAGCGGTGTATATCGCCAATGTCGTGAAGTGCCGCCCGCCTGGCAATCGTGATCCTGCGCCCGAAGAAGCCGCTGCGTGCGAGCCTTATCTGAAGCGTCAGATTGCATTGATCAAGCCCAAGGTGATTCTGGTAGTGGGGCGCATTGCCGCACATAACCTGCTGAAAACGGATGCTCCTCTGGGTACCTTGCGCGGCAAACGCTGGAGTTATGCGGATACGGGCATTCCAGTGATTGTTACCTATCATCCTGCGTATTTGTTGCGTTCACCAAAAGAAAAGCGCAAAGCCTGGGAAGACCTGCAGTTTGCACAAAAGGTTTTTGCGGCCATTCCTGCGCGTCCCTGCGCGGCGGCCGTTCACGGCATCCTGCCTCCCACGGCACTTGCACATCCGTGTGCGGCGGAAGCCCGCTGATTTATGCCTCAACCTGCGAAGCGCAACAAGAAAAAAACCGGTGCCTATAAAATTCGTCGCATGACAGAAGCCGATGTAGACGCTGTCATGATCATTGAACGGGATGTTTATCCTTTCCCCTGGACAGAAGGCATTTTCCGCGATTGTTTGCGGGTGGGTTATGGCTGCTGGCTCATTGAACGTGAAGCTGAAAATCATGGCTATTGCGTCATGATGGTGGGTGGGGGAGACGCGCATGTGCTGAATCTCTGCGTCAAACCGGAATCGCGCGGACAGGGCTTGGGACGCATCATGCTGGCACACATGATGGACAAGGCGCGCCACCTTGCGGTAGAGACTCTATTGCTGGAAGTGCGTCCTTCAAACCGCACCGCAATCCAGCTTTATCATTCCGTAGGCTTTAACGAAATCGGCGTGCGCAAAGATTATTACCCCGCACAAAATGGCCGTGAAGATGCGCTGATTCTGGCGCTGCATTTGTAATAGCTGCTGATTATTGCATGGGACGCATGTTTGCTGCTTAGGGATGCGTTTCCTCGCGCATGCGCGCCAGAATATGCCTGGTCATGCCAGTCGCCAATTCATGCTCGCCCATGAATACCTTCCCGACATTTTCCTTTTGTAGTAACTCAGCTTCTTCCTCGCTGTGGGTGCGCAGCACGGCTTCAATCGTCGGGTTAAGGGTGCGGGCGATCTCCACCATTTTGCGCACATGAAATGTATCCGGAGTGGCGATGACCAATAGGCTAGCCCGTGCGATGTGTGCCTGGATCAGTACCGCAGGGTCGGATGCGTCTCCATAGACGGCTGGGGTATTCTGTGCGCGCAGTTGTTCAACCAGTTCGCGGTTCTGCTCAGCAACTACATAGGGTATGTTTTTTTCGCTGAGCGCCTGGGCGATACGGCGTCCCACTCGCCCATATCCAACAAGAACGACCTGGCCGGTCAAGAATGATTGGTCGACTGACATAGGGAGCGTGGCAAGTGGATCGTCTCTTTGTTCCAGTCGCCGTGCAAGGCGGGATCGTCCACGTATCCATGTTTGCGCTGGCTCGATAGCGGAGAATACGAACGAATTGAGCGCGATAGAAATCAGTGCTCCGGCGAGAATCAGGCTCTGTCCTTCTGTGGGCAGCAATCCCAGTGCTACGCCGAGTCCGGCCAGAATAAAGGAGAATTCACCGATCTGCGCCAGACTTGCCCCGACTGTGAGCGCGGTGTTAAGCGGGTAACGGAACGCCAGCACCAGGGCGATGGCGGCAAGGGTTTTACCCACCATGATGATGGCCACCACCACCAGCACCTTGATGGGTTGCTCGATCAGCACCTGCGGATCAAACAGCATACCGACCGACACGAAGAACAGCACCGAAAACGCGTCGCGCAATGGCAGGGATTCGGCGGCGGCGCGGTGGCTGAACTCCGACTCGCGCATCATCATCCCGGCAAAGAATGCGCCCAGCGCGAACGACACGTCGAACAGCACGGCCGAGCCATAGGCGACCCCAACGGCCACAGCAATCACGCACAACGTGAACAGCTCTCGTGAGCCGGTATGCGCCACCAGCCAGAGCACGCGAGGGAACACGCGCCGTCCCACCACCAGCATCAGCGCGATGAATGCGGCGACTTTGGCGAGCGTGATCCCCAAGGTTATCCATAGACTCCCGCCGGAGGCGGTATCTGCCTTCCCGCCCAGCAGGCTGGCGAGCGGAGGTAACAGTACCAACACCATCACCATCACCAGATCTTCGACGACCAGCCAGCCTACGGCAATGCGGCCGTTGACCGACTCCAGTACGCCTCGGGCCTCCAGGGCGCGCAATAACACTACTGTGCTGGCAACAGACAAAGCGAGGCCGAAGACCAGCGCTGCGCCAATATCCCAGCCCCAGAACGTGGCCGCCACCATCCCCAGCACAGTGGCCACGGTGATCTGCACTATGGCTCCCGGGACTGCGATGCGCCGGACAGCAAGCAGATCGTCCAGCGAGAAATGCAGCCCGACGCCGAACATCAGCAGCATCACCCCTATTTCGGCGAGTTGGCTGGTAAGTTCGACATCCGCGACAAAGCCTGGCGTAGCCGGACCAATCACGATCCCCGCCAGGAGATAGCCGACCAACGGCGGCATCCTCAAACGCGATGTAATAAACCCCAGAACCATCGCCAATCCCAGCGCGGCGGCGATGGTTGTTATCAGGCTGACATTGTGAGGCACTTGATTGACCTTGTAATGTGGTGTAGATACATATTTAATCAACACTGGAGCAACCAACATAGCGTGCGCACAGCGCACGCTATGTTGGTTGGAAGTGCGCCCTTCAAACTACGCCGCGCAATCCAGCTTTATCATTCCGTAGGCTTTAACGAAATCGGTGTGAGCAAAGACTATTACCCCGCACAAAATGGCCGCGAAGATGCGTTGATTTTGGCGTTGCATTTGTAACGGCCATTAGCAGTAGGCTCCAATCGCAGTTGTTAGAATGATGGTATTGCTAACGTTCGTAGCTTTTCCATCCATCCTCGGAAGTGCATACATTCATGCTCTATCGTAGCGAGCGTGATGCGTTCGGCGGCCAACGGGCCATGACGGATCTTCTTGTATTTCGGCTGCAACAGATTTTCGAGCCGCTTGGACGGCTTGGTTTCGTAACCATCATTGATCTGCTCAGGTGTATCGACGGAAGCGCGTACCTTGGTGAGTACTTTTAGGCTCTTTTTCCAGGTTGGTTCCACGGTACTTAGCGCATCCACATCGGAGAACAGCAGACCCTCAAATTCGTAGGGTTGAATATGCGGAAGAAAGAATTCTGGGCGACACCCTGAATGATCAACGATGGCTTCATGCAGCGCTTTTTGAAGACAAGTCACGCGCGAATACACGTCTGGTTTTTTCTTGGCTTCATCAAAGGCAGGGAAGTGCATATCTAGGGCATAGAGATCCAGAAACGTACCCAACACCGCGTTTGGGCGCTGTCTTAATGTATTCCTCGCATTGAATTTAAGCCGGTCGAACGTAACGGCAACTCCTTTAGCCATCTGTGAGGTATGCAGCAACTGTGGTTTTACAAACACCTGCAAATGGCGTAGCGCAGGCGCCACTATCTGTTTGATAAACTTCTCTTCGGTTGGCCCTTCCGCAAAAACGATGACTTCCACCATGTCACGGCCTCCCGCCCAGGATGTTGCGCTTCCAGATTTCTCCCATCGCATACTCTGCAATCCAGCCAGCCAGTTCCTCATTTGTATAGCGTCGGAAGGTTGAAGCGCCATCATCCTGATCAACCACGATCACGTCTTCAGGCGTCAGCTCATTCACCAGTTCTACTGACTGCGTTGACACGATCAATTGTCGGTTTTCGGCCACCTGCTTGAAAATGTCAGCCAAAATGGTGATGCCATAAGGGTGCAAGCCAAGTTCTGGTTCGTCGATTAAGATCGTGTCAGGCAGTAAAGAAATAGGCTGTAACAGCAGGGTCGCAAGACAGATGAAACGCAAGCTACCATCCGATAGTATGTGGGCTTTGAATGGCGTGTCCGGTTTGCCCTTTTGTGTCCACTCCAATTCGATATGTTCAGGTTCGCCGGGACGGTGTACGAAATCATCAAAGAACGGCAACACCAATCGAATAGTCTGGACTATGCGTTGATACTCCACTCCGTGTTGTTCCTTCAACATTCTTAGGTAAGCAGCCAGATTTGCCGCATCAATCTTCAGCCGCAAATTATCATTCGCGGCATGGCGTTGCTTTACCTTGGCGGTGTCGCTGGTATCATGAAAGTGATATACGCGCCAGTTACTGACAGATGGACGAACATAGAATGAATAGTTGTCTTTGGCATCCTTGAGCTTGGATTCATCATGGCCTTTGCCAAGTATGCTGCTGCTGTCGGTCGGGCGATAAACACCGCCAAACCAGCTGTGTTCGCTCTCGAAAACAAGCCTGTTATCCGTAGTCGGTATTAAATCAAACTTATAGCCGTTCGCAGAGAAATAGAACTCGGCATGTAATCGCTCCGTTGTGTTTCGTCCGAAATGTAATAACGCATCCGGGCCACCTTGTTTCTGTACATAGAGATGCAGTTGCTGTTCATATATTTCATTCAGCAGCCGGAATAGGTTAATGAAATTACTCTTTCCCGCGCCGTTTGCGCCGATGAGCACGTTTAGGTCGCTAAGCTTGAAGTCGCGCAGCTCCCGGATGGATTTATAGCCAGTAACAGTGAGAGAGCGAAGGCTAGACATGGCTTGCTTCTCCTAATATAGGATTTTTCATCTGGCTACCCGAGCTTGATCGGTGCAATGATAGCTTTTGCGCACGTGTTACTCGAAAAGATAACACGGAGTGGTTGTTGAGTAATTCACCCATATCTCTCTCCCATAGCATTTCACACTTATTTCGTGCGCATAGCGCACGCTATGTTTTCTGAGCTACCTCGCCTCACACTATAGTTTAGTCAGAGTCCTGCTTCTTGGATGGTTCTGGCCGCGCGGCTACTGCGGCCTTCTCGGTCACAATAAGCCGGGTTCCCGTTTGCTCGGCCAAGCGGCGCGCCTGCGCCGCCGCACGCTTCATGGCTTCTTGCGACTTTAGCAAATCGGGGAAACGCTGGGTGAGTTCGCGAGTAATGGTCATGGTTTGACTCCTGCATCAAGTAACATAGGCAAAGGACCGCTGTTGTCGTAAATCGCCCAGGCATCCACCAAAGGGCGGTAAACCTGATCAAAATGGCGCTGGCCCGACGTGAAACGACGACGAATTACTCTATCCGGTACATTGTGGCCCCCTTGCTTTACCCGTTCCGCGACACGTGCTACCGCCATTTCAGCAGAAGGCAGTGCCAGGAAAAACAGCTCCACCCAATAGCCTAATGCCTGCCATTCGGGAATGTGCCGGGCATAAGCCAGGCCGGACAAAGTAGTTTCAAAGGCAAAACTCTGCCTTTTCTCCACATGTGCCGTAATCTGTCGCAGCATCAGCCGCCCGGCCTGGATAGCTGCCACCTCGGGGTCGAAGGGGGACAATCCGGCAGCAATCAATCTGCGTTGACGAAATGCACGCACTGCGCCTCATTGGGTAAGAATTCCCGTGCGAAAGTGGTTTTTCCCGCCCCATTTGGCCCCGCGATGATAATGATCTTCTGTCTGTTCATCAGCGCACCCTGATATCGGAGTAAGCGTAGTGCGCGTTATGCACACGCAGTGCCTGAAAAGACAACACGGGGTGGGTCATTGGGCAACCCACACATATATCCCTTCGATAACGTTCATAGTATTCCGCGCCCATTTTGTGCTACGTTTTCTGCAGCATTCCGGTAGCGGGGTTGCCTGAGCCGCGCCACCTCACACCATTCAAATATCCCGTAACAATTCATTAATCCCAACTTTGCCGCGAGTTTTTTCGTCGACTTGTTTGACGATGACGGCGCAGTAAAGGCTGTATTTACCATCGGCAGAGGGCAGGTTACCAGACACGACTACGGAGCCGGCGGGAACGCGGCCATAGAGGATTTCGCCAGTCATGCGGTTGTAGATGCGGGTGCTGGCGCCGATGTAGACGCCCATGGAGATCACCGCACCTTCTTCGACGATGACGCCTTCTACGACTTCGGAGCGGGCACCGATGAAGCAGTTGTCTTCGATGATGGTGGGGCCGGCCTGGACGGGTTCGAGCACGCCGCCGATGCCGACGCCGCCGGAGAGGTGTACGTTTTTGCCGATCTGCGCGCAGGAGCCGACGGTGGCCCAGGTGTCGACCATGGTGCCGCTGTCAACATAGGCGCCGATGTTGACGTAAGAGGGCATGAGCACGACGCCCGGCGCGATGTGGGCGCCTTTGCGTGCGGAGGCGGGCGGCACTACGCGTACACCGCTGGCGCGAAAATCGCGTGCGCTGTAGTCGGCGAACTTGGGTTGCACTTTGTCGTAATAATTGGTGAAGCCGCCTTTCATGAAGCTGTTGTCTTCAATGCGGAAGGACAGCAGCACGGCTTTTTTCAGCCATTGATTGACGACCCATTGACCGTCTTTCTTTTCTGCGACGCGCGCCTTGCCGCTGTCGAGCAGGTTGACAGCTTCAATGATGGCTTCTTTAACCAGCGTATCGACGTTGCGCGGGGTGATGTCGGCGCGGCGTTCAAAAGCTTCTTCGATAATTGTTTTGATGTCGTTCATGGGGGTTCCAGGTTGTTATTGATCAGGGGGTGAGATTTATTTATCGCTGCTGCGCGATACATTCTTTAATGCGATAAGCCGCTTCTACACATTCTTGCAGCGGTTCGACGAGTGCCATGCGTATGTAGTTTTCGCCGGGGTTGATGCCATGTGCGGTGCGCGACAGGAAACTGCCGGGCAATACGGTGAGATTGTATTGGGCATAGAGTTTGCGCGCGAATTCGGTGTCGCTAATCGGCGTGCGTGGCCATAGGTAAAAACTGGCGGCGGGGCGCTGCACGTCCATCACCGGTTGCAGGATGTCTAGCACGGCGTCGAATTTCTGTTTGTACAGCGCGCGGTTGTGTTGTACATGGTGTTCATCATTCCATGCTACAGTGCTGGCCGCCTGTGTAGGCGATGGCATGGCGCTGCCGTGGTAGGTGCGATAAAGGTGAAATTTTTCCATTATTTGTGCGTCGCCTGCCACAAAGCCGGAACGCATGCCGGGAACATTCGAGCGTTTTGATAAACTATGGAATACAATACACCGCCGGTAGTCGTGACGGCCAAGACGTGCGGCAGCTTCGAGCAGGCCAGGCGGCGGTGCGTTTTCGTCGAGATAGATCTCTGAATAGCATTCGTCAGAGGCGATGATGAAGTCGTATTGGTCGGCAAGCTGAATGAGCTTTTGCAGCGTGGCAATGTCCATGACCGCGCCCGTGGGGTTGCCCGGCGAACAGATGTACAGCAATTGGCAGCGAGCCCATACGTCGCTGGGCACGGCGTCAAAATCCGGCACAAAGCCGTGGTCGGCGGTGGTATTGAGAAACCACGGCTCGGCGCCGGCGATGAGCGCCGCGCCTTCATAAATCTGGTAAAACGGATTGGGCATCATCACTATCGGGCGCTTTGTAGTATCGACAACACATTGCGCAAAGGCGAACAGCGCTTCGCGCGTGCCATTGACGGGCAGCACCTGGCGCTCGGGGTCGAGACTGCCGGGCGCGAGATTAAAACGCCGCGTTAACCAGCCGGTGATGGCTTCACGCAACGCGCTGCTGCCCCGCGTGACCGGGTAATTAGACAGGCCATGCAGATGCGTAATCAGCGCTTCGGTAATGAAGCTGGGCGTGGCATGGCGGGGTTCACCTATCGACAGGCCAATGTGCGGTAAATCAGCGGGCGGCGTCGCGCCTGCCTTGAGACCGGCCAGTTTTTCGAAAGGATAAGGCTGGAGCCGGGAAAGATTGGGGTTCACGGGTTAGCTCTTAATGTTGATGACACATAATGTCGATACTTTGGAGTGCGGTGAATGTTTTCAGATTATTGTCCATTATAAGCTATTTAGGCATGCCTTCCAAACCTTCCTTTTTGTCTGCCAATCTGCCAGTCATTGGCCTGTTTGTCGCCGCCACGCTGTGGGGTGTTTTCTGGTATCCGCTGCGCCTGCTGGACGCGCACGGACTCACAGGCTTATGGGCGACGTTTCTGATTTACAGCTCGGCACTGCTGGTGGGACTGCCAGTGCTGTGGATGCGCCGTGCCGCGTTACTTGAATACCGCTGGCTGATGTTGGGCATCGCCTTGGCTAACGGCTGGTGCAACATTGCTTTTATTCTGGCGCTGTTGGAAGGCACCGTGGTGCGGGTGCTGCTGCTGTTTTATCTCTCGCCGTTGTGGACGGTGATGCTGGGCGCGCTGTTGCTCAGGGAGCGGCCGTCGCGCTTTGAAATGGCCGCCCTGGCGTTGGCGATGGTGGGCGCATTTATTACGTTGTGGGATCCCGCGCTGGGTATTCCCACACCGCAAAGCCGCGCCGACTGGCTGGCGATTTCATCGGGCATGGCGTTTGCCCTGTCTAACGTGCTGGTGCGTAAAGTGCAGCAGGTGCCGGTATCGGTGAAGACTAGTGTCACCTGGTTAGGCGTGGTGATGTTGTCGGGCATCGGCATACTCATCTATAGCTTGCCGATGCCTGTGGTTACACCCGCGCTGGGCGTGGCGGTATTTGCGCTGGGCGCTCTCGGCATTATGGTGATGACTTGGGCAGTACAGTACGGCGTTACCCATACTCCGGTGCATCGTTCAGCGGTGATTCTGCTGTTTGAAGTGGTAGCAGGCGCCGTATCAGCGCAAATTTTGACAAGTGAAGTCGTGTTGCCTCGTGAATGGATAGGCGGTGTACTGATTTTGTTGGCGGGATGGTTTACCGCACGCGGTGGCAGTAAATGATGCGTCTCTAATTGGAGACGTGCGACCTAAAGTGATGCTAAGGTATGCTAGGGTAGCGCAAGTGATCTCCCAACAAAATTCCTAAGAGGTTATATGCAAGCCATCAAAAAACAATTTTCAGGATGTTCAGTTATTACTTCACGAATGCTGGTTATCATGGTTGCCGGATTGGGTCTTTTTTCAGCGGGTGCATACGCTGCAGAACCTGTCTCCCTACCACATTTTAACATTCATGCGGCGTACGTTCCAGGTGAAGTGCTGGTTAAATTTCGCAGCTTGCCAGGACAAATCGGTGATCAGGCCAGTGATGTTGCAGCAGCACATGCCGCGATTGGTGCGCAAACGATGGAGATATTACCTGTTGTGAAAGTCCATCGAGTGCGCGGCACCCGGAAGCAATCTACCCAGGCGCTGATGCGGTACTATGCAAAGCGTGCGGATGTGGAATATGTAGAGCCCAACTATATTTATACTACGCAGATTATACCCAATGATCCGCGTTTTGCTGAAATGTGGGGATTAAATAATATCGGCCAGACCGGCGGCACAGCGGATGCCGATGTTGATGGACCAGAAGCATGGGACAAAAAAACTGGCAGCACCGCAGTCACTGTCGCGATTATTGATACCGGTGTTGCGTATAACCATGCTGATCTGGCGGCAAACAGCTGGATCAATCCCGGCGAGATTGCCGGTAATGGTATAGATGATGATCGTAACGGCTATGTGGATGACGTGCGCGGTTGGGACTTTGCCAACAACGATAATAATCCTGTGGATGACCAGGGCCACGGCACGCATACCGCCGGTACGGTGGGCGCCGTCGGCAACAATGCTACAGGTGTCACCGGGGTCGCGTGGCAAGTGAAAATCATGCCGCTTAAATTTCTGACGGCCAATGGTGGCGGCAGTTCGATAGGCGCGGCGCGGGCGATTCTATATGCCTCGGCGATGGGCGCAAAAATTTCCAATAATAGCTGGGGGGGAGGCGCCTACTCGCAAACCATAGAAGATGCCATCGCCACCGCAAATCAGCGCGGCATGCTGTTTGTGGTAGCGGCGGGAAATGCCAATGCGAATAATGATACAACGGCCAGTTATCCCTGCAATTCCCCCCAACCTAATGTGCTCTGTGTTGCAGCGACCGATCACAATGATAACAAGGCCTCATTTTCAAGTTACGGTGCGGTAAATGTTGATCTGGGTGCGCCCGGCGTGTCGATCCTGTCCACCGTGCCTACTGGAAGATGCAGTTTGTGTACGTCTTCGGGTTACCGGTTCTTGAGTGGCACATCCATGGCCACACCGCATGTGGCAGGTGCAGCGGCATTAGTGTTGGCCCAGTTTCCAAACTTTACGCCAGTAGACATCAAAAACCGCTTAATGCAAACTGTGGATAAAGTACCTTCTTTGGCCGGGCGCACCGTAACCGAAGGGCGGCTCAATGTTAATCAGGCGTTGACATCTGCTGCGGTTGCAACACCCATCACTATTGTTGCAAGAGGCACACCAGTAAACGGTATTTATCCAATAATGGTGGTGCGTATTGATGGCAATGTGGTTGGCACATTCAATGTTAACTCTACTGTATTTGCTAACTATGATCTCTCAGTGAATGTTACTGCCGCGACTGACCACGCTATTGATATAGTATTTACCAATGATGGTTTTGCAGCCCCCGATGACCGCAACTTGATCGTACAGTCATTACGCGTTAATGCCACCACATTTTTGCCCAGTATGGCAGGTGTGACCTATGATCGTGGTGCGGGCAATGCTGCATTTGATGGTGTGGATGTTCTTGCCGGGCAAGAGGGAATGTGGTGGAGCGGAGCCCTGCGATTCACCATCCCCGGCAACGCATTTTGATGGTAACGCGCAAGGACGCGCCCCAGGCCCTATCCAGTGCTGTGGAAGTTTGCATGCGAACATTACCGATGAACAGGCAGATTTTTGGTCTTTGTGCAGTTGCGCTATTGGGTATTCTGAATGTTGCCTGTGCGGCGACGGTTGCGCCTAAATCGGCTATGGCATCGCTGACTGGCGTATTGGTTGAAGGGGGGGTGGAGTGTCAGCTTTTTCAGGCAAGCGACGGTACCCAATATACTTTGATGGGCGATTTTAAAGGTTTCCAGAACGGTGATAAAGTGCAACTTTCGGCGGAAGAAGTAGAAGTTTCATTTTGTATGCAGGGCAAAACGCTCTCTGTAAAAGCCATCAATAAAGTGAAGTGAACGATCAATTAAAGTGAAGTGAAGAAATGGCTTTATTGCTTGCCTTGATGTTGCAACAGAACATAAGGTAGCACACTTAAAAGTCCCCCCACCAATCCATACAAATGGGCATCAACCACCACTGCGTCGCCCGCCAATTCTGCGCTGCCCGGCAGTGCGCCGTAGATCTGCTCCCACGCAACTTTGCCGCATAATGCCAGCAACAAAATTATTTCAAGACGATGTCCAGAGCGTAAGTTTGCCATAATCCCGGCTAGAAACAGGCCATGTAACATTCCAGATAATCCCACATACCACTCCAGCGTGGGATTAAACATCACCAATCCCACGCTTACACTTACCATGCTGACGAGGGTAATGACAAGCCATGCGGATGGCCGTAATGCGCGCCACGCCAAGCCCCAGATCAACCCCAGCGCCACCAGATTCATAAGCAGGTGAATCCAGCCCAAATGCACAAAATGGGCGGTAAAGAGGCGCCAGATTTCACCCGTAAAAATGCGAGACCGTTCATAGCGTAACCCTTCCTGCACATCTGACCCCGCTAGCGTGATAAAAATAGCTATCACTGCAATGGCGAGTGGGAAAATATGCGGCTGAAAAGAGCGATAAGCAAAGTATGAACTTGACATATATTAAGTGTTTTTCATTTTCCGTACATTTGGTGACGCAAGGTCACTCGTTCGCCGCCGTCGCCCATTGTAAGGTATGCCTTCAATACTCTGGCAATATCACCATTCACTCAGCGAGGATGCGGTTTGTGGCGTAATAAAGTGCCAGGGTGCCCATGGAAACCCAGCTTAAGTGGATGCCTGTTTTCGAAATCACCGATAAAGCATACTTAATAGCATGTTACGCGAAGGGGTTCAACCACCTGATATTTATGTGACTTTGTTACAGAAAAATCCCTATTAATATGGTCAGCTATGCTTAGCCAGGGATGACCTTATTCTATATCGGAAGGAGATGATTATATTGGTATCGAGATAAATAGGAGGTAAGTGTGAGTGATAGAAGTATCATTAGGAAGGGTGGCGGGGCGATTGGTAATAATCGTTTGAAAAAGATATATCATAAAATGCTTCTGGCCTGATTCAGCGGGCTGGAAGACCCCGTCACCAAATGGTTGTTCTTCTCTATGTGCTATTAGACGTGCATGTTCTTGTATCTTTTCCCCTCTTGCCCCGTTGTCTTCATGAGTTTCTTGGCGGTTGTTCACCATGGCGTGGTGCTCTCGCCATGGCTTCAACCGCCGTTTTCAGGATAATGTCTGCGTGCAGTAATTAAATTCAATACTTGTTAGAGTCGAAAAGCCATGAGCGAGACAACCACTTTGCACTGATTGAAAGCTTTTCCTGCTCTGCAGGGAATTGCCGACCCGGCGTGGTTTAGGGCAATTCAGTCGGCATTGGTGATAACCCAGCCTGTGGGCGCCACATTATTTCGGGATGGGGACGCTTGTCAGCATTATTTCCTGATATTGGAAGGAGTGGTGCGGGTGCAGAAGGTCTCGGAGAATGGGCATGAGATTACTTTATACCGGATTCAGCCGGGCCAGGTCTGCGAGTTGACGACATCCTGCCTGTTGGAGGGTGCTGCTGAATTAGGCACGGCGCGCGAGGTGGTGAGTCGTCAACCCAAAGAATTTGAGCGCCACCGATGGGTGAGATTATCTCGGGGAAAAATAGAAATCCTCGACCAGCCTGCACTAAACAGCCTTGTTGCACGCAAGCAAGCGTAATATTACCCGGTTTTTTCATCCAGATATTTAATCATGGTGAAGTTTGAAGTCACTATTCACGCCGAGATAGTTCAAACGTGAGATTTCTTGCTTCAAAAGTTAAAACTTCCCTTGGCCGGATCAATAGTATATAGGGATGTAGCGCTATTAGCGTGGCGCAAGCAGGTGTAGAATTAAGCATCCGGAGCGTTGGCGCGGTAATACGGGGGAGTGGATGCTTGAAAACTACCATGAAATGGACAAAGTAAAGTTAGCTGGTTACGAAGCGTCAAGTATACCCCACTCAAAGGATGGGTAGATCGCCCTGAACGATAGGCAGAAAAGCGTGTGTTCCTCACCTTTTCCGCAGATATTGCAAGCTTACCTGAGTTTATAATAGTGATACAAAATGATTAAAAGCATGCCTGACACAATTACAACCATAGATTTGATACGTCACGGGGAACCAGTCGGTGGTAATAAATACCGGGGTCGGTCAGATGATCCCCTCAGTGAAAAAGGATGGGCACAGATGCGCACTGCCATTGGGGGGCACCGTCCGTGGGATGCGATTGTCAGCTCCACGCTGTCACGCTGCGCGGCATTTGCCACCGAACTGGCGCAACGTCATGCTGTGCCATTAGAATTTGATGCGCGCCTGATGGAAATTGGTTTTGGCGAATGGGAAGGGCGCACGGCGGCGGAGGTGACCGCGCAAGACCCTGCGCTGTTGCGGCGCTTCTGGTTAGATCCGCTTAATAATGTACCGCCGGGCGCCGAGTTGTTGACAGCGTTTCGTGATCGGGTGATTCCCGCCTGGGACGAGATACTGACACGCCACAGCGGCAAACATATTTTAATTGTTGGCCATGCCGGGGTAATTCGCATGGTGGTGCGGCATGTGCTTGATATGCCGTTGCAACGCGTGTTTCGCCTCGCCGTTCCGCATGCTGGCATTACCCGGATTCGGGTCGAAAATGAGGGCGGGCAAACCCTGCCTACCCTGTTGTTTCATGCGGGGGTTCTGTAATGTTCACCCCTTTCTGGCTGGCCCTGCAACTGCTCACGCGCCTTCCGGTGCCGCCGCAGCCTTATCCTACCCCGCAGGATTGGGGGCGTTCGGTCGTTACTTATCCGCTGGTGGGTTTTCTGATTGGGTTATTGCTGGTATTGCTGCACTGGTTATTGGCCGATACAGACCCGGGCGTGCAAGCCGCGTTATTACTGGTGGGGTGGACGCTGATTACCGGCGGCATTCACCTGAAGGGTCTGGCAAACAGCGCCGATGCCTGGTCCGAGGGGCATGCGGATCGTCAGCGCACCCTGGAAATTTTGCGTGAGCCGCGCAGTGGTCCGGTGGCGATGCTGGTGTTGATGATCACGCTCATCATGAAATTTGCGGCGCTATCGGTGCTGGCGGCAGAGTCGGCGCTGGAGATTTTTTTGCTGGCGCCAGTGATGGGCCGTGCTGTAATGGTGGCGATGTTGATGACCACGCCATATGTCAGCCTGGATGCCATCGGTGCGGAACGCGCCGCGCACATGCCGCGTCAAGGTGCAATGTGGACGCTACTGGCCGTTGTAGCAGGCACCTTGTTCCTGGTGTCATGGGGCGGCATTTTACTGCTGCTACTGTTACTGTTGGGGAGTTATTTGATACGCCGCATGATGATGCAGCGCATTGGCGGTGTTACCGACGATACCTTGGGTGCGGTGTGTGAGTTGGCGGAAGCCGGTGTATTGGTGATGGTAGTATTGGTGTGGGGATAATATTAAAGGGCACCTCTATAAATTCGCTAAAGCCGCGATGGCGGCGTTGAAAATAGGCTCAAAATGCTCATGTACTCCGTGTACACCCCGCTTTCTCACCTATTTTCGCCTTGCCCTCGCACCTTGATCGAATTTATAGAGACCCCTAAATATTATCAATGGTATGTTATAAAAATTAATGTAATATTATAGGTTTATAAAGAGGTATTGAACTAAGCGCAACCCTGTGAAGTCCAATTATAATCGGCTTACCATGCCTTGGATAAATCTCTTTTCGCCATTAAATCAGGAGGATGTGACCATGCTTAAAAAACTGCTTTTGACCTTGGCATCTGGCATGGGATTAGTGAACATGGCTCATGCCGCCACGCCCGTTCCTTCAAGTACGCAATCAGGTGAAAGTGGAGCGTGTCCTGCGGCATTGCAATTTAACGTGATTCCTTTGGGTGAAAAAACGCCCGTTAATCTTTGTCAGGCCTATAAAGGCAAAGTATTGTTGATGGTAAACACCGCGAGCTTTTGTGGTTTCACCAAACAATATAAAGCACTCGAAGCCATGTATGCGCGCTACAAAGACCAAGGATTTTATGTGCTGGGTTTTCCTGCCAATGACTTTGGTGAACAGGAGCCGGGTGATGACAAGGCCATCAAGGATTTTTGTGACGCCACCTATAAAGTTAAATTTCCCATGTTCAAAAAAACCAAGGTCGCATCCCATCACGCTGACCCGCTTTACCGTGAACTGGCACGCCAGAGCAACGGCAGTTATCCGCAATGGAACTTCCACAAATACCTCATCGACCGTAACGGCAACGTCATTGCTGATTTCACCAGCCCCACTCCCCCGGATAACCCGCAAATTGTAAGCGCCGTTGAGCGGGCGATCGCGCAGAAGTTGTAAACCTGGAAAAAGCTGTGGTTTTGTAGGTGCGACAAATTCGCATTAATAACGGGCTATGCGCGAATTTGTCGCCCTTGCGTATGCAATACGAATCGCATCGGTGGTGAGTTACGTTCGCAATGACGGTGCACCGTCGGGGATGGATTCCTTCAGTAATTCACACACATGGGCCGCTATATTATAGAGACCTTTATAAAAATTCGATCAAGGATATGATGCGATATTTCACCATGTTATTTCGTTTAATTGTTACCTGCCTGTTCTGCACTGGCATGCCTGTGAACGCAGCGCAAGCGGCCATTAGCGTAAAAGATGGCGCGGGTCACACGGTATCGTTATCCAAGCCGGCGCGGCGCATTGTCAGCCTGGCGCCGCATACCACAGAAAATCTGTTTGCTGCCGGGGCAGGGGCGTACATCGTAGGTGTCGTCAACTACAGTGATTTTCCGGTAGCGGCCTCTAAAATACGCCGCGTGGGCGATGCCAACAATCTTGATCTCGAAGCCATCATCGCATTGCAGCCCGACTTGATTGTGGCATGGGATAGTGGCAACGCCAAGCCGCAGATTGAAAAACTTCAGCAGCTCGGTTTGATGGTGTATGCCAGTGAGCCGCGCCGTCTGGAGGATGTGTCGGTGGATATTGAAGCCTTGGGGAGGCTGGCGGGTACCGAGCCTGCCGCGCGACAGGCGGCAGCGGCGTTTCGGGCGGAACATGCGCGGTTGCGCAGCCAATATGCTGAGCGTCGCCCCATCAGCGTGTTTTTTCAGATCTGGAACCGTCCCTTGATGACAGTGAATGGTGCGCACCTGATCAGCAAGGTTATTAATTTGTGTGGTGGTAAAAATATTTTTGCCGAAGTGTCGGCCTTGGCGCCTGAGGTTAATACCGAAGCGGTGATGGTGGCTGATCCGCAGGTGATTATGGTTAGCAGCGCCGGTGAGCGGCGAGCGCCGTGGCTGGATGAATGGCGCCGCTTATCGCAGTTGCAGGCCGTGAAGAAAGGCCGTTTATTTGCGGTGCGACCGGATTTAATTACCCGCCCCACACCCCGTATTCTTGAAGGTGCGCGCTTGATCTGCGGGCAGCTTGACCAGGTGCGCAGCACCATTCCTAACCCTGCAAAATTGAACACTCCATAAACCTGACGCAGGCCACGATTGATGTCCACAGTACGTATCGGTGTTGATCTTGGCGGCACTAAAATTGAAGTGATTGCGCTTGATGATACGGGGCAGACCCTCGTGCGGCAGCGGGTCGCTACGCCGCAGGGTGATTATGCGGCGACGTTGCGTGCCGTGGTGGATCTGGTGACGGGCATCGAGCGCCAGTTGGGCGTGCGGGGCAGTGTCGGTGTTGGCTCGCCAGGCGCGCTGTCGCCAGCCACTGGCGTGATCAAAAATGCCAATTCCACATGCCTGAATGGCAAGCCGCTGGATCGTGATCTTGCCGTTGCGTTGGGGCGTGCAGTGCGCGTGGCGAATGATGCGGATTGTTTCGCCTTGTCTGAAGCCACCGATGGTGCTGCGACGGACGCGCCGATAGTTTTCGGCGTGATTCTGGGCACGGGCGTGGGCGGCGGTATTGTGGCGCAGGGCCGTTTGCTGGCCGGGCCGAATGCCATTGCCGGTGAATGGGGACATAACCCGTTGCCGTGGCCTCAAGCCGATGAATTGCCCGGCCAACCCTGTTACTGCGGTAAAACCGGGTGCATTGAAACCTGGTTGTCTGGTCCCGGCCTGGCGGCCGATCACTTTAGGGTGACGAGCCACCTGTTGACGGCGCATGAGATTGCTCAGCAGGCTGCGCAGGGTGATGATGTGCAATGCGTGGCGACCGTGCAGCGTTATGAAGCGCGGCTGGCGCGCGCGCTGGCCAGCGTGATTAATATTCTTGACCCACATGTGATTGTGCTGGGCGGTGGGTTGTCCAATATGAGCAGCTTATATGAAGGTGTCCCACGCATCTGGGGTCGCCATGTGTTTTCGGATCACGTGCATACCCGACTGGTGCCCGCCCTGCACGGCGATTCCAGTGGGGTGCGGGGCACGGCTTGGCTGGGATCAACTTAATATTATCAATAGTTTATGTTAAATATTGAATGTAAATTATATTCTAGATCCACATCCTTCTTATTATCAATAACTTAAAAAATAAGTGTTAACTGCATCACAATTCGCGCCATTTTTCTCAATAACCCCCCAGGTTCTGCCGCTAGTTAAGGCAGTGATTTCCTCAACAAGGGATGGGTTATGCGAGTTAATTCCAAAGTTTTATCATTTAATGTAACGTTGCTAAGTCTGCTTGTGTCAGCCTGCGGCGGCGGTGACGGATCAGGTAATAGCAGCCCTGCGACCCTCTCTGACACAACAGCACCCACGGTACTTTCCACTGATCCCGCCAGCAGCAGCCGCAGCGTTGCGGCGCGCACACCGATTTCTGTGACATTCTCCGAAGCCATGGACACCAGCAGCCTCACCTCCAGCACCTTTGTGGTGAGCGCCGGCGGCACGCCGATATCCGGAACCGTGAGTGTGGCAAGTAATTCTGCTACCTTTACACCGTCCACCGATTTGGATCTGAATACCCTCTATACCGCCAGCGTCACAACCGGCGTGAAAGATAGCGCCGGTAATGCGTTGTCAACCGCGTATAACTGGCAATTCACGCCGGGCACGCGTGCATGGAGCACCGCGCGCAGCATGGCAACGGATGCGTTTGCCCCACAAACCGGCACCGACAGTGCAGGCAATCTGATATTGGTATGGCAGCAGAAAGAAGGCAATCATTACAGCATCTGGGCCAATCGTTATGATGCCGCCGCACGGCAATGGGGGCTGGCCACTCTGTTGCAGACCGATAATACCGGCAGCGGTTATGCGCCGCAATTAGCAGTAAATGTCAGTGGACATGCCGTGGCGGTCTGGCATCATTACGATGGTAACCGTTATCATGTGTGGGCGAATCACTACGATGCCGTACTCGGCCAGTGGGGCGCGGTACAGGCGCTTACCGGCAGTGCATCCGACGCCTTTGATCCGCAGGTGGCGATCAGCGCCAATGGCAATGCCATCGTGGTGTGGCGTGGTATGGATGGCCCTTTCGATGATCCCGCCACCTCGATAACTGCTTTGGAATACTATACCTCCAGCCTGTGGACAAAGCACTACACCGCATCGACTAAAACCTGGGACGTAACCGCCACGGCGCTGGAACTGGATAACGATAAAGGCCATGATGGCAGCGCCGCCCAGGTGGTGATGGATAGCAGCGGCAATGGCGTAGTAGTGTGGCAGCAATTCAATGGCACTGTTACCAGCGTGTATGCTACGCGTTACACTGTGGGCGCAGGTTGGGCGATGCCGGGGTCGATTTCAACTGGAAGCGTGGGCGTTGCCGTGAATCCGCAGATCGTAATGGATGGCAGTGGCAATGCAATTGCCGTATGGCGGCAATACGATGCCAGCGCGCATTACAGTATCTGGGCCAGCCGTTATGTGGCCGCAACGATGGCCTGGGGCTCCCCAGTGCTGATTGAAAGTGATGACAGTGGTGATGCGTTTGATCCCCAACTGGCCGTCAATACTGCGGGCGATGCTTGGGTGGCATGGCATCAACATGATGGCACCACCTATAACATCGGATCGAATCGCTATGCGGTAGGCAGTGGCTGGTCAAGTGCGACATTGATCGAAACCAACAACGTCGGTGATGCAACACATGCGCAGATCGCCGTCAATGCCAGTGGCGATGCCTTTGCCGTATGGCAACAATCAGAAGGCACACGCACCAGTGTATGGTCGAACCGTTATAACCCGTCTTTACAGGCTTGGGGCATGGCGGCTCTGGTAGAGGTGGATGACAGCGGCGATGCACTGGTTCCCGAGGTGAATGTCGATAGCACTGGTAATGCCAGCGCCGCCTGGCGCCAATGGGACGGCGCGCATTGGAAGGTGCTTACCAGCCGTTATCAATAGGGTACTACTGCTTCAATACTGTTCGGTTTAGCCGTTCACCCTGAGCCTGTCGAACCCCCGCCCCGCATCCAAAGCCCTTCGACAGGCTCAGGGCGAACGGGGGGTGTATTAAGCGAACAGTATTGACTACTGCTTAATCCATTTTCAGTAAATGCTCCGCTTCACGGATCATCTTGTTACGGCCGAAAATCAATTGTAATCGACCCCCACCGCATTGGCGCCAGAGTACCGCCGAACGTATCGCTGCCAGCAGCAGCGCACGCACCTTGTTGGCATTTTCGGCATTGGATAAATATCCCTGTTCGCCACTCACAATAATACGGGGCGTGAGCGTGCTGATGGTATCGCTGTACAACCCCGCCAGGCTGGCAATGACATTGGAATGGGTTTTTGACGCCGCACAGGGATGTGCAAGTGTCGCGGGAGGCAGGATGCCGGGAGCGACAAAATGCTCTGCCTGTGCGCGGGCTTTTTCTATGCCGTCACCGATTTGTTGCAGCATGGGTGGCCGCTTCGCCAGTTGGCGTTCCAGATAAAGTATGGCTACAACGTAGCGGGTAATTTCAAGATCACGCACTTGATCCGTGCCGCCCATATGGATACGCAACAGTTTAATTCCCTCCATCACGTTGCGCACGCCTCCATACACGGCGGCGGTGGTGGCGGGTTGGGTATTAAAAATGCTGCCCAGGCTTGCTTCAAAATTATCGGCAGGCGCACTGCCCTGGTGCGCAATCTGCTTGACCAATTGCACAGCCTGGAAAACGCCAGCCAAAGCGAGGGTTCGGTCTTCAACGGTGTGGGTCATAATGGCGCGGATACGGTATTTGAAAGGAATGGAACGCGGGTGGGTGTGTGGTGCGTGGTTGATGTGGATTCGATTATAGCACCCCCCAGACACTCTTCACCCGCATAAAATACTACGGACTGACCGGGCGTGACCGCCCACTGCGGCTGCTCGAAATGAACCTGGCAAGTGGTCGCTTCCCGCACGGCGCTATTTTCCAATGCAGTAATCATACAGGCTTGATCGGCCTGGCGATAACGGATTTTGGCATGACACTGTAACGGCAGGGCAGGGTGCGTATCGCTTGTCCAGTGCAGCGTGCTGGCGACTAAAGAGTCGCTGTAAAGTAGCGGATGGTGCTGGCCTTGCGCAACGAGCAAAATGTTGTTGGCGAGATCTTTGCCGACGACATACCACGGTGCGTTCGGTGTGTCTGCACGTCCACCAATGCCCAGTCCCTGGCGCTGCCCCAATGTATAGTACATCAGCCCATCGTGTGTGCCGATACGTTCACCTTCTGGGGTATGCATTTCGCCGGGTTGTGCGGGCAGATAGCGGCTCAAAAAACTCTTGAAGTGGCGCTCACCAATAAAGCATATGCCAGTACTGTCTTTTTTGGCATGATTGCCAAAACCTGCTTCAGTGGCGAGGCGGCGTATTTCGGGCTTGATAATATCTCCTACAGGAAAAATGGTTTTCGCCAGTTGTGCCTGCCCCAAGGTATACAGGAAATAGGTTTGGTCTTTGTTGGCATCGCGCGCTTTAAGCAGCCGGTAGCGGCCGTTGGCGTGAGTGATGCGTGCATAGTGACCGGTGGCGATACTGTCCGCTCCCTGGTTAAGCGCGTAATCCAGAAACGCTTTGAATTTTATTTCCTTGTTGCACAGGATGTCGGGATTGGGAGTGCGGCCACAGCGGTATTCATCCAGAAAATAACGGAATACCCGGTCCCAGTAATCGGCTGAGAAATTGACGGCATCCAGCGCAATGCCTAAACGGTCACATACATCCAGCGCATCCCGCGCATCTTCAGCGGCAGGGCAATGGCCATCGGGATCTTTTTCTTCCCAGTTTTTCATGAACAGGCCGCTCACGTCATACCCCTGCTGTTTCAACAGTAGAGCGGTGACAGACGAGTCAACACCACCCGACATGCCAACAATGACGCGGCTGGAACGGTTAGACATGGAGGGTGGGAGTGCGGCCGGATAGGGTTGTCAAAGCGATAAACATGCGCCAATTATATCAAAATAAGGTTATGATAACTCATGTTTTTGGTGGTGTGATTGGTGGCCGGTAAATCCTGATTGTAGGACAGACCTTTGCCTGCCCTTGTTTCCGTGCGTATATACATTTGAATAATAAGGATATATTTTCATGAAAACTTCAGTAATGTTGGATCAGGCGGTGCCGGATTTTGAGCTTCCGGCAACGGGCGGAAAGACTATCAGTCTTGCCAGTCTCAAAGGGAAAAATGTCGTGATTTATTTTTACCCCAAAGATAATACCCCAGGGTGTACGCTGGAAGGGCAGGGTTTTCGCGACCAGCATGCGGAATTCGCAAAATTCAATACGGTGATTCTTGGGGTATCACGCGATAACCTGAGTTCGCATGAAAAATTTAAAGCAGAACAAAACTTTTCCTTTGATTTGCTTTCTGATTCCGAGGAGATATTAAGTAAGCTGTTTGACGTGATCAAGCTGAAAAATATGTATGGCAAAGAAGTCATGGGTATTGAGCGCAGTACGTTTGTCATCGACAAGCAAGGGGTACTGCGCCAGGAATGGCGCAAAGTAAAAGTAGAAGGGCATGTGGCTGAAGTGTTGGAGGCGATTAAAGCTTTATAAGCGCCTTGGGCAGCCTATGCCACACGAGGTTCTATACGCCGCAACGGAAATCATTTTGCTGTTTTCAGATTTTAATTTCATCAAAATATTTCTCGAACCAAGGATTCATCAATGAAAAAAACCTGTGCATCGCTCATGGGTCTTTGTTTAATCCTGACTTTAACAGCTTGTGGAAAAAAAGCCGAAGGTGAAAAAGCGGGCGGCTCACACGCAAGTAGAGGCACGTTAATTACGGTGACTACCGTGCAAAAACAGCCCATTGAGCGGGTGCAGGAATCCATTGGCCGGATAGAAAGTGATTCATCGCCTTCCGTAGCGGCCGAGGCTTCGGGGCGTGTCGTGAAAGTCATGGCCGAATCAGGCCAGCGCGTCAGTAAAGGCCAGGTATTGGCAGAGATGGATGCGCAGGAAGCAATAATTGTCCGTGACACTGCGCAGGCAGAGATGCAGCGTTTACAGACGTTAATTGCTAATCAGGAACGCTTGCTACAGCGTTATGAAAAACTGGCGGGTGACAAGTTTATATCGGCCACCCAGATGGATGATGCAATCGCGCAACTGGGCGCCTTGCGCGAGCAATTAGCGGGTGCGCGTGCGCAATTGGCGGGTGCAAAACACAATCTGGAAAAAACACGGATCACGGCGCCGGTTACCGGAGAAATAGAGCAGCGTCTGGTCTCCGTTGGTGATTATGTTGAGCGCGGCAAGCCCCTGTTTCATATCACGGCGAATCAGAAGTTACGTATTCATTTGCCGTTTCCTGAAGAGATGGCGGCGCTGTTACGTCGCGGTATGCCGATACGGCTGGCGAGTGCCACGGCGCCCGGGAAAAGCATTGAAAGTACCATTAGTGATATTCGCCCGGCAGTGAACGCAAGCAGCCATGCGCTGGAAGCCATGGTGGAAATTGATAATCCGGGCGGCTGGAAGCCCGGCGGCAGCGTTAAAGGCGTACTGGTGCTGGAAAGACGAACTCAAGCGATTGTTGTGCCCGAGCAGAGTGTGGTGTTACGTCCCGCCGGGGAAGTGGTGTATGTCATCAAGGAAGGTATCGCTGAGCAACATGTGGTGAAAACCGGCCATAAATCTGCGGGTAATGTCGAGATCATGTCAGGGGTGGCGCCCGGCCAGATAGTCGCGTTTGATGGCGCTGCTTTCCTTACCGACAAAGCCAAGGTCAACATCAAGAAAGATGTTGTTATTAAAAAAGACGCCATTGAATGAGCCTGCCAGCTTTCTCGATCAAGAGACATGTGCTGGCCTATATGTTGTCAGCCGTATTGGTGTTATTTGGTGTCATCAGCTATGAGCGGCTAGGCATAGACCGTCTGCCACATGTTGAATTCCCCGTATTGACGGTCACTACCGTATTGCGTGGCGCTAATCCTGACATCATTGATGCCAGCATTACCAATGTAATCGAATCACAGCTTAATACAGTGTCAGGTATTGAACATATCCAATCTGCTTCATCACCGAGCGTGTCTGTTATTTCGCTTACATTTGAACTGGAAAAAGATATTAATGTGGCTTTTGATGAGGTGCAAGCCAAAGTCAACCAGGTATTGCGGCAATTGCCCTCTGATATCGAGCCCCCGATTGTTTCAAAAGTGGAAACCAATGCGCAACCTGTCATGTGGTTATCGTTACGCGGTGACCGCACCCTGCAACAGCTTAATCAATATGCGCGCAATGTGGTTAAGAAACGCCTGGAAACCATTAATGGTGTAGGGGAAGTACGTCTGGGTGGTAAGCGTGACCGCAATATTCGCGTTAACATCAAACCAGAGCGCATGGCCGCTTTGCGCGTTACTACGCAAGATATTATTGCTGCCTTCCGGGATGAGCATGTGCAAGTGCCGGGAGGGTTTCTGGTAAGCGACAAGACCGAGAGCATGCTCAAATTTGACTTTGAGTCCCACACCTTAGATGAACTGCGCCAGATGATTGTGGTGCAACGCGAAAATACTCCAGTGCGTTTGCAGGATGTTGCCAGCATTGAAGATGGCCTGGAAGATTTTCGGCAACTCGCGCATTTTAATGGCGAGATTTCTATCGGCCTGGGAATTGTAAAAATTGCCAATACCAATACCGTTGAGATTATTGCCGAAGTAAAAAGACGTTTGGAAAAAGAAATTATTCCACAATTACCTGCTGGAATGAAGATTACCGTTTCATCAGATGATTCCATTTTTATTATGGAAATGGTAAAAACTCTCAAGGAACATCTGCTATTGGGAACCTTGCTGGCAGCATTGGTGGTATGGCTGTTTTTACGCAGTATACGTTCCACACTGATTATCGCCGTCGCCATTCCGGTATCTTTAATGGGTGCCGTCGCGGCAATTTATTTTGCCGGCTACACGTTTAATTCCATGACGCTGTTGGCCATGCTATTGCTGGTCGGCGTGGTAGTGGATGATGCGATTGTGGTGCTGGAGAATATTTTCCGCCACCGTGAAGAGGGCGATACCAATGCGGTGCATGCCGCCATCACGGGATCCAGCCAGGTGCAGTTTGCGGTATTGGCATCGTCGTTGACACTGGTTTCCATTTTTGCCCCGGTAGTCTTCATGGGCGGCATTATCGGACGGTTTTTTGAAGCATTTTCTGTGGTTGTAACCATTGGCGTATTAGTGTCATTGCTGGTTTCGTTGACTTTGACGCCGATGTTATGTTCACGTCACCTTAAAATATCACGGCGCCATAACAGAATATCCCGTAGTCTCGATGGCCTGTTTAAAAAACTGGATAATGTCTACCGCAGATTATTGGATCTCGCGCTGCGATTCCGCTGGAGTGTGGTATTTATTACCTTATTGATTGTGGTTTCCAGCGCGTGGTTTTTTATTAATGTGGGCAAGAGCTTTGTGCCGGAAGAAGACGAAGGCCGTTTTATGGTGTTTGTTAAAACGCCGCTGGGTTCAAACATCGAATACACTAACAGTCGTCTCGAAAAAATCGAAGCGGTACTCGGCAGCCATAAAGAAATTGCTACCTATTTTACTGCGGTGGGATTGGGTCAGGCGGGTCAAGTCAATCAAGGGTTGGCTTTTGTGCGCTTGGTGCCGCGTGGCCAACGTAGCATCAAGCAATCTGACCTGGTGGCTACGGTGCGCAACGAGTTGATGCAAATTCCGGGGGTGCGCGCTTTCGCAACCTCGGTGCCGCCGATTGGTGGTACGCGTGGCGAACCATTGCAGTTTGTGGTGACTGGACCCAATCTCACAGAAGTAGGTCGCTTGTCGACAGCACTGCAAGAGAAACTTTCTGCGCAGTCTGGGCTGGGGCGTCTTGATGTTGACTTGCAATTGGATTTGCCGCAAATTGAAATGACATTGGATAAAGTGCGCGTAGCCGAGCTTGGCCTGAACAGCAGAGAGGTTGCGCAGGCGGTGAATGTGATGTCGGGTGGTTTGGACGTAGCCCGCTATAATGACATGCCCGGCGATGGTGAGCGTTATGACATTCGGCTCAAGGCAGTAGAAGGTGAATTCACACAGATCCCTGATTTCAGCAAGATTTATTTGCGCGGACGGGAAGGTCAGATGGTACGTCTGGACGTAGTTGCAAAATTTCAGAAAATTCTCGGGCCCGCTATCATCAGCCGTTATGATATGCAATACGCGGCGAATTTTGCAGGCTCTCCCTCGGTGCCACTGGGCGATGCTGTAAAGAGTGTACAACAGGCGGCAGCAGAAATTCTGCCAGCAGGTTACGCCATCAAATTTACGGGGCAGGCTGAGCAATTCAGCAAAACCATCGAGTATGCGATATTTGCTTTTGTGTTGGCCCTGGTGCTGGTTTATATGGTGCTTGCCAGCCAGTTCAATTCGTTTATTCAGCCTTTCATGATTATGATCGCCCAACCGTTAGCGATTATTGGTGGGGTTGCCGCATTGTGGTTGTGGGGTCACACGCTGAATATTTATTCCATGATTGGTTTGATTTTATTGATTGGCCTGGTGGCGAAAAATTCAATTTTGTTGATTGATCTTACCAATCAATTACGCAATGCCTATACAATCCCAGGCGCAACCCCAGGCCAGAATTCTGATAAAAATTCCTATCAGGACGTGGATGCTGCACTCAGGGAAGCCTGTCCGATACGTATGCGCCCGGTATTGATGACATCACTGACCATTATCCTTGCCCTGGTGCCTGCCGCATCAGGTCTCGGTGCGGGTTCTGATACTAACGGTCCCTTGGCTGTTGCAGTTATTGGTGGGATGATCAGCTCCACGTTGCTGACTCTGCTGGTGGTTCCTGCCGTATATTCACTGGTTGAGAATGCGTTGGTGCGGTGGCAGGCAAAACGTGCAGATGCTGCATCTTCTGTAGTTTAATGGAATGTACAGATGCGCATTGCATTAGGCGTTGAATATGATGGGGCGGATTTTTGTGGCTGGCAACGCCAGAACGGTGCGCGTACCGTGCAAGGGTGTGTCGAAGCCGCGTTGTCCAAAGTGGCGGATCATCCCGTTCAAGTGACGTGTGCGGGTCGTACCGATGCGGGTGTGCATGCGCGAGGCCAGGTAATACACTTTGAAACTGAAGCGATACGCGCTGCGCGTTCCTGGGTATTTGGCGCCAATGCCAATCTGCCCAAAGATGTCAGCATGCTATGGGCGCAACCAGTGGGCGATGATTTCCACGCGCGTTTTTCCGCACGGTGCCGCCGTTACCGTTATGTTATTTTAAGTCGGCCGGTGCGCCCCACATTTCTTGCTGGACGCGTGTCCTGGGATTACCGTACGTTCAATGAAACCAGCATGGCGATGGCGGCATCCTGTCTGGTGGGCGAGCATGACTTCACCTCTTACCGCGCGCTGGCGTGCCAGGCAAAAACGCCCATACGCACGCTCTATCATCTCGATGTCACGCGACAGGACGACCTTATTTTTATTGATATTGCCGCTAACGGTTTTTTGCACCACATGGTGCGCAATATTGCAGGTGTGTTAATGGCTATCGGCGCTGGTGAGCGTGAGCCAGCGTGGGCGCGCCAAATACTTGACATGCGGGATCGCACGGCAGGGGGTGTCACCGCGCCGCCTTATGGTTTATATTTGATGGAAGTACACTATCCTGAAAATTTTGCTATTCCCGCTCTTGAGCGGAGCGCCATGGTTTGGTAATCTTTGACTATAGGATGCTCCAAGAAACTGCTCACGATCTTGCTGAAGGGCGCATCGCGGCTTGCCCTATATATGCAAGGAGGGATCAAACCAATGCCGTTGTGGATATTACACATCATTGTAATATTTCTGCTGCAAAATGATCTGTTTAGTAATCTCATGAAAATCACAAAGGTAACAAGGAATGCACAAGAAAAAAATAGTTCTGTGGGGTATGCTGTTACCCATTTTTATAATGGGTTGCAGTAATAATACCGATTCAGCAAAAGATACCCAGGTCGTTGCCAAAGTTAATGATACCGAAGTTACGGTGCATCAACTTAATTATGAGATGGGGTTGTTAGGGTCAGCGGCCGCTCAGAATACGGATAAAGTCGCAGAGAAAACCCTCGACAACCTCATCAAGCAGGAACTTGTTACGCAAAAAGCAATTGCTGAAAAACTTGATCGTGATCCTCAGGTAATGCAGGCGTTGGATCGAGCCAAACGTCAAGTGCTGGCGCAAGCGTATATCAAGAAAGTTACCGAGGGTGGTAATACACCGCCTACCAAGCAGGAAATCAGCGACTATTACAATCAGCACCCTGAGTTGTTTGCAAAACGCCGCATTTATCAGATCCGTGAAATTCTGCTCGACAAAACCCTGCCCATGGCAGAAATTCAAGCCAGGATGAAAGATACCATGTCGCTTGAGACATTGCTGGAATGGCTGGAATCAAAGAACGTAAAAATGCAATCGGGCGTGGTGGTGAAACCCGCAGAACAATTGCCCTTTGAAATGTTGTCACGCCTTGCGCAGATGCAACAAGGCCAGGTCATGGCGGTGGAAACACCGAGCAATATTTCACTCTCAGTTTTAATGGATGTACGTGACCAGCCTTTAACTGAAGCTCAAGCCACACCCGCTATTGAACGCTTTCTTGTTGCGCAAAAACGGGAAAAGCTGGCTGAAGCTGAGATAAAACGCTTGCGTAGCGAAGCAAAAGTTGAATTGCTCGGCAAATTCGCCGCACAAGGAAAGGCGCCCGCTACGGAAAGCACGCCAAAGGAAAAGCCTGATCAGAAATCCAATGACAACGATTTTATAGAAAAGGGGGCGGCTGGTTTATAGGCTTACCTTGATAGGCTCCGAAGTCCCGCTAATTAATCCGCTGCACAATATACGCCGCAATCTCGCGTAGCGGGTCAGCGCGTGCATCAAGGGGCGCCAGGCATTCCAGTGCTTCCTGATACAGGTTGCGCGCGCGTTGCTTGGCTTCGGCCATGCCGAGCAGAGAAGGGTAAGTGGGTTTGTTGCGGGCGATATCGGCGCCTTGGGTTTTACCCAAGGTGACAGTATCGCTTTCAATGTCCAGAATGTCGTCGCGGATCTGAAACGCCAGGCCAATGCAGCGTGAATAGTGGTCAAGGCGATGGAAGATGTCGTGATCAAGTTGCTGGTTGCTGAGTGCCCCCAACGCCACACTGGCGCGGATCAGCGCCCCGGTTTTGTGAATGTGCATGTCCTCCAGTTCCGGCAAGTTAAGCGTGCGCCCCACCGCCGCAAGATCTATCGCCTGGCCCCCCACCATGCCGCGTGAACCCGATGCCAATGCCAGGGCTTCAACCATTTGCAGTCGCGCGCTGGCGCCTGCCCGCATCGCCGGATCGTGGGCAAGAATATAAAACGCCAGCGTCTGCAAAGCATCCCCGGCGAGAATCGCCGTGGCGTCGTCAAAAGCTTTGTGGCAGGTGGGTTTGCCGCGCCGCAGGTCATCGTCATCCATGGCGGGCAGGTCGTCATGCACCAGCGAATAGGCGTGGATCAACTCCACGGCGCAGGCGGGGCCGTCGAGCGCCGCCATCTCTACGCCCAGCGCACTCCCCGCAGCATACACCAGCAACGGACGCACGCGCTTGCCGCCGCCCAACACCGCATAGCGCATGGCGTTATGCAGGCGCGCGGGAAGAATATGTGCGGCGGGTAACCACTGATTGAGCGCGTTCTCGGCGCGAGTCTGGCTGGCGGCGCGCCAGGCTTTGAAATCAACCGGCATGGAAATCAATCAGCACTGTCAAACGGCTGAAGCTCGGCCCGTCCATCTTTCTCAACCAGCATCTGGATTTTTTGTTCAGCGCTTTTCAGGGATTGCTGGCAGGCGCGAGTGAGGACAATGCCGCGCTCGAAGCATGCCAGCGACTCTTCCAGCGGCAGGTCGCCTTGTTCCATGCGCGCCACCAGACTTTCCAGTTCTTTGAGCGCATCCTCAAAATTAATGGCAGCCGCCGGGGGCTGCTCCCGGCACCCTGAACCCCTCGCTTCGCTCTCCCGCAGCACTTGCACATCCATGTGCGGCGTAGTATTTTTCTTGGCCAATGTAATGATTCTCTGAAGTATATAAACTATGAACTTTAGCAAGAATCTGGCTGTGCTACAATCACAGCCCTATGAAATTCGAACTTTTAAACACCGACGGCGCGGCGAGGCGCGGACGACTCAACTTTGAGCGTGGCGTGGTAGACACCCCGGCGTTTATGCCAGTGGGTACCTATGGCACGGTCAAGGCCATGACGCCCGAAGAACTGCGTGGCCTGGGTGCGCAAATCATCCTCGGTAATACCTTTCACCTGATGCTGCGGCCGGGCGTGGAGGTGATTGGCCTGCACGGCGATCTGCATGATTTCATGCACTGGGACGGGCCGATTCTCACCGATTCCGGCGGATTTCAGGTATTTAGCCTCGGCGAAATGCGCAAAATCACCGAAAAGGGCGTGGAATTTCGCTCTCCGGTGAATGGCGACAAAGTGTTTCTCGACCCCGAGCGCTCCATGGACGTACAGCGCGCCCTGGGGTCGGATATTGTCATGGTATTCGACGAATGCACCCCGTACCCCGCCACTGAACAGCAGGCACGCGACTCCATGGAATTGTCCATGCGCTGGGCGGCGCGCAGCAAACAGGCGCATGGCGATAGCCCTGCGGCGCTGTTTGGTATCGTTCAGGGCGGCGTGTATCCCGCGTTGCGTGCTATTTCAGCGAACGGCTTGAAAGAGATTGGTTTTGATGGCTACGCGATCGGCGGTTTGTCAGTGGGCGAGCCCAAGGATGACCGCCTGCGCGTGCTGGAGCATACCATTCCCCGCCTGCCGGCAGATCATCCGCGCTATTTAATGGGCGTTGGCACGCCGCAGGACATCGTTGAAGCGGTGCAGCGCGGTATCGACATGTTCGATTGCGTGATGCCCACGCGCAATGCCCGCAACGGCCATTTGTTTACACACCAGGGCGAAATCCGCATTCGCAACAGCACCTATCGCACAGATACCCGGCCACTGGACGAAACCTGTGGCTGTTATACCTGCCGTAACTACAGCCGCGCCTATCTGCGCCATCTTGACCAGTGTAACGAAATTCTGGGCGCGCGATTGAATACCATCCACAATCTTTATTACTATCAGGAACTGATGCGCGGCCTGCGTGAGGCGATTGGGGGAGGACATCTGGCGGGCTTCATCGTGGATTTTTATGCCAAACGTACGCAATCCCCGCAGCCTGTGCCATAATAGTAGTTTTACCGCAGCCGCTTAAAAAAACCATATACATTTAGACAAGGGAAACACAACACATGAGCTTTTTTATCTCCGATGCGTGGGCTGAAGCCGCGCCTGCCGTCGCTCCGGGCGGCCTCAACATGCTCGAATTCGTACCGTTAATACTGATTTTTATCGTGTTTTATTTCATGCTGATCCGTCCCCAGATGAAGCGTGCCAAAGAGCACAAAAAGCTCATCGAAGCCCTCGCCAAAAATGACGAAGTAGTTACCAGCGGCGGTTTGCTGGGAAAAATAACGCGTGTTGATGAGAGCTTTATTACCATCGAAATTGCCCCGGCTGTTGAAATAAAAGTGCAAAGAAGCTCCGTGGCCTCTGTAGTGCCGAAAGGGACGTATAAATCATAGTACCGAACGGGACGTACCAGTCGTAAGATTCACGCTTTTGGCCTAAGGATTGTTCATGATGAATCAGTACCCGCTGTGGAAAAACCTGTTGATTGTTGCTGTGCTTATCGTCAGCGTATTCTACGCATTGCCTAATCTTTACGGTGAAGACCCCGCCCTGCAAATATCCTCCAGCCGCAGCGCGCCGCTCGATGAAGCCGCGCAAGCCCGTGTGCAGGAAGCGTTAAAACGCACCGGCATTCCGTTTGGCGCGACTGAAAAAGTCGCAAATGGTTTACTGGTTCGCTTTAACGACACGGGAAGCCAGCTCAAAGCCAAAGATTTAATTTCAGAGACGCTAGGTGACGGCTATGTGGTTGCGCTGAATCTGGCGCCCAAAACCCCGGGCTGGCTCACCGCGCTGGGTGCGGCGCCCATGTATCTGGGCCTGGATTTGCGTGGCGGCGTGCATTTTCAGATGCTGGTCGACATGAATGCCGCCATGCGCCAGGCTGAAGAGCGTTACGTTAATGATTTCCGTACCCTGTTGCGCAATGAAAAGTTGCGTTACTTGACAGTTATCCGCAAAACTACCGGTGGTGTTGAAGTTAAATTCCGTACCGCAGAAGAGCGTGATAAAGCACGTGAAGTGATACGTAAGGAAAATCCCACGTTAGAGTTTAAAGATTCACAACAAGGTGACGAGTTTTATCTGCTGGCGTCGATCAATGACCAGGAGCAGCGCGAAACACGGCGCTTTGCCGTGCAGCAGAATATCACCGCTCTGCGCAATCGCGTCAACGAACTGGGCGTGTCTGAGCCTATTATCCAGCAGCAGGGCCAGGATCGCATCGTAGTGCAGTTGCCAGGGGTACAGGATACCGTGCGTGCCAAGGAAATTTTAGGAGGCACGGCCACCCTGGAATTCCGTATGGTAGATCAAGAGAATAACGTGCAGGAGGCCGTGGCGGGTAGCGTACCCATCAATGCCAAGCTTTACAAAGAACGTAACGGCAGCCCCATCCTGTTGCAGAAACGTGTCATCGTCACAGGCAATGACATCACCCATGCGGCATCCACGATTGATTCCGAGAACGGCGGCGCTGCCGTATCTATCCGGCTGAATGGTAAGGCTGGCAATGTCATGGGCAGTATCACCAAAGACAACGTCGGCAAGCCGATGGCCGTGGTGTTTATTGAAACGCGCGTTGAAACCACCAACATTAATGGCACCGCTGTTAAAACCCGCAAGCAAGTCGAAGAGGTGATTAACGTGGCGGTGATTCGCAGCGCATTCAGCAATAACTTCCAGATCACCGGGCTGGATAGCCCGAATGAGGCGCGTGATCTTGCGCTGTTGCTACGTGCCGGTGCACTTGCCGCGCCTATGGAGATTGTCGAAGAACGCACCATTGGACCTAGCCTGGGTCAGGATAATATTGATCAGGGAATGTATTCCGCTATCGTTAGTCTTATCGTGGTAGCGATTTTCATGGGAGGGTACTACCGTGTTTTCGGTTTGGTCGCCAACATTGGACTGGCATTTAACATGGTGATGCTTATCGCGGTCATGTCATTGTTGCAAGCTACCCTGACATTGCCGGGTATTGCCGCTATGGTGTTAACCATGGGTATGGCGGTAGACGCAAACGTGCTCATCTATGAGCGTATCCGTGAAGAACTACGCAATGGCAACACGCCCCAGGCGAGCATTCATGCGGGCTTTGAACGTGCGTTTGCGACTATTATGGATTCCAATGTCACCACGATTATCGCGGGTGCCATGTTGTTTATTTTTGGGACGGGCCCGGTCAAAGGCTTCGCCGTGGTACTGATCATTGGTATTTTGACCTCGATGTTCACTGCCGTTACGGTGAGTCGCGGCATCATTAATCTGGCTTACGGTGGTCGCAAGATCACACGGCTGTCGGTATAGCTTGCTCCCATAGAGAATACCTGGCCGGAGGTACCGGTTACGCATTATCTGGAAAGAAAAAATGGAAATATTCAAGAAAGTATCAAATTTTGATTTCATGGGGTTACGCAAGTTCACCTTCATTTCATCGTTGGTGCTGCTGCTGGTTATTGCTGGTTCGCTGGCGACCCGCGGCTTGAACTTTGGCGTTGATTTCACCGGGGGTACGATTATTGAACTTGGTTACCAACAGCCGGTGGTATTGGAGGAGGTGCGCCAACGCTTGGGTCAGGCCGGCTTTCACGGCGTTGTGGTGCAACACTTTGGATCATCGCGTGACGTGTTGATACGTCTTGCCCCCAGTACAGGCCAAACCCAGGCAGAGGTGAGTACACGGGTTCTGGAGTCATTAAAACAGAGTGGGCAAAACAGTATCGAACTGCGCCGTATTGAATTCGTGGGCCCCCAGGTGGGCGACGAACTGGTTGAGCAGGGTGGCCTGGCGCTGTTACTGGCTTTTATCGGCGTCTTTATCTACGTGATGTTGCGCTTCGAGTGGCGCTTTGCTGTGGGTGCTGTGGCTGCCACCGCGCACGATATTATTGTTACCATTGGTATTTTTTCGATATTCCAGATTGAGTTTGACCTGACGGTATTGGCCGCCGTGCTGGCCGTGTTGGGTTATTCCTTGAATGACACCGTTGTGGTATTCGACCGTATCCGCGAAAATTTTCGCAAGATGCGTAAAGGCACCACGATCGAGATCATGAATGTTTCCATCAACCAAACCTTGTCACGTACTATCATGACGTCAGTGACTACTTTGATGGTGGTAACCGTATTGTTCTTCTTTGGCGGTGAAACAGTGCGCGGCCTCTCCCTGGCGATGATCATTGGCGTTGTCTTCGGCACGTATTCTTCCATTTTCTTTGCCAGCCCGATTGTTTTGATGTTGGGTGTAGATCGCGCCAACCTGATACCTGTTCCAGTCAAAAAAGAAGGCGAAGGCGCTGATTTGCGGCCTTGACTAAACACAGCAGGCATAAAAAAACCCGCAGAAGCGGGTTTTTTTATGCCTGCAAATCTGTTCCCCCCCGTTTGTATCCGATTTGTAACAGCACTTTCGTTAATCTCGTTCGTGTAACTCGGATTATTAAACGGGTTTCGTGTTGTATTGATCTTTCAATTAACGCATCTGGCAAAGGAGAATAACCATGGCACAAGGTAAACATGAGAGTGTATCGTCATCCAGTCAACCATCGCCGAAGTCTTCTCGCGAAGAAGTCGGCGCAGGAACCTCCAACCCGTACGAGTCCGTATCAGGTGAAGGAGCGTTCCTGAAAGAGGACCAAGGACCAGAAACAATTTCGGAACAGTTTGAAGGCAAGAGTGATACCGGTGAGATTGAGTCGGCTGCAGGTTTTGATCCGACGCGCGCGTTCAATGAAGGCATGCCGATGCAGTTTTTGACCGATGAACTGACATCCTTGGAGATGCTGCATCCGGAAGAATATCCAAACCCCGAAACTGTGTGCGGAAACGATGACAGGGTACGGATTTCCCCGGCGACAGCAGTTCCATGGCGATGGATCTGCCAACTCATCATCACTTTCCCGAATGGCGCCCGTTCGCGGTGTACCGGCTGGTTTATCGGCCACCGTACCGTAATGACGGCGGGTCACTGCGTTTTCAGTCGCGGAAACGGGGGATGGGCACGCAGCATTGAAGTAATTCCCGGCCTTGACGCCGCGAGTCGTCCATTCGGTTCACAGGTTGGCACATCGTTTCGCAGCGTAACAGGATGGACCAGCAGCGGGGATCACAACTATGACTATGGTGCGATTATTCTTCCAAACGGTGATCTTGGTAATCGAGTCGGCTGGTTCGGCTTCGCAAGTTTGAGTAATGCTTCGCTGAATAACCTCTTGATTAACAATTCCGGGTACCCTGGAGATAAGCCTTTCGGTACTCAGTGGTTCAATGCCGGACGGGTTGCCAATGCAACTGCTCGGAAGATATACTACATGGTGGATACTTTTGGTGGACAGAGTGGCAGTCCTGTCTGGCGTTACCAGAACGGGCAGCGTCATGCAGTGGGTATTCATGCCTATGGAGGCTGTCCCAATAGTGCTACCCGGATCACGGCGCCCGTCTTCAATAATATGCTTGCCTGGAAGAATGTGTAGCCCCAGGAATGAAGAGACGTATCTTCTTTGATTTCTCACCACGCCAGCAATCCGCCGACATGGCTTTTGACGGGTTCCTGGCGTGGCGAGAAACAAAATAAAGGTATTGGATATATTGAGATGGAGAGTGCGCAGGTATGTTTCGCTTCCTTGCGCTGATAGTCGTATCAGGGCTGATCACTGCATGCAATCAGGTCGAAGATTCGATCCGAACCAGAGACTGTCCGTCTGTTACAGGAGGGATGAATAACATGATGAATGAAAGAGCGATTCGCGGTACCTTGGCGGCAATTATGGAAAGCTGGCCTATGCAACTGTCGATCATAAGCAATTCTGAGCGGTTCAGCATCGTTCTTGCGGAAGACACTAAAATTATGCGCGGCGGAAAACAAATCTCTGCGGGGGATCTCAGGGTGGGGCAACTCATGTGCGTCACCGGAAATATGACATCACGGGATCCGAGTAGCATGACGGCTGACCGGTTAGAGATTCTGGATTGAGTCGTGAGCACGAACCATAAAATGCTGAAAAAACCTTTTCCTCGCCTGTAACCAATCCATGACATCACTCTCTCCTTCATTGCTAGAGTTGACAGGCTTGATTATCACTTTGTCTCATCTTCAGCAGCTTCTTCTGAAATAGATCCCCAGGGCCGGGCGCAACGCTTGGCCTTGAAGTAATCCCCTCCCTTGCGAAGCTCATCATCCGTTCCCCAATGGAGTTCCTTGTCCAGTTTTTTCAGGAGAGGAATATGTTTGGAGCAATGGATATAGGCCTCTTCAACATGGACGAATACCCAGCGCTCGGGTTGTTGTCCGCCAGATAAATGAATGGCTTGTTTTATCGTATCCGGCAGTGACTCTTGGCGGCAGATATCCTCATTTGCAACGATTTTAGCTGTTCCGTTGATATGCAGACCAACAGTGCTACTGAAAAAATCAATAAAGAGCATTCCGATGTGCGGGTTTTCGGAGAAATTGCCCAGACTGGCGAAAACGCCGTTGCCCCGGTATTCCGGATACGCTAAAGCCCGTGTTCCCGTGACGTGAATAAAGCTAGGTAGACCGGCGCGGAACGAACAGTCGCATTCACCTTTTGTGTCAGAGCTTGCGATAAAAACCATCTCCTGTTGGGCGATAAATTCACACATTTCTGGATTCAGGTAATCCAGCATCTGTTTTTTGTAGAATGCCGCAGCCTTCTTGCTGGTGCCGTATGTTTCCTGTAACGCGTGTTCGGCATTTGAGCCTGGAATGATCATGATTGCCTCCTTCGAGTTTTCAAGCGCTGAAAAATCCGTCCCGGCGAACATCACATATGCCGGGACGGGATGCGTCACAACACTAACTTCCCCTCGGCTATTCAGCTTCCTCCAGACAGAAACCGGCGCTGTCCGGGCTGACGTGGCCTACCCCCTGGCTGTTGACGATGGCGCGATCCACGGCAACGACGCGGATCACGTAACCGCAGGGCTGCATGCCCGTGGTATCGAGCGTCCAGGCATCGCCGGGCGTAAGGGCGGTTTGCACAAGCCCCGAACTCGGATTAGGTATCGCCTCACCGGGATCGTTGACTGCGGGTTCGACGCCCAGGCTGTAATTGCCCAGATAGTCATCGCGCGCGATGAAATTGCCGGAAAGCACCGTGCCGGGCTGGAATTTGCCGCAGTTTCCCGCGCCGGAGGTAATGTCGATCGACACCTCCGGCCAAGTATTGTCGAGTTGGATTACATGGGTATCGGTGCCTTGCAGAATACCGCCGCCATCATACGTGGACAGCCTGACATACCATCTGGCGTCACCGGTCGTGTGCCACTGTGCGAGCACGATGCCTGCATTCTGGGTGAAGGGAAGGTAATCGAAACGCTTGGTGACGGCGTTAGCCTTGTGCGGGCTGGTGTTCCCGAACTGATCTGTCACTATCAGGTCGGTCAAGACCGGCGTCCATAGTGAGCCGTCCTGGCTTGCCTCGACAATATAGCTGTAACCCACGATCGGCAACCCCTGCACCGTGATGCGAGCAGCAAACGGGCAAGGCCTGCCGAGCGAATCGGGTGGCAGGTTATTGGTGGCGAATACCGCAGTAGCCGTAGTCAAACCCGTAACATTATGGATATGCCCGACCGGGATACCGCCAAGGATGGCGATCTTGCCCGCTGGCGTTTGAGCAGACGGCGCGATATTAATCAGCGTCTCCTCGCGATTTCCCCACGTCGGCACCTGGTTGGGATTGGCGCAGGCCACGGCGACATTCCACGACAGGATGGCGCGGATGCGCACAACGCGCGGGCCCTTCTTGCAGTGTTGGCGATACTGGCTGAGATCGACCGGCAGGCGCACCGCGTAGTACACGCCCTCGGGGGGGATGTTGGCAAGGTCATAAACACGCACGCTCGCCGTGCCCAGACATGTTTCCAGGCTGCCATTGCCGTCGAAGTCCGCCCAGAAGGTCACATACTCGCGGCTGCCGTCGGTGCAGGGGCCACCGGAAAAGCCCGAAGACTTCTTGACCTGGAGCACACCCACCAACGTATCTGGTGTATTCGGGTCGAGTCCGATGCACTTGAGTTCTTCGAAACTGGTGTCGCCATCCGTCTTGGGAAACAAGAGATCATTGATATCAGGGTTGATCTGGATTCCCGGCAGGAATTTTGTGAACGCTTCGGCGCTCAGCGTGGTCTGCCCGCTGGTGAATGCCGAAAGTTCCTTGAAGGCGAAGCGGTGTACTGGCACACCCTTGTCTTTATACAACGCTGACAGTTCCACCGCGCCAAGACTCTTCATCTTGGTGGGAATGGGCGTTTCGAGGTCCAATATCTCCGCGATGTTGGGTGGCAGCTTGACCTTCGCCGCTGCGAAATCCGTGGCACCGAGGAACCAGCGGCGCGGCTCGACCTGAATCGTTTCCTGACGCACGTTCCCCCACACCGGCTTCCAGTTGGGCTGGTTCGGTGGCGGTGGATTATTCCAGGACAGGATCGCGCGCACCAGGATCAGGTGGTTGAGGAAACACAGCTTGCGCTTGGGATCGACCGGCAACGAAACCGCATATTCCAGCCGCTTGCCGCCGTCCGTCCCTTCCGGAAGGTTATGGGCCTGGAAGCTGGTCATACCCTGATCGTCCCAGGTTGCGCCATTGTCGAAGGAAAGATAAAAGCGCACATATTCCGTACTACCCAAACCGCAGATATCGCTACCGTACCCCGACGGTTGGTAGATATAGACCACGGCTTCGAGATATTCCTGCTGCGGCTGATAACCCACGCAGCCCAGCGACTCATAATGGGTGTTGCAACAGATTGGCAGGATCGGCGTGAAGGTGCTTTCCGCAAGATTACCGAAGTAATTCGGGTTGGAGAGCAGCAGCGGCTTGAATGCCGCACGCTCTTTCGGATGTGCCTCTTGTAACGCCGTGTGGGACTTCTGGACAGCCTTTTTTATCTCGTCATTCATTGGTGTACTCCTTATAAAAAAGTAGATATGAAGTTGATGAGGCTTCATCGAGCAGGTTTGCCTGAGCCATCAGACTGGGTAATGGCAGACTGGTAATGGCAGGGCACTGAAACTGCTCCATGTCATGATCGAGGCATTTCCTCGATGAACACACAGTATCGGAAGGGGCGTTACAGATCGGTTACAGCCTTTCAAATGCTATACCCAATACCCATTATTAAATCATGGTTATAAAAATTGATGGTGATGGTTTATAGGGTGAAAACATGGCAAAATAACCGTTGTCTATTCACGGTCAGGTGGACTTGAACTTGTCCCGCTCAACCCCATCTAACCCGTTGTGTGTTTAACCTGTGGAGTTGTGAATGAAGCGCATTTTGTTATTTTTGGCGACCAATATTGCGGTACTGGCGGTTTTGAGTGTTTCCATGCGCCTGCTGGGCATTGAAGGCATTCTTGACCAGCAAGGCGTTGATCTGAACATGAACTCGCTGCTGATTTATGCGGCTATCATAGGCATGAGCGGTTCGTTTATTTCGCTGGCGATTTCCAAATGGACCGCCAAGCGCATGACGGGTGCGCGGGTAATTGAACAGCCCGCCAATGCCACCGAAAAATGGCTGGTGGAAACCGTGCGTCGGCAGGCAGAAAAGGCCGGGATTGGCATGCCCGAAGTCGCTATTTTTGACTCGCCCGATGTGAATGCCTTCGCCACCGGTATGCGCCGCAATAATGCCCTGGTGGCAGTCAGCACCGGGCTGTTAAGTGCCATGAACCAGGACGAAGCTGAGGCGGTGTTGGCGCATGAAGTAAGTCATGTGGCGAACGGTGACATGATTACCCTGGCTTTGGTGCAGGGTGTGGTGAACACTTTTGTCATCGTGTTGTCACGCGTGATCGGCCATTTGGTTGATCGCTTGGTATTCAAGACAGAGCGCGGTCATGGCCCTGCTTTCTGGGTGACGGCGATTATTGCCGAACTGGTGCTGGGTGTGCTGGCGAGCATGATTGTGATGTGGTTCAGCCGTTACCGCGAGTTTCGTGCCGACGCAGGTGGCGCGAGCCTGGCCGGCCGGGGGAAAATGATCGCGGCACTGGAGCGTTTGAAGCAGGGTGTAAACCAGCCGCATTTACCCGATCAAATGGCCGCCTTTGGCATCTCAGGCACTATTGGACATGGCTTAAAACGCTTGTTTATGACCCACCCGCCTCTGGAAGAGCGGATTGCCGCATTGCGCGCACAACAACATAGCTAAGTTTTGCTGACTTCACCCTCTCCCATGCGGGAGAGGGTACCCCTGAAATTAAAGTCTGCAGGCCGCCGATGACGTCACGGTTCACCCGATTATAAAAGGATCACACGCATGGCAATGACAGACATCATTATCCGGCAGGAAACCGTCGCCGATGCTGCTGCAATTAATGTTGTAAACATCAGCGCGTTTGAAGGCGAAGCCGAAGCAAAGTTAGTCACCGCGCTGCGGCAATCCAGAAATTTTATTCCGGATTTATCATTAGTGGCAGATATTGATGGCCGCGTAGTAGGGCATATCCTGCTGTCTCGTATCCATTTACAGTATGCCGAAAATGATGTGGCGGTGTTGGCATTGGCGCCGATGGCGGTGGTGCCTTCGCAATCGCACCGGGGTATTGGTTCAGCGCTGGTGCGTGCGGCGATTAGCAAAGCGTCCCGGGCGGGAGAGCGCGCCATCATGGTGATAGGGCGTCCAACATTCTATGCCAGGTTTGATTTCGCTGGTATCGCCAAGTGGAAAATGCGCCACTCTTTGCCGGTGCCCACCGAGGCAGTGCAAGCCCTGGAGTTATTAAAGGGCGGGATTAATGATGGCGGCGCCCTGAATTATTCCCATCCCTTGATGCAGTTTTTTCAGCCGGGCAGCGGTGGTGGTTTGTTAACGCGGCATCCTGAATAACCCTTGCTATCAAGCCAGCACTTCAAGTAGCCTGATTTTTCAAGAACACCCGCACACATTGCGCGGCCGGATAATTACTTGATCTTTCGATCTGGAAAAGATCTTGCCCTATCGTTCATATGTGAGTTTCCGCTTCAACTATTTCATTCCGCAAAAGATTGAGTTATATGTTTATTTTTAAATTATTCCAAACTGCTAAGGTGGATCCCGCTTGATTCATGGTGTAGAAATGCAATCCCGGCGCGCCGCCATCCAGCAAGGTTTCGCACAGTTCGCTGGTTACGTCTAACCCAAAGGCACGCAGCGATTCCAGGTCGTCACCAAAGTCTTCCAGGCGTTTGCGCAGCCAGCGGGGTAGCTCAGCGCCACACATGTCGGAAAACCGCGCCAGTTGGGTGTAATTGGTGATGGGCATGATGCCGGGGACGATGGGTAAGTCCAGCCCCAATTTTTCACAGCTTTCGATGAAGTGGAAGTAGGCGTCGGCATTGTAAAAATATTGGGTGAGGGCGCTGTTGGCGCCAGCCTCGACTTTGCGTTTAAAGTTGAGCAGATCAGCGCGCGCCGAAGGCGCCTGGGGATGAAACTCAGGGTAAGCCGCGACTTCAATATGGAAATGGTTGCCAGTTTCGGTGCGGATGAAGGCCACCAGTTCGTCGGCATAACGGAATTCGCCGGGGGCATAAGTACCGGACGGCGCATCGCCGCGCAATGCGACAATGCGGTGGATGCCCCGCGCTTTATAGGCGTGTAACAACGAGCGCAATTCTTCGCGCGTGGAGGCAACGCAAGACAAATGCGGTGCGGCGTCAACGCCGGTGTCGCGTTGGATTTCAACCACAGTGTCGTAAGTGTGGTCGCGGGTGCTGCCGCCTGCGCCAAACGTCACGGAAAAATATAATGGTTTGAGTTTTGCCAGCGTGTCACGCACGCTGCGCAGTTTAACCGCGCCTTCAGCGGTCTTGGGCGGAAAAAACTCGAAGCTGAAGGTGCGTGGGTGTTTTTTCTGAGATTGCATTTAATGTCTCACCACAGGGTATGAATCTCTGATGTATGTCATTTCGACCGCAGGGAGAAATCCTTGTCTCGAACAAATGTAAGAAACCTTCCAGGATTTCTCCCTGCGTTCGAAATGACAAAATTCAGTAATGTAGGGTGGGTTACTTGTGTAACCCACCAAGCGTTGCGTAGCAACACAACATATTGTTAATACCGGTAATGGTTAGGCTTGTAAGGCCCGTCCGAGGGTACGCCGATATAGTCAGCCTGCTCCTTCGTCAGTTGCGTGAGCTTCGCGCCGACTTTCTTCAAGTGCAGGCGCGCGACCTTTTCATCAAGATGCTTGGGCAGTACGTAGACTTTTTTCTCGTACTTTTCTGCATGATTGAACAGTTCGATCTGTGCAATGGTCTGGTTGCTGAACGAGGCGGACATGACGAAGCTCGGGTGGCCGGTGCCGCAGCCCAGGTTCACCAACCGCCCCTTGGCGAGAATGATGATTTTTTTGCCGTCAGGGAAAATCACATGATCCACTTGCGGCTTGATTTCGTCCCAGGTGTATTTTTCCAGTGATGACATTTCGATTTCAGAATCGAAGTGGCCGATGTTGCAGACGATGGCCTGGTTTTTCATGGCCTTCATGTGCGCGTGGTTGATAACGTGTACATTACCGGTGGCGGTAACGAAAATGTCGCCTTGCGCGGCAGCGTCATCCATGGTGACGACGCGGTAGCCTTCCATTGCGGCTTGCAATGCGCAGATCGGATCAATTTCTGTGACCCACACGGTTGCGCCCATGCCGCGAAAAGCTTGCGCGCAACCCTTGCCCACATCACCATAGCCCAACACTACGCAGATTTTACCGGCGATCATCACATCGGTGGCGCGCTTGATGCCATCCAGCAATGATTCGCGGCAGCCGTAGAGGTTGTCGAATTTGGATTTGGTGACGGAGTCGTTGACGTTCATGGCCGGGAACAGCAGTTCGCCGCGTTCCTGCATCTGATACAAACGGTGTACGCCGGTGGTGGTTTCTTCAGTAACGCCGCGAATGTCGGCGGCGATCTTGGTCCAGCGATTGGGGTTGGCGGCCAGGCTGCGCTTCAGCGTGCCCAGAATTACTTTCCATTCTTCGTTGGCATTGACTTCGGCAGTGGGCACGGCGCCCTTGGCTTCAAACTCTACGCCCTTGTGTACCAGCAATGTGGCATCGCCGCCGTCATCGAGCAGCATATTCGGGCCTTTGCCATCTGGCCAGTTGAGAATCTGTTCGGTACACCACCAGTAATCGTCCAGCGTCTCACCCTTCCAGGCGAACACCGGAATACCCGCCGCAGCAATTGCAGCAGCCGCGTGATCCTGGGTGGAGTAGATGTTGCACGAAGCCCAGCGTACTTGTGCGCCGAGCGCGGTGAGGGTTTCGATCAGCACGGCGGTTTGAATGGTCATGTGCAGGCTGCCGGTAATGCGCGCGGCCTTGAGGGGTTGTTGCGCGCCAAACTCTTCACGCAACGCCATCAGGCCCGGCATTTCAGTTTCGGCAATCTGGATTTCTTTGCGGCCCCACGCGGCCAGGGAAAGGTCAGCGACCTTGTAATCAGTAAAAGCGGTGTTGACTACAGCGTTCATAGCATAGCTCCTTAAAGGTAAAGGCACGCCCATCGCGAATGTATGGATGTACCTGTAACAGAGCGCCGTTGCATAAGTGCTATCCCCTTCGAGCCTGGCAAGTCCCCAAGTGAATAGGCGGCCTGTCGCAACGCTCCTCGAACGGGACGGTCGTCGTCTTTATGAAAGACGGCGACTCCTAAACTTTTAAACCCTTATACTCCTGCTGCCTTGCGCAAGGTATCAGCCTTATCCGTGCGCTCCCACGTCAGATCAGCTTCGGTGCGGCCAAAGTGGCCATAGGCGGCGGTCTGGGTGTAAATGGGGCGCAGCAGGTTGAGCATTTTGATCAGGCCTTTGGGGCGCAGGTCAAAGTGTTCGCGTACCAGTTTGGTGATGGCCTGGTTGGAGATTTTACCGGTGCCAAAAGTGTCGATAGTGATGGAAGTCGGTTCGGCCACGCCAATCGCGTAAGAAATCTGAATTTCGCAACGATCCGCCAGGCCTGCCGCAACAATATTCTTCGCCACATAGCGACCTGCATACGCAGCGGAACGATCCACTTTGCTGGGGTCTTTGCCGGAAAACGCGCCGCCACCGTGACGCGCCATACCGCCGTAGGTGTCGACAATAATCTTGCGTCCGGTCAGGCCGCAATCGCCCACGGGGCCGCCGATGACGAAACGTCCGGTGGGATTAATGAAGTAGCGGGTGTGCTTGTTCAGCCATTCGGCAGGTAACACGGGCTTGATGATTTCTTCCAGCACTGCTTCCTGTAAATCGGCGTGCTTGATGTCTGGCGAATGCTGGGTGGACAGCACGACAGCATCTATCGCAACCGGCTTGTTGTTCTCATAACGGAACGTGACCTGGCTCTTGGCGTCGGGGCGCAACCAGGGCAAGGTGCCGCACTTGCGCATGTGTGCCTGGCGCTGCACCAGACGGTGCGCGTAGGTAATGGGGGCGGGCATCAGCACATCGGTTTCGTTGCTGGCATAGCCAAACATCAAACCCTGGTCGCCCGCGCCTTGCTCATGATCTGCCGACTCATCTACGCCCTGCGCGATGTCCTGCGACTGCTTGCCGATGGCGGTAAGTACCGCGCACGATTCCCAGTCAAAGCCCATCGCCGGATTGTCATAACCGATGTTCCTGACAGTCTGGCGAACGACATTTTCCATGTCCACCCAGGCGGAGGTGGTGATCTCACCCGCGATGATGACCATACCCGTTTTTACCAGGGTTTCGCAAGCCACGCGTGCCTTGGTGTCTTGTGCCAGAATCGCATCCAGAATCGCATCCGATACTTGATCGGCAACCTTGTCCGGGTGGCCTTCAGAGACGGATTCAGAGGTGAACAGGTAATTATTATTCGACATGCGCGAGCGTTCCTTCCAGAATAACGGTAAAATGGTTAGAGTTAAAATATTCGCGTAGTTTAACGCGAAGTGTTGACTATTCCAAATTTTTATTTATTGATGCCCTGTGATTAGGAGTGAGATATGGTACGTCTTGAAACCCCCGTATGTGAATTTGGCGCGCCCGCTGTGAACTTTGATCTGCCCGGTGTGGACGGCAAGCGTTGGACGCTGACGCAGTGTGCGGGTGAGCGCGGCCTGCTGGTGATGTTTATCTGCAACCACTGTCCTTATGTGAAAGCAGTGATTGACCGCATTGTGCGTGATACCCGCGAACTGCTGCCGCTGGGTATCAATAGCGTGGCGATCATGTCTAATGATATAGCTGATTATCCTGAAGATTCTTTTGAAAACATGCAGAAATTGGCGCGTGAGCTTGATTTTACGTTTCCTTACCTGCTGGATGAAGCCCAGGAAATCGCCAAAGCCTATGGCGCCGTATGCACCCCGGATTTTTTTGGCTATAACGCCGACTTGAAGCTGCAATACCGGGGCCGACTCGACGCCAGCCGCAAGGAAGCCGCCCCCGATGTCCAGCGTGACCTGTTTGAGGCGATGAAGCAGATTGCCCTTACCGGACAGGGGCCACGTGACCAGATTCCCAGCATGGGTTGTTCCATTAAATGGAAAAATGAGTCTTAACCGTAAGTTAAGTAGCTAAATCCCGATGATTTTGCTCCCAAAGCCACTTAACTGGCTATTCTGCTATTGCCCAATTGCCCAAGGTAAGGGAAAATAACAGACTTTGACGTTGTTTGCCGAGCCGTTACTTTAAAAATTTATTCAGAGGAAACCTGCATGCCCGCTTCCCGTAAAGATTTAGCCAATGCCATTCGCGCCCTGGCGATGGACGCTGTACAAAAAGCCAACTCCGGCCACCCTGGCGCGCCGATGGGCATGGCAGAAATTGCGGAAGTTTTGTGGAATCATCACCTGCGGCACAATCCGGCCAATCCCAAGTGGGCCGACCGTGACCGTTTCGTGCTATCCAACGGGCATGGCTCGATGCTGTTATACGCATTATTGCACCTCACCGGCTATGACCTGCCGATGGACGAGCTGAAGCGTTTCCGCCAGTTGCATTCCAAAACCCCAGGCCACCCCGAATATGGCTATGCGCCGGGCATCGAAACCACCACTGGTCCGCTGGGGCAGGGGCTCACCAATGCGGTGGGCATGGCGATTGCTGAAAAAGTGCTGGCCGCTGAATTCAACAAGCCTGGGCATGAAATTGTCAATCACCACACCTATGTATTTTTGGGCGACGGCTGCTTGATGGAAGGTATTTCCCATGAAGCCTGTTCGCTGGCTGGCACGCTGGGCTTGGGCAAGTTGATTGCGTTTTATGATGATAACGGTATCTCGATTGATGGTCATGTTGAAGGCTGGTTTACCGATGACACACCGAAACGTTTCGAAGCCTACGGTTGGCATGTCATCCCGAATGTTGATGGTCATGATATCGCCGCCGTCAATGCCGCCATTGAGAAAGGCAAGGCGGTAACTGACAAGCCGACCATGATTTGCTGCAAGACCATCATCGGCATGGGTGCGCCCAATAAAGCGGGTAGCCATGATTGCCACGGCGCCGCATTAGGTGACGCCGAAATTGCGGCGACCCGTGCCAACATTGGCTGGAACCATGCACCGTTTGAAATCCCGCAGGATGTGTATGTGGGGTGGGATGCTCGCGTCAAAGGCGAGGGTACGGAAAAACTGTGGAATATCAAATTCGCTGATTACGCCAAGGCCTATCCGAAAGAAGCGGCAGAGTTCACGCGCCGTACGAAGGGTGAGTTACCTGCCAACTGGAATGATCACGTTACCACCTTCGTTGCCAAGGTTAACGAAAAAGGTGAAACCATCGCCACACGCAAAGCCTCACAAAACAGCATCGAAGGTTTGGCTCCGGCGTTGCCGGAATTGTTGGGCGGTTCGGCCGATCTGGCCAGTTCCAACCTGACGTTATGGTCAGGTTCACGCGGCGTTTCCCGTGAACATGGCGGCAACTATATTTATTACGGCGTGCGTGAATTCGGCATGTCAGCGATGATGAACGGCATGGCGTTGCACGGTGGCGTGATTCCTTATGGCGCCACCTTCCTCATGTTCTCTGAGTATGCGCGCAATGCCTTGCGCATGGCCGCGTTAATGAAAATCCGCACCCTGTTTGTCTTCACCCACGACTCGATTGGCCTGGGCGAAGATGGCCCCACCCACCAGGCGGTTGAACAAACCGCGACGTTACGCTTGATTCCCAATATGGATGTATGGCGTCCGTGCGATACGGTGGAATCCGCTGTGAGCTGGGCGCGCGCCATTGAACGCAAAGACGGCCCCACTACCCTGATTTTCAGCCGTCAAAACCTGCCATTCCAGAAGCGTGATGCAGCGCAAATCGCCAACATCAGCAAAGGCGGTTATGTGTTATCAGAAGCGGCGGGTGGCAAGCCTGCCGTGGTGGTCATCGCCACCGGTTCAGAAGTTGGATTAGCCATGGACGCACAAAAAGCACTGGCCGAAAAAGGCGTTGCTGCGCGGGTGGTCTCCATGCCATCCACTAATGTATTTGACCGCCAAAGTCAGGCCTACAAAGACAGCGTGTTGCCCAAAGGTATCAAGCGCGTTGCAGTGGAAGCCGGCGTTACCGATGGCTGGAGAAAATACGTGGGGCTGGAAGGCGCCGTGGTAGGTATCAACACCTTTGGCGAATCCGCCCCCGCGCCTGACCTGTTTAAACACTTTGGATTCACCGTCGAAAACGTGGTTAAAACTATCGAGGGTGTGCTGTAATTTTTTTGTGTTAAAAACGTGTGTGTCATCGCCCTGTCATCCCGAACGAAGTGAGGGATCTTGCAAGATCCCCCAAAGATCTCTCACATTCGTTCGAGACTCGAGACAAGGATTACTCGCTGTGCTCGGAATGACATGGAAAGACCCAGTGGCTTGTAATTTTCAACAAAGAATCTCTGAATTGATGCCTTCCTGATTCATGGTGAGCGCATCTTCGGAAGATTCAAAAAAGTTTTTTCGTTAATCTTTGGGAGGTAATTAGAGTATGGCTATCAAGGTTGCAATTAATGGTTACGGCCGTATTGGACGTAATGTGTTGCGCGCGCTGTATGAAGCAGGGCGTAACAAGGAAATCCAGATCGTTGCCGTGAATGATTTGGGCAATGCCGAAACCAACGCGTATTTAACGCGCTATGACACCGTGCATGGCAAGTTTCCAGGCACTGTAGAAGTGGACGGCAATTACATGGTCGTGAACGGTGACAAGATTCGCGTGTTCGCCGAGCGTGATCCGTCCAAGCTGCCTTGGGGCGAGCTGGGTGTAGACGTGGTGCATGAGTGTACCGGCATTTTCACCAGCAAGGCCAAGGCCTCTGCACATCTTGCCGCAGGCGCCAAAAAGGTCATCATTTCCGCGCCCGGCGGTAACGATGTGGACGCCACCATTGTTTATGGCGTGAACCACAAGGTTTTGAAAGCTACCGACACCGTGATCTCCAATGCTTCCTGCACCACCAACTGTCTGGCACCGCTGGTCAAGCCGCTGTGCGACAAGATCGGTATTGTGAATGGCTTGATGACCACTATTCATTCTTACACCAATGACCAGGTGCTCACCGACGTATATCACAGCGATTTGCGCCGTGCGCGTTCTGCGACGCAGTCACAGATTCCCACCAAGACTGGCGCGGCCGCTGCCGTGGGTCTGGTCATGCCGGAACTGCAAGGCAAGCTGGACGGATTTGCAGTGCGCGTACCGACTATCAACGTGTCGCTGGTTGATCTGACGTTCACTGCCGCGCGCAAGACCTCTGTGGATGAAATCAACGCGATTCTGCGGGATGCGTCTCAGGGTGAGTTGAAGGGCATTCTTAACTACAATGACAAGCCACTGGTATCTGTGGATTTTAATCACGACCCGGCGTCTTCAACCTTCGATGCCACACTCACCAAGGTGATTGATGGCACGCTGGTTAAAGTACTGGCCTGGTATGACAACGAGTGGGGCTTCTCCAATCGCATGCTGGACACCACCGTTGCCTTGATGAAGGTATCAAAGTAATTTTTGGCGGATATTAATGTCATTTCGACCAGCGGGAGAAATCCTGGAAGATCTCTCAAAGTTCTCTCAAGTTCTCTCACTTCGTTCGAGACTCGAGACTTGAGACAAGGATTTCTCCCGCTGGTCGAAATGACAGGCTTTTATGACCTTTAAAAGGAAAAACCATGTCTGTTATTAAAATGACTGATCTTGATCTTGCTGGCAAGCGGGTGTTGATCCGCGAAGACCTGAATGTGCCCTTGAAAAACGGCAAAATTGCGGATGACACACGCATTCGCGCTTCACTGCCAACCATTGAACGTGCCATGAAGGCTGGCGCCAAGGTGATGGTAATGTCCCACCTGGGCCGTCCTGAAGAAGGAATTTACAGCGAAGAAAATTCCATGCAGCCCGTGGCGGATCATATTTCAAAACTGCTCGGCAAGCCGGTGCGTCTGGTAAAAGATTACCTGAACGGCGTGAATGTTGCGCCGGGTGAAGTGGTGGTCTTTGAAAACGTGCGCTTTAACAAAGGCGAAAAGAAAAACAGCGATGAGCTTGCCAAACAATACGCTGCGCTGTGCGATGTGTTCGTGATGGACGCGTTTGGCACGGCGCACCGCGCCGAAGCCTCTACCCACGGCGTAGCCAAATACGCTCCTGTAGCCTGCGCTGGTCCACTGCTGGCGACGGAGCTGGAAGCTTTGGGCAAAGCGTTGCTCAACCCCAAACGTCCGCTGGTGGCGATTGTGGGTGGCTCCAAGGTATCTACCAAACTCACTGTGCTGGAATCCTTGTCCAAAGTGGTTGATCAGTTAATTGTCGGTGGCGGCATTGCCAATACTTTCATCGAAGCGGCTGGGCATAGTGTGGGCAAATCATTGAGCGAAAAGGATTTGATCCCCGAAGCCAAGCGTTTGACCGAACAGGCCAAGAAGCGTAACTCGGCCATTCCGGTGCCGACCGATGTGGTGGTGGGCAGTGAATTCTCCGAAACCGCCAAGGCCACCCTGAAGAAGGTGGATGCCGTAAGCAGTGGCGACATGATTTTTGATATTGGCCCGCAGACTTCTGAAGCCTTTGCCGAAATTCTGAAAAAAGCCGGTACGATTGTCTGGAACGGCCCGGTGGGTGTGTTCGAATTTGACCAGTTTGGCGAAGGAACCCGCAGGCTGGCCATGGCGATCGCCGAAAGTCCGGCGTTTTCGATTGCGGGTGGAGGTGATACACTGGCGGCTATCGCCAAATACAATATCGCCGACAGGATTTCTTATATCTCTACGGGCGGCGGGGCTTTTCTGGAATTTCTTGAAGGCAAGAAACTCCCGGCGGTGGCGATTCTGGAAGAGCGCGCCAAAAAATAATTCGGTTCTGCTGTTCCTCCAATATTTATAAAAAACTGAAATGGAAAAATGCTAAGAAGAACCAAAATAGTTGCAACCGTGGGACCTGCCACTGACGATCCCCTGGTGCTGGATGGTATTATTGAAGCAGGTGTGGATGTTGTGCGGCTCAACCTTTCTCATGGCGCCGCGCAAGATCATAGAAGGCGTGCCGAGGCGGTGCGTAATCGCGCTGTCGCCTATGGCCGTCAGGTCGGTGTGTTAGCCGACCTGCAGGGGCCGAAAATTCGCATTGACCGTTTCCGTGAAGGCAAGGTCATCCTGCAGGAAGGCGCGAAATTTATTCTGGATGCGCGTTGTGGAGTGCTTGATGGCACCGCAGAGCGCGTCGGCATCACTTACAAAAACCTGCCCAACGATGTCAGCCGTGGCGACGTGTTGCTGCTGGATGATGGTCGTATTGTATTGTGGGTAGAAGAGGTGGCCGATGAGCAGATTATCTGCCAGGTCACCGTGGGCGGTGCGCTTTCCAATAACAAGGGCATCAATCGTCAGGGTGGAGGCTTGTCAGCCGCTGCGATTACCGATAAAGACCGTGCCGATATTGTGCTTGCCGCAGAAATGCAGGCGGATTATCTGGCGGTGTCTTTTCCGCGCAGCGCCGCAGACATTCACTACGCACGCACGCTGTTGCGCGAGGCGGGCGGGCACGGCGACATCGTTGCGAAAATCGAACGCGCCGAAGCGATTGAGAATCTCGAAGAAATTATCGCGGCGTCAGATGCCGTGATGGTGGCGCGCGGTGATCTGGGCGTAGAAATTGGCGATGCCGAATTGCCGGCCGTGCAAAAGCGCATTATCAAGCTGGCGCGTTCCATGAACCGCGTGGTGATTACCGCCACGCAAATGATGGAGTCGATGATTGAAAATCCTATCCCAACGCGTGCGGAAGTGTTTGACGTTGCCAACGCCGTGCTGGACGGTACGGATGCGGTGATGCTGTCGGCAGAAAGCGCCAGCGGTAAATACCCGGCCAAAGCGGTGGCGGCCATGGGGCGTATTTGCCTGGAAGCTGAAAAGCAACCCTCAGCGATGACGTCGGATCACCGCTTGAATACGCACTTTGGGCGCATTGACGAGGCGATTGCCATGGCGTGCATGTACACCGCAAATCACCTGGGTGTGACAGCCATTGCGGCGCTTACCGAGTCTGGCTCAACGCCCTTGTGGATGTCGCGCATCAGTTCAGGCATTCCCATTTATGCGCTCACCCCGCAAGTGGAAACACGCAGAAAGGTGACGCTGTACCGTGGTGTGTACCCGATTAATTTTGACGTGAAAACCACCGACCATGCGCAAGTGAATATGGAAGCCGTAGATGAGCTGGTGCGGCGCGGTGCGGTGCGTGATGGCGATCTGGTTATCATCACCAAAGGTGATTTGATGGGCGTGCATGGCGGCACCAACGCCATGAAGATTGTGCGTGTGGGTGATATGGTGACTCCACAGAATTAATCCATGTCTCGAACGTAAAAAATAGCTGTCATCCCGAACGTAGTGAGGGATCTTTCAGGATTTCTCCCGCTGGTCGAAATGACAGACTTTTTTGACTTTTTACGAGTGCATCAAATTTGCACTACCGATTTTTTTAGACTTTTAACTTTAATAGAAACTGTAAGAGGAGATTATCATGGCTTTAATATCCCTGCGCCAACTTTTGGATCATGCTGCTGAGTATGGTTATGGTGTACCTGCGTTTAACGTTAACAACCTGGAGCAGGTGCAGTCCATCATGCAGGCGGCCGCTGAAACCGACAGCCCGGTGATTCTGCAAGCCTCTGCGGGCGCCCGCTCTTATGCTGGCGAACCCTTCCTGCGTCACCTGATGCTGGCAGCGGTTGAGATGTATCCCAATATCCCGATTGTTGTGCATCAGGATCACGGTGCGTCTGCCGCAGTGTGCCTGCGTTCAATTCAGAGCGGCTTCACTTCCGTGATGATGGACGGTTCCCTGAAAGAAGATGCCAAGACCCCGGCATCGTATGAATACAATGCCGACATCACGCGCCGGGTTGCTGAAATTGCACATGCCTGCGGTGTTTCCGTAGAAGGCGAACTGGGTTGCCTGGGTTCTCTGGAAACCGGCATGGCTGGCGAAGAAGATGGTAGCGGCGCCGAAGGCAAAATGGATCATTCCATGCTGCTCACCGACCCCGAGGAAGCCGCACAGTTTGTTAAGGCGACCAAGGTAGACGCGCTGGCTATCGCCATTGGCACCAGCCACGGCGCGTACAAGTTTACCCGTCCGCCCACTGGCGACATCCTGGCCATCGGCCGCATCAAGGAAATCCATGCACGCATCCCCGACACCCACCTGGTCATGCACGGCTCATCATCCGTACCCCAGGAATGGCTGAAGATCATTCATCAATACGGCGGTGATATCGGCGAAACCTACGGCGTGCCACTGTCAGAAATTCAGGAAGGCATCAAGCACGGCGTGCGCAAAGTTAACATCGACACCGACCTGCGCCTGTCCGCCACCGGCGCCATGCGCAAAGCCATGGGCGACAACCCCAAGGAATTTGACCCACGCAAATTCTTCAAGGCGTCCACCAAGGCCATGCAGGAAATCTGTAAAATCCGTTATGAAGCTTTTGGCACCGCAGGCAATGCGTCCAAGATCAAACCGATCAACCTGGAAGACATGGTCAAGCGTTACGTCAAAGGCTCACTTGATCCGCGCGTAAAATAACGCGGGTGTAGCAACAAGTCAGTAAACAGAAAGGCGGGGGCAACCCTGCCTTTCTTGTTTCAGGCGTTTGAGAAAAGATGAATTGTCATTTCGAGCGTAGCGAGAAATCTTTGCGATTAAACATGCTCCCAAATTTACGTTAAAGAACCATTATGGCAATACACGAAGTATTACGCATGGGCGCCCCCCTGTTGTGGCGCGTCTCTGAACCTATCACCGACTTTCACGGCTCCGCACTGCGGGCACTGATTGACGACATGTTTGACACCATGGCCGCCTTAAACGGGGCAGGCTTGGCCGCGCCACAAATTGGCATCAGCAAACGTGTAGTGATTTTCGGCATTGATAAAAACCCGCGTTATCCCGACATGGAACCGGTGCCCACCACCATACTGATTAACCCGGTGCTTGAGCCATTGACTGACATCATGGAAGACGGCTGGGAAGGTTGCCTGAGCGTTCCCGGCATGCGCGGCCTGGTGCCGCGTTATACCCACTTACGTTACTCCGGCTTTGACCAGCACGGCACGCACTTTCAACGCGAAGTCCACGGCTTTCACGCCCGCGTAGTGCAGCACGAATGTGATCACCTGGACGGCATCTTGTACCCGATGCACATTAAAAACATGCGCGATTTTGGTTTTAAGAAAGAGTTGTTTGGTGAGGAGAGCGGTGGGGAGTAATGGATTGCAAGACTACACAAGAAGTGGAGGAGAGGAGAACATGAGCCAAAATATCTATCAAATAAAAGTGACGCTGCAGCACAGCCACCCGCCCATCTGGCGGCGAATCCAGGTCAAGGGTGATATCAATCTTGGGAAGCTCCATGATGTCCTTCAAATAGTGATGGGCTGGAGTAATTCGCATTTGTATGGCTTTCGTGTTGGCCGATTCTGCTACGGCGAGCCTGATCCACATTTCCCCGATGACACGATAGACGGGCGCGATATTCGTCTTGATAAAATTGTTATCGAAGGCGACACCTTCATCTACGACTATGATTTCGGAGACAGTTGGGAGCATGAAATCCAAATCGAAAAGATATTCAGCGCCGAACCCGGCGCGCGTTATCCCCTCTGCCTCGCCGGCGAACGCGCTTGTCCACCCGAAGATTGCGGTGGCGTTCCCGGCTATGATTATCTGCTCGAAGCGTTAAGCGATCCCGCAAACCCGAAGTACGCGGAACTGCTCGAATGGATCGACGAAGACTTCGATCCCGAAGCCTTTGATCCCGATGCAGTCAACGCCGCATTGGGCAGCGGCGAAATAGCCCCCATTCCTCCGGCGCCAGCCTACGCTGATGAACAACTTGCCCAGATGGGTTCGGCGGCATTGCTGGAGTTGATGATCCACGACGAAGATCGCGTGCCGCGCAACGTCATTGATGAATGTGCCAGGCGAGGCGACGAAATGGTGGAGCTCTTGCGTGGTTTGCTGAGTGACGCTGACAACTGGGATGATGAGGCCACATTGGGTGAGTGGTGGCGCTTGTTGCACGCTGTCATGATCCTGGGTTTGATTCCATCGGCGCGCGCAGGCCTGTTGCTCATCGACTTCATGCGGAGCATGTCACATGCGGATGATCATGATCTGCTGGATTGGCTTGCCGGGTATTGGCCAGCATTCTTCCAGAACAAACCTGAAACTGTCTTTTCTTCATTGCGTGACCTGTGCGAAGACCGCAGCCTGGATTGGTATATCCGGGCGAACGCGACGGATGCCGTTATCGCTGCCGCACAACACCGCAGCGAGTCCGCACTCGAACATGCGCTCGACTGGCTGGCCAGGATTGCCGCTGACGAGCAGGAAGACTGGGATCTACGGCTGTGTTGCGGAAATACGCTACTGAATTTCCCGCGCGCCAGGAATCGCGCCTTGCTCGATGATCTGGCGGTGCGGCAGTCGGGTTGGGGTGTGCACTTTTCGGCGGATGAAGTGCAAAAGATCTATAGGGAGATGAATGAACAGCCCGAATGGGAACGCTTCAAAAACCCCTGGCAGTTTTACGACCCCGAAGCTATCGAACACCGTCGGCAACGCTGGAGTGCGGAAACCATGGTGAATAAGCAAGATGAACTGGATGAAGCTGATTGGATTGGCGCAGATGATGTTTGGGCGCCGTACATCCGGGAGATTCCCAAGATCGGCCGCAATGATCCTTGCCCGTGCGGCAGCGGGAAGAAGTATAAGAAGTGTTGCCTCCAGTAGGGAGCAAAAAAGAGGGTCGAGAACAGGGTTTATCTCAACCCCGGCAACAAGCGGATCACGGTTGATGTTTGTAGCGACAATAGCTACGATAGTAGCATTAAATGCCACATAAGAGGTTGCCATGCAATACCGTTCGTTTAACCGTTCGTGGTGAGCCTGTCACCACCTGCCACGCATCCAGAGCCCTTCGACAGGCTCAGGGCGAACGGGGGGGTGTTAAGCGAACAGTATGGGTTGCCATGTCTCTGCATTGGCTGAGTTGTTATTCTCTGACGCGACCGGTTGAAGCGGTCTGTTGGCTAGAGAAACGCTAGGCAACCAGCTTCAGCATGCCGCGAACCGCGAGAGTCCGATTTTTGCAGAGCTGGCCGGCATATTGCGCAAAACCTCGGGTGTTGTGACCCAAGGTGTCAGATCAAGTCGAGACTTCTACAAATAATGTACTTGTGAAAAGTCGGAATTTAAACTTGCGTGGATGCCTGAAAATATCATGGATCGCTTCGACCGTATTTATGCCCTGCATAAAGAATTGTACAACGCACGTTATCCGGTGTCTGGGCGGCTTTTGCAACAACGCCTCGAATGCTCCCGCGCTACCTTAAACCGCATTATTGAAGACATGCGCGATTCTGTTGGCGCACCCATCCAATACAGCCGTGAGGCCAATGGCTACCATTACGCACAAGAGGGTGATCATCCTTATGAACTTCCCGGGCTATGGTTCAATGCCTCTGAACTTTACGCACTGCTCGCCGTTCAGCAATTACTGAATCAAGCCCAGCCCGGCTTATTGGAGGCGCATCTTTCCCCATTACGTAAACGCATCGAAACAATCCTCGCAACTGAACACCTGGGTAGCGGCGAACTCCCCAACCGCGTGCACATCCTCTACAGCACCGCACGGCGTATCACCGGCGAATCCTTCCAAACCATTGCTGGCGCCCTGATGCAACGCAAACGATTGCATATTCGTTACCATGGACGCGAAAAAAACCAACTCACCGAACGCGAAATCTCACCGCAACGGCTCATCCACTACCGCGACAACTGGTACGTAGACGCCTGGTGCCACGAAAGACACGCGCTGCGCAGCTTCTCCATTGACCGCATTCAAAACGCCCGCACCACGGGTAACGTAGCCGAGGACATAAACGACACCCACTTCACCAGCGCCTATGGAATTTTCGCAGGCCAGGCCACACAAACCGCCATACTCCGCTTCACCCCCGAACGCGCCCGCTGGGTGGCCGACGAACACTGGCATCCCCAGCAACAGGGTGACTTTCTACCAGATGGCAGCTATGAATTACAGATTCCCTACAACGATCCACGGGAATTGATCATGGATATTTTGAAATACGGGGCGGAGGTGGAGGTGATGGGGCCGGAAGGGTTGCGGAAAGAGGTTATTGAGCGGTTACGTGGGGCATTGTCGAGATATAGCCGCGACTTATGAAAATATTTCTCGCGGGATAGGCACAGGCTCAGCTTTTGAGCCTGTGCCTATGGTAAAAAGAACAATAGATAAAGCTACAGCCTTAAGTTGAGTGATTTATGAAAATCCCCGGAAACCCATTTTTGGCCCACGTTCGGCAGGATACGTCTGGTCAATGGATTGAGCACCCCATCTATGCTATCAACCAATGGACGATAGCGACGCGATGACCTACATTGCACATCAAAGGAAGGCAGATGGAGATATACAAAGCCTTGAAAACCATCTGTTGGGCGTTGCCGCAATAGCTAAATCACTCGCCGCCAAAATAGGCATGAGGAAGCAAGGTGAGCTTGTCGGTTTACTTCACGACTTGGGCAAGTACAGTGATGAGTTTCAAATATATCTGAAATCGGCCGTTGGTTTGATTGACCAAGACGAAGATGATTATGTTGATGCGAAGAGCAAGAAAGGAAAGGTAGATCATTCCACGGCTGGTGCGCAGCTAATTTGGCAAGAATTCT
>LNFM01000339.1_pt1 | contig 157119 bp, 138 predicted proteins | sample 596031 | NCBI WGS metagenome assembly LNFM01 (sample SAMN04254537, study PRJNA301005) | activated carbon metagenome | isolation source: dual media filters at the Ann Arbor, Michigan drinking water treatment plant | place: USA: Ann Arbor | reverse complement strand
GAACCGGGTAGGTTGCTAAAGGCGTGCAGTGATGTACGTCGTAGAGGAATGACTGTCCTCGACAGAACCCGGCTTACAGATCGACTCTCCACCTTTCTTTTCGCTTCGCGCGACCGTTTATCCCCCGCTGTGAAAAAAATCAAAAAAGCTCACTCTTCATAAATCACATTAAGTTTGCAGCTCAGGCTTTTGCTTGTGTTGTTCTTTCCCTTTTTAAGCCTGCACAAGCTCCGCCTCAACATGTGGTTTGGTGTGCTAAATCGCCGTTCTATAAGGATTTTTCCCTTCTGGCGCGCCTTGACGGTGGGGCCTGCCCGTTCCTATAGTGTGCGCGGGTGGTAAGAAGTGGCATGAAGTGGGTTTTTTTGGGCATGGATAGCTAATTTAAGGGGAAGCGCTGACGTGTTTCGCGGAGCTAACGCCATCAGTCTCGACGCCAAAGGGCGCCTCGCGATGCCGAGTCGGTATCGTGACGAGCTCGTTTCGCGTTGTGCCGGCCAGCTTATCGTGACCATCGATGCCATTGACCCTTGTTTGTGTGTCTACCCCCTCGCCGAGTGGGAGCTGATTGAAGCCAAGCTTCGTGAACTGGCGTCCTTCCGTGAAGAGAACCGCCGCCTGCAACGCTTGCTGATCGGTAATGCCGTGGACCTTGAGCTGGACGCCAGTGGTCGTTTCCTGGTGCCGCCGCGTCTGCGTGAGTACGCCAAGCTGGATAAGCGGGCGATGCTGGTCGGTCAGCTCAATAAATTTCAATTGTGGGATGAGGATGCCTGGAATGCTGTGGCAGATGCCGATCTGGCCGCCATCAAGCAACCCGGTGCCTTGTCCGACGACCTACGTGATTTGATCCTGTGACCATAACCAGCAGTTTGCGCCATATCACCGTGCTCCTCGACGAAGCCGTCGATGGGCTCGCCGTGCGCCCCGATGGCTGCTATTTGGACGGTACGTTCGGAAGGGGCGGGCACAGTCGCCTCATCCTTGAGCGGCTCGGGCCTGATGGGCGTCTCCTGGGTTTTGACAAAGACCCATTGGCAATTGCGACTGGGACTACGCTGGCGGCCGAAGACGGCCGCTTTGTCGTTGTGCAGCGCAGTTTTGCGGAACTTTCCGACGAAGCTGCTGTCCGCGGCCTGGCTGGCGCGGTGAGTGGCATTCTGCTCGACCTGGGCGTGTCTTCGCCGCAGCTCGATGATGCGGCGCGTGGTTTCAGCTTTCTGCATGACGGCCCATTGGACATGCGCATGAATCCGGATGCGGGAATCAGTGCGGCCGTGTTCATCGCCACGGCGAGCGAGGAAGAAATCGCTCGCGTGTTCAAGGAATATGGCGAAGAGCGCTTCGCCAAGCGCATGGCGCGCGCCGTTGTGCAGCGCCGCGCAGAGCAGCCGTTCGAGCGTACTGCCGACCTGGCTCAGGTGCTTACCGTGGCCAATCCGGCCTGGGAAAAAGGCAAGAATCCGGCAACTCGGGCATTCCAGGGGCTGCGTATTCACGTCAACAATGAGTTGGGTGACCTGGAGCGCGGGCTGGATGCTGCCCTGGAAACCCTCGAAGTGGGCGGCCGCCTGGTAGTGATCAGCTTCCATTCGCTGGAAGACCGCATCGTCAAACAGTTTATGCGTCGGCATGCCAAGGGCGAAGCAGACACCCTGCCGCGTGACCTGCCGATTATTCCCAAGGCTTTTCTGCCGCGTCTAAAACTTATCGGCAAGCCGCAGTTCGCCTCTGAGGCTGAGCTCAAGGCTAATCCGCGTGCGCGTAGCGCCGTCATGCGCGTTGCGGAGAAGCTTCGATGAGCGGGCTGTTCAGCGCCGCCAACCCGCGTCGGGGGCTGCCGCGCGGCAGCTTTTTGATGCTGGTGGTGTTCCTCTGTGTACTCGGCTCGGCCTTGGCCGTGTCGTATAGCGCGCATTGGAACCGGCAGTTGCTGAACAGCCTGTATGCCGAACTCAGTGTGCGCGACAAGGCGCAGGCCGAGTGGGGCCGCTTGATCCTTGAGCAAAGCACCTGGACCGCCCACAGCCGGATCGAAACCATCGCCAGCGAGCAGCTGAAGATGCGCATCCCGGAAGCGGCGGAAGTCCGCATGGTGGCGCCATGATCCGCCTCGAAGGTGCGCTGTATCCGTGGCGTTTCCGTCTGGTATTGCTGGTGCTGGCCCTGATGGTCGGTGCGATTGTCTGGCGCATCGTCGACCTGCATGTGTTCGATCATGACTTCCTCAAGGCCCATGGCGATGCGCGCAGCGTGCGGCATATTCCCATTCCGGCCCATCGCGGGCTGATGACCGACCGCAATGGTGAGCCGTTGGCGGTCAGCACCCCGGTGACGACGCTGTGGGCCAATGGCAAGGAGCTGCAAGCCGGCAAGGCCCAATGGCCGACGTTGGCAGCGGCCCTGGGCCAAGACCCGAAAGCCTTCGCTGATCGCCTGCAGGCCAGCTCCGAGCGCGAGTTTCTCTACCTGGTGCGCGGGCTGACCCCGGAGCAGGGCCAGCAGGTGCTCGACCTCAAGGTCCCGGGTGTTTATGCCATTGAAGAATTTCGGCGTTTCTATCCGGGTGGTGAAGTCACCGCTCACGTGGTTGGCTTTACCGACATCGATGACCGTGGCCGGGAGGGCATGGAGCTGGCCTTCGATGACTGGCTGGCAGGCGTGCCGGGCAAGCGTCAGGTGCTCAAGGACCGCCGCGGTCGGCTGATCAAGGATGTCCAGGTTGCGCAGAACGCCAAGGCCGGCAAAGCCCTGGCGTTGTCGATTGACCTGCGTCTGCAATACCTGGCCCACCGCGAGCTGCGCAACGCGCTGGTCGAGTTTGGTGCCAAGGCCGGCAGCTTGGTGATGATCGACGTGAAGACCGGCGAAGTGCTGGCCATGGTCAACCAGCCGACCTACAACCCCAACAACCGCCGAAATTTGCAGCCGGCTGCCATGCGTAACCGCGCTATGATCGACGTGTTCGAGCCCGGCTCGACCATGAAGCCGTTCTCCATGGCGGCTGCCCTGGAAACCGGGCGCTGGAAACCGTCGGATATCGTCGATGTGTACCCAGGCACCTTGCGCATCGGTCGTTACACCATCCGAGACGTGTCACGTGCCGAGGGCGGCAAGCTCGACCTCACCGGTATTCTGATCAAGTCCAGTAACGTCGGCATGAGCAAAATCGCCTTCGATATTGGCGGCCAGTCAATCTATACGCTGATGCAGCAGGTCGGCTTGGGCCAGGACACCGGCCTGGGCTTCCCTGGCGAGCGCGTGGGCAATCTGCCGAATCATCGCGAGTGGCGCCAGGCGGAAACCGCCACCCTGTCCTACGGCTACGGCCTGTCGGTAACCGCTGTGCAGTTGGTCCACGCATATTCGGTGCTGGCCAATAATGGGCGCAGCGTACCGCTGTCGATGACCCGAATGGACCGTAAGCCTGAAGGCGTGCAGGTGATTCCCGAGTCGGTCGCGCAAACCATTCAAGGCATGCTGCAGCAGGTCGTCGAGGCGCCGGGTGGGGCTTACCGCGCCAAGGTGCCGGGCTATCACGTTGCCGGTAAGAGCGGGACCGCACGTAAAGCGACGGTCGGCGCCAAGGGCTACACCGAGAATGCTTATCGCGCCTTGTTCGCTGGTTTTGGCCCCGTGGCTGACCCGCGCATTGCCGTGGCCATCGTGATCGATGAGCCGAGCAAGGGTGGCTATTACGGTGGCCTGATCTCAGCGCCGGTATTTGGCAAGGTGATGGCCGGCGCCCTGCGCCTGATGAATATTGCGCCGGACAACCTGCCGCCGCCCGAGGAACCGCAGACCGCATCGGCTGCCGCTGGTAAAGGAGGGCGTAGCTGATGCCCATGCCGCTTAATCAATTGTTGCCTGAAGCCGCCAGCAGCGTGCTCATCCGTGAACTGACCCTGGACAGCCGCAAGGTGCGTCCGGGCGATCTGTTTCTCGCCGTCCCTGGCACCCAGCAGGACGGCCGCCTGCATATTGCAGATGCGCTCGCGCGCGGCGCCGCTGCGGTGGCCTATGAAGCCGAAGGCGCCTTTGCCATGAGCATCGACAGCGCCGAGCTGATCCCGGTCAAAGGGTTGGGAGCGCGTTTGTCCGCGATTGCCGGGCGCTTCTACGGCGAGCCCAGCCGTGGCCTGCATTTGGTTGGGATCACCGGAACCAACGGCAAAACCAGTGTCAGCCAGTTGCTGGCCCAGGCGCTCGACGTATTGGGTGAGCCTTGCGGGATTGTCGGTACCCTGGGCAATGGTTTCTACAACGCGCTGGCGGCCGGCCGTCACACCACGCCCGACCCCATTGGCGTGCAGGCGACCCTGGCTGAGCTGAAGAATGCCGGCGCCCGTGCAGTGGCCATGGAAGTCTCTTCCCACGGCCTGCACCAGCGTCGCGTGGCGGCGTTGGCCTTTGATGTGGCGGTGTTTACCAACCTGTCGCGTGATCATCTGGACTACCACGGCAGCATGGATGCCTACCGCGCGGCGAAAGCCGAGCTGTTCGCGTGGAGCGGGCTGCGCTGCCGGGTGATCAATCTGGATGACGAAACCGGGCGTGACTTGGCTGCACGTGCGCATGAGTCGCGCCTGATCAGTTACAGCCTGCTCGATTCAAGCGCTTACCTGTATTGCCGCGACGCCCAGTTCGACGAGCATGGCGTGCGTGCCACCCTAGTAACGCCGCGTGGCGAAGGGAGTTTGCGCAGTGTGTTGCTCGGGCGTTTCAACCTGAGCAACCTGCTGGCTGTCGTCGGCACCTTGCTGGCCATGGATTACCCGCTGGACGAAATACTCAAGGTGCTGCCCAAGCTGCAAGGCCCGGTCGGGCGTATGCAGCGTTTGGGTGGCGCACAGCAGCCGCTGGTGGTGGTGGACTACGCACACACCCCGGATGCGCTGGAGAAAGTCCTCACGGCGCTGCGCCCGCATGTGCGTGGCCGTCTGCTCTGTGTGTTCGGTTGCGGCGGTGATCGCGACCGTGGCAAGCGCCCGCTGATGGCCGCGGTGGTTGAGCAGTTTGCCGACGCGGTGCTGGTGACTGACGACAACCCGCGCAGTGAAACCAGTGAGCAGATTTTCAACGATATCCGTGGCGGTTTCGCCCATCCCGACGCCGTGCAGTTTGTCGCCGGGCGTGGCCAGGCCATCGCGCAAGTGATTGCCGCCTCCAGCGTCGATGACGTGGTGCTGCTGGCAGGCAAAGGGCACGAGGACTATCAGGAAATCCAGGGTGAGCGTCTGCCGTTCTCCGACCTGGATGAAGCGGCCAAAGCCTTGGCTGCCTGGGAGGTTGCCCATGCTTAAAGCGATGCGTCTGAGCGATGTCGCCAGCGCGCTGAATGGTCGCGTCGCGGCGGCTGACGCCAGCTTCTCGGCAGTCAGCACCGACAGTCGCGCCATTGTGCCGGGGCAGCTGTTCGTCGCCCTGACCGGTCCGCGTTTCGACGGCCACGATTACCTGGCTGAGGTGGCAGGTAAGGGCGCTGTTGCGGCGCTGGTCGAACGTGAAGTGGCCGATGTAGCGCTGCCGCAACTGGTGGTTGCTGATACCCGTATTGCCCTGGGTCAGTTGGCCGCACTTAACCGTCAGTGCTATGGCGGCCCGCTGGCAGCCGTTACCGGTTCGAGCGGCAAAACCACGGTCAAAGAGATGCTCGCCAGTATTTTGCGCACGGCGTTCTCCGAGCAGGGTGATGCCGTGCTGGCCACCCGTGGCAACCTGAACAACGACTTGGGTGCGCCGCTGACGCTGCTGGAGCTTGGGCCGCAGCACAAGGGCGCAGTGATCGAACTTGGTGCTTCGCATGTCGGCGACATCGCTTACACCGTGGCCCTGACCTGTCCGCAGGTCGCCATCATCACCAACGCCGGCACCGCTCACGTTGGCGAGTTTGGTGGGCCGGAGCGCATTGTCGAAGCCAAAGGCGAGATCATCGAAGGCTTGAATGAAAGCGGCGTTGCCGTGCTCAACCTTGATGATTCGGCGTTCTCCATCTGGCGCACGCGGGCGGGCTCTCGCACTGTTTCGACCTTCGCCCTGCAAAACGCCGCCGCCGATTTCCACGCCAGCGATCTGGCCCGCGACGCCCGTGGCTGCCCGAGTTTTACGCTGCTGTGTGCCGATGGTCAGGCGCGCATCCAGCTCAATCTGCTCGGTGAGCATAACGTCGCCAATGCCTTGGCTGCCGCCGCTGCGGCCCATGCGTTCTGCATCCCGCTGGTCGATATCAAAAATGGCCTTGAGCGCCTGCAACCGGTCAAGGGCCGTGCAGTGGCGCAGATCGCCAGCAGCGGCGTGCGGGTTATTGATGACAGTTACAACGCGAACCCAGCGTCTATTTGCGCGGCCATTGATATACTCGCCGGCTTTTCTGGGCGCACCGTTCTGGTGCTGGGTGATATGGGTGAGCTGGGGCGCTGGGCCGAGGCGAGTCACGCTGAGGTGGGTGCCTATGCGGTGGACAAGGTTTCGGCCCTGTATGCCGTCGGCCCGCTGATGACGCACGCAGTTGCTGCGTTCGGAGAAAATGGCCGGCATTTCGCCGATCAAGCCAGCCTGATCGATGCGCTTAAGCTCGAGCAGAGCACTACCACCATTCTAATTAAAGGTTCACGCAGCGCTGCGATGGAAAACGTCGTGGCGGCATTGTGTGGCGTCGCCGGGGAGATTCACTAAATGCTGCTGCTGCTGGCAGAGTACCTGCAACAGTTCCACAAGGGCTTCGCGGTCTTTCAATACCTGACCCTGCGCGGGATCTTCGGGGTGCTCACCGCCCTGGCGTTGTCCCTGTGCCTGGGGCCTTGGATGATTCGTACCCTGCAGATCCGGCAGATCGGCCAGTCGGTGCGCAACGACGGCCCGCAGTCGCACCTGTCGAAGAAAGGCACGCCGACCATGGGCGGTGCGCTGATTCTTTCGGCCATCACGGTCAGCACGCTGCTCTGGGCCGACCTGTCGAACCGCTACGTGTGGGTGGTGTTGGCCGTGACGCTGCTGTTCGGCGCCATCGGCTGGGTCGATGACTACCGCAAAGTGATCGAGAAGAACTCGCGCGGGCTGCCGAGCCGCTGGAAGTACTTCTGGCAATCGGTGTTCGGCCTGGGCGCGGCGATCTTCCTTTATATGACCGCGCAGAGCCCGGTGGAAACCACCCTGATCGTGCCGCTGCTCAAGGATGTCAGCATTCCGTTGGGCATCGGTTTTGTGGTGCTGACCTACTTCGTCATCGTTGGCTCCAGCAACGCAGTCAACCTGACCGATGGCCTCGATGGCCTGGCGATTCTGCCCACCGTCATGGTCGGCGGTGCCCTGGGGATTTTCTGCTACCTGTCGGGCAACGTGAATTTCTCCCAGTACCTGCTGATTCCTTATGTGCCGGGTGCGGGCGAGCTGATTGTGTTCTGCGGCGCGCTGATTGGTGCCGGCCTCGGCTTTCTCTGGTTCAACACCTACCCCGCGCAAGTGTTTATGGGTGACGTCGGTGCGCTGGCGCTCGGTGCCGCATTGGGCACCATCGCAGTGATCGTGCGCCAGGAAATCGTCCTGTTCATCATGGGCGGCATCTTCGTGGTGGAAACCCTGTCGGTGATCATCCAGGTCGCCAGCTTCAAGCTGACCGGCAAGCGTGTCTTCCGCATGGCGCCGATCCACCACCACTTTGAACTCAAAGGCTGGCCTGAGCCGCGCGTGATCGTACGTTTCTGGATCATCACCGTAATTCTGGTGCTGATCGGCCTAGCCACTTTGAAACTGCGTTGAGGAACGAATGAGCCTGATCGCGTCTGACCACTTCCGCATCGTTGTCGGCCTCGGCAAGAGCGGCATGTCCCTGGTGCGCTTCCTTGCGCGCCAGGGTCTGCCGTTCGCCGTGGTTGATACCCGTGCCAACCCGCCGGAGCTCGCCACCTTGCGTGAGCAGTTCCCGCAGGTAGAAGTGCGTTGTGGCGAACTGGATGTGGAGTTCCTTTGCCGCGCCAGTGAGTTGCTGGTCAGCCCTGGCCTCGCTATTGCCACGCCGGCGCTGCAGGCCGCCGCCGCGCGGGGCGTCAAGCTGTCCGGTGATATCGACCTGTTTGCGCGCTATGCCAAGGCGCCGATCGTCGCGATCACCGGTTCCAACGCGAAAAGCACCGTGACCACCCTCGTGGGTGAGATGGCGGCTGCTGTCGGTAAGCGCGTTGCGGTGGGTGGCAACCTGGGCACGCCCGCGCTGGATCTGCTCGACGATGCCGTTGAGCTGTACGTGATGGAGCTGTCGAGCTTCCAGCTGGAAACCACCCACCAGTTGAATGCCGAAGTCGCGACCTGCCTGAATATCAGCGAAGACCACATGGATCGCTACGTCGATCTGCAGCAGTATCATTTGGCCAAGCACCGCATCTTCCGTGGCGCCCGTCAGGTGGTGGTTAACCGCGATGACGCACTGTCGCGGCCGCTGGTGGCGGATCAGTTGCCGTGCCTGTTCTTCGGTCTCGGCAAACCGGACTTCAAACGTTTTGGCCTGATCGAGGAGAACGGCGAGAAGTACCTGGCCTATCAATTTGACGCACTGCTGCCGGTACGTGAGTTGAAAATCCGTGGCGCACACAACCAGTCCAATGCCCTGGCGGCTTTGGCTCTGGGACAGTCTGTGGGGCTGCCGATGGATGCCATGCTGGCAACGCTCAAGCGTTTCAGTGGGTTGGCGCACCGCTGTCAGTGGGTGGGTGAGCGTAAGGGCGTTAGCTACTACGACGACTCCAAGGCCACCAACGTAGGTGCTGCACTGGCGGCCATCGAAGGCCTGGGTGCGGATATCGATGGGCGGCTGGTACTGATCGCTGGTGGCGACGGTAAGGGCGCTGACTTTGCCGCGCTCAAGGCGCCTGTTGGCCGCTTTTGCCGCGCGGTGGTGCTGCTCGGCCGTGACGCTGAGCGCCTGGCCGCTGCACTGGGCGATGCGGCGCCGTTGATTCGCGTCGCCAGCCTCGAAGACGCGGTACTGCGCGCGACCGAACACGCCGAGGCGGGCGATGCCGTGCTGCTGTCGCCGGCCTGCGCCAGCCTCGACATGTTCAAGAATTTTGAAGAGCGCGGGCGCCTGTTCGCTCAGGCAGTGGAGGGGCTGCAATGAGCATCCTGACCCCGCTGTTCTCGGTGTCCTCGCCGCTGCGCAGCCGCCGCGGTATGGACCTTGACTTCCCGTTGCTGGCTGGCTGCCTGGCGCTGCTGGGGCTGGGCCTGGTGATGATTGCCTCGGCCAGCACTGAGGTGGCTGCAGTGCTGTCTGGCAACCCGCTGTACCACATGATCCGCCACCTGATTTACCTGACCATTGGCCTGAGTGCTGCGTTGGTGACGCTGCTGGTGCCGATGTCGATGTGGCAGCGTTTCAGCGGTACGCTGCTGTTGATCGGCTTCATTCTGCTGGTGCTGGTGTTGATCCCCGGCATTGGCCGCGAGGTCAACGGGGCCAAGCGCTGGATCGGTTTCGGCCTGTTTAACCTGCAGCCGTCGGAGCTGGCCAAGCTGTTCACCGTAGTCTTTATCGCCGGCTACCTGGTGCGTCGTCAGGAAGAGGTGCGCGAGCGCCTGTCCGGGTTCCTCAAGCCGATGCTGGTGCTGGGGCCGATGGCCGCGCTGCTGCTGGCCGAACCTGACTTCGGTGCAACCGTGGTGCTGGTCGGTTCGTGCATCACCATGCTGTTTCTCGGTGGCGTCAACCTGCTGCGGTTTATCCCGCTGGCCGGTGTGGTCCTGGCGGCAGGCGGCTTGGTGATGATCAGTCAGTCCTACCGCCTGGAGCGGCTGACTAACTTTATTGACCCTTGGGCTGATCAGTACGGCGCCGGCTACCAGCTGTCCCAGGCGCTGATCGCCTTTGGCCGTGGCGAGTGGCTGGGCGTTGGCCTGGGTAACAGCATTCAAAAGCAGTTCTACCTGCCGGAAGCCCATACCGACTTCATCTTCGCCGTACTCGCCGAAGAGCTGGGCATGGTTGGCGCGCTGATCACTGTGGGGCTATTCGTCTTCGTCGCGGTGCGCGCGCTGTACATCGGCCTGTGGGCAGAAAAGGCCCGGCAATTCTTCTCCGCCTATGTGGCTTACGGCATTGCGGTGCAGTGGATTGGCCAGGTGCTGATCAACATCGGCGTGAACATTGGTTTGCTGCCGACCAAGGGGCTGACGCTGCCTTTCCTCAGCTACGGCGGCAGCTCGCTGGTGATCTGCTGCGTCAGCCTGGCGCTGCTGTTGCGCATTGAATGGGAGCGTCGCGTGCTGCTGGGTAATGAAGATGTGGAGTTCGAGGAATCGGACTTCGCCGAAACCGAGCCGCTTGTCCGCACTGCCGCTCAACCGGAGGTGCGCCATGCGCGGTAATGTTTTGATCATGGCCGGCGGTACCGGTGGGCATGTGTTCCCGGCGCTGGCCTGTGCGCGCGAGTTCAAGGCCCGCGGTTATGCCGTGCATTGGCTGGGCACGCCGCGTGGGATTGAAAATGAATTGGTCCCGGCGGCTGGTTTGCCGCTGCACCTGATCGATGTCAGCGGGCTGCGCGGCAAGGGCAAGCTGTCGCTGCTCAAGGCGCCGCTGCAACTGCTCAAGGCGCTGTTCCAGGCGCGCCGTGTGGTACGTGAACTGCAGCCGGTCTGCGTGCTGGGCATGGGCGGCTACGTAACCGGCCCGGGCGGCCTGGCTGCACGGTTGGCCGGTGTGCCGCTGATCATCCATGAGCAGAATGCCGTGGCCGGTACCGCCAACCGCAGCCTGGTGCCGTTCGCCAGCCGCGTGTGCGAGGCGTTCCCGAACACCTTTGCAGCCAGCGACAAGCGTCGCACCACCGGCAACCCGGTGCGCGAGGAGTTGTTCCTGGAAACCCCGCGCGACAGCCTGAGCGGTCGCCGTGTGCGCCTGCTGGTGCTGGGCGGCAGCCTGGGCGCCGAACCTTTGAACAAGCTGCTGCCTGAGGCGCTCGCCCAGGTTACGGCCGAGTTGCGCCCTGAGGTGTTTCATCAGGCGGGTAAGCAACATGACCAGATTACCGGCGAACGTTACCGCGCCGTCGGCGTCGAAGCGCAGGTCGCACCTTTTATCCAGGACATGGCCCGTGCCTACGCCTGGGCCGATCTGGTGGTGTGCCGCGCCGGCGCCTTGACCATCAGTGAGCTGGCCGCTGCGGGCCTGCCAGCATTTCTGGTGCCTTTGCCGCATGCCATCGATGACCACCAGACACGCAATGCCGATTATTTGGCCAGCGAGGGCGCTGCTGTCCTGCTGGCACAACGCACTACTGACGCCGCCCAACTGGCGACGCAGCTTAACGAGGTTTTGATGCACCCCGAACGTCTTACCGAGATGGCCCGCACCGCGCGTCGTCTGGCCAAACCCGATGCCACCCGTAGCGTCGTCGACATCTGCCTGGAGGTGGCCCGTGGCTAAATCGCCCGCAGCGGTAAAGGCTGAAGTGCGGCGCATGCGCCGTATTCGTCGTATTCACTTCGTCGGCATTGGCGGGGCGGGCATGTGTGGCATCGCTGAGGTGCTGCTCAACCTGGGCTACGAAGTCTCCGGCTCCGACCTCAAGGCCTCGGCTGTGACCGAGCGTCTGGAAAACTTCGGTGCGCAGATCTTCATCGGTCACCGCGCCGAGAACGCTGAACAGGCCGATGTGTTGGTGGTGTCCAGCGCCATCAACACCGCTAACCCGGAAGTGGCGACAGCCCTTGAGCGTCGTATTCCGGTGGTGCCGCGTGCGGAAATGCTCGCCGAGCTGATGCGCTACCGCCACGGCATCGCGGTCGCGGGTACGCATGGCAAGACCACGACTACCAGCCTGCTGGCCTCGGTGTTTGCCGCGGGCGGCCTGGACCCGACGTTCGTGATCGGTGGTCGATTGAATGCAGCAGGCACCAACGCTCAGCTCGGCAGCAGCCGCTACCTGATCGCCGAAGCCGATGAGAGCGATGCCAGCTTCCTGCACTTGCAGCCGATGGTCTCGGTCGTCACCAACATCGACATGGACCACATGAGCACCTACGAAGGTGACTTCAACAAGCTGAAGAAGACCTTCGTCGAGTTCCTGCACAACCTGCCGTTCTACGGTCTGGCAGTGGTCTGTGTGGACGATCCTTACGTGCGCGAGATTCTCGCCCAGATCGCCCGCCCAACCCTGACCTACGGTTTTGCCGAAGACGCTGACGTGCGTGCGATCAACGTTCGCCAGCAGGGCATGCAAACCTTCTTCACAGTGCTGCGTCCAGACTGCGAGCCGCTCGACGTCTCGGTCAACATGCCGGGTAACCACAACGTACTCAATGCGCTGGCCACCATCGCCATCGCCACCGATGAGGGCATCAGCGATGCCGCCATCCTGCAGGGGCTGTCGCAGTTCCAGGGCGTCGGTCGCCGCTTCCAGGTCTACGGTGAGCTGCCGGTGGACGGCGGTGCAGTGATGCTGGTCGACGATTACGGCCATCACCCACGCGAAGTGGCGGCGGTGATCAAAGCCGTGCGCGGTGGCTGGCCAGAGCGTCGCCTGGTGATGGTTTACCAGCCACACCGCTTTAGTCGTACCCGCGACCTGTACGACGACTTCGTCCAGGTTCTGGCCGACGCCAACGTGCTGTTGCTGATGGAAGTCTACCCGGCCGGCGAAGAGCCAATCCCCGGTGCCGATAGCCGTCAGCTGTGCCACAGCATCCGTCAGCGTGGCCAACTGGACCCCATCTATATCGAGCGTGGGGTCGACCTCGCGCCGCTGATCAAGCCGCTGCTGCGCGCCGGCGACATCCTGCTCTGCCAGGGTGCCGGTGACATTGGCGGTTTGGCTCCCCAACTGTTGCAAAGCCCGCTGTTCGCCGTGGCTAAAGGTACTGCCCAATGAGCGCCGAGACCCTGAAATCCCAACTGCCGGTCAGCGCCTTTGGCCGTGTGGCCGTGCTGTTTGGCGGCAAGAGCGCCGAGCGTGAGGTGTCGCTGAAGTCGGGCAATGCTGTGCTCAGCGCGCTGCAAAGTGCGGGCGTGGACGCGTTTGGTATCGACGTGGGCGATGACTTCCTGCAGCGCCTGCTAGCCGAGAAAGTCGACCGCGCCTTTATCGTCTTGCACGGGCGTGGCGGTGAAGACGGCAGCATGCAGGGCCTGCTTGAATGCGCCGGAATTCCTTACACCGGCAGCGGCATCCTGGCCTCGTCCCTGGCCATGGACAAACTGCGTACCAAGCAGGTGTGGCTGAGCCTGGGGCTGCCCACGCCTGCCCATGCTGCGCTGGCCTCTGAAGCGGACTGCCAGGCGGCAGCTGCTGAGCTGGGTTTCCCGCTGTTCGTCAAGCCGGCCCATGAAGGCTCGAGCATCGGCATGGCCAAGGTCAGCGATGTCGATGCCCTGATTGCCGCTTGGAAAGACGCCAGTCGCTACGACGCGCAGGTGTTGGTCGAGCAGATGATCGCCGGCCCGGAGTTCACCATCGCCATGCTGCGTGGTCAGGTGCTGCCGCCCATCGCGCTCGGCACCCCGCACAGCTTCTACGACTACGACGCCAAGTACCTGGCCAATGACACCCAGTACCGCATCCCCTGCGGCCTTTCGCCGGAGAAGGAAGCCGAACTCAAAGACCTCACCGCCCGTGCCTGTGATGCAGTGGGTACTCAAGGCTGGGCGCGTGCTGACGTGATGCAGGACGCCGACGGTAAGTTCTGGTTGCTGGAGGTCAATACCGTGCCCGGCATGACCGATCACAGCCTGGTACCGATGGCGGCAAGCGCGGCAGGCCTGGACTTCCAACAACTGGTGTTGGCCATTCTCGCCGACAGCCTTGAGGCCCGGGGTTAAACATGAGCGCCGTCCTTCGTCACCAGCCAGGTTCGACCCGCGCCCCCGTGCGCGGCGGTAAGCCTGTGCCGCGCGGCGCAAGCCGTATGGTGGCCAAGGAGCCGATCAGCTTGCGTCTGCCCAAGCCGAATTTCAGCGTGTTCAAGCGCCTGACCTGGCCGTTGTTGCTGCTGGTGCTGGGCTTTGGTGGTTATGAGCTGGGCCAGCGGCTGCTGCCCTACGCCGACCGGCCGATTGCCCGCATCAGCGTTGAAGGTGACCTGAGCTATATCAGCCAGCAAGCCGTGCAGCAGCGTATTGCGCCGTTTATCAGCGCCAGTTTCTTCAGTGTCGACCTGCTGGCGATGCGCAAAGAGCTGGAGCAGATGCCGTGGATCGCCAACGCCGAGGTTCGCCGGGTGTGGCCTGACCAGGTGCTGGTGCGCCTGGAAGAACAATTACCGATCGCCCGCTGGGGTGATGAAGCGCTGCTTAACAACCAGGGCGATGCGTTTGCCCCCAAGGAACTGGACCACTACCAGAACCTGCCCCAGCTGTATGGCCCCAAGCGCGCGCAGCAGCAGGTGATGCAGCAGTACCAGGTGTTCAGTCAGATGCTTCGGCCAATGGGCTTTTCCATCGCCCGCCTGGAACTGCGCGAGCGTGGCAGCTGGTTCCTGACCACCAATCAGGGCATCGAATTACTGCTGGGTCGCGACCATCTGGTGGAGAAAATCCGCCGTTTTAGCGCTATTTACGACAAAGCGTTGAAAGAACAGCAAACGAATATCGCGCGAATCGATCTACGTTATGCCAACGGCCTGGCCGTGGCATGGCGTGAACCGGTCGCGCCCACGGCGGCAGACACCGCTGTCGTGCAGTGAATCAGGAGAAGGCAACAACCATGGCAAATGTGCAGAGCGGCAAGATGATCGTTGGCCTCGATATCGGTACCTCCAAGGTGGTGGCGCTGGTGGGTGAGGTGACGGCTGATGGCCAGCTGGAAATCGTCGGCATCGGCACCCATCCCTCGCGCGGCCTGAAGAAGGGCGTGGTGGTCAACATCGAGTCGACTGTGCAATCGATCCAGCGCGCAGTGGAGGAGGCCCAGCTGATGGCGGGTTGCCGCATCCACTCGGCGTTCGTCGGCGTTGCCGGCAACCATATCCGTAGCCTCAACAGCCACGGCATCGTTGCCATCCGCGACCGTGAAGTCAGCCCGGCTGACCTTGAGCGCGTGCTCGATGCCGCCCAGGCTGTGGCCATCCCGGCTGACCAGCGCGTGCTGCACACCCTGCCGCAGGACTACGTCATCGACAACCAGGAAGGCGTGCGTGAGCCCCTGGGCATGTCCGGTGTACGTCTGGAAGCCAAGGTACACGTCGTGACCTGCGCGGTGAATGCTGCGCAGAACATCGAAAAATGTGTGCGCCGTTGTGGCCTTGAGGTCGATGACATCATCCTCGAGCAATTAGCCTCGGCCTACGCCGTGCTCACCGATGACGAAAAAGAGCTGGGCGTGTGCCTGGTCGACATCGGCGGCGGCACCACCGACATCTGCATCTTTACCGAAGGCGCTATTCGTCATACCGCGGTGATCCCGATTGCCGGTGACCAGGTCACCAACGACATCGCCATGGCCCTGCGTACGCCGACCCAGTACGCCGAAGAAATCAAGATTCGCTACGCCTGCGCCCTGGCCAAACTGGCCGGTGCCGGCGAAACCATCAAAGTGCCGAGCGTCGGTGATCGTCCGCCGCGCGACTTGTCGCGCCAGTCCCTGGCCGAAGTGGTCGAGCCGCGCTATGACGAGCTGTTCACCCTGATCCAGGCTGAGCTGCGCCGCAGCGGCTACGAGGACCTGATCCCGGCTGGCATCGTGCTCACGGGTGGCACCGCGAAGATGGAAGGCGCTGTTGAACTGGCCGAAGAAATCTTCCACATGCCCGTGCGCCTCGGTGTGCCGCATAGCGTCAAAGGCCTCGCCGACGTAGTGCGCAACCCGATCTATTCAACCGGTGTGGGCCTGCTCATGTACGGCCTGCAGAAACAGTCGGACGGCATTTCGTTGTCGGCTGGTGGTGGTTACAGCGACGAACCCAAATTACCCGTCATCGAGCGCATCAAGCGTTGGGTGCAAGGCAATTTCTAACGATTCACAGCGTGTGCAGTAGGCGTTACAACTAAAAAACTAAGGAGAGAGACCATGTTTGAGCTCGTAGACAATATTCCGCAAAGCGCGGTTATCAAAGTGATCGGTGTCGGTGGTGGCGGTGGCAACGCCGTAAATCACATGGCCAAGAACAACATCGAAGGCGTGGAATTCATCTGTGCCAACACTGATGCTCAGGCCCTGAAAAACATCGGTGCGCGCACCGTGCTGCAGCTCGGCCCAGGCGTGACCAAAGGCCTTGGCGCTGGCGCCAACCCGGAAGTCGGCCGTCAGGCGGCTCTGGAAGACCGTGAGCGTATCGCTGAAGTGCTGCAGGGCTGTGACATGGTCTTCATCACCACGGGCATGGGCGGCGGTACCGGTACCGGTGCAGCGCCTGTTATCGCCGAAGTGGCCAAGGAAATGGGCATTCTCACCGTTGCTGTGGTGACCCGTCCGTTCCCGTTCGAAGGGCGCAAGCGCATGCAGATCGCCGAAGAAGGCATCCGTGCGTTGGCTGAAAGCGTTGATTCGCTGATCACCATCCCTAATGAAAAACTGCTGACCATCCTCGGTAAGGATGCCAGCCTGCTGTCCGCCTTTGCCAAGGCCGACGATGTACTGGCTGGTGCAGTGCGCGGTATCTCCGACATCATCAAGCGTCCGGGCATGATCAACGTCGACTTCGCTGACGTGAAGACCGTCATGAGCGAAATGGGCATGGCGATGATGGGCACTGGCTGCGCCAGCGGTCCGAACCGTGCGCGTGAAGCGACCGAAGCCGCCATCCGTAACCCGCTTCTCGAAGACGTCAACTTGCAGGGCGCCCGTGGCATCCTGGTCAATATCACCGCCGGTCCTGACCTGTCCCTGGGTGAGTACTCCGACGTGGGTAACATCATTGAACAATTCGCTTCCGAGCACGCCACCGTCAAAGTCGGCACCGTGATCGATCCGGATATGCGTGATGAGCTGCACGTCACCGTCGTTGCCACCGGTTTGGGTGCCAAGATGGAGAAGCCGGTCAAGGTCATCGACAACACTGTCCAGGTGGCAACCGCCGCTGCTCAGCAGGCCCCGGCCCGCGGTGAGCAGAGCGTCAACTACAAGGATTACGAGCGTCCGACCGTGCAGCGTCAGAGCCATGCCGGCGGCGCCACTGCGGCCAAGCTGAATCCGCAGGATGACCTCGATTACCTTGATATTCCGGCCTTCCTGCGCCGTCAGGCGGATTGATGAAAGCTATCAGGACTATTGGGGTGATTGGTGTTCAGCAAAGGTCGGTTCTGCTATTATCGCCAGCCTTTGTTGAAAACAATTCGCAACTAGCGCAATAGCGGCCAGACCCATGATCAGACAACGCACCCTGAAGAACATCATCCGTGCCACCGGCGTCGGCCTGCATTCCGGGGAGAAGGTATACCTGACCCTGAAGCCGGCCCCTGTGGATACCGGGATCGTGTTTCGTCGTACCGACCTCGACCCAATCGTGGAAATCGCTGCACGTGCCGGTAATGTCGGTGAAACCACCATGTCGACCACGCTGGTCAATGGTGACATCAAGGTGGATACGGTAGAGCACCTGCTTTCGGCCATGGCTGGCCTGGGTATCGATAACGCCTACGTCGAGCTCTCCGCACCCGAAGTTCCGATCATGGACGGCAGCGCCGGCCCCTTTGTATTCCTGATCCAGTCCGCTGGTCTGCAGGAGCAGGACGCCCACAAGAAATTCATCCGCATCCTGCGTGAAGTCACGGTGGAGGAGGGCGATAAGCGCGCCACCTTCGTGCCTTTCGAAGGCTTCAAGGTGAGCTTCGAGATCGATTTCGATCACCCGGTGTTCCGCGACCGCACCCAGTCGGCCAGTGTTGATTTCTCCAGCACCTCGTTCGTTAAAGAGGTGAGCCGCGCACGCACATTCGGTTTTATGCGCGACATCGAGTTCCTGCGTTCGCAGAACCTGGCACTCGGCGGCAGCGTGGATAACGCCATCGTGGTTGACGAGAACCGTGTATTGAACGAAGACGGCCTGCGTTACGAGGACGAATTCGTCAAACACAAGATTCTCGATGCGATCGGCGACCTCTACCTGCTGGGTAACAGCCTGATTGGCGAGTTCCGCGGCTTCAAGTCCGGTCACGCCCTCAACAACCGTCTCTTGCGCACGCTGATCGAGCAGACGGATGCCTGGGAAGTCGTGACCTTTGATGATCCGCAGACTGCGCCGATCTCCTACATGCGCCCGGCTGCGGCGGTGTAGCGCACACACTCTCTCTGTATGTTTTTGAGGCCACCTTTGGGTGGCCTCTTTTTTTCTAGCCGGTTTCACAGCACGAATAATCGGGCGCTTTTTGTGGGAGCAAAAGGGCGCCTAGGCGTTATGTGCGATAGGGCTTGAGTACGCTGCAATCGTCTTGGGTAACGCAGATCGCCGCCCGGCTTATGCATTGCGGCGTAGGTGCAACACTGAGGCGTTACTCGCGTGGGCGAGTGTGGCGTGCCAAGCGTTCCAGCGCCTCGCGCAGTCGCGGGTCGCGGACCCCGTCGGCAGTGGCCTGGATGTTTTCTGCGGCGCTATCGGACAGCGTCATCGGTGGGTTGGTTGCATGCCTTTCGACCGTTGGCGGTTGCACCTTGAGTTGTATTTTCGTTAAGGTCGCGAACTCTTCGTGGGTCTGCAGCTGACGCAACAGTCGACGTTGTTGATAACGCAAGCGCGTGGCCCAGTGGCCATCGGTGACGATCAGCAGCAGGCAGCCCTCGCGCCAGGAGGCAACCCTGCAATGCGCACGGGCTGCCGGTTGTAACTGGCTTTCCAATAGACGCTGTAGAAGATCCAGGCGTTGTGCCTGATGAAACAGCGCTTTCAGCGGCTTGGCTTCACGCAGCAGCGCGGCGGGAGCCTTAGCCGGCAACGGACGAAAAGACATGGCAGGACGCCTGAAATAGTGAGAGCGCCATGGTAGCAGACTCGCTACTGCCGGCTGCGCTCACCTTAAAGGGGATTCAATGCATATCATCCTGCTCAGCCGCCGCCATGGCGCGGCGCGCTCGCTCAGCCTGGACATGCGCTGGTTAGTCGGTGGAGCCCTGTTGCTTATCGCGCTGGCGTTGGGCGGTGGCGTTGCTGTCGGGGCGCTGTGGGCGCCGCAGTCGACTGCGTCGATGCAGCACGCCGCGCAAGTGTCTCAGGCGCTGGACGCGCAGCGCGCTGAGGTCGGTGTTGTGCGCCAAGATGCGCAGCGTCAGCTCGATGCCTTCTCCGCGCATGTGGCCGAGCTGCAAGCGCGTTTGACCCGGCTCGATGCCTTGGGTGAGCGGCTCACTGAACTGGCGGATCTGGATGCCAGTGAGTTCGACTTCTCGCTTAACGTTGGCCAGGGCGGGCCGGACGATGCCCTTGGTGCTTCGGCGTATGCGCCACCGTCATTCATGACCACCCTGGATGAGTTGAGCTTGCGCCTGGACAGCCGTGAGCAGCAGCTTGAAGTGCTTGAACAACTGATCGCTGACCGCCGCCTGGGCGAAGCCGAGTACCTGGCCGGCCGACCCGTAGTGCAAGGTTATATGTCGTCTCCCTTTGGGCGGCGCAGCGACCCGCTGACCGGGCGCCTGAGCATGCACAAGGGCGTAGATTTCTCTGCCAAAGCTGGCAGCGATGTGGTCGCGGTTGCGGCCGGCGTGGTCACGGCCGCGGACCGTCGCAAAGGTTATGGCAACACCGTTGAAATCAGTCACGGCGATGGTTATGTCACGCTCTATGCCCACAACCAGCGCAACCTGGTTGCGGTCGGAGACCTAGTGACGCGTGGGCAGACCATTGCCAAAGTCGGCAGCACAGGGCGCTCCACGGGCGCGCATGTGCATTTCGAAGTCAGCAAGGATGGCCGCCTGGTCAATCCCGCTATCTACATAGCCCGCGTCAGCGGCGTCGAATAACGCCGCTTTCCTCATGTTCGTTTCCGGGTAGAATGCCCCCTTCGCACGCAGCCATGAAGGCTGCATGGGCGACTCACGGGGCCGCCCTCCATCCATACGCGTGGAAGATCCTGTCGATATGTTTGCGCCTTTGTTGAAAAAACTCTTTGGAAGCAAGAACGAGCGTGAAGTCAAGCGCATGCTCAAGACGGTCACGGCCGTCAATGCCTTCGAGGAGAAGATGCTTGCGCTCTCGGATGAGCAGCTGCGTGCCAAGACCGAAGAATTCAAAGCGCGGCTGGCCAAGGGCGAGACGCTCGACCAGCTGCTGCCCGAAGCCTTTGCAGTGGCCCGTGAAGCAGGGAAGCGCGTCATGGGCATGCGCCACTTCGACGTTCAGTTGATCGGTGGTATGACCCTGCACGAAGGCAAGATCGCCGAGATGCGCACCGGCGAGGGTAAAACCCTGGTGGGCACCCTGGCGGTGTACCTCAATGCGCTGGAAGGCAAAGGCGTGCACGTGGTCACGGTGAACGACTACTTGGCCCGCCGCGACGCCAACTGGATGCGCCCGCTGTACGAATTCCTCGGCCTGTCGGTGGGCATCGTGACCCCGTTCATGCCGCCGGAAGAGAAGCGCGCCGCCTATGCTGCCGACATCACCTACGGCACCAACAACGAATTCGGCTTCGACTACCTGCGCGACAACATGGCCTTCAGCCTGGAAGATAAATTCCAGCGTGAGCTGAACTTCGCCGTGATCGACGAAGTGGACTCGATCCTGATCGACGAAGCCCGTACGCCGTTGATCATCTCGGGTCAGGCCGAAGACAGCTCCAAGCTGTACATCGAAATCAACAAGCTGATTCCTCGTCTCAAGCAGCACATCGAGGAAGAAGAGGGCGTGGTGACCCAGGAAGGTCATTACAAGGTTGACGAGAAGACCCGTCAGGTCGAACTCAACGAGGCCGGCCACCAGTACATCGAAGAGCAGCTTAGCGAAGTTGGCCTGCTCGCCGAGGGCGAGAGCCTCTACTCGGCGCACAACCTGGGTCTGCTGACCCACGTGTATGCCGGCCTGCGCGCGCACAAGCTGTTCCATCGCAACGTCGAATACATCGTGCAGAACAACCAGGTGCTGCTGATCGACGAACACACCGGCCGTACCATGCCAGGCCGTCGTCTGTCCGAAGGCCTGCACCAGGCCATCGAAGCCAAAGAAAATCTGCCGATCCAGGCCGAAAGCCAGACCCTGGCGTCGACCACGTTCCAGAACTACTTCCGCCTCTACAACAAGCTGTCCGGCATGACCGGTACGGCGGATACCGAGGCGTTCGAGTTCCATCAAATCTACGGTTTGGCGGTGATCGTGATCCCGACCAACCGTCCGCTGGCGCGTAAGGACTTCAACGACCTGGTCTACCTGACCCAGGAAGAGAAGTACGCCGCCATCGTGACCGACATCAAGGATTGCCAGGCTCAAGGCCGGCCGATTCTGGTCGGTACAGCGACCATCGAAAGCTCCGAGTACGTGTCGCGTCTGCTCGACCAGGAAGGCATCGAGCATAAGGTGCTCAACGCCAAGTTCCACGAGAAGGAAGCCGAAATCATCGCGCAGGCCGGTCGTCCGGGTGCGCTGACCATCGCCACCAACATGGCCGGTCGCGGTACTGACATCCTGTTGGGCGGTAACTGGGAAGTCGAAGTGGCGGCCCTGGAAAACCCCACCGATGAGCAGATCGCGCAGATCAAGGCTGACTGGCAGAAGCGTCACCAGCAGGTGATCGAGTCCGGTGGCTTGCATGTCATCGCCTCCGAGCGTCACGAATCACGCCGTATCGATAACCAGCTTCGCGGTCGTTCCGGTCGCCAGGGTGATCCGGGTTCGAGCCGTTTCTACCTGTCGCTGGAAGACAGCCTGATGCGCATCTTCGCCTCTGACCGGGTGAAGAACTTCATGAAGGCCCTGGGTATGCAGGCCGGTGAAGCGATCGAGCACCGCATGGTCACCAACGCCATCGAGAAGGCTCAGCGCAAGGTTGAAGGCCGTAACTTCGACATGCGTAAGCAGTTGCTGGAATTCGACGACGTGGCCAACGAGCAGCGCAAGGTGATCTACCACATGCGCAACACGCTGCTGGCCGCTGACAACATCGGCGAGACCATCAGCGAGTTCCGCAGCGACGTGCTGACCGGCACCATCAACGATCACATCGCGCCGCAATCGCTGCCTGAGCAGTGGGACATCGCTGGCCTGGAAGAAGCGCTCTACACCAGCTTCGGTCTGCGCTTGCCGATTCAGCAGTGGCTCGACGAAGACGACAAGCTCTACGAAGAAACCCTGCGCGAGCGGATTCTTGAGACCTTAGTCGCCGCTTACAACGAGAAAGAAATCGAGGCCAGTGCCGAGGCGCTGCGCACCTTTGAGAAGCAGATTCTGCTGCGTGTCCTGGACGACCTGTGGAAAGACCACCTGTCGACCATGGACCACCTGCGCCACGGTATTCACCTGCGCGGTTATGCACAGAAGAACCCGAAGCAGGAGTACAAGCGCGAGTCTTTCACCCTGTTCCAGGAACTGCTCGACTCGATCAAGCGCGACACCATTCGTGTGCTGTCACACGTACAAGTGCGCCGCGAAGACCCAGCTGAAGAAGAAGCGCGCCTGCGCCGCGATGCCGAGGCACTGGCTGAGCGCATGCAGTTCCAGCACGCCGAAGCGTCGGCTCTGGTCGAGCCGCCTGTTGTGGGTGAAGAAGGTGACGTCGCCGTTGCCACCGCTCCGGTACGCGCCGAACAGAAGGTGGGGCGCAATGAGCCTTGCCCCTGTGGTTCGGGTAAAAAGTACAAGCATTGCCACGGTCAAATCGGCTGATTCCGAGCTGATTGGGCTGAGGCGTTAGCATGAGCTAGCGCCTCGACAACGCCGCGAACGGTCTTACCGTTCGCGGCGTTTTACCATCGACTTTCATTGCTGCATTGCACAAGGAGCGCACTCTATGGCTGTTGGTCTTGGCCCGTTGTCCACCCTGCACCCGGTTCCAGGTTTCGAGCTGGGCATCGCCTCTGCCGGTATCAAGCGCCCCGGGCGCAAGGATGTGGTGGTGATGCGCTGTGCCGAAGGCTCCACCGTCGCCGGGGTGTTCACCCTCAATGCGTTCTGCGCAGCACCTGTGATCCTGGCCAAGAAGCGTGTGCAGGGCAGCGTGCGCTATTTGCTCACCAACACCGGCAATGCCAACGCCGGTACTGGCGAGCCGGGCCTGCAGAATGCTGCGCGCACCTGCGCCGCCCTGGCGCAACTGACCGGTGTGGATGAAAGCGCAGTGCTGCCGTATTCCACCGGTGTGATCGGCGAGCCGTTGCCGGTTGAGAAAATTGAAGGCGCGCTGCAGGCGGCGCTCGATGATCTCTCCGAGGACCACTGGGCTGAAGCCGCCACCGGCATCATGACCACCGACACCCTGCCCAAGGGCGCCAGCCGTCAGTTCCAGCATGATGGCGTGACCGTCACCGTCACCGGTATCAGCAAGGGGGCGGGGATGATCCGTCCGAACATGGCGACCATGCTCGGCTACATCGCCACCGACGCGAAAGTTGCGCGCAGCGTGCTGCAGGACCTGGTGCGTGACGCGGCGAACAAGTCGTTCAACCGCATCACCATCGACGGCGATACCTCGACCAACGACTGCTGCATGCTGATCGCCACCGGGCAGGCCAAGCTGCCGGAAATCACCGAGGCCAACGGCGAGCTGTTTGCCAAGCTCAAGCAGGCCGTGTTCGAGGTGTTCATGGAGGTGGCGCAAGCCATCGTGCGTGACGGCGAAGGGGCGACCAAGTTCGTTACCGTGCAGGTCAATGGCGGTGGCACCCATCAGGAGTGCCTGGATGTTGCGTACGCGGTGGCCCATTCGCCGCTGATCAAAACAGCGCTGTTTGCCTCCGACCCGAACTGGGGCCGCATCTTGGCCGCTGTTGGCTATGCCGGTGTGGCGCAGTTGGACGTGAGCAAGATCGACGTGTTCCTGGGCGATGTGTGCATCGCCAGCAAGGGCTGCCGCGCGGCGAGCTACACCGAGGAGCAGGGCGCGGCAGTGATGGCCCGCGAGGAGATCACCATCCGCATCGAGCTGGGCCGTGGCACCTGCAGCGAAACAATCTGGACCACCGACCTGTCCCACGAGTACGTGAAGATCAACGCCGAGTATCGCACCTGAGGCTAGCTACAAGCGGCACGCGGTAAGCGGCCGGTGCGAGGGAATCAGCTGGGCAGCGCTCAATTAGGTGCCACGCTGATTTCTTGCAGCCTGCCGTGAGTGTGGTCAATGCCTGTGATGCTGGTCGCCGGCAGTAGCCGCTATTGGCGTTGTTCGTTGGCCGGCATCAGCGGCTGCCTATGTCGAGACGATTTATCAGTGGCCAGCGTTCCAGCGCTGGTATCAAGCCGCCCAGGAGGAACAGTTGGCGTGAAGCGTATACATGTAGCGGCCGCCGTTATTCGAGGCGCCGACGGACGCATCCTGATTGCCAAGCGCGGTGATGATCAGCACCAGGGCGGGTTGTGGGAGTTTCCCGGTGGCAAGGTCGAGGCCGGGGAGCCGGTGCAGGCCGCGTTAGCCCGCGAGCTAGACGAAGAGTTGGGCATTCGCCCAACGAGCGCCCGGCCATTGATCCAGGTGCGCCATGATTACCCCGATAAGCAGGTGCTGCTGGATGTCTGGGAGGTCTCTGCATTTGACGGTGAGCCCCATGGCGCTGAAGGCCAGCCGTTGGTCTGGGTCAGCCCGCGGCAACTCGACGATTACGCCTTTCCGGCAGCCAACACACCCATCGTCATGGCTGCGCGGTTGCCGGCGCAGTACCTGATCACCCCGCAGGATCTGGACCCCGATGCGCTGATTCGGGGTGTGCGTGCCGCTGTTGCCGGAGGAATTCGGCTGATTCAGCTGCGCGCTCCTGGCATGTTCGATGCGCAGTACCGCGACCTGGCGCTGGATATTCAGGGGCTGTGTGCCGGCAAGGCACAACTGATGCTCAAAGGCCCGTTGGAGTGGCTGGGGGATTTCCCTGCAGCCGGTTGGCACCTGACCGCCAAGCAGCTGCGCAAATATGCCGAGCATGGGCGGCCGTTCCCGCGTGAGCGTCGCCTCGCTGCGTCCTGCCACAGCCTTGAGGAGTTGCAGCTGGCTACACGCATGGGCGTAGACTTCATCACCCTGTCGCCGGTACAGCCGACCCAGACCCATCCCGAGGCCAGCCCTCTGGGTTGGGCGCAGGTTGCAGAGTGGCTGCAGGGCGTCAACATGCCCGCGTATGTGCTGGGCGGTGTTGGGCCAGGCGACCTGGCGCAGGCCTGGTCGGTAGGAGCCCAGGGCGTGGCCGGGATTCGTGCGTTTTGGCCTGCGGACCCGGTTGGATGATAGGCGTGCGGTGCACAGCCACAGCGGTGCCAGTTCGGGTACCTGATGGTGAGCGTGCATGACCTCCGTTCTTACCGTCGTCCTGCCGATTTTTGCGCTGATTCTGGCCGGGTTCCTCTGCCGGCGCTGGGGCATCCTCGGCCCGGGCGCCGCCTCGGAGATCAACCGCATGGTGGTCTGGCTGTGCCTGCCGGCGCTGCTGTTCCAGGCCACAGCGACCACCGCCTGGTCGTCGCTGTGGGAGCCGCGTTTTGTGCTGGTCTACAGCCTGTCGACCCTTGCCGTGTTCGTCTTCACGCTGCTCTGGCGCCTGCGCCGGATCGGCCTGGCCGACGCCAGCGTACAAGGCCTCGGCGCCGCCTATGCAAACACGGGCTACATGGGCATTCCGTTGTGCCTGATGGTGTTCGGCGATGCCGGTTTGCCGCCTGCGCTGGTCGGCAGCCTGGTGGTGATCTGTGTGCTGTTCGCCCTGGCGGTGGTGTGCATCGAAGTCGCCCTGCAGGACGAGAAAAGCCTGGGCCGCGCGGTGCTCAAAGTGGCCCTGGCGCTGGCGCGTAATCCGCTGGTGGTAGCGCCGGTGCTGGGTGGCTTGTGGGCCATGGGCGGAGTGCCGCTGCCGGTGCCTGTGCAACGCTTTCTTGAGATTCTGGCAGCAGCCACGGCGCCTTGTGCGTTGATCGCGCTGGGCCTGTTTCTGGCGCAGAAACAGCCGCAGTCAGCCCAGGGCAGCCACGCCCTGGTGGCGTTGAAGCTGATTGTTCACCCGCTGATTACCTGGGTGCTGGCGTTTCACCTGTTGCCGTTGCCACCCTTGTGGGCCTACTCGGCGCTGTTGCTCAGCGCCCTGCCGACGGGCACCGGGCCTTTTATGCTCGCCGAGTTCTACCGGCGCGATGCCTCGGTGGTGTCGCGCACCATCTTGCACTCAACTCTGGGCGCGCTGCTGACCCTGTCGTTGTGCCTGTACCTGATCGAGTTACAGGGCCTCGCCGCGCCCCTTTGACGACGGCGCCCGTGCTGCGGCCTAATGCGCGCCTGCTTTGCCGAGGCTGCCTTATGACCGTTACTGCCCGCTCGCCTTCCAATATGCGCCCGAGCACCCTGCACCTGCCGCAAGGCAAATGGGCAACGGTGCTCGATTGCCTGTGCGCGCATTTCCCGGCGATTGACCGGGCTACTTGGCTGGAGCGTATGGCCCGGGGGCGTGTACTGAGTGGCGAGGGTACGCCGCTAAGTGCTGAGCATCCCTACCGGGCGGGGCTCAAGGTGCATTACTTTCGTGAGGTGCCGGCAGAAACGCCGATCCCGTTCGAGGCCCAAGTGCTGCACATTGACGAGCATTTGCTGGTGGTCGATAAGCCGCATTTTCTGCCCGTGATGCCCTCGGGCAGCTATGTCGAGCAGACCCTGCAGGCGCGCCTGACGCGGCAGTTAGGCAACGCCGATATCGTGCCGCTGCACCGTATTGATCGGCATACCGCCGGGCTGGTGCTGTTCTCCACCAACCCGTCCAGCCGCGGGCTGTACCAGGCGCTTTTTCGCGAGCGGCGCATCGACAAGCGTTATGAAGCGCTGGCGTCGCCTCTGCCGCAGTTGACGTTCCCGCTGCTGCGCCACACTCGCCTGGGGCCGGGCGAGCCGTTCTTTCGCATGCAGGAGGTCGATGGCGTGCCGAACAGCGAGACACGCATCGAGGTGATCGAGCGGCTGGATGACCGCTGGCATTACGCGCTTTACCCGGTGACCGGCAAAAAGCACCAGCTACGCGTGCACTTGGCGGCGCTGGGGGCGCCTATCCTCAACGACCCGTTTTACCCGCAGGTCACCGCCACCCCGGACAGTGCCGACGATTACAGCAAACCGCTCAAACTGTTGGCGCAAAGCCTGACGTTTAGCGACCCAGTGACGGGCCAGGCCCGTCACTTCGAGAGCCGACTAAGGCTGATCTGACACCACAGGGTGCGCGCACGAGTCGCCTTGTGCGCACAGCGCACCCTACGGTCAGGCGTCAGTCTTCGGCGCGGCTTGCCAGAGGATCTCGGCGATGCCCTGGCGTTGGGCGATCAGCCGGGCGGCGACGAACAGCAGGTCCGAGAGGCGGTTGACGTACGCCAGTCCAATCGCACGCAGTGGCTCAACGGCGTTGAGGTGCTGGCAGCGACGTTCGGCGCTGCGCGCCAGAGCACGGCAGACATGGGCCTGGGCGATCAGCCGGGAACCGCCGGGCAGGATGAAATTTTCCAGCGGGCCGACTTCTTCGTTCCAGCGGTCGATAGCGGCTTCAAGACGCTCCAGTTCCTGGGGCTGCAGCGCCTGGTACTCGGGCATCGCCAGCTCGCCGCCAAGGTCGAACAAGCGGTGCTGACAGGGCTCCAGCACCTCGATCAGTTCGTCCAGGCCGGCGCAGTCAGCGCGCGCAACCTGCAGCTCGGCCAGCAGCAGGCCGAGGTGGCTGTTGAGGGTGTCGACCTCGCCCATGGCATCCACGCGGGGGTGGTCCTTGGTCACGCGGCGGCCATCGGCCAGGCCGGTTTCGCCACCGTCACCGGTGCGGGTGTAGATCTTTGACAGGCGGTAGCCCATGGTTCATGACCTCTTGCGGGTGTCGCCGGCCGTCAGTGGCAGGCGCAGGGTGAAGCAGGTGCCTTCGCCGAGTTTCGACTGCACCTCCATCTGCCCTTTGTGGTTGTTGGTGATGATGAAGTAGGACACAGACAGCCCAAGCCCGGTGCCTTCGCCCACCTCCTTGGTGGTGAAGAACGGCTCGAAAATACGCTTGCGTACATGTTCCGGCATGCCCATGCCGTTGTCGGCGACCTGCACCTCGGCCCAATTCGGCAGCAACCGCGTGCGCAGCACGATACGCCCGGGCGCGTTGCCATCCGGGCGTTGGTGGATGGCCTGGGCGGCGTTTTTCAGCAGGTTGAGCAGCACTTGTTCCAGCTCGTTAGCGGTGCCAGGCACGGGCGGTAATGCGGGGTCGAACTCGCGGTCGATGATCAGGCTCTTGAAGTCGAAACTCTCGGTGAGATCGAAGTCGTTGCTGGCGATCTCCACGGCCTGATCGATCACAGCAGGCAATTGGCAGGGTGCCAACTGGCGGTCGCTGCGGCGGCTGAAGTTGAGCATATGGCTGACGATCTTGGCGGCCCGCGTACCGGCCTGCTGGATGCCATCGAGCAGTTGAGGGACTTCACGGGCGACCAGGTAGCGGTCGATGGCATCCAGGCTGACCTGCGCCTGCTCGGCCTGCTCGCGGTTTTTGTCCAGGCCGGGTGACAGGCGCCGACGTATGTTCTGCACGTTGTGCAAGATGGCGCCGAGCGGGTTGTTGATCTCGTGGGCCATGCCGGCAGCCAGGCCGCCGACCGAGAGCATCTTCTCCGATTGCACCATCATTTCTTCCAGGCGCAGGCGCTGGGTGATGTCGTCGATGCGGATCACCACGCCGCGGCCAGCACCGCCCATCAGCGGGTAGAACGTCAGGGCGTAATGGTGCGGGCCGTCTTCGCCAGGCCATGTGACGCGCTCGATCTTCTCGACCTGGTGCTTTTCGGCGGTGCGCTTGAGGTGCGGCAGGTAGGGCTTGAGGTGCGGGAACGCGAGGAAGATCGGCTGGTTGAGCACCTCGTCGATGGCGTTGCCGGAGAGTGCGCTGGCTTCCTGGTTCCACTGGGTCACGTAGAGCTCTTCGTCCAGGGCGATCAGCGCTGAGGGCATGGAGTCGATAATGCTGTTGAGGTAGTTCTGAAAGCCGGTGAGCTTTTTCTCGATCTTGCTGCGCACCTGCACTTCCAGCTCCAGCTTGCGGTTGGAGTGCCGGGTTTCCTCGGCCAGGTTCTGCGCCTTGTCATAGGCGCCCTGGGCATCGTCGCGGGCGCGCTTGAGCTGCTGTTCGCGGGCCTCGATGCGTTCGAGCATGGTGTTGAAAGCCTCGGCCAGGCTGCCGAGCTCGTCGCGATTACCGCGCTTGGCGCGCAACGCGTAGTTCTCTTCGCGGGTGACCTGGCGCGACAGTTCCTCGAGCTTGCGGATGGGCTTGGTCACCAGGCGACGAATCTGCCGCGCGACCACCAGCCACAGCACCACGCTGAGGGCGAGTATCACCAAGCTGGCGGTCAGGGTGCCGGTGTAGAAGGCGCCTGGCAGCTCACTGGACGCGACCAGCAGCAGGAAGCCGGATTGGCGGCCGGGTTGCGGCAACTCGACCAGCTGATTGGCGCGGAACTCACCCAGCCGCCAGCGCTCCAGATCGGCGACGCGCTGTGGCAGCTCAAGCATGCCGCCGCGTTGCAGTTCGGCCAGCAGCAGGCCCTGGTTGTCGTAGATGGCGGCGGCGCGCAAGGGCGCGTAGTCGTCCAGACGCTGCAGCAGGCCTTGGGCGGCGCTGGCTGAACTCAGGGCTTCCTGGCTCAGGGGTGGGCTGGCGATCAGTCGGCCGAGCGTGTGCAGGGCCTGAGGCGCGACACTTTCCTGGGAGATCCAGTAGGCCGCGCTGATGAACGCCAGGTTGGCCACCAGCAGCACGGCGGTCATCAGTACCAGCAGGGCGGCGAGCAGCTTGCGGCCCACGGGAAGGTTTTCGAGACGCTGGCGCAGCGGCATGGCAATCGGATTCGATAAGGCTGGAGCGGCAGGGTAACGCGCGCTTCAGTGGCGCGGCAATCCGCGGGCGGTCAGATGATTGAGCAGGTGCTGATGCAGGGTCGCCAGGGTCGGCAGGTCGAGGGCCAACGCCTCGGCACGGTCGCAGGCATAGCCCAGCAGGTAACTGATCTCGGTGCGTTGGCCACGGGCGACGTCCTGATACATTGAGGAGTAGTTCGCGGCGGTGGCCTCAATCACCCGCAGCACCTCGGCCAGCAGCCCTTCAGCGGCTGCGCCCTGATCGCCCGCCTGCAACAACTGCGTCAGTTCCTGGCAAAGCGTCGCCAGCGCCGCCTGGTGCGCGAGCAGGCCGCCATTACGGCAGTCGTGCAGCACGGTCAGCGGGTTGATTGCACAGTTAAGCGCCAGCTTGCGCCACAGGCGGGCGAGGATCTCGGTCGTCCAAGTGTGTGCGATACCGGCGCTGCTCAGGTCGTTTAGCCAGGCGGGCGCTTCACCGCGCTGGGCATCCCCCAGCCAGGTATGGCCCTGGCCGGCGAAGACCACACGCCAGGCGTCCTCGCGGTAGGCGCCTTCGGTGCTGGAGGCGAGGATACAGTGTGCGGCGGGCAACTGCTGGGCAACGTCGTCCTGGCTGCCCAGGCCGTTTTGCAGCAGGATCACCTCGGCGCCGGGTGCCAGGTGGGGCTGCAGGCGGCGGGCGATATCCGCCGCGTCATAGGCTTTGCAGGCCAGCAGCAGGCGCCGCATGGGCGGTGTCTGGTCCAGGGTGGTGGCGGCAATCGGGTAGTGCTGAGCCTGACCGTTCTCGACCAATGTCAGGCCGCCGCTGTGCCGGTAGTCTGCGAGCCGCGCCTCGTTACGCAGCAGCAGTTGCACCGGCACGCCGGCGCGGGCCAGGCGTGTGGCCCAGAGGCTGCCCAGGCTGCCAGCGCCGAGGATGTGCCAGGTGGTCATCCGCTGACTGGCAGGCGCATGGCTGCGACGCGGCCGCTGGCGTAGGCGTCAGGCAGCAGGGCGCGGGCGTGTTCAATCAGGGTTTCAGGCTGGGCCGGCAGTGCTTTGCTGTCCAGGCCGACCAGGCTGATGCCCGCTCTGATGCTGATAAAGCCTTCGCTGGTCTTGAACGCCTTGAGGTTGATGCCCTCGTGCAAGCGTTTGAAGCTGCTCGGCGAGCATTCGTGCAGGTCTTCGATCAGGGTGATCAGGGCGAAATGGTCATCGTCCAGGCGCACCAGCACGTCAAGTGGGCGTACCAGCTGTTGCAGGCGCCGCGCGACGCCGTGCAGCAGCTCGTTGTAAAAGCCACGGCCGTGTTGCAGGCGCAGGGTGCTGGCATCGGCCAGGCCGATCAGCAGGTAACAGAGCGCGCCGCCCCGTGACTCGACCTGGCGCAGGCTGTCGTGCAGTTTCTGCTGCAGGTAGCGGGCATTGCCCAGGCCGGTCAGCGAGTCGACCAGGTTGCGCTGCTCCAGGCTGGCGATATTGCCGGTAAGCAGGCGATTTTCCTGCAGCAGGCGCTGCAGGGTGTTGCACAGCCGGTCGGCGGCGTAGACGCGCGGTACCAGTTGCTCGTTCATCGCCGCCTTGCTGATGAAGTCGTCGACGCCGCGATCAAAGGCCTCGCTGAGCACGTTTTCCCCTTCCTTGCCGGTGAGCAGGATGACGTAGGTGTAGTGATCGGTCATTTCATCCAGTTGGCGGATATGCCCGGTCAGGGCCAGGCCGTCCATTTCCGGCATCAGCCAATCGGCCAGCACCACGCTGGCAGGGCGCTGCTCAAGCAGGGCAATGGCCTCGGCCGCACTGCTGGCAAAGCGCACGTCCTGATAGCCCGCCTGGCTCAGGGCACGGCCGATCATGGCGCTGGAGAACTTGGCGTCGTCCACCACCAGAATGCTGAGATGGGGGTTGGGCATTTAGGGCAGGCTCGTGAGGGGGAATCGCGAAGCCCGGAAACGTCGCCGGGCAGTATGTGTCGGTACGGATATATAATGGCCGGGTGTTTTTATCGTCAAGCCAGGCGCTACCCGTCCGTAAACCGGGTTGTGCCGTCTATCTGGAGGAAGTCCATGCCCTCGTTCGACGTGGTGTCCGAACTGGACAAACACGAAGTAACCAATGCCGTCGATAACGCCGTCAAAGAGCTCGAGCGTCGCTACGATCTGCGTGGCAAAGGCAGCTTCGAACTTAAAGACCTGACCGTCAACCTGACGGCCGACGCCGATTTCCAGCTTGAGCAGATGGTTGAGATTCTCAAGCTCAGCCTGGTAAAGCGCAAGATCGACGTGCAGTGTCTGGAGTTCAAGGATGCGTATCCGTCGGGCAAAAGCGTCAAGCAGGAAGTGATTCTGCGTGAAGGTATCGACAAGGAGCTGGCGAAAAAGATCGTCGCGCATATCAAGGACATCAAGCTCAAGGTTCAGGCCGCGATTCAGGGTGAGCAGGTTCGCGTGACCGGCAAGAAGCGCGATGACCTGCAAGAAGCGATTGCCGCACTGCGTGTGAAAGATTTCGGCATGCCGTTGCAGTTCAACAACTTCCGCGACTGATCCGCCGAGGGCCGCTGGCGTCTCGCTGGCGGCAACGCGGCAGCAGTCAACACGCAACAGACCCCAGCGGAACCTGTACGCCTTGTGCGTACACCAAGGCTCAGGCCTTGCCTGCCAGCCACGAGCACTGTGTGCTTGTGGCTGCGTCTATCGTTGCGCGGCCCAGCGCCGTTCGTACAGGAGAAATACCCATGGATTTAAACGCTGAGCTCGACCAGCTCATTGCCACGTCGCAAACCTGGATACCGATGGTGGTGCAGTACGGCAGCCAGGTGCTGCTGGCCATCGTGACCCTGCTGATCGGCTGGTGGCTGATCAACAAGCTGACGGACCGCGTCAGTGCGCTGCTCTCGCTGCGCAATACCGACAAAGCGCTGCAGGGCTTTGTCAGCAGCCTGGCCGGTATCGCGCTGAAAATCATGCTGGTGGTCAGCGTCGCCTCGATGATTGGCGTGGAGACCACCTCGTTTATCGCCGCCATTGGTGCGGCAGGTCTGGCCATCGGCCTGGCCTTGCAGGGCAGCCTGGCGAATTTCGCAGGCGGCGTGCTGATCCTGATGTTTCGGCCGTTCCGTATCGGCGACTGGATCGAGGCCCAGGGGGTCATGGGGACCGTCGACAGCATTCAGATCTTCCACACCGTGCTGCGCACTGGCGACAACAAGACGGTAATCGTGCCCAACGGCAATCTGTCCAACGACACCATCATCAACTACAACCGTCAGCCAACCCGCCGGGTGATCTTCGACGTGGGTGTGGATTACGAAGCAGACCTGCAGAAAGTACGTGAGGTGCTGCTGGAGCTGGCCAAAGACTCGCGCGTGCTGGCCGAACCCGGTCCGCAAGCCGTCGTCACGACCCTGGGTGACAGCGCCATCACTGTTTCCCTGCGTGTTTGGGTGAAGACCGCTGATTACTGGGACGTGATGTTCATGCTCAATGAGCATGCGCGTGATCGCTTGAAGGACGTCGGCATCGGTATTCCGTTCCCGCAGCGCGTGGTGCATATGATCGCGCCACAAGCCTGATAGCGCGTCATCAAACGCACGGCATCCGAGCGTCGGGTGCCGTGCGTTTTTGTTTGAGCCGCGTTTTACCGAGCGGTTAGGGCGGCGCCTGTTTGCGCGGCGCACCCTAGGGTTAAGCTCGTGGTGTTGCGTCGGTCTGTGCGTCCGGCTCGATGGGCACAAGGGCACCACCACGGCGCTCGCGGCGCCACTGGATGACAATCAGCACCAGGGTCGGCACACCGAGCAAGGCGGTGGCCAGGAAGAACTGGGCATAGCCAAGCTTCTCGACCATCACCCCGGAGTAGCCGCCGATCAGGCGCGGCAGCAACAGCATGATCGAGCTGAGCAGGGCGTACTGGGTGGCTGAGAACTTGAGGTTGGTCAGGCTCGACAGGTAGGCGACGAAGGCCGCCGTGGCCAAGCCGGCGCTGAAGTTGTCGGCGCTGATGGTAACAATCAGCATCTGCAAGTGCGGGCCCATGTCGGCCAGCATCAGAAACAGCAGGTTGGTGGCCGCCGAGGCCGCACCACCGATGAACAAGATCGGCAGAATCCCAAAGCGCACGATCAGCAGGCCGCCGATACCCGCGCCGAGCAGGGTCATGACCAGGCCGAAGAGTTTGCTGACGCTGGCGATCTGGTCCTTGGTAAAGCCCTGGTCGATGTAGAACACGTTGGCCATCACGCCCATGACCGTGTCCGACATGCGGTAGGTAGCAATCAGCCCCAGCAATACCAGCGCCTGCCAGCGGTAGCGCAGGATGAAGTCATTGACCGGCGTTAGCACCGGCGCCAAGCCGCGACGGCCCATGGTCGACAGGCACAGGCTGGTGAGGATGGTGTAAAGCAGGGCGCGCAGGAAGGCGCGGTCCTCGAGCAGCAGGTCGAGCAGGCTGGCCTGGCCGTTGATCACGCTGGCGAAATCGGTGTTGTAGAGCTGGGTGAACATCGCCGGTACCGACACCAGCAGGACGATCAGCACCAAGACCGAGGCGATCTGGTGGCTGAAGCCATAGCGCGCGGCGGCCAGTTGAGTGCGCAGCGGGACATCCGGTTCGCGCATCCACAGGCTGGTCAGCAGGCCCGGTAGCATCAGCAAGGCAAACAGCAGGTAGGTGCCGGCCCAGGCCGCGTGCTGGTAGACCAGCACCGTAGAGCCGAAGCCCTCGGCAAAATACAGCGCGCCGGCGGTGGCGAGCAGCGCCGCAACTCGGTAACCGGCCATGTAGCTGGCGGCCAGCGCCGCCTGGCGGGTGTCGTCGACGATTTCCAGGCGGTAGGCATCGACCGCGATGTCCTGGGTGGCCGAGGCGAAGGCTACCAATACCGCCAGCGCGATCAGCCAGGTCAGGTGGGTCTGTGGGTCACACAGCGCCATACCGGCCAGGCCGATGGCTATCAGCAGTTGTGACAGCACCAGCCAGGAGCGTCGACGGCCCATGCGCCCCAGCAGTGGCAGACGCCATTGGTCGAGCAGCGGTGACCACACCCATTTGAACGCGTAGGCCAGGCCGATCAGGCTGGCAAAACCGATGGTTTCGCGGGCCACGCCAGCTTCCCGTAACCACACGGACAGGGTCGAAAACACCAGCATGTACGGCAGGCCGGCAGCGAAGCCGAGCAGCAACAGCACCAGGGTGGACGGACTGGAATAGGCAGCGAGGGCTTCGCGCCAGCTTTTTCTAGGCATTGAGAGGGAGTTGGGCCGACCTGATAAAGGGCGCACTCTAACCGCTGTGCTCCATTGGACGCCAGCCGTGGCGACGGATGTCCACGCGATCACCGTTTAGCAGGATGCCTTCGGCGCGCAGGCGCGCGCGTTGCTCCTCGCCAGAGGGCGTTCCGCTGGCCAGGCTCAGGTGGCCGCTGGCGGCAATCACCCGGTGCCAGGGCAGGCTGGAGCCTTCTGGTAGCTGGCTGAGGGCGCGCCCCACCCAGCGCGCGGCACGGCCCAGGCCCGCCAGGGCGGCAAGCTGGCCATAGCTGACCACGCAGCCGCTGGGCACCTGGGCCAAGGTGGTAAAAAGCGCCTGTCGGCGTGAGTCGTGGCTTGCTGCGGACGAGTCCGGCGCGGCATGCTCGGGGCTGAATTCCGTACGGTCGAGTCGGCTTACCATCATGTACCTGCAAACCCTTATGTTGATCCTGTTGATCGTGTCTGCGCCGCTGCAGGCAGCGACGGTCTGGCTGAACAATGGCGATCGTTTGAGTGGTGAAATTATCGCCCTCGACGGTGGCACGCTGGCGCTCAAGACGCGCTACGCCGGGCAGGTGCTGATCAATTGGAAGGACATCGAAACCCTGAGTTCCGAGACGCCCTTGCTGATTCGTCGTGACGGGCTGGACAGTCAGTACAGCCAGCAATTAGCCGCAGCAGGCACCGGTATGGTGCGCGTGCTGGCGGAGGAAACGCAAACCGTACCGCTGGCCAGCATTACCCGCCTGGTGCCGCCGCGGCGCGTGTTCAAGGACCGCGTGTGGGAGGGCAACCTGGATGCCAAGGTGGATATCAAGCGCGAGCAAAGCGATACCCAAGAGTGGAAGCTCAAGGGTGATACCCGTCTGGAGCACGGCCGCTGGCGGCACCTGGTGTCCGGTGAGAGCGAGCGCGAAAGCAAAGACGGCAAGGAGACCGAGGACAGCTGGCAGCTCAAGTACGACCTCGACCTTTTTTTTACCCGGCAATGGTTCTGGCGCGCAGGGATCGAGCAGCAGGAAGATCGCCTGGCAACTGTCAGTCGCCAACGGTTGATCGGCACCGGTCCTGGCTATCGCTTTTGGGACGATGAGCTGGGTCGTTTCGACCTGATCGCCCAGTACAACCGGGTGCGCTTTGACGTCGACCAGGGTTCGCTGGCGTTCGATACGGTTTCCCTGCAGTGGGACTATAAGCGCCTGTTGGGCGGCACGCGTCTGGAGCTGTACAGCCAGGGCGAAGTCCAGGTGCCGCATATTCCCGAGATCGACTACGTGCTCGACAGCGAATACGGCGTGCGCTACCGCCTGAACAGCTGGGTGCGGCTCTCGCTGCTCTATGAGCTGGACCAGTTGCGCGGGCTGGGTCAGGTCACGTCGCAGCATCACTATTTGCTGGGTGTCGGTGTGGGTTGGTGACCGCTGGGCATAAAAAACACCCTTGGGCCTGAACTCAGGGTGATTCTGTCGGTCACTGCTTGCTCACCCGCCATGCTTGAGCATAATGCGCGGCTTCTTCGCAAACCTGAGCAGTGACCGCCCGTCATGTTTTCCAGAACCCTGTTGTGCCTGGCCCTTTCTGCGGCCGTTACCCCCGTACTGGCCGATACCGTGTGGTTGAAGAATGGTGACCGTTTGACCGGCACCATTAAATTCTTCGACGGCACCAAGTTGCTGTTGGCCACCGACTATGGCGGCTCGATTCCTCTGGCCTGGAGCAAAATCGCCACCCTGGAAAGTGATCAGGAGTTGCTGATCAAGGAAGGGCAGGTGTCTGGCGAGCGTGCCAAGTCGCTGCTGGCCGCCGAATCCGGCAAAGTGACCCTGGCCAATGGCGATGCGCCACGCACCGTCGAGCTGGCCAGCATTCAGCAGATCATGAAGCCCAAGCCGCTGGTCGAAGACCTGGTGATCACCGGTAACCTGGATGCCGCACTGGATTACAAGCGTGCGGAAAACGACACCGACGACTACGACATCGACCTCAAGACGCAAATGCGCCACGGCCTGTGGCGTCACAATGCCAAGGCCAGTTACAACCGTGAGCTGCGTGATGAGGTGGTCACCACCGATAACTGGAGCACCGAGTACGCCCTGGACCGCTTTATCGACGAGCACTGGTTCTGGCAGGGTCGCCTGGAATACAAGCGCGACAAGATCGAAGACCTGGCCCGTCAGCGCACCGTCGGTACCGGTCCGGGTTACCAGTTCTGGGACAACGAACTGGGCGCCTTCTCCGTCGCCGGCCTGGTCAACCGTGGCGACTACGAGTATGCCAACGGCGAGAAGGACAACTTTTACTCCCTCAGCATGAAGTGGGACTACAACCGCTACCTGCTGGGCAAGACTGTCGAGCTGTTCAGTGACGGTGAAGTGGGTAAACCCCTGGCTAACGCCGCCGACTACACCTTCGACGCGGCCGTTGGCCTGCGCTACAAGGTCACCGACTGGGCGTCGCTCAACGTCAAGGCCGAGCGTGATCTGGTTAGCGGTTCGGAAGGCGAGTTGGATGAAACCCGTTACAGCCTCGGGTTTGGTGTCGGCTGGTAACCCGTTTTTGTTTACGCCAGAGGTTAGATGCGGAAGCTGTCGACCAACTGCTTCAGGCGAGTGGCCTGTTGCTCCAGGTCGCCGCAGGCACGCAGGGTGGCATTGAGGTTTTCCACGCCCTCCTGGTTGAGGGTGTTGATCTCGGTAATGTCCATGTTCAGCGACTCGATCACCGAGGTCTGCTCCTCGGTGGCGGTGGCCACAGACTGGTTCATGCCGTCGATCTCACCGATGCGCTGCGTCACGCTGCCCAGACGCTCACCGGCCTGGTTGGCGATCACCACGCTTTCTTCGCTGTAGCGCTGGCTTTCGGTCATGGTGCTGACTGACTCGCGTGAGCCGACCTGCAGCTCCTCGATCATGGTCTCGATTTCCTGCGCAGACTCCTGGGTGCGATGGGCCAGGTTGCGCACCTCGTCGGCCACGACGGCAAACCCACGGCCTGCTTCACCGGCCCGCGCCGCCTCGATGGCCGCGTTGAGGGCGAGCAAGTTGGTCTGCTGGGAAATGCTTTTGATCACCGCCAGGATCTGGCCAATGTTCACGGTTTTACCGTTGAGCGTTTCGATATGGCTGCACGACGCACGAATCTTGCCGGAGAGGTCGTTCATTGCCTTGATGGTCTGCTCGACGACCAGGCGGCCGTCTTCGGCCTGATGGCGCGCCTCGGAGGCATGGCTGGAGGCATCGGCGGCGTTGCGCGCGATCTCCTGAGCGGCGGCGCCCAGTTGGTTGATCGCTGCGGCCACGCTGTTGGTGCGGTTGGCCTGCTCGTCGGAGTTGATCATCGACGCGTTGGAGGCGCCGACTACCAGTTGCGCCACATCATTGACCTGACGCGTGGCCGAGGACACTTCGCGGATCGAGTTGTGGATACGCTCGACGAACTGGTTGAACGACTTGGCCAATGTGCCGAATTCATCGTTGGACTGAATGGTCAGGCGCTTGGTCAGGTCACCCTCGCCTTGCGCAATGTCCTGCATCGCCTTGCTCATCACGTTCAGCGGCTGCATGAGCACGCGGATCAGCATGCTCAGCAAAATGATGATCAGCACCACGGCCACCAGGGTGGCGACGATGGCCGATGCCCGAAACTCGCTGAGCATGCTGTAGGCCTTGGCCTTGTCGATTGACAGGCCGACATACCATTTCACCGAGGGCAGGCCCTCGATCGGGGCAAAGGTGACGATACGGGTCTGGCCATCCGCCTCGGCTTCGCTGAGGTCGCCGCTGATGCGTGGCGTGTTGTCCGGGAATACATCTTTGAGGTTCTTCATCACCAGACCCTCGTCCGGATGGACCAGGATCTTGCCGTCAGCACTGACCAGGAAGGCGTAGCCAATCCCGTCAAAATCCAGCGAGTTGATGATCTTGACCAGCGCCTGCAGGCTGAGGTCGCCGCCCACCACGCCAACCGGCGCAATCGGGGTGGCGATGGTCATGATCGGCACGTTGGTCGCCGCATCGATATAGGGCTCGGTCAGGGTGGTGCCACCGGCGGCCTGGGCGTCCTTGAACCAGGGGCGTGCCCGGGGGTCGTAACCATCCGGCATCTTGGCATCAGGGCGCATGGTAAATGCACCGTCGGCGGTGCCCAGGTAGGTGAAAGCGAAGGTGGACAGCAAGGCCTTCTGCTCGATCAGGCCGATCACACGCGCCGGCGAGGGATCGCTCTGAATCGTCTGAGCGGCGCTTTCCACCAGCAGAATACGGCCCGACAACCAGTTCTGAATGTTATTGGCGGTCACGCTGCCCATTTCATGCAGGTAGTTCTCAAGGTCGGCACGGATGGCGTTGCGTTGCAGGTAATCGTTGTACAGCGTGAACAGCGAAAACGCGGCGATCACCACCAGCGAGGCGGCGAGCAGGATCTTGTGGCTGAACTTGAGGGTCGTGTTCATGAGGCTTGATTCCGATGAGATCTGGCACCAGTCTAAGGCAGACGTTCAACTAATTCGTCCGATGCGGTGACGTTCCCTGTGTCGGCATGTGTGCAGTAAAGCTTGAGTCCTAAGGATGGCAAGATGCCAGAACCCGATATCTTTGTGTTGGGCGCCGATGCCCAAGGTCAGCCGATTGGTCAGCCACTGCGTCTGGCCAACCGCCATGGGCTGATCGCTGGGGCCACCGGCACCGGTAAAACGGTCACCCTGCAGCGCCTGATCGAAACCTTCAGCGATGCCGGCGTGGCGGTGTTTGCCGCTGACGTCAAAGGCGATCTGTGCGGCCTGGGTGCCGCTGGAACGCCCACTGGCAAGGTGGCCGAACGCATCGCCAGCATGCCATGGCTGGCGCATCAGCCGGCGGCTTACCCGGTGACGTTGTGGGACATTCACGGGCAGAGCGGCCATCCGCTGCGCACCACCCTGAGCGAAATGGGGCCGTTGCTGCTGGGGGCATTGCTTGAACTGACTGACAGCCAGCAGGCGGCGCTGTATGCAGCGTTCAAAGTGGCTGATCGCGAAGGCTTGCTGCTGCTCGACCTGAAAGACCTCAAAGCGCTGCTCGCGCACCTCAAGGACAACCCCGCTGTGCTGGGTGAGGATGCCGCGTTGTTCACCAGCGGCTCGTCCCAGGCCCTGTTGCGGCGCTTGTCGAGCCTGGAGCAGCAGGGCGCTGATGCGTTGTTTGGCGAGCCGGCGCTGCAACTCGAAGACCTGCTGCACCCCGATCGTGACGGGCGCGGCCGCGTTCACCTGCTTGACGCCAGCCGCCTGGTGCACGAGGCGCCCAAGGTTTACGCGACCTTTCTGCTGTGGCTGCTGGCCGAGCTGTTCGAGCAATTGCCTGAGCGCGGCGATGCCGACAAGCCGGTGCTGGCGCTGTTCTTCGATGAGGCGCATCTGCTATTCGACGGCACGCCCAAAGCGCTGCAGAACCGCCTGGAGCAAGTGGTGCGGTTGATCCGCTCGAAAGGGGTGGGCGTGTATTTCGTCACCCAGTCGCCCAGCGATTTGCCGGATGACGTGCTGGCGCAACTGGGCCTGCGCATTCAGCACGGCTTGCGCGCATTCACCGCCAAGGAGCAGAAGGCCCTGCGTGCAGTGGCCGATGGTTTCCGCCCCAATCCGCAGATCGACACCCTGGCGGTGCTCACCGAGTTGGGCATCGGTGAGGCACTGGTTGGCACGCTGGAGGCGCGGGGTACGCCCGCGATGGTACAGCGCGTCGCCATTGCGCCACCGCAGTCGCGCATTGGGCCGCTGAGCGAGGCGGAGCGGGCAGCACTGATTCGTCAGTCCCCCCTGAGCGGGCGCTATGACCGCGCGTTTGACCGCGAGTCGGCCTACGAAGTATTAGCGGCCCGTGCGGCCGAGGCGCAGCAAAACGCAGCGCAAACCGCGCCTGCTGCAGAGTCGGCCCCAGGGCTGGGCAGTGCGGCCGGCGAATTGCTCGGCAACCTGGCCAGCCAGGCGATGAAAACCGCCGTGCGCCAGGTGGCCAACCAGATCGGTCGGCAACTGGTGCGCGGGCTGATGGGCTCATTGCTCGGTGGCAAGCGCCGCTAAGCGCTGTTGCCGACGCAGTCGAAGGTAGGGTGCGCTGTGCGCACCTTGCACCGGTGGCCGTGTTCAGGTGCGCGTGGCGCACCTTACGGGACCGTCGCGGCCTTGGTGATGCGCTTGGGCGCGGTCAGCGTGAGGGTTCGCTGTCCTTTGCCAGGTCTTTTTCGATTTTTTCGATTTCTTTCTCGAAGGCCTGGTCCAGCAGGCTGGCCTTCTTGCGCCATGGCTTGCGCTCGGGGTCCGGTTGAGCGGCGTAGGTCATTACTTCTCCGCCGTATACATCCTTGTAACGCTGCGCCTGGCGCTCTAGTTCGGCGCGCAGTTCGTCTTTCGTCACGTAAAGTTCCAGAGTTTGATGGCTGTGGTGACAACGCGGGGCGTGTGCGCCGCTGTAACGGTCACCGAAAGTGGGCAGGCTGCGCCGCGCAGGGCGGGCACGTTGCCGAGGTCGCGCAGGCGTTTGTGGGGCAAACGTTACGCGACGAGGCGCAATTATCGCGAACGCCGGGTAAATGTCCAGTTACCGACTGTATGCAGCGTGCGCGCCCGGCTGCACGTGGGCGCATCAACTGAGCGTTTGGTAGTGCAGGGTGACGCTGAGGCTGGCCTCGTCGCCTTGCTGCAGCAGGCGCAAGCCGGGCTGGCCGGGCAAGTGGTGCGCGTTGACAGGGTGGGTGACCGGCTCCAGGCAGAAGAACGGCCGCTCTACCGGGCAAAACAGCAGGTAACAGTCGCTGCCTTCGGCCTGGCAGTCGATGCGATAGCCCAAGTCGGGCTGCAGGATGCTGGCGCGGCCGTCCCAGCCGGTGAAGGCATGATCGAGCAGGCTGTCGGGCAGCGGCGCGGCGTGCTGAAAGTCCCAGGCGGCCGGCACATGGCGCTGCTCGCGGGACAGTTGCTGCTCGTCAGTGAGCCATACCTGCTGCGCGCTTACCTGCAGTTGGGTCTGCGCGGTGCGGGTGAAGTAGGGGTGCAGACCCAGGCCGTACCAGTTGGCGTGGGCGTCGAGGTGGCGCACGCGCAGGGTGATGTGCAGGCGGCCTTTATGCAGATAGATGCGCTGCTCGGCGCGGTAGGCGAAGGGCACCTGGCTGTCGAGCGTCAGGCAGACGCTGTCAGGTTGCTGCTCGCTGACCTGCCAGGCCTGCTGCCAGGCGCTGCCGTGGATGGGCAGGGCATCGCCGGGCGAGTTGGGCGCCAGCGCGAACCAGCCGTCGGGCGTCTGATAGCCGCCACCGCCGATGCGGTTGGACCACGGCAGCAGGGGGTAGCCGCCCAGGCGACGTGCGCTATGGGCAGCCAGGGCGTCGGCATCACTGTGGCGCAGCAAGGGGTGACCGCTCTCGCGGACGGTCCAGTTGACCAGGCTGGCGCCGCACGTGGGGGCCACGGTCAGGTGGGTCAAACGGTCCTCAAGGTGAATCAGGGCGGGCGACATGTGCGGTCCTTGTGCAGAAGTAGGTACGGCGTCGTTATTTTGTACAGCTTTACCGATCCTGGAGTGTCATCGTACAACTTGCTGGGCTATTATGCCGGTTACGCCGACAGCCGAGACAGATCACCGACATGGAAACCCAGACCCCCCCTCCGCGTACGCGCCGCAAGCATCGCAGCCTGGCTCAGGAGCTGGTCACCGAGCTGTCGCAACGCATCCGTGATGGGGTGATCAAGCGCGGTGAAAAACTGCCGACCGAGTCGGCGATCATGGAAGAGCAAGGCGTCAGCCGCACCGTGGTGCGCGAAGCCCTGTCGCGCCTGCAAGCCTCGGGGCTGGTGGAAACCCGCCACGGCATCGGCACCTTCGTGCTCGACACGCCCAGCCCCAGTGGTTTTCGTATTGATCCGGCGACTATCGTCACCCTGCGCGATGTGCTCGCCGTGCTGGAGCTGCGCATCAGCCTTGAAGTGGAGTCCGCTGGCCTGGCGGCGCAGCGCCGTTCGCCCGAACAACTGGCGGGCATGCGGGCGGCGCTCGACGTGCTTAATGACAGCGTGTCCCACGACAGCGACGCCGTAGGTTCGGACTTTCAGTTCCACCTGCAGATCGCCGAGGCCACCGGCAACCGCTACTTCACCGACATTATGAGCCACCTGGGCACCAGCATCATCCCGCGTACCCGGCTCAACTCGGCGCGCATCGCCCACGATGACCAGCAGCATTACATGGCGCGTTTGAGCCGTGAGCATGAGCAAATTTATGAGTCCATCGCCCGTCAGGACTCCGATGCCGCGCGCGCTGCCATGCGCCTGCACCTGACCAACAGCCGCGAGCGCCTGCGCCAAGCCCACGAAGCGGCCGAGGCCGCTGCGCTCAAGGGCTGACATCGATCAGCAGGTCTTGCGCATCGCCAGCATGACGATGCCACCGACCACGATCACCCCGCCGACCACTTGCACCCCGTTGAGCAACTGGCCAAGGATCAGCCAGCCGAACACCAGGCCGGCCACCGGCTCCATGTTCATCACCGGGGCGTTGCGCGCAATGTCCAGGCGCGTGACCAGGATGAACAGCGTCGAGAACGCCACCCCATACAGCAGCACCAGGCACGCCAGGGCAATCCAGCCGGCGTTTGCCGTGGGCAGGTCCATGCCGCCCGGTAACCAGCCTGCAGTGCCCGCCAGGGCCGAGCTGAGAAACACCACTGCCATGGTCAGCATGCTGCGCACAGTACCGGGCAACTTCGACAGGCGGTGATCGGTGATCCACAGCGCACAGGCGAACACGGCCGCGCCAGTAATGCCGAACAGTACGCCCTCGATCCAGCGTGCATCCATTTGCGACTGATCGGCCAGGCGGGCAGGAATGTCCAGGGCCAGTAACAGGCCGAACAAAATCAGGCCCATCAGCAGGGCCGAGCGCCTTGTCGGGCGCGGGCCGCCGAGTGCCCAGGTGAGCAGCGCCAGCATGATCGGCGCCAGGTTGACCACCAGCAGCGCCAGGGCCACCGGAATGCGCGCCACCGCCGAGTAGATGCAGAAACTCTGAATCGCGATCAACAGCCCCAGCAGCACCTGCCAGCCCCAGGTCGCACGGCCCAGGTTGAGGCTGTGGCGCTGCCAGACCACCAAACCGATCAACGCCAGCATGGTCACCCCAGACCTGCACAGCATGGCCAGTAGCAGGCCTGCGTCATGGTCGAAGGCGATACGCGCGGCGATGTGGTTGCCGGCGAACGAGCAGGCCAGTGTGGCGAGGATCAGGACAGCGAGGTGACGGGGCAGGGGCGTGATGTTGGGCATGGAGCAGTTGCATCCTTGTACAGGGGATGTGGCGGTGGACCGCGTGCGCGGTCGGGTGCTGCGAAGTCCTCATAAATGAAAACGCCGCCCGCAGGCGGCGCTTCGTTAAAGACCTGAGTTTACAGAACCACACCCGGCAGCCACAGGGAAATGGCTGGAATGTAGGTGACGGCCATCAGCACCATGAACAGCGCGGCGTAGAACGGCAGCAGGGCTTTGACGGTGTTTTCGATGGTCACCTTGCCGATGGCTGCGCCGACGAACAGCACCGCACCGACCGGCGGGGTAATCAGGCCAATGCCCAGGTTGACCAGCATGATCATGCCGAAGTGCACCGGGTCCACGCCGATACCGGTGACGACCGGCAGCAAGATGGGCGTGAGGATCAGGATCAGCGGCGCCATGTCCATCAGCGTGCCCAGGGCCAGCAGCATGAAGTTGATGCACATCAGGATCACGTAGCGGTTGTCCGAGAGGGTCAGGAACATCGCGGTGATCTTCGACGGAATCTGCATCAGGGTCATGATGTAGCCGAAGGCGGCAGCGAAGGCGATGAGGATCATCACGATCGACAGCGTGCGCACCGTGCGGTGCATCAGCTTGGGCAGCTCGCGCCACTTGTAGTCCCGGTAGATGAACATGGTGACGAAGAACGCCCAGACCACGGCAATAGCCGCCGACTCGGTGGCGGTGAAAATGCCCGAGAGGATGCCGCCGAGGATGATCACCATGGTGAACAGGCCCCAAAGTGCATCAACGCAGATTTTCAGCGCTTGTTTGAGCGGAATCACCTCGCCCTTGGGGTAGTTGCGCTTGCGTGCGAAGTACAGGCACATGCCCATCATCACCGCACTGAGCAGCAGGCCTGGGCCGATGCCGGCGATAAACAGCGAGGCAATCGACACCGTGCCGCCGGCGGCCAGCGAGTAGAGCACCGAGTTGTGGCTTGGCGGGGTCAGCAGCGCCTGCACCGAACCGCTGACCGTGACCGCCGTGGAGTACTCGCGCGGGTAGCCCTTCTTTTCCATTTCCGGGATCAGCACCGAGCCCACCGAGGCGGTGTCGGCCAGGGACGAGCCGGAGATGGCGCCGAAGAAGGTCGAGGCCATGATGTTGACCAGCGACAGGCCGCCACGGATAAAGCCGACCAGCACGCTGGCGAAGTTCACCAGGCGCCGCGACATGCCGCCTTCGGCCATGATCGCGCCGGCCAGGACGAAGAACGGGATGGCCAGCAGGGAGAATTTGTTCACGCCCCCGGCGATCTGAATCATGATCGCGTGGAACGGAATATCGATGTACCAAGCGCCGGCCAGGGCCGACAGCCCAAGGGCGTAGGCCACCGGTACGCGCAGCATGATCAGGACAAGGAAGCTGCCCAGTAGAATTAGCGCATCCATTTACACGGCCTCCTTGCTGTCTTCGAGCAGTTCGAAGTTCACCGCACGGCGGTGGCTTTGGTCACCGAAGGCCAGGCGTTCGAGGATGAAGATCAGGGTGATCGCGCCGCCCAGCGGGATTGGGGCGTAGCTGATGCCCACGCGCAGGGTCGGCAGGGTGCTCATGAACTGGTTCCAGGTGGCGATGCACAGCTTGATGCCCCAGATGGTCATGAACAGGCAGATCACCGCCATGAGAATTTGCACCAGCAGGGTAATCATCGGTTGCAGGTTGGTCGGCAAACGGTCGGTGACCGTGGTCACGGCCATGTGGGCGCCCGCCCGGTAGCTGGCGGCTGCGCCGATAAAGGTAAACAGCACCATCAGCATGATGGCGATGGGTTCTGGCCAGCCGGCGCCGGTGCCCAGCACGTAGCGGGCGAAGATGCCCCAGGGAATGATCAGCGCCATGGTCACGACCGCGAGGCCGGCAACCCAGATGCACGCCAGGTAGATCACGTCGTTGATGCGTAATAGCGTGTTTTTCATGAGACTTCACCACGCACGTGGCAACGGTATCGAGCCGTTGCCACGACGTTCTTCAGAGAGAGCGGGTTACTGCACGGCTTCGATGCGTTTGATCAGGTCGGCGTAGGGTGCGCCGTACTTCTCGCGGATCGGTGCAGTGGCGTCGAAGAAGGGCTTCTTGTCGACTTCGATGAACTCGACGCCGGCTTCCTTGAGCTTGGCTTCGCTGGCGGCGGACTTCTCATCCCACAGCTTGCGTTCTTCGAACTGCGCTTCCTTGGCGTACTTCTTGACGATTTCCTGCTGCTCGGCGGTAAGCTTGTTCCAAGTGGCCTTGGACATCACGATCGGCTCCGGCAGGATCAAGTGGCCGGTCAGGGTGTAGTACTTGGCGTTACGGAAGTGGTTGTGCTCGAGCATGGTCGGCGGGTTGTTTTCCGCGCCGTCGACAACGCCGGTTTGCAGCGCGCTGAAGATTTCGCCGGTGTCCATGGCGATGCCGTTGGCACCCATCAGGTTGAAGGTTTCGATGAACATCGGGTTGCCCATCACGCGGATCTTCATGCCCTTGAGGTCTTCCAGGCTGCGCACCGGCTCTTTGGTGTAGAGGTTGCGCACGCCGCCGTCCATCCACGCCAGGCCAACCATGTTGAATTCGGAGTTGGTGATCTTGTCGAGGATCTCCTGGCCGACATCGCCGTCGATGACCTTGCGCATGTGGTCGTGGTCACGGAACACGAACGGCATGTTGAACACGTTCACGTCCGGCACGACCGGGCCCAGAGTGCCGAGGCTGACACGGGTCATTTGCACGGCGCCAATCTGTACCTGCTCGACCACTTCCTTTTCTGAACCCAGTACGCCGCCGGCGAACATCTTGAAGGTCAGCTCGCCATTGGTGGCGGCCTCGATCTTCTTGCCCATGTTTTCCTGAGCGACCACAGTCGGGTAGCCCGCCGGGTGGATCTCGGCAATCTTCAGGGCCATCGCGGCCTGGGCCATGCCCGATACGCAGAAGGCGAAGGGGAGTGCGGCGATAAGCAACTTGCGTTTGAAATTCATCAGAATCTCCATCTTGTTGTTGTTGGTTGTGCAGCGCTGCAAAGGTGGCGTGGCCGTCAACACGGCCACGCCGAGGTAAGGCTCAGAAGACGAAGCGAGGCTCCTCCAGGCCGGTAACACCGGGGTTGAGGGCGAATACGCCGCCGGCCAGCGGCTGGTCGGTCAGGTCGCCCGCAGGACGAATCGAGGTGACGTACAGGGTGTCCAGGTTTGGCCCGCCGAACGCGCACATGGTCGGCTTCTTCACCGGTACGGCGAGGGAGCGGTCGAGGCGGCCGTCGGGGGTGAAACGGTGGATCAGGCCGGCATCGTTGGCGCAGATCCAGTAGCCGCCCTCGGCATCCACGGCGGCGCCGTCGGGACGTCCCGGGTGCTGGTTCATGTCGACGAATAGGCGGCGGTTGTAGGGGGTGCCGCTGTCGATGTCGTAGTCGAATACCCAGATCGTCTGCACCGTTGGGTGGGAGTCCGAGAGGTACATGCGGCTGCCATCCGGGCTGAACGCCAGGCCGTTTGGCACGATCAACTGATGCAGCTGGGCGTTGATGGCCGTGTCGCCGGCACCGTAGCGGTAGAGCACGCCATCGGCGATGCCCGCGGCCATGTCCAGGCGCATGGTGCCGGCCCAGAAACGGCCCTGACGGTCACAGCGGCCGTCGTTGAAGCGCATCTGCGCGTCGGCATGCGCCACGTCGCACAGGCGCTCGCTGCGCAGGGAGCCTGCTGCGTCGATGTCGAGGCGAAACAAGCCTGTCTGCATACCTGCAATCCAGCCGCCGTCCTGGCCAGCCGCGATGCAAGCGAGCATTTCTGGGGTGTCCCAGCTTTGGCTAGTGGTCCTGGCCAGGTCCCAGCGGTGCAGCTTTTGCGCCGGGATGTCGACCCAGTACAGTGCCTGTTCGCGGGCATTCCATACCGGGCTTTCGCCGGTGGCATTGCGGGCATCGAGAATCAGTTCAGCAGACATGGCAGCTCGGTTCTCTGGTGGTTCTTGTTAGGGGTGTCGCGAGGTGTTCAGTCGTCGCCGAACGGACCGGCTGCTACAAAGGCGCCGCCGTGATAAACCATCGCTGGGTCGTCAGCGGCCGGCATTGGCTGCGCGTCGACCTGTGCGCGGAATACCTCGGAGCTGTCCTTGGCCTGGTAGCCCAGGTGCGCGGCCAGGTGGTTGTCCCACCACACGGTGGCGTTATCGGACATGCCGTAGACCACGGTGTGGCCCACGTTCGGGGTGCGCAGAGCGCGTTCGAGCAATTGGGTGAGGTCGTCGTAGCTCAGCCAGGTGCTCATCATTCGGCGGTTGGCCGGCTCCGGGAACGAGGAGCCGATGCGCACGCTGACGGTCTCGATGCCGTAGCGGTCGAAATAGAAGCTGGCCATGTCTTCGCCATAGGATTTCGACAGGCCGTAGTAGCTGTCCGGGCGACGGGCGCAGTTTCCGTCGATGGTTTCATTCTGTTTGTAGAAACCCACCACGTGGTTGGAGCTGGCGAAGATCACGCGCTTGACGCCATGGCGGCGCGCGGCCTCGTAGATATGGAACACGCCGCAGATATTGGGGCCGAGGATTTCCTCGAACGAGCGCTCAACCGATACGCCGCCGAAGTGCAGGATGGCATCGACGCCTTCGACCAGCGCATGCACGGCCTGCTTATCGGCCAGATCACACCGCTGCACTTCTTCGTGCGGGCCGCGGGCCGGTTCCATCTCGGCGATATCGGAGAGGCGCAGGACACGGGTGAAGGGCTGGAGGCGTTCGCGCAGTACCTTGCCCAGGCCGCCTGCCGCACCCGTGAGCAGCAGGCGGTTGAAGGGTGGGTTGGCGTTGGAAGTCGTGGTCATGGCGGGGCCTGAACTCTTGTTGTTTGTTTTTATGATGTCATACGTTGTCGTATGACTTGGGTCGATTATCAACATCCAAGCAGGCGGATGTCAACGCAACCCAGGTGGAAAATTAACGCGCAGGGGTGCCTGGTGTTTCACTGAAAAGACCCCACGGCAGAGGGGGTTAAGCCGATCCGCTAATTGCCTGGAAAGGCCCTAGCCTGATACTTCTGGGCGGGGCAGGGGGATTGCCAGGCAGCGCCTGGCATATTCGGTGCGGTGTGTGTTGTAAGCGTATGAGGGTGTGAATATCTTTAGTTGTATGACAACGTATCTCGATGATGTGCTGTACAGCCCCGACGCACCTGCGCCGCTTGTATCGCTGCAGGCCGCCGCAGGTGGGTACCTGCCACTGCGCCACTCACAGCCTGCCGATCAGTGGGCGTTGTTGTATGACAACGCGTTGCGCAAGCTGATGACCGATCATTCTTCTACGCGTGAGGCCCATGAGCAGACAGCCCCTCAGTTCCCGCTCCCCCGGTACGCCCACGCTGATCGATGTAGCAAAGGTCGCCGGCGTTTCGCCCATCACCGTTTCCCGCGCCTTGGGCCGACCCGAGGTGGTCAGCGCGGGTACACGGCGCCGGGTGCTGGAGGCGGTGCGCGCCACCGGCTACGTGCCCAATCTGGCCGCTGGCGCCCTGGCCTCGGCGCGCAGCCGTCTGGTGGCGATCTTCTTGCCGACCATCGCCAACTCCATCTTCGCCGACACCGTACAAGCGCTCACCGACAGCCTCGCGGCCGCGGGCTACCAAACGTTATTAGGGCTGACCGGCTACGACCCGCAGCAGGAGGAAGCGCTGCTTGAAGCAGTACTCGGCCGTCGCCCGGATGGCATCGTCCTGACGGGCACCGAGCACACCCGCGCCAGCCGCGAGCGCCTGGCGCGGGTTGGTATCCCGGTGGTGGAAGCCTGGGACCTGTGCCCCAAGCCGCTGGACATGTTGGTGGGGTTTTCCCATGAGGCCGTGGGGCAAGCCCTGGCGCAGTACCTGCTGAGCAAGGGTTACCGGCGTATTTCCGTGGTCACGCTCGACGACCCGCGCGGCCTGCGTCGTTACCGCAGCCTGGAGCAGGCCCTGGCGCAACACGGCATCGAGCTGTTGGCAGCGCAGATACTGCCGGCGCCGGCGACCCTGGCAGTGGGCCGTGAAGGGCTCGCCCAATTACTGCAGGCCGGCCATGTAGGTGACGCGGTGGTGTGCAGCTCCGACACCCTGGCCCAGGGCGTACTCGCCGAAGCGGCCAACCTTGGACTTCGAGTACCGCAAGACCTCGCCGTAATGGGTTTTGGCGACCTGTCCTGCGCCGCCCACACCCACCCGCCGCTGACCACCGTGCGCATCGACGGCCCCCGCATCGGCCGCGCCATCGCCGACGCCCTGCTGGCGCGCATCGCTGAGCCGAGCCTGGCGCGTGCACCACTGCGGTTGGACGTAGGCTTTGAATTTGTCGAACGGGGCAGTGGTTGATCAGGTGCCTGGGTGGCTCGCGGTTAATAACCGCAAGGCGTGCAACCATTTGCTAAGTCCGGGGTTTAATAACCGGTAACCCTAGGAAATCCCATGCTCAATTCTCAATGGCTGAATCGACGCAAGCACTGGCTAAACAGCCTGACCGCTCACCAGCGCAAGCGAACTCTGATCGGCTCAGCTGTGGTAGCGCTTTTCCTCGCCGCCGGCGTGCTGATGCTGCATCCGCCTGAGATACCTGACCTCTCCGAAGAAAGTCGGCATGAACTACCCAACCTCTCTACCCAATGGGCTGCAGGCGGCATCATTGTGCTGCTGCGCCATCTGGAACGGTGCGATAAAGAAGACTATCCCTGCCTGGACGGTACGCAGGGCGTGACCTCGCGGTCTGTAGCGATTGGCAATGGCCTTGCGCAGGATTTTGCTCAGTTGGGTCTGGGCAATGCCGACATCTACAACAGCCCGCTCAAGCGCACCGCGCAAACCGAATCCATTGTGTTTGATGACATCGGGGGCGATGAGGACTGGCTGTACCAGTGCCGTGAAACGATGCTGAGTGATGCGCTCGCGCACAAGGCACCGGGCAAAAACCTGATTCTAGTGACGCACAGCAGCTGCATTGCGGCGTTCGAGCAAGCGTTGGGTTACGACAGCGACACGCCTGCGTATGGCACGTCATTGTTCTTCACACCAGGCGCTGAACCCGGCTCGTTGGACGTGCTGGGGTTTCTGGATGCGAATGATTGGGCGGCGGCACTGCGCTCTTAGATCGACCTGTGGCGCGTGCAGGGCCGGAACGCAGCGGCTCGTAGCCGTGGCCATGGCGCCTGCTTTGCCAGACGCAGCTCCCGGTAACAGGGGGCTCGCGGTGCTTACAAATGGAAAACTATCTGCTGCTAGACGACATGGGGCCGTCAGCCGTATTCTCGATGCCCCTTTCTACATGGACTCCTTCGTGGACCCCAGCCCTGCAACACCTGTCCGCTGCACCGCACCTGAATGTGGTCTCGCAGCCAAATGATCGAACCTATCCTTACTCTCCTTCTTGGCATCCTGGTCATCCTGGCGATCATCGCCGTGAACGGCTATTTCGTTGCGCAAGAATTTGCCTACATGGCAGTCGACCGTACCCGGCTCGCTGCGCTAGCGGCTACCGGCGATACGAAAGCGCAGCGCGCATTGGCCGTTACCCAGCGCACCAGTTTTATGCTCTCGGGCGCGCAACTCGGCATTACCGTCACCGGCTTGCTGGTGGGTTATGTCGCTGAGCCCCTGGTCGGTGAATCACTCAGCGTTCTGCTGGCTGGGACCGATATTCCGGTCGAGGCCCGCGTAGCCGTGGGCACAGGGCTGGCGCTGGTGGCGGCGACGATCATTCAAATGATCGTCGGCGAGCTGTATCCGAAGAACCTCGCCATCGCCAACCCTGAGCCGCTGTCGCTGGGCCTGGCCCGCTCTACGCTGTTCTATATGGCGGCGTTCGGCTGGTTGATCAGCTTCTTCGACAAATCGGCCAACCTGCTGCTGAAGCTGCTGCGTATCGAGCCGATTCACGACCTGGACGTGAGCGCCTCGGCGACCGACCTGCCGCACATCATCGCCGACTCGCGTGACAGCGGTGACCTGCCGCGTGAGCTGTCGCTGATGATGGATCGCATGCTCGACTTCCCGCAGCGCAACGTCGAACACGCGATGGTGCCCCGCTCGCAAGTGGACTGGGTCGAGCCCGATACCACCCTTGAGGAGCTGCGTGGCCTGATGGCGCGTGCGCACACCCGCTACCCGGTGATTGACGATGACGATGCGCCTGTCGGGGTCGTACACCTGGCCGACGTGCTGGCGCGCCTCGATGCCGGTAATGGTCACGAAACCGTGGCCTCGCTGATGCGCCCTGCCAAGGTCCTGCCGACGCTGATGCTGCTGCCGGATGCGCTGGACCAGTTGGTCCAGACCACCAACCAGTTGGCCTGCGTGATCGACGAATACGGCGGTTTTGCCGGGGTGCTCACCATTGAGGACCTCGCCATGGAAATCGTCGGTGAAATCACCGATGAGCACGATGCCGAAGTAGGCGATGCCATTGTTCCTGAGGGCGACGACACTTGGGTTATGGAGGGCGACGTGCACCTCGACGAGGTCAGACGCGTGATTGGCCATGACCTGCCGCGTGTCGATGTCGAGACCGTTGCCGGCATGCTGATCGCCGAGCTGGGCGCGCTGCCGGCCGAGGGTGACACCGTCACCATCGAGCTGCCAATCGACCCTGCCGAACTGATCTCCGATGAACCAATCAGGTATCGACTGGACGTGGATGTGCTGCGCATTGAGCGACATGTACCGACCGCAGTGCGCGTACGCCTTGTGAAGATAGCGATGACGGAGGACGGGCAATGAACGATCCCCTGATTGTCACCCTCGCAACGGTCGCGCTGATTGCCCTGAGTGGCGTGTTTGTTGTCATCGAGTTCGCGCTGCTCGGCGCTCGCCGCCACCGTCTTGAAGAACTGGCCGTCAATAGCTCGTCCGCACGGGCGGCCCTGCGCGGCATGAATGACCTGACCTTGATGCTGGCCGGTGCCCAGCTGGGTATCACGCTCTGTACCTTTGCGCTGGGTGCGGTGACCAAGCCTGCGGTGGACTTTTGGCTCGGCCCGGTGTTTGTCGCCTGGGGCATGCCCGAGTGGGCTGCCGGTGCGGCGGCGTTCGGCCTCGCGCTGTTTCTGGTGACCTTCCTGCACCTGGTGGTCGGTGAGATGGCGCCCAAGTCCTGGGCCATTGCCCACCCGGAGAAGTCCGCGCTGGCGATTGGCATCATCTCGCGCATGTACATCTGGCCGCTGCGCCCGTTGCTGAACTGGGTAAACCGCCTTGCTAACCGCCTGGTGAAGGCCTCGGGTGTTGAACCCGTTGAAAGCGCGGCTGTGGGTGGCCAGGACATCGAGACCATCCGCCAGCTGGTCGAGCATTCGGCAGCGGTCGGCACGTTACAGCCACAGATGCAGCAACAGATATCCGGCCTCATCGACCTGGGCTCGCTGCCTGTCGACGCGCTGCTGGTCGAAGGTGAGGTGCTGGTCCACGTGACCCGTGATGCGACAGTGGCGGATGTTCGCGCGGCGGCGATCCAGTCCGGGCACCTGCGCATTCTGGTGCTGGGCACCGAAGGCATCCGGCCGACAGTCGTGCACGTGCGCGACACCTTGTTGGAACCGGAGGCGCGCCCGGCGCATGAGCTGGCGCGCGAAGCCTTTGTGCTCGACGCGAAAACCCCCGTCTACGAGGCGCTGGCGCGCATGCGCAAAGCGAGCGTTCAGTTGGCGTTGGTGATGAGCGGAGAGCGTTTGCTCGGCGTCGTCACGCTGGCCGATATCCTCAAACGCGTGCTGCCGGCGGCGTCTAACGCCTAATACACGGGGCGATGGAAACAGGGGCGGGTTTGTTTGTTGGCACTTCATTGGCCACTAAACAGACCGCCCCTTTTCTATGGGCTGTTGCCTACCTGTAGGCGCGAATGTCTTCGCGAAAAGCCGCAATGGGTTGTGAGCGCCAGGCTGGCTTGCCCCGGTGCTTAGGCGCAGGTGCCTTGCAGGCGGCGTGCAGCCAATGGACGAATCACGCTGAGCAGCCCAAGCACGGCCAAGCCTGCGCCGACCCACAGTGGCGCTCGCAAACCCCAACCCGCTTCAATCGCCGCACCTCCCGCCCAACTGCCCAGGGCCAAACCCGCGGTGATCACCGAGGTGTGCAGCGTATTGACCAGCGCACCGGGTTCGGCAGCCTTCATGACGCGGGCAACCATTGCCGGGTTGAGCGCGACGCCGGTCAGGCCGATGGCGATAAAGCAGCCCAGGCTGAGCCAGGTCAGATCACCTGCCAGGGCAAAGCCGCACAGCGCGAGCACGAGCAGCGTCAGCCCCAGGCCCAGGGCGGTGAAGGTATGGCTGTCGGCGAAGCGGCCCACCACCATATTGCCGATCAGATTCGCCACACCGTAGAGCGCCAGGATGGGCGCCACCTGGCTGGGTTTCAGGCCGACCTCATCAATGAGGATGGGCGTGCAATAGCTGAAGGCTGCGAACGTAGCGCCGATGATCAGGCCGCTGGTGAGGTAAGCACTCCAGAGCTTGGGGTTACGCAGCGTTGTCCATTGCTGCCCCAGCTTCGGCTCGCCGCCCGCCTGGCTCGCCGGCACGCGCAGGGTCACCAGCAGCGTGCAGACGAGGGCGAGGGCCACCACCGCCCAAGAGCTTGCTCGCCAGCCGTGATGCTGCTCGATCCAGGCGGTCAGCGGCACACCTGCTACAGGCGAAAACATCAGCCCGGCGAGCACCACCGACGCCGCGCGCCCACGCTCCTCACGCGTGACCATTGCAGCACACAGCGTCATGCACAGGCCGATGCACGCGGCGCTGGACACCCCCATGATCACCCGCGCCACCGCCAGCACCGCATAACTCGGCGCCGCCGCTGCGAGCGCACCGCCGATCACATAGACCGCCAGCAGGCCCACCAGCGCCTGCTTGCTGCCGATGCCGCGAGACAACAGCAACACCGTGACCGGTGGACCACCCAGGGCCATGCCCAGGGCGTAGTACGCGATCAGGTTGCCCACCTCACCCAGCGAGACGGAAAACGCCTCGGCCAAGGCGGGCATCATCCCGGCAATCATGAACTCGGCCGTCACCAGCGAGAAAATCGTGGCACCCAGCAGGTAGATGGTCAAGGGCAGGCGTGGTCGGGTGGGCATAAGGAATCGGCAACGAAAAACAGAGGGGGCGCCACCCTATGCACTCAGGCTGGCGGGGTCAAATCACCAGGGGGCATAGGCACCATGCCCATTGGCGATAGGGGGTAGGAGATAGACGCTGCGCTAGCAGGGCCTTGTGTATGGATAACATCATTGCCTGGCATAGGTATCCAATGCATATCGGCGCGATAAGTGTGGCGCGCGATGGGGCGAAAGATAGCGCAATACATCTCTAACCCTTTGGCGATCAGAACGTTGTGACGTCGCCTGTTCGGGGCCGCCAGCGGTCCTATACTCTCCAGCGTTCGCAGCGTGCTGCTTCTTGATCCAGGGTCACGGTGGGGTGATGAGCGTGTGAGCTTGACCGTGATCAGACTGCGAAATAAGGCGGCGCTCTGTTTTTTTAACTGCGTCCTAGGCCATGGATGAAATGCCACGATGAAGAATAAACACCCTGTTTTTGCGCTAACGCTGTGCCTTGCTTATGCCATGGTGAGCCATGGGGTAGCCGCTGAAACCGCGGTGATTATCGAAAACGTGCACATCTTCGACGGCACAACCAGTGCACGGTCTGCCAGTCCAGCGAACGTCTTGATCATCGGCAACGTGATTGAGCGTATTTCCCCACAACCGCTTTCTGCGCCCGAAGGGGCCGCGCTTACCCGTATAGATGGTGGTGGCCGGACCTTGATGCCGGGATTGATTGACGCGCATTGGCACATGATGCTGGTGGGCCAAACCCTCATGGATGCCATGACCAGCGAGGTGGGCTACACGAATCTTCGTGCGGCTCAGGTGGCTGAGGCTACACTCATGCGCGGCTTCACCAGCGTACGAGATATGGGCGGGCCTGTGCGTGGGCTTCGCCGCGCCATTGACGCAGGGCAATACCCGGGACCACGAATCTTTCCATCCGGCGCGATGATTTCCCAAACGGGAGGGCATGGCGATTTTCGCCTGCCTCACGAGATTCCTCGGGCGCCCAATATGCCGTTGAGTCATACGGAGCAAACCCGAACGGCGGCTATTGCCGATGGCCCTGATGAAGTGCTGCGCCGGGTTCGCGAGCAGTTAATGCTCGGGGCGACCCAGATCAAGCTGATGGCCGGCGGTGGGGTTACCTCGGTTTATGACCCGCTTGATGCCACTCAATACACCCCGGAGGAAGTGCGCGCGGCGGTCAGTGCCGCGACCAACGGGGGCACTTATGTAACGGTTCATGCCTACACGAGCCACGCCGTGCAGATGTCGATTGAAGCGGGGGTCAAGGCCATCGAGCACGGGCAGTTGGTCGATGAGGAAACGGTAGAACTGATGGCGTCCAAGGGCATCTGGTGGTCGCTGCAGCCGTTTCTGGACAACGAGATCGCCAACAAGCAGCAAGGGCCCAGCCGGGTGAAGCAACTGATGGTGGCCGCAGGCACCGATCGTGCGTATGCACTCGCCCGTAAGCATAAGGTCAAGGTCGCATTCGGCACCGATATTCTGTTTTCCGGCGACACAGGCGAGGTGCAGAACGCTCGGCTCGCGTCCCTTGAGCGCTGGTACTCGCCCGGCGAGGTGCTACAGATTGCAACGGGCAACAACGGTGCATTGCTCGCACTGAGTGGTGAGCGTAACCCGTACAAGAAACCTCTTGGGGTGATTGCCGAGGGCGCGCTTGCTGACGTATTGCTGGTCGATGGCGACCCGACTGCCGATCTTGATCTGATCAAGGACCCTACCGCTCACTTCGTGGTGATCATGAAAGACGGGCGCATCTACAAAAACCTTCTTGAACACTAAGCCTGGGTTATCTCGCGTTCTTCACTAACAGGGTATGCCATGTCAAAACCAATCCCACTGGGCAGGCTTTTCGCCGGCGTACTGGCGGCTTTAACGCCTTCGTTTGCTTCGGCTGATGTCGCCGCTGATGAGGACAGCCGTGAGTCGCATGAATGGCGTTATCGCCTCACCCCTTATGTATGGGGCGCGGGCCTTGAAGGTGAAGTGGGTAAGTTTGGGCGCCGCGCCGACGTCAGCAAATCATTCAGTGACGTGCTAGAGGGGCTGGATGCCGGCGCCATGTTGGTGTTCGAGGCTCGGCGTGGACGCTATGGCGTATTCAGCGACCTGTTGTATGTAAGCCTCAGTGAGTCGGCCAAGGTGCCTACGCCGCTTAGCGTTGACGTGGCGGCGCAGGCAAACGTTAAAGCGACCACGTTTATGTTCGCCGGGCAATATCGCGCCACTGAAGATGAGCGAGGCTATGTCGACATTATCGCGGGAGCCCGCTACTGGGGGTTGCGTACCGATGTAAACGTCAGCCTGGGAAGCGTATTTTCGGTCGACGGAAGCACCGCCGAACGGTGGGTCGATCCTGTTGTGGGCATCAAGGGAACCTATCACCTTGGCGACCGCACCTATTTAACCGGCTGGGCAATGGTGGGTGGATTTGATGTCGGCTCAGCGTTCAGCTCTGACCTGATGGTTGCGCTGGGCTACAAAGTGACCGAGCAAAGCGCGTTGCTGTTGGCCTATCGCCGCCTTGAGGTGGACTACACGTCGTCGGATTTTACGTTCGACGCTTCGCTGCAAGGCCCTGCGCTTGGGTGGGACTATCGCTTTTAAGCCTTGATGTGAAGCAGGTTGCTGTTATGTGGGGGCGAGGCGGGCAGATCGACTCATTTAGACCACTGCCCGCTTCTGCCTCCAGTTCTATCATCGCTAAGTGCCAGCGCCCCGCACTACCGCTACGCCACTTCCGCCGCAGCGGTTCTAGCGCGCCAGGCAAACACCAACACCATCAACAACCCCAGCCCCGCCATCGCCGCACCAGCCAGGGAGATCGCCGGGTAGCCCAGCCCGGCGCTGATCACCGCGCCGCCCAGCGCCGCACCAATCGCGTTACCGAGATTGAAGGCGCCGATATTCACCGCCGAGGCCAGGTTGGGCGCGCCTTTGGCGGCTTCCATGACGCGCATCTGCAGCGGCGGCACGATGGCGAAGCTGGCGATGCCCCAGATCAGGATGGCCACGGCGGCCGGCAGCGGCCAGCGCATCAGGATGGTGAACGCCAGCAGGACAACAATCAGCGCGCTCAGCGAGACGATCAGGGTGCGGTCTATCGAGCGGTCGGCAGCCTTGCCGCCCCACATGTTGCCCAGGGTTAGGCCCACGCCATAGAGCACCAGCATGGCGGTGATAAAGGCGGTGGATGCCTGGGTCTCGCTGCTGAGGATCGGTGCGATATAGGTGAATACGGTGAACATCGCGCTTGAGCCGACCACGGTCAGGGCCAACGCTCCCAGCACCGGGCCACGGCCCAGTGCACGAATTTCGGCCATTACACCGACGCTTTTCGGCGCCGGCAGGTTGGGCAGGGCGAACCACAACGCGACCATGGCCAGTACGCCGAGGCCGGTGATACCCCAGAAGGCGGTGCGCCAGCCAAGCAGCTCGCCAAACCAGGCAGCCAGCGGCACGCCGCCGATGGTCGCCAGGGTCAGGCCCATAAACATGGCCGCAACTGCCCCAGCACGTTTCTCCGGGGCGACCACGCTGGCGGCGACGATGGAGCCAACGCCAAAGAATGCACCGTGGTTCAGGGAGGTCACCACCCTGGCGACCATCAGGCTGTAGTAATCGGTCGCCAGGGCTGACATCAGGTTGCCCAGGGTGAAGATCGCCATCAGCCCGATCAGCAGGTAGCGCCGGGGGATCTTGCCGGTGGTCAGGGTCATCAGCGGCGCGCCGAGCAGCACGCCCAGGGCGTACGCGCTGACCAGCAGACCGGCGGCGGGAATGGAAACGCCGAGATCGTCAGCGATGCTCGGCAACATGCCCATGGGGGCGAACTCGGTCACGCCGATGCCGAAAGCACCCATGGCGAGTGCTACAAGGGGGGGGTTGATACGCATGGAAGGCTCCTTATCTATGCGGCGAATGCTACGATCCAGCCGCTGAAGGCGGTAGATGGCATTTCTGGCAAGCACCTTTGCGTGCGGAGCACAAATGGACGTTAGCGGCAGGTCAGGTGATATGAGCGTGTTCGCCGCGGTGGCGCAGGCAGGCAGCCTGTCGGCCGCGGCGCGGGCGTTGGGGCTGACACCCTCGGCGGTCAGTCGGATCATCGCGCGCACCGAGCAACGCCTCGGCACTCGTTTGTTGTTGCGCACCACCCGGGCGATCACCTTCACGGCCGAGGGCGAGGCCTACCTGCGCGGCGCCCGGCGGATTCTGGCCGACATGGCTGAGGTTGAAGACGCCATCGCCGACCAGGGGGTGCCCAGGGGCCGCTTGCGCGTCAGTGCCGCCCTGGGTCATGGACGGCTGGCCATCGTCCCCTTGGTGGCCGCCTTCAGCGCCCGTTACCCGAATATCACCGTTGACCTGACCCTGGGCGATGAAGTGGTCGATATTCTTGGCGGCCAGGCCGACGTGGCGGTGCGCTTTGGTCATCTGCCCGACAGCCCGCTGACCGCGCGCAGGATCGGCGACACCGGCCAGGTAGTGGTGGCGTCGCCCGCGTATCTAGAGCGCCACGGCGCGCCTCAGGTGCCGGAAGACCTGTTGCAGCACAACTGCCTGCGTTTCAACTTCCGCCGCGCCGAACCCAACTGGCCGTTCGTGCGCGACGGCAGCGCCTTTACCCTCAAGGTCAGCGGCAATATCGAATGCAGCAGCGGTGAGGCGTTGGCGCAGCTGGCCCGGGTCGGTGCCGGCATCGCCCGTATCGGCGAGTTCAGCGTCAGCGAGGACCTGCAGCGCGGCGATCTGGTGCCGCTGCTGGACGCCTGGAACCCCCGCGACCGCGAAGCGATTCATGCGGTATTCGTGGGCGGCTCGGCAATGCCGGCACGGGTGCGGGTGTTCGTGGACTTCTTGCTGGAACATCACCGGCTATAGGCGGCCGGCAGTTGGCGAAGGTGCCGGCTGCATCCTGCCATTGCGGGTGAAAAAGCCCCATTGCGCCGCAGACTGCCCAGCCGCTGTTCCAGGGCGGTGGCCTGCGCGCCAAAACGCGGCTGGCCGAGTTGCGCAAATCCGCGGCGGTCGCCCAGTTCGAGCCCATTATCCAGGCCGCCTTTCGCGAGGTGGACGACGCCGTTGCGGGGGCAGCCACTGTCGACCGGCACTAGTCCGCAGATTGCCGCTGTCACGGTCGCTCAGTAGAGTCCGTCCACGTTATCCATGAGTGCTTCCATGTTTGCTGTCATTCCCCGTCGTTGGCTGATCCTGCTGGCCGTCATGTTGGCCTTCCTGCCGGTGGTCATCGACATGACCATCCTACACATCGCCGTCCCCTCGCTGACCCTGGCGCTTGGCGCCTCGGCCACCGAGGTGCTGTGGATCATCGACATCTACCCTCTGCTGATGGCGGGCCTGCTGGTGCCCCTGGGTACCCTGGCTGACCGCATCGGCAACCGCCGCGTGCTGCTCAGCGGGCTGGTCATCTTCGGCTTTGCCTCGCTGCTTGCCGCCTTCGCGCCAACTCCGGCACTGCTCATCGCTGCAAGGGTGCTGCTGGCGTTTGGCGGCTCGATGATCATGCCGTGTGTGCTGGGTATCATCCGCCGCACCTTCGAGGACGAAGATGAGCGCGCCATGGCCCTGGGCTTGTGGGGCATGGTCGGGGCGGCCGGCGCGGCGCTCGGGCCGCTGATCGGCGGGGCGCTGCTGGAGCACTTCTGGTGGGGCTCGGCGTTTTTGATCAACGTGCCGATCATGCTGGTGGTTGCGCCGCTGGTGTTCCTCCTGCTGCCGCGCACGGAAGCAACCACGCCCGGTACTTGGGCGCTGGGCCAGGCCCTGTTGTTGATCGCCGGCATACTGGCTGTGGTGTACGGCATCAAGGCTGCGGTCGGTGCAACGCAGCCGCTGGCAGTGGCGCTGTCGGTGGCAATGTTCGGGACGGTGCTGCTGACGATTTTCGTGCGCCTGCAACTGCGCTCGGGCACACCCATGCTCGACCTGTCCTTGTTCTCGCGTCCGGCGATCCTGGCCGGGATCATCATGGCGGCGGTGGCCATCGGCGCGTTGGCGGGCGTCGAGCTGACGCTGGCGCAGGAGCTGCAGTACGTGCTGGGCAAGACGCCGCTGCAGGCCGGTGTCTTCATGATCCCGATCATGGCCGCCGCAGCCGTCGGTGGGCCGGTCGCCGGCTACTTGTCTAACCTCTGCGGTCTGCGTCTGGTGGCCAGTGCGCCGATGTGGCTGTCCGCCGTGGCCCTGGCCTTCCTGGCCCTGGCCGATTTCCATGAACCTGGTTTCACGGTCCCGGCGATGTTGGCGCTGCTGGGCTTGACCCTGAGCATCGGCCTGACCGCTTCGTCCATTGCCATCATGGGGTCGGTGGAGGCCAGCAAGGGCGCAGCGGCGGGCTCGCTGGAGGCCACCGCCTACGAGTTGGGTACCGGCCTTGGGATCACCTTCTTCGGCGTGTTCATGGCCAACAAATTTAGCCACACGATCGCGCTACCGGTGGATCTGGCGGCACCACTGGCAGAGCGGGCAGCACGCTCGATGGGTGATAGTTACGTTATCGCTCACAGCCTGGCCGAGCCTCAGCGTGCTGCGCTGATTGAGGCTGCGAAACACGCCTTTTCGGCAACACACACCACGCTGCTGATGACCTCCGCGGTCATGCTGGGCGTTGTCGGGGGCCTTGTATTCATCATGCTCAGCGGCTACGGGCGAGGGAAATAGCCCAGCGGTTGGTCCGTGGCAACTCACGCGCTGCAGATCAAAAAATGGCCTCTGGCTACGCGTGGAGAGCGCTAATGAACCAGTGAGATGGTCGTATCAATGAGGCTGATGGGCACGAACGCCAGTGTGGTGAGTGAATATGACTTACGTGATTTAGCCATGAATGCGCAAATAGGCAGCACAACCATAAAGACGTCCAGAACGCCCCACAGGGCGATCGGAGAGACCTGAAAAAAGGTCATGTTCACGACCAGCCCGAGAATGAAATAGGTCGACAGCGACAGCAGCGCATAACGGCCATCCTGCTCGAAGTACGTTTGAAGACCATTCTGTTCATCCTCACTGCGGCTGGGGAGCAGCAAGGCCGCAGAGATAAAAAGCGACAGCGACAACAGAACAAGCAATAGAAACTCTAGAAACGTGAACGTAACTTTTACGTCGGGCAGCGCGTTGACGGCCCACCAGAATTCAAGTTGCGCCTCAAACAGTATGCCGGCCCAGACGAGCGTGACCCAGTCAGGCTTCGAGGCCCGGCGAATGCGGAATACGGTCAACAAGCCGAGAAGCAGCCGGGTGACCGCCAGGCCCAATATCATCGAGAGTACGGTGGCCACGATAGGAAAGTTGCTCATGACATCTCCATTATGTCTAAGGCGCTTCGGATACGGGTTAGAGGCCCGGTGCTAAGCCCGGGGTACGTTCCGTCTGTTGGCCTGCAGCGCGCGGCTAGTTGCCCGGCAGGCTGGGGGGGGGCATGCCCGTTATTTCCAGCCCTTGTAACGTCCAAAACTGAGTCAGGCTGCAATCCTACCTTCAACAGTTTGCGATCCCCAGCCCGCCCATCTGGCCATCCGTAGTGAAGGGGGTTGAAGTTGAACGAATCTGTTCATGTGTCCGTGAGTACGTATGTAGCCAATATAGATTCAGAGCACTGCTACCTGTCTGCTGCGTTGGTTAACTGTGGCGCAGTTGCAGCGCCGTAGCAGACCGCTTTCGCGCACCAAGAGGCGGACGGCACGTGGACGCCCATCCCTCGGTTTTGCGTGCCTTGCCGGTTAGATGGCCTGGCCGCCGGAGACCTCGATGCGCTGGGCGTTGACCCAGCGGTTCTGCTCACCGAGCAGGCTGGCGATCATCGGGCCGATGTCGTCGGGTACGCCCACACGGCCCAGTGCGGTCATCGCTGCGAAGACCTGGTTCAGGTCCGGCATGTCGCGCACCGCACCGCCCAGGAAGTCGGTCTCAATTGCGCCCGGCGCCACCGTATTCACCGCGATGCCGCGGCAGCCCAGCTCCTTGGCCAGGTAGACGCTCAGCACCTCCACCGCGCCCTTGGCGGCGGCATAGGCGGCAAAGCCAGGGGAGGCGAACCGCGTCAGGCCGGTGGAGAGGTTGACGATCCGGCCACCGTCGGCGAGCAGCGGCAGCAGCGCCTGGGTGAGGAAGAACACACCTTTAAAGTGCACGGTCACCAAGGCATCGAATTGCGCTTCTGTGGTGTCGGCAATCGAGGCCATGTCACCGTGCCCCGCGTTGTTGACGAGGTAGTCGAAGCTGTCGCGCTGCCAGGTCTCTTTGAGCACGCCGCGCAGCGTCTCGGCGAAGGTTGCAAAGGTGGACACCTTGCCCACGTCGAGCGGCAGCGCCACGGCCTTGCGCCCCAGTGCCTCGACTTCGGCGACCACGGCCAGGGCGGCGTCGGCCTGGCTGTGGTAGGTGACGACGACGTCGTTACCCTGGCGCGCGATATTCAGCGCAGTGTTGCGGCCGAGGCCACGGCTGGAACCGGTTACGATGGCGATCTTGGTCATGATAAAAACCTCTGGTTGGTGAAGAGGATTTCATTGTGTGAGCCAGGGGATGCCCCGTCGTTACCGAAACCTCGACGCTTTTTGCCTATTTCTCCAAAGGGTGAGCACGGTGCTGATGATCAGCCGCAGGAACCTACGATGAGCGCCGCGCTGCTGGACGCCGTTCGCGACTCGCTGGGCAAAATTGCCGGCGCAAATGGTCTCGCCCACACGCCCACGGCGGGCTTGACCATCATCCGTGCCCTCACGCCCAGTGGGTTGGATCACGCCATTCCTCACCCACTGGTGTGCCTGGTGCTGCAAGGGCGCAAGCAGGTGATGATGGGGACTGACATATTCACCTTCGGCGCCGGGGATTCTCTGCTGATCACCGCGGACGTGCCCACTGTCAGCCAGATCATCGAGGCCAGTGATGAGGCGCCGTACATCTCGTTGGCGATCGACCTCAGTCCTGCGCTGCTGACCGAGTTGATGGACGAGATAAGCGCCATCCCGGCCGCCGACTGCGCACCGATCAAGATCGAACCCACCGATACCGAGGTGGCCGAGGCGGCATTGCGTCTGATGCGCGTGCTTGAGCGGCCTGCGTCGGCTGCCGTGCTGCAGGCTTCGCTGATGCGCGAGCTGCATTACTGGCTGCTCGCCGGTCAGCATGGGCCGGCGATCAGCCGGCTGGGCTGGCCTGACGGTCATGCCCAGCGTATCGCGCGGGCGGTGACGGTGTTGCGCAGCGAGTTCGCGCGCACCTTACCGGTGGAGTCTCTGGCTGCTGTGGCCGGTATGAGCACATCGTCATTCCATCAGCATTTCCGCAACCAAACGTCGCTAACCCCCCTGCAGTTTCAGAAGCAGCTGCGGCTGATCGAGGCGCGTCGGCTGATGCTCGGAGAGGGCGCTACGGCGAGCAGTGCGGCGTTCGCCGTGGGCTATGAAAGCGTGTCGCAGTTCAGCCGTGAATACCGCCGCCTGTTCGGCCTGCCGCCAGCTCGGGATACGGCTGTCGCGTGCTGACGCATGGCTGCTGCGGTGTTCTTACAGCACGGTGGTCCCGGAGTAAAACGTGCTGAAGCTCAAGGCGTCTTCATCTGCCGATGTTGATCGTGCTTACCCATCATGCGTCACCACACGGCAGTACGCAGAAGCTGCATCCCCAGTCGCTTCACGCGCCGTCTCCCGGAAGTAGAAACCCGCCTAACTGTGGTCAGCGTGCGCACCATTTGCCATCCCCCCCGCCGCCCGGCAGAATCGCCGGCCCATCTGGCCCCCGTACCGGGCGCTGATGCTGAAAGGCACTGAAATTGAACGAACGATCCTTGTCCATGCGCCTGGAGCGCGTCGCGGCGCATGTGCCCGTGGGGGCGCGCTTGGCCGATATTGGTTCGGATCACTGCTACCTGCCGGTGGCGCTGATTAACCGCGGTGTGGTGACGGCTGCGGTGGCAGGGGAGGTCGCGTTGAAGCCGTTTCGCGCGGCGCAGCGTACGGTGCGTGAGAATGACTTGGACCTGCGCATCACCGTGCGCCTGGCCAGCGGCCTGGCGGCCATCGAGCCGGGCGATGGCATCACGGCGATCAGCCTCTGTGGCATGGGCGGCGAGCGGATTCGCGACATCCTCGACAGCGGCCGCGCGCAGCTTCGGGGTGATGAGCGGCTGATCCTGCAACCCAATGGTGACGAGAAGGTGCTGCGCCAATGGCTGATGGAAAACGGCTACCGCATCCTGTGCGAGGAACTGCTGCAGGAGAATCGCTTCTACTACGAGATCATCGTCGCCGAGCGCAGCACGCCGGTGGTGTACAGCGTCGAGGAGCTGTACTTCGGCCCGCTGCAACTGCAGCAGCGCAGCCCGGTGTTCCTCGCTAAATGGCAACGGTTGCTGCGCTTGAAGCAGCGCGCCTTGGTGAACCTGACCCTGTCCCGCCATGTGGTGCCTCAGACCAAGGTGCAGGCGCTGACGCAGCAGGTACGCTGGATCAGCGAGATGCTTGCCTGAGCATTTTGCGCAGCGGTGTGTTGCAGGGCTGAGGCGGTTTTAACCCTGTGTGATCGGCGCATAGCCATGACCTGAATCGGGCCAGGGACTGAGCACTTCAAAGCCCTTAGGCGTTACGGCCACCATGTGCTCCCACTGTGCCGACAGGGATTGGTCGCGGGTTTTTACCGTCCAGCCGTCAGCCAGGGTCTTCACCTGCCACTTGCCGGCGTTGAGCATCGGCTCGATGGTGAAGATCATCCCGGCCTTGAGTTTCAAGCCCTGTCCGGGCCGGCCGAAGTGCAGGATCTGCGGGGCATCGTGATACACCTTGCCGATGCCATGCCCGCAAAAGTCGCGAACTACGCTAAAGTCTTCGCGCTTTGCCACTTGCTCAATCGCATGGCCGATATCCCCCAGCGTCGCGCCGGGGCGCACCACGCGGATGCCGGCGCACATGGCTTCGTAGGTGGTCTTGACCAGCCGTAACGCCTCCGGGCTCGCTTGTCCCACCACGTACATGCGGCTGGTGTCGCCGTACCAGCCGTCCTTCACCACCGCCACGTCGATGTTCAGGATGTCGCCGTCCTTGAGCTCGGTGGCTGAAGGGATGCCATGGCAGACCACGTCATTGACCGAGGTGAGCACGGTTTTAGGGTAACCCTGATAGCCAATATTCCCCGGAATGGCCTTTTGCACCTGGACGATGTAGTCGTGGCAGATCTGATCGAGTTGCTCAGTGGTTATGCCCGGTTTGACGTGCTCGGCGATCATCGCAAGCACCTCGGCAGCCAGGCTGCCTGCCGCCTTGGAACGGGCTATTTCAGCGGCGCTATTGAGGGGGATGCGGGCCCTCATAAGGCGCGCTCAAGCGCAGCAGCCGAGCGGCTATTCGGGGACGCATCTGCCAGATCACAGACCCGGTTCAAGCTCAGCCCCCCGGCCTCTTCAGCACGAATCAGCAGGCGGCTGAGCTGGTTGTGATCGAGGTCTGGGTAAAGCTCAGCCAGCATACCGATGCGCATCCAGTGCTCTGCCTGGGCATTGATGGAGCGGCTTAATGCATTGCTGGCGATACGCAGGCTCTCGTGCATCTCTTCGGAAATTTTCACAATGCCCATGGCGCCACCCTATATGCGAAACGTTTATGAATCGTATATTAGGCGGGAGGGGGTTGTTTGGCAACGCGGCTCAAAGAGGGGTCAGCCAGGGGCTGTATGCGGATCGCTGTTCGTTGGCTTTGCGGGTTCCTGCAGTAAGCCGTTCCGGCGCATCCCCTTGAATGATTGCGCAATCATCGTAGCCTGACTCGGGCTGTCCATTTTCGGCAGCCTGGGCTGGGCCTGATTGCGCAATCAGGGCGTGGTGTTGCGGGCTGTCGGCTGCCATCCCGAGGAGGATTTATGACTGACACGTCCACCATCATGTGTGCTGACGATGACCGCATCACCTGGCTGCGCCTGCGCTCGGTGGCGCTGCCGCTGGCTAACCCGATCAGCGACGCCAAGGTGCTTACCGGCCGGCAGAAGCCGATGACCGAGATCGCCATTCTGCTGGCCGAGGTCGAGACCCGCGATGGTCATCGTGGCCTGGGCTTCAGTTACTCCAAGCGGGCCGGTGGACCGGGGCAGTTTGCTCACGCCCTGGAGCTGGCGCCCAACCTGCTGGGTGAGAACCCCAGCGATATCGCCAAGCTGTGGGACAAGCTCTGTTGGGCCGGTGCCTCGGTGGGGCGCAGCGGGCTGGCGACCCAGGCCATTGGTGCCTTCGATGTCGCACTGTGGGACCTCAAGGCGCGTCGCGCGGGGCTGTCGCTGGCGCGCTTGCTCGGTGCCCAGCGTGACTCAGTACGCTGCTACAACACCTCGGGCGGTTTTTTGCACACACCGCTGGAGCAGTTGTTGAAGAACACCGATGCCTCACGGGAAAAGGGCATTGGCGGGATCAAGCTCAAGGTCGGTCAACCGGATTGGGCGCTGGATTTGCACCGTGTGGCGACGGTACGTCAGCACCTGGGTGAGCGCTTCCCGCTGATGGTCGATGCCAATCAGCAGTGGGACCGGCCCATGGCGCGGCGTATGTGCCGGCGCCTGGAGCCGTTTGACTTGGTGTGGATTGAGGAGCCGCTGGACTGCTACGACGCCGAGGGTCATGCCGAGCTGGTGCGCCAGTTCGATACGCCGATTGCCACCGGCGAGATGCTCACCAGCCCGGCCGAGCACTGGGAGTTTATCCGCCAGCGCGGCGCCGATTATCTGATGCCCGACGCACCTCGCGTGGGCGGTATTACGCCTTACCTGCGCATCCAGACCTTGGCCGAGCAGGCCGGCATGACCCTGGCGCCGCACTTTGCCATGGAGCTGCATGTGCACCTGGCAGCAACCCACATGCGCGAGCCTTGGGTGGAGCATTTCGAGTGGCTGGAGCCGTTGTTCGAGGAGCGCCTGGAGATTCGTGACGGGCGCATGCTCGTGCCGAACCGCCCTGGCCTGGGGCTGAGCCTGAGCGAGCAGGTGGCGGGCTGGACAGTGCAGGAGGCGGAGGTCGGCACGCGCGGTTAGCCGTTGGCGCCGTGCCGATTTAGAGCATCGGGATATGCATGGGTTGGCGCGAATTTATTCGCGATTCCAGGGCCCGCGCGGTCCCTCGGGTTTTCTCGTTACTCGGATGCGCTACGGCATGCATCGGTTGCATCGCTAGGCTGACGTGCCGCCTGGCGCAACGCCTCGCGTACCGCCGGCAGGGCGGGGTTGTCGTTGTCGTCGCGCCAGGCCAGGTGCAGCTCGCCGCAGATGCCTTCGGGCAGCGGCAGGTCGCGGTAGCACAGGTTGGCGAAGCGGATGGCGCTGGCGCTGCGCGGCACCATGGCCAGGCCGAGGCCGGCGTTGACCAGCGACAGAATGGTCAGGGTGGAGCCGAGCGACTGCACGTAGTCGGGCTCCACGCCCAGGGAGCGGAACATTCCCGTGAGCAGTTCGTTGAATGGCTGCCAGGAGGTGTGGGCGTAGACGATAAAGGGTTGCCCATCGAGCATCGCCAGGGTCGGCTGCTGGTGCTGGGCCAACGGGTGGTTGCTGGGCGTGGCGAGGACGAAGGGTTCGCGCAGCAGGCATTCGCTGACCAGCCCCGGGTGTTGCAGCGGCGCCCGCACGATGGCCAGGTCGACGCGGCGGTCGCGCAGGGCCTGCAGTTGCTCGAAGGTGGTCATTTCCAGCAGGTTGATCGCCACGTCGGGGCGTTCGCGTCTGGCCCAGGTGACGGTGCGCGGTAAGAAGTCGTACACCGCACTGGCGACGAAGCTGATGGTCAGTGAGCCGCTTTCCCCAGTCGCCGCCTGGCGGGCCCGTTGCGCGGCGCGCTGGGCCTGGTCGAGCAGTGCCTGGGCCTCGATAAAGAACGCCCGGCCGGCTGCGGTAAGCGCCACCGCGCGGGTGCTGCGGGTGAACAGGGTCACGCCCAATTGATGTTCCAACAACTGGATCTGCCGGCTCAGCGGCGGCTGGGTCATGTGCAGGCGTTCGGCGGCGCGGCGAAAGTTCAGCTCGCTGGCCAGGGTGGTGAAGCAGCGCAGTTGGGCCAGTTCAAACATTGATTCAATCCAGGTATCAATCGAGAGTTAATCTAGATTAGACCTGTATCAATGAGTGCGTCCATTATCGGGGTGTGGGCAGATTTTGAGGTGGGCTTTTGTAGGAGCCCGCTTGCGGGTGATTCCGATAGGTCAAACGCATCGCCGGCAAGCCAGCTCCTACAGCGCGTGCTGTGCAACCGGGGGCAGGTGCTGTGATCAGCAGGTAGTTTTGGGGTGGCCCTCTCCGGTCAGAGAGGGCCAGAGGCAACGGTCAGGTGCGCAGGATCTCGTTAAGCGCGCTGGGTTTGGGGCGCAGGGCGCTGTAGACCTGCCACAGTACAAAGGCCAGGGCCAGGCCGAGGAAGGTGGCGGCAATCGGGTTGGCCAGGAACGCGAGGAAGTTACCATCCGAGAGCATCAGGCCACGGCGCAGGTTGGTCTCCGCCATCGGCCCGAGGATAAAACCGATGATAAACGGCGCCGCTGGCATGCCCGCCTTGACGAAGGCGAAGCCGAGCAGGCCGAACAGCAGGATCGACCAGACATCGAACAGGCGGCTGGACAAGCCGAAGGCACCGACTACGCAGAGCACCAGGATGATTGGCAGCAGGATGTGCTTGGGCACGTCGAGCAGCTTGATAAACAGGCGCAGGCCGTAGAACTCCATAAACAGCATCATGAAGGTGGCGACGATCAGCGCGGCAAAGATGGTGTACACCAGCGGTCCCTGGCTGATGAACAGCAACGGGCCGGGTTGGATGCCGTGGATCAGGAAGCCACCGAGCAGGATCGCGGTCACGGTATCGCCGGGGATGCCCAGGGTCATCAACGGCAGCATGGCGCCGCCGATGCCGGCGTTGTTGGCGGTTTCACTGGCGACCACGCCGCCGATGTTGCCTTTGCCGTAGGAGTCCGGGTCTTTGGCGCGCTTCTTGGCGATGATGTAGGCCACCAGGTTGGAGGTGCCCGCACCGATGCCCGGCAGGATACCGATGCCCAGGCCGATCAGCCCGGAGCGCCCGGCGTTGGGCAGTTGCTCGCGAAACTCCTTGAGCGAGAAGCCAAAGCCTTTGATGTTTTTCATGCTCACCGACTTGGCCTTGCCCTGCTGGGCGCGGCGACCGGTTTCGGCCACACGGATGATCTCCGCCACGGCGAACATGCCGATCATCACCGTGAGCATGGCGAAGCCGCCATTGAGTTCGGCGACGCCGAAGGTGAAGCGGCGGACCGCCTCGACCGGCGCGATACCAACGGTTGAAACCGCAAAGCCCAAGGCGCCAGCGAACAGGCCTTTGACCATGGAGCCGGCCGAAAGGGTGGCGATCAGGGTCAGGGAGAACACGGCGATGGCGAAGTATTCATGGGGGCCGAAGCGCAGGGCGATCTTGGCCAGCTGCGGGGCAATCAGCATCAGTGCGGCGATGCTAAACAGAGTGCCGAGGAACGAGAACACGATGCCAACGCCCAGGGCCTTGACGCCATGGCCCTGCTCCATCAGCGGCCCGCCATCGAACACCGTGGCGATGGAGGAGGGCGTACCGGGAATTTTTAGCAGGATCGCCGAGATCAGCCCCCCAGAGGTGGCGCCGATAAACAGTGAGACCAGCAGCGCCAGGCCCGCTTGTGGGCCCATGGTAAAGGTCAGCGGCAGGCACAGGGCCACGGCCATGGTGGCCGACAGGCCGGGCACGGCGCCGAAGACGATGCCCACGGCCACGCCGATGGCCATCAGCAACAGAATGTTCAGTGAGAAGACAGCGCCGAAGCCTTGCTGCAGTAAGTCGAGCATGGTCGATCCTCCTTAGAACGGCAGCGCCCCGGAAGGCAGCATCAGATCGAAGGCCTCGCGGAACAGCAGGTAGATGAGGGCCGAGGTGACCACGGCGATCAGGGCGTAGACGAGGTGGTTGACCCGATGATCGAGCGGGGTCAGCACGACGAACTGCAGGTACAGGTAGAGCGCGGTCATGATCGGGAAACCGACCGGGTTGAGCAGGGCGACATAGCCCACGATCAGGGCCAGGGTTTTTATAACCGTGGCCACATCACTGCGCTCGGCAGGTGCGGCGTCACGTTCGCTGTCGCTGGTCGCCACCTTGGCCGGTGCGCTGGCGAAAGCGCTGAACAGTTGCAGGGCGCCGAGCAGGCAGAGCATCGCGGACAGCAGGGTGGGCACGAAGGCGGCGTCGATGCCGCTGTGGCCCGGCAGCTGCAGGGTCATCAACAGGTAGCCGAGGGCGACGCCGAGCATGACGACGCCGATCAGCAGTTCCTTTTTATTGCAGGTAGCCATCAGAACACCTCGAATAGGGGCGCCGGCCAGCGCGAACGGGCCGGCGCCATGGCTTACTTGGACTGACGCAGGACGTCCTTGAACTGCATGAAGTCGTCGCGGGTCTTGGCCAGCACGGCCTTGGCTTCTTCGGTGCCGTAGTAAGCGACTGGCTGCTTGAAGGTTTTCTTCAGCTCATCGGCGTACTCAGGCTTCTCGGTGATCTGCTTCATGATGTTGGCCATTTTGGCCACGATGGCCGGGTCGGTGCCTTTCGGGAACGCCACGACATAGGGCTTGTCGATGGTGAAGTCGACGCCTTGTTCTTTGAAGGTCGGTACGTCACCCAGCAGGGCGTTACGCTCGCTGTTGGGTTGGCCGAGGGCGAACATCTGGCCGCCGGTGACGTAGTCCTGCACCGAGCCGTAGCTGATGGCGCCCAGGTCGATACGGTTACCCAGCAGGGCGACGACCTTCTCCGACACAGTGCCGGCATCGACCATCTTCAGTTTCACGCCGGCCAGCTGCTCGAACATCAGCCCCTGGATATGCGAGAAGCTGCCCATCTCGGTGCCGTAGCTGACGCTGTTGGGGTTGGCTTTGGCCTTGTCGACCAGCTCTTGCAGGGTCTTCACCCCAGCGCTTTCGCCGGCGACGAACACGGCGCCTTTGTCCACGCCGGCGATGCAGGAAATATCGAAGGCCTCATAGCTGTCGTCCGACAGGCCGGCCACTTCGTTGACGATCAACTGGCCGGTGTGGGTGAACAGGATGGTGTTGCCGTCCGCTGACGCGCCCTTGACCTGCTCGGCGGCCAGGGTACCGCCACCGCCGGCGACGTTGGTGACGACCATGTTTTTGCCGGTGATCTGGGTGAAGTACTTGGCCATCATGCGGGCGTTGAAGTCGGTGTCGCCGCCGGGGTTGGCGATGACCACGACCTGCACCGGGCGGGTCGGCCAATTGACGCTGTCAGCGGCCAAGGTGTGGCTGGCCGTGAAGGTCATGACAGCGGACAGCATGGATGCGCAGAGTGTTTTTTTCATTGTAGGTCTCCGGTTTTGGTGAAGCCTGTGAGTGCGGGTGTAGTCAGTGGGTTTAACGGCCTAAGCTCGGCTGCTTGGGGTCGTATTGCCAGCCAGGCACCAGGTACTGCATGGCCATGGCGTCGTCGCGGGCGCCGCTGGCGACCTGTTTGTAGAGTTCGTGGGCGGCCATGATGCGGTCCATGTCCGGCTCGATGCCCAGGCCCGGTTTGTCGGGCACCTGGACCTGGCCACCGACGATCTGCAGGGGCTCGCGGGTCAGGCGCTCTTCGCCTTCCTGCCAGATCCAGTGGGTGTCGATGGCGGTGACGCGGCCCGGCACGGCGGCGGCCGCGTGGGTAAACATGGCCAGGGAAATGTCGAAGTGGTTATTGGAGTGCGAGCCCCAGGTCAGGCCGAACTCTTCGCACACCTGGCCAAGGCGCACGGCGCCCTGCATGGTCCAGAAATGCGGGTCGGCCAGCGGGATATCCACGGCCTCCAGGCGCAGCGAGTGGCCCATCTGCCGCCAGTCGGTGGCGACCATGTTGGTGGCGGTGGGGATGCCGGTGGCGCGTTTGAACTCGGCCATGATCTCGCGGCCCGAGTAACCATTTTCCGGGCCACAGGGGTCTTCGGCGTAGGCCAGCACATCACCTTGGCCGGTGCACAGGGCGATGGCCTCGGCCAGGGACCAGGCGCCGTTGGGATCGAGGGTGACGCGGGCATCGGGGAAGCGTGCCTTGATCGCGCGCACGGCGGCCATTTCATCGGCACCGCGCATCACGCCGCCCTTGAGTTTGAAATCCTTGAAGCCGTAGCGCGCATGGGCCGCTTCGGCCAGGCGGGCGATAGCGTCGGGTGTCATCGCGGCCTGGTGGCGCAGGTTATACCAGTCGTCGGCTGCGCCCTGGCCGGCCAGGTAAGGCAGGTCGGTGAGCTGGCGGTCACCTATATAGAAGAGGTAGGCGAGCATCGGCACCTGGTCGCGCTGCTGGCCGCTGCCGAGCAGTTCGCAGGCCGGTACGTCCAGATGCTGACCGAGCAGGTCAAGCAGGGCGGCTTCGACCGCGGTGATGACGTTGTCCAGGCGCAGGTTGATTTCGTGGGGCTGCTTGAGCACCCGCGCTTCGGCTTCGGAGGTCACTTTGTGCTGGGTGGTCTGCGGCCCTTTGGCCGGGCCGGCGATGGCCTGGCGCAAGCGGTTGAGGGTGCGGTTATAGCGGCCAATCGGCTGGCCGATCACCAACTCGCGGCAGCGCTCCAGGGCTTGGCGAATGCCTTCACCGCCCGGCACTTCACCGCAACCGGTGCGCCCTGCGCTGTCGGTGAGCAGCACCAGGTTACGGGTGAAGTAGGGCGCGTGAGCGCCGCACAGGTTGAGCAGCATGCTGTCGCGGCCGGCCACGGGGATGACCTGCATGGCGGTGACGGTTGGGGTCGTGGCGTGGGGCATGACGGTCGCCTTCGGTCAGCGCGCGGTGCGCGGCAGTGAGTGGAGAAGGGGGCGCATGGCAGCGCGCGCGGAGCCGTTGTCGAGAGCGGTTTGAGTGGCCTGCTGAGCGGCGGCTCGCGGGGCCATGGGTGCGCGGGAGGTCGCAGGCATGGGGCAATTCTCTATGTTGTTTTTATTGGAATGTCATATGTTGTCGTATGACTTGATGGGGTTTTTACCAGCGCTGTCACGCCTTTGTCAACGCGCACGGGTGAGCGGTATCGGCAGCGCCGAGTGATTGAGCCAGGTATTCACAGCGCTTGGTGAGTGACCTTAGATGGCGCTCAAGGCCGGCTATTTAGAGGGGCGCAGGTGCAGAGATGAGGGCGTGTCAGCCAGGTGCTGAAACGGCGGGTGACTGCGGTGATACAAATGGGGGGATGTTTTTTTTATTGTTGTACGATAACGTATCTCTACAGCCTCGGCTGACGCTCTCCACTACAACAACTCGCTTTACAGGGTGTTCGAATAATGAATCCACAAGAACTGAAGTCCATCCTTTCTTCCGGTCTACTGTCTTTCCCCGTGACCGATTTCGATGCTGCCGGTGATTTCCGCGCCGACACCTATGCGCGCCGCTTGGAATGGCTGGCGCCCTACGGTGCGTCGGCGCTGTTCGCTGCTGGCGGCACAGGCGAGTTCTTCTCCCTGACCGGCAAAGAGTATTCAGCGATCATCAAGACTGCGGTCGACACCTGCGCCGGCAGTGTGCCCATTCTCGCCGGCGTTGGCGGCCCGACCCGCCAGGCCATCGAGATGGCGCAGGAAGCCGAGCGCCTGGGCGCCAAAGGCCTGCTGCTGCTGCCGCACTACCTGACCGAAGCCAGCCAGGAAGGCGTTGCCCTGCACGTTGAACAAGTGTGCAAATCGGTGAACATCGGTGTGGTGGTGTACAACCGCAACGTCTGCCGCCTCAACGCACCGCTGCTGGAGCAACTGGCCGAGCGCTGCCCGAACCTGATCGGCTACAAAGACGGCCTGGGCGATATCGAGCTGATGGTGTCGATCCGTCGCCGTCTGGGCGACCGCTTCAGCTACCTCGGCGGCCTGCCGACCGCTGAAGTCTACGCCGCCGCTTACAAGGCCCTGGGCGTGCCGGTTTACTCCTCGGCGGTGTTCAACTTCATCCCGAAAACCGCCATGGACTTCTACAAGGCCATCGCCCGTGATGACCACGAAACCGTCGGCAAGATCATCGACGACTTCTTCCTGCCGTACCTGGACATCCGCAATAAGCGCTCCGGTTATGCCGTGAGCATCGTCAAGGCGGGCGCCAAAATCTCCGGTTTCGACGCCGGCCCTGTGCGTGCACCGCTGACCGACCTGCTGCCCGAGGAATACGAGCAGCTCGCCGCACTGATCAAGGCCCAGGGCGCGCAATAAGCCCCTGGCACCGTTTTACGGGCACGCCGCCACCCGAGGGCCGTGCGCCACTGCGGTGGCTAACGGCCGATGGGCACAGTGCCTACCGGGCTGCGGCTCACGCCATTACTAGCTAGGAGGGTCCCATGACTCAGCGTTATGACAACTACATCAACGGCCAGTGGGTCGCGGGTGCGACCTACTCGCGCAACATCAACCCCTCGGACCTCGCCGACGTGGTCGGCGAGTACGCCCAGGCCGATGCCGAGCAGGTCAACCAGGCCATAGTCGCGGCCCGCGCCGCGTTCCCGGCCTGGTCCACCTCGGGCATTCAGGCGCGCAGCGATGCCCTGGACAAAGTGGGCAGCGAGATTCTTGCGCGCCGTGAAGAGCTCGGCGCACTGCTGGCGCGGGAGGAGGGTAAGACCCTGCCCGAAGCCATTGGTGAAGTGACCCGTGCCGGCAACATCTTCAAGTACTTCGGCGGCGAGTGCCTGCGCCAGTCTGGCGACGTGTTGGCCTCGGTGCGCCCGGGTGTGTCGGTCGAAGTGACCCGCGAGCCGTTGGGCGTGATCGGCCTGATCACTCCTTGGAACTTCCCCATCGCCATTCCGGCCTGGAAGGTCGCGCCGGCCCTGGCCTATGGCAACTGCGTGGTGCTCAAGCCCGCTGACCTGGTGCCGGGCTGCGCCTGGGCAATTGCCGAAATCATTTCCCGCGCGGGCTTCCCGGCCGGTGCCTTCAACCTGGTGATGGGCGCGGGCCGTGTGGTCGGTGAGACCATCGTGCAGCACGCCGATGTCGACGGTGTCAGCTTCACCGGTTCCGTCGGTGTGGGCCGCAACATCGCCGCCAGTTGCGTGGCGCGTGGCGCCAAGGTGCAGCTGGAGATGGGCGGCAAAAACCCACAGATCATCCTCGACGACGCTGACCTCAAGACCGCTGTCGAGCTGTCGGTACAGAGCGCGTTCTACTCCACGGGCCAGCGCTGCACCGCGTCCAGCCGCTTGATCGTCACGGCCGGCATTTACGATGAGTTCGTCGCGGCCATGGCCGAGCGGATGAAGTCGATCAAGGTCGGCAACGCCCTGGAAAAAGGCGTGGACATTGGCCCAGTGGTCTCTCAGGCCCAGCTGGATCAAGACCTCAGCTACATCGAAATCGGCAAGCAGGAAGGCGCGCGCCTGATCTGCGGCGGCGAGCGTGTGCAGTGCGAAAAAGACGGCTACTACCTGGCGCCGACCCTGTTCGCCGACACCACCGCCGAGATGCGCATCAGCCGCGAGGAAATCTTCGGCCCGGTGGCCAACATCGTGAAGGTCGCCAACTACGAAGAAGCCCTGGCCATGGCCAACGACACCGAGTTCGGCCTGTCGGCGGGCATCTGCACCACCTCGCTGAAGTACGCCAACCACTTCAAGCGTCACGCCCAGGCCGGTATGGTCATGGTCAACCTGCCCACTGCAGGGGTGGATTACCACGTGCCGTTCGGTGGCCGTAAAGGCTCGTCCTACGGCAGCCGTGAGCAGGGCAAGTATGCCCAGGAGTTCTATACGACGGTGAAGACCACCTACATCGGCTAACGCACGTAGGGTGGATCACGCTTCACCGATCCACCACAGCATCGTTGTGGTGGATGAAAAAAGCGTCATCCCCCCTACACGTGCCTTGCTGTCACCATCCCGCCTAACAACAATAAGGGAACGGTCATGAGTACACAGAACACTGCCGGCGCCGTTGCAGGCGCCCCGATCATCACCGAGCTGCAGGTGGTTCCGGTTGCCGGCCACGACAGCATGCTGCTCAACCTGAGTGGCGCCCACGGCCCATTCTTTACCCGCAATATCCTGATTCTCAAAGACAACGCCGGGCATATTGGCGTTGGCGAAGTACCGGGCGGCGAAGCCATTCGCCAGACCCTGGAAGACGCCCGCGCGCTGCTGGTGGGCCAGTCCATCGGCAACTACAACGGCTTGCTCAATCAAGTGCGCCAGGCCTTCGCAGACCGCGATTCCGGCGGCCGCGGCCTGCAGACCTTCGACCTGCGCATCGCCATTCACGCCGTGACTGCCGTAGAGGCCGCGCTGCTGGATCTGCTCGGCCAGCACCTCGGCGTGCCGGTCGCGGCCCTGCTTGGTGAAGGCCAGCAGCGTGATGCGGTGGAGATGCTCGGCTACCTGTTTTTTATTGCCGATAAGGGCAAGACCGACCTCGGCTACCGCGATGAGCGCGATGCCGACGACGCCTGGTTCCGCACCCGTAACCAAGAGGCGCTGAGCCCGGAAACCATCGTCCGCCAGGCCGAAGCCGCCCATGCGCGCTACGGCTTCAACGACTTCAAACTCAAGGGCGGCGTGCTGCGCGGCGCCGAGGAAGTCGAGGCGATCCGTGCCCTGGCCGCACGCTTCCCCGACGCGCGGGTGACCCTCGACCCGAACGGCGGCTGGTCCCTGGCCGAAGCGGTGCACCTGTGCCGCGACCTGCATGGCGTGCTGGCTTACGCCGAAGACCCCTGCGGTGCGGAAAACGGTTACTCCGGCCGTGAGGTGATGGCCGAGTTCCGCCGCGCCACCGGCCTGCCGACCGCAACCAATATGATCGCCACCGACTGGCGGCAGATGGGCCACTGCATCCAGTTGCAGTCGGTGGACATTCCGTTGGCCGACCCGCACTTCTGGACCATGCAGGGTTCGGTGCGCGTGGCGCAGATGTGCAACGAGTGGGGCCTGACCTGGGGCTCGCATTCCAATAACCACTTCGACATTTCCCTGGCCATGTTCACCCATGTGGCGGCGGCGGCGCCGGGCAAGGTCACCGCCATCGACACCCACTGGATCTGGCAGGACGGCCAGTACCTGACCCACAACCCGCTGCAGATCGAAGGCGGCTTGGTGCAGGTGCCGAAGGCGCCGGGTCTGGGTGTGGAGTTGGACTGGGATGCGCTGGCCAAGGCCCACGAGCTGTACAAAGGCATGGGCCTGGGCGCGCGCAACGATGCCGTGGCCATGCAGTACCTGATCTCCGGCTGGCAGTTCGATAACAAGCGGCCCTGTCTGGTGCGCTAGACCGCGGTCCGGCGGGTCTGCTGCCTGAGGGCAGTAGCCCCGTCCTATTCGAATTCTTGCCGAGCTCGCCCCATGCAAGCAGTCAAACCTGGCCGGGTGCGTTTCTCCATCCTGCTGATGCTGTTTTTGGTCACCACGGTCACCTTTGCTGACCGCTCCAGCCTGTCGATTGCTGGCGCGGCGTTGCAGGCGGATCTGGGCATCGATGCGGTGCTGCTCGGCTATATCTTTTCCGCGTTCGGCTGGGCCTATGTGATCGGGCAGATTCCCGGTGGCTGGCTGTTCGACCGCTTTGGCGCCAAGCGCGTCTACCTGATCACGCTGTTCTGCTGGTCGCTGTTCACCCTGGCGCAGGGCTTTGTCGGTGCGTTGCCGCTGGCCTGGGCGGTGGTCAGTTTATTTGTCCTGCGCCTGGCGGTGGGCTTTGCCGGCGCGCCCTGTTTCCCCGGTAACGCGCGGATTATCGCGGCCTGGTTCCCGACCCGCGAGCGTGGCACCGCCACGGCCATGTCCGCCTCGGCGCAGTATGCCGCCACCGCCGTGTTCGCCCCGCTGATGGGCTGGGTGGTGCAAGACATGGGCTGGCAGTATGTATTTTTCGTCCTCGGTGGCCTGGGCCTGCTGCTGTGTGGCGTGTGGCTCAAGGTGATGCATGGCCCGCGCGAGCACCCACGCCTGGGCGAGACCGAGTTTGTCTATATCGAAGCCGGTGGCGCGTTGCTCGACATGGCGCCGCGACCTGCCACTGCAAGCGGCTCGCAGTGGCGCTATCTCAAGCTGCTGCTGACCCAGCGCACGTTGATCGGCCTGTACCTCGGCCAGTACTGCAACAACGCCATTACCTATTTCTTCCTCACCTGGTTTCCGGTGTACCTGGTGCAGGCGCGGGGCATGACCATTCTCTCCGCGGGCTTTGCCGCCTCGCTGCCGGCCATCAGCGGTTTCGTTGGCGGTGTGCTCGGTGGCCTGGTCTCGGATACCTTGCTGCGCCGCGGCTGTTCCCTGACCCTGGCGCGCAAGCTGCCCATCGTCGTCGGCATGTTGCTGGCGAGCAGCATCGTGCTGTGTATCTATGCCGACAGTGATGCGGCGGTGATCGGCCTGATGGCCCTGGCATTCTTCGGCAAAGGCTTTGGTTCGCTCGGCTGGACCCTGGTGGCCGACACCTCGCCCCGGCAGATCGTTGGCTTGTCCGGCGGGCTGTTCAACACCTTCGGCAACCTGGCCGCGATCACCACGCCTATCGTGGTCGGTTACCTGGTCAGCCTGACCGGCTCGTTCGATGCGGCGCTGCTGTATGTCGGCGCCAATGCCTTACTGGCGGTAATCAGTTACCTGGTGATCGTCGGCCGTATCAACAGAATCGAGCTGGACGAGCCGCCCGATCCGGCTGCAGGCAGCACCGTGGCTGCGCCCCGCGCGAACTAAAATAAGAGGAGTACCTATCCATGCAGTTGATTCCCCATCAGGATTCGCCGCGCTACATCCGCCTGCACCCGGCCGACAACGTTGGCGTGGTGGTCAATGAGCAGGGCGTGGCCAAGGGCGGTCGCTTTGCCGATGGCCTGGAGGCGGTCGAAGGGATTCCGCAAAGCCACAAGGTGGCGTTGCAGGACATTGCCGTGGGTGGCGACGTGGTGCGTTACGGCGAGGTCATCGGTTACGCCCTGGAGCCCATTGCTGCCGGGCGCTGGGTGACCGAAGCGCAACTGCGCATGCCCGAGCCGCCGGCCCTGGACAACCTGCCGAAAGCGACCCTGGCCGCTGCGCCGGTCGAACCGCTGACCGGTTACACCTTCGAGGGCTTCCGCAACCCGGATGGCACGGTCGGCACGCGCAATATCCTCGGCGTCACCACCACCGTGCAGTGCGTGGTCGGCGTGCTCGATCACTGCGTCGAGCGGGTGCGCAAGGAGCTGCTGCCCAAGTACCCCTATGTCGATGATGTGGTCGCGCTGTCGCACAGCTATGGCTGCGGCGTGGCGATCAACGCGCCGGACGCGGTGGTGCCGATCCGCACGCTGTACAACATCAGCCGCAACCCCAACCTCGGCGGCCAGGCACTGGTGATCAGCCTCGGCTGCGAGAAGCTGCAGGCCAGCCAGTTGATGGATGGCGATCAGTTGACCAATGGCATGGACGAGGAAGACTGGCTGTTCCGCCTGCAGGATTCCAGCAACGGCTTTGCCGGCATGGTCGAGCAGATCATGCAGATGATCGAGGCGCGCCTGCAGGTGCTGAATGAGCGTCGCCGCGAGACGGTGCCGGCCTCCGAGTTGTCGGTGGGCATGCAGTGTGGCGGCAGCGACGCGTTTTCCGGCATCACCGCCAACCCGGCCCTGGGCGTGGCCGCCGACCTGCTGGTGCGCGCCGGGGCCACGGTGATGTTCTCGGAAAACACCGAGGTGCGTGACGGTATCCACCTGCTCACCCCGCGCGCGGCCTCGGTGGAAGTGGCCGATGCGCTGATCCGCGAGATGGACTGGTACGACCGCTACCTGCAGCGTGGCATGGCCGACCGCAGCGCCAACACCACGCCGGGCAACAAGAAGGGCGGGCTGAACAATATTGTTGAAAAGGCCATGGGCTCGATTGCCAAGTCCGGCTCCAGCACCATCGCCGGGGTGGTATCGCCGGGTGAGCGGGTGCGCGGCAAAGGCCTGTGGTTCTGCGCCACGCCGGCCAGCGACTTTATCTGCGGCACCCTGCAGATCGCCGCCGGGATGAACCTGCATATCTTCACCACCGGTCGCGGCACGCCTTACGGCCTGGCCATGGTGCCGGTGATCAAGGTCGCCACCCGCACCCAGCTGGCCGAGCGCTGGCCGGACCTGATCGACGTCGACGCCGGGCAGATCACCAGCGGGCGCATGACTCTGGAGGAAATGGGTTGGCACATCTTCCAGCTGTACCTGGACGTCGCCAGCGGCAAGCAACAGACCTGGGCAGAGAAGCACCGCCTGCACAACGACCTGACCCTGTTTAACCCGGCGCCGGTGACCTGAGATGAGCGGACTTTCCGCAGCCCTGCTGCAGGCGCTGCACGCGGTGGTTGGCGATGTCGGCCTAATCCGCGATGCCGAGCGCATGCAGAACTACCTCAGTGACTGGCGCAACGCCTACCATGGCCGTGCCGCGCTGGTGCTGCGCCCGGCCAGCACCGAGGAGGTGGCGGCGGTGGTGCGCCTGTGCGCGGAGGCAGGCGTGGTGCTGGTGCCCCAGGGCGGCAACACCGGCTTGTGGGGCGGCTCGATACCCGATGACTCGGGCGAGCAAGTGGTGCTGTCGCTGACGCGCATGACCGCGATCCGCGGGGTGGACACGGGCAACGAAACCATCACGGTCGAGGCCGGGGTGATTCTCCAGCGCCTGCAGGAGGCTGCCGCCGAGGTGGGCCGGCTGTTCCCGCTGTCACTCGGCGCCGAGGGCAGTTGCACGGTCGGCGGCAACCTGGCGACCAACGCCGGCGGCACCGCCGTGCTGCGCTACGGCAACATGCGCGAGCTGACCCTGGGCCTGGAAGTGGTGCTGCCCGACGGGCGTATCTGGCATGGCCTGCGCGGCTTGCGCAAGGACAACACCGGCTACGATCTCAAGCAGCTGTTTATCGGCGCCGAAGGCACCCTGGGCATCATCACCGCGGCGGTGCTCAAGCTTTATCCAGCGCCGCGCAGCTGCAACACCGCCTGGGTCGCCCTGGCGGATGTAGCCGCCGCCATCAGCCTGATCGGGCGCATGTGCCAGCTGTGCGGTGACCGCCTGACCGGCTTTGAGCTGATGTCACGGCAGAGCCTGGAATTTGTCGTGCGCCATGTGCCGGGCTGCACCGATCCCTTTTCAGCCGTGCATCCCTGGTACGTGCTGATCGAACTCAGCGACACCCAGGTCGATGCCGGCCTCGATGCCCTGCTCGAAAGCGGTCTGGGCGATGCCTTCGAGGAGGGCGTGGTGCTGGATGCCGTGATCGCCAGCAACGAGGCCCAGGTCGCCGCGCTCTGGGCGCTGCGCGAGGGTATTTCCGAGGCGCAGAACCATGAGGGGCCGAGCCTCAAGCACGACATCAGCGTGCCGGTAAGCTGCATCCCGGCGTTTATCGAGGCCACCGACCAGGCCCTGCTGGCCTACCTGCCCGGCGTGCGCATCGTGGCCTACGGGCATGTCGGCGACGGCAACCTGCATTACAACCTGAGCAAACCGCCGGGCTACGCCGATGCCGATTTCAAGGCTCAGCAGGCGGCACTGATGCAGATTATCTACGACGCCACCCTGCGCTTTGCCGGCAGCATCAGTGCCGAACACGGCCTCGGCCAGGCCAAGCGTGCGGCGGCCGAACACTACAAGGATCCGCTGGAACGCGAGTTGATGCGCACGATCAAACAGGCGCTGGACCCCCAGGGTTTGATGAACCCCGGCAAAGTGCTTTAGCTGTCCGTTGATGTTGTTGTCGCGCGGCCTATTGGGAGAATGCGTTATCTCGTGTAGGAGCGAATTTATTCGCGATGGCTCGCGAATTTCACGAATAAAGGCGGCTGACAACCGTCAACTCAAATGCTGCCTTCATCGGCACCCTCGCAAGGAGACTGCATGACATCCGTCCTTCAGATCGGCCCTTTGACCGAACGCTTCAACACCGCCCTGGCCGCCGACTACGCGGTGACCTGCCTGTGGCAACAGGCCGACCCCGAGGACTTTCTGCGTGAGCAGGGCGGCGCATTCGAGCTGGTGGTGACCTCGGCACGTTTCGGCTGCTCGGCCGAGCAGCTGGCACTGTTGCCGAACCTGCGGGCGATCTGCAGCTTTGGCGTGGGTTACGACGCGATAGCCGTGGAGGCAGCGCGTGCGCGGGGCATCCCGGTCAGCACCACCCCCGATGTGCTCAACGACTGTGTGGCCGATCTGGCCATGGGCCTGATCATCGACTGCGCGCGGCGTATCAGCGAAACCGAGCGCTTTGTGCGCGCCGGGCGCTGGTCGGATACGCCCTGGACCGGCCTGGGCCGCAAGGTCAGCGGCAAGCGCCTGGGCATCGTCGGCCTGGGTCGTATCGGTGAAGCAGTGGCCCAGCGCGCGGCCGGTTTCGCCATGCCGGTGCGTTACCACAACCGTCGGCCCGTCGCCGGCAGCCCCCTGGGGTATGAGGCCAATCTGCTCGATTTGGCGCGCTGGGCGGATTTTCTTGTGCTGACCTGCCCGGGCGGTGCGTCTACCCACCACCTTATCAATCAGCCGGTGCTTGAGGCCCTGGGGCCAAACGGTTGCCTGATCAATGTGGCACGCGGTTCGGTAGTCGATCAGGACGCGCTGATCACCGCGCTGACCGAAGGTCGCCTGGGCGGTGCCGGGCTGGATGTGTTTGCCGCCGAGCCCGATGTGCCCGAGGCCCTGCGCGCCTTGGACAGCGTGGTGCTGGTGCCGCATATCGGCAGCGCCACCGAAGAAACCCGCCTGGACATGGAGCAGTTGCTGCTCGCCAACCTGCGGGCATTTGTCGAACAAGGTGCCCTGCTCACGCCGCTGTGAGCGGCCCCTACTGAATACGCGGTGCGGCTTTCTGCCAACCGCCTATGCGCCGCCCACGGTCACAAGCCCGGCGGCGTTTTCCCTCAGAGTGTCACCGCTGTACTCCACCCCGGTGCGCCACAAGCGCACCGGGGTTTTTGTTGCAGGGGCATTTCGTTTTGTCGCGGCTAAAGCCCCTCCCAGGGGCGTCTGCTTACGGCAGGCGCTCAAGCACTTCGCAGCTTGCCGGGTAGGGGGCTTTGCAGGCGCTGTCGAACAGCCGGCGTGCTTGGTCGGGATCGCGAGGCACGCCTTGGGCGCCGCGCAAATAGAGGTTACCGAGGATGTGCTGGGCCATCGGGTTGCCGCCTGACGCCGACTGGTTGAGGTACTTGAGCATGGCCTGCTGGTTGGCGAATTCCGGGTTGTCACGGCCGGTGTAGAGGTATGCCAGGCTCACCGCTGCCATGGAATGGCCACGGTCGGCGGCCTGCTTCCACCAGTATTCGGCTTGTTTGAGGTCGCGCGGCGGGTTATCGGCTGGCGGTGTGGGTGCGCCGGGCGGAGCCTGGGCAGCCGGCGCGTTACCAATAAAGTAGGCACTGCCCAGCTGGAACTGGCTGTCCATGTCGCCACGGCTGGCCTGGCTGCGCAAGGCGCTGAGGGCGTCTGCCGGTGGCTGCGTTTGCGTCTGCGCAGGCGTTTGAGCATCGCCAGAGGGGGCCGTGTCTTGGCTGGCGCAGCCGCCGAGTACCAGCAGGGCCACTAGCAGGGACGACAGGGGGGCGCGGGCGCGCAGGGTAGGGGTCATGGTCGATTCCTTGAGCAAGTAACAATGAGCGTAGTGCGAGATGCAACACCAGACCGTATTTAGGCGAGCAAGTTGCGCTGCGGTGATGCAGCCATGATGGGTGAGTCGACCTGGGAAGGGGGCTCATGGTCCCCGCGCGCAGGCAAGCCACGACCACTCAAGGGTTGCAAATCATGTCGAAGCCGGTTTTTGCGGGAAAATTGTTGTACAAAGGTTATGCAAAACAAATAACCCTGTATCAGGAGATTCTATGTTTGCTCAAATCAGCACCACCACTCAACGCCTCAAGCGCACCCTCATGCTGGCGACTGCAGCCGTTGCATTTGCTGCAATGCCCGCCCTGGCCCATGAGCACGGTGGCAAGAAAGATATCGTCGACACCGCCGTCGCTGCGGGTCAGTTCAACACCCTGGTTACTGCAGTTACTGCAGCGGGGCTGGCGGAAACATTGAAAGGCGACGGGCCGTTCACTGTGTTTGCCCCTAACGATGCAGCCTTTGCCAAGGTGCCCAAGGCGGACCTGGATGCCCTGTTGGCAGACAAGGAAAAGCTCACCGCCGTACTCACTTACCACGTTGTCCCAGGCAAGCTGATGGCAGCTGACCTGGCGGGTAAGACCGGCCTTAAAACTGTACAAGGCGGGGAGCTGATGCTCGACACCAGCAACGGTGTCACCGTCGACGGCGCCAAGGTCATCAGCGCGGATATTGAGACCAGCAACGGTGTGATCCACGTGATCGACTCGGTCGTATTGCCGAAGTAAATCATCCGCTGCATTGCATCAAGGCCGGCCCTGTAAAGGGTCGGCCTTTTTTATTGCAGGCCACCTCGGGCTTGCCAAATGAAATTTAGCGCGTATATTTTCATGAAAATATAAGTATTTATTTTCACGAGGCGCGCCATGTTCAAACACTCCGCCCAGCATATCGGCACCTACTACGCTGGTACCTACCCTGGCCCAATCCCGTTGCGTTCGCGCCTGCAGGAGGCGTTGCAGTGTGATGTGCTGATTATCGGCGGTGGTTTCAGCGGCCTGCACACGGCGCTGCGCCTGGCGCTGGCGGGCAAGAAGGTGGTGCTGCTGGAAGCCAGCCGCCTGGCCTGGGCCGCCTCAGGGCGCAACGGTGGCCAGGCGCTGCCGGGTTGGTCCTGCGACATGCCGCCGTTCGAGAAGGCATTAGGCCTGGAACGCGCCCGCCGCCTGTGGGATAGCATGGTCTGGGCCGCCGATGAAATGCGTGAGCTGCCCGAGCGGCATAACATCGATATCGACTACCGCACCGGCGCAATCTACACCGCCGTGCTACCGCGCCGGGTAAAGCAGTTGCAGGAGAGCCTGGAGGAAGCCGAGCAGAAATACGGCTATACGCAGCTGAGCTTTATCCCCAAGGAAGAATTGCCGCAGTGGATCGCCAGCCCGCGCTACCTGGCTGCTATCCACGACAGCGGCGCCGCGCACCTCAACCCGCTGAAACTGGCCCAAGGCCTGGCCGATGCCATCGAGAAAGCCGGCGGCAAAATCTTCGAGCAGAGCAAGGCGCTCGAATACCACGAAACGACTGAAGGCTATGTGGCGCGCACCGAACACGGCGAGGTGCGCAGCGACGTGCTGGTACTGGCCTGCAATGCCTATATCGACAAGCTCGATGCGCAACTGTCGAAGCGCCTGCTGCCGGTCGGCTCCTACCAGGTCGCCACCGCGCCGCTGGACCCGGAGCTGGCGCGCTCGCTGTTCCCGCGCGGCACTTGCGCCATCGACAACCAGTTCGTACCGGACTACTTCCGCGTTACCCCGGACAACCGCCTGCTGTTCGGCGGCGGCTGCACCTACCTCGGCGGCATTCCCAAGGATGTACCGGCGGCCACCCGGCCTTACTTGGAGCGGGTGTTCCCGCAACTGCGCGGCGTGCAGATCGACTACGGCTGGGGCGGGCATATCGACTGCACCATGCACCGCACCCCGGACGTCGGCCGCAGCGGGCAGAAGTATTGGCTGCAGGGCTTCTCCGGCCACGGCATTCTGCCGACCCTGGCCGCCGCCCGTGCGGTCAGCGATGCGATCCTCGGTGATGCCCACCTGCTTGAGCTGTACCAGAGCCTGAGCAACCCGCGCTTCCCCGGCGGTGATCTGCTGGCGGCGCCCATCGAAGCCGTGGGCAAGGCGTGGTATCGATTGCGTGATGTGATTTGATGATGGGCAAACTGCTCTTGTAGGGTGGAAAACCGCGTAGCGTTTTCCATAAAAGCCGGTGGATGAAAAAAGCGTCATCCACCCTACAAGAACCCAACCGCAGCAAGGAACACCCGATGGACATGCAGGAAGAAGTCGAAGGTCTGGCGATCCTGATTCGCGACCTGCGCAAGTACAAGAACCTCACCCTGGGTGAGCTGGCCGCGCGCATTGATCGTTCGGTGGGTTTCCTCTCCCAGGTCGAACGCGGCCTGTCGCGCCCGACCGTGGCCGATCTCACCGCGATCAGCGAAACCCTCGGCGTACCGACCACCTATTTCTACAACCTGAGCAAGCCGCGCGCCGTGCCCTGGGTCACCCGCCCCGGCGAGCGCCGTACGCTGTATTACGCCGGCGGCATCACCGATGTACTGGCCTCACCGACCATGGCTGGCGGCTTCTCCATGCTCGAAAGCCGTTTGGACCCGGGCGCTACCAGCGGCGACGGGCATTTGAACGACAGTTCCGAGCAAGGCGGCTTCGTCCTCGAAGGCGAGCTGACGATCTGGTACGGCGACGTCGCCGAGCCGGTCACCCTCGGCCCGAATGACAGCTTCCAGCTGCCGCCGCACGCGCAGTTTCGCTACGCCAACCTTTCCGATTTCCCCACACGAGTGCTCTGGGTCTTCACCTGACCCGCGCAGATAGACGCCATGACAATAACCACAGCATTCCCCGACCTGCTCAGTGAAGTCCGTGCCTTCCGCAGCGCCCACCCCGAGGTGCGTTATGTCGACCTGATCAGCCTGGACATTCCCGGGCATTTCTACGGCAAGCGTTACCCCATCGACATGCTGGAAAAGGTTGCCGCGGGCGGCCCGCTGAAAATCCCGCAGAACTGCGTGCTGCTCGGCGTACAGGGCGGCCTGCACCCGATTGGCGACTACTGCTTCAACGACGGCGACCCAGACGCGCCGCGCCGGCTGATCCCCGGCACGCTCAAGCCGGTGCGCTGGGAAAGCCAGCCGCTGGGACAGATGCTGATCAGCTCCGACGGCACGGCTGCACCCATCGAATTTGAACCGCGCGAAGTGCTTGCCCGCGTACTCAAGCGTCTGGCCGCACGCGGCATTCGCCCGGTGGTGGCGTTCGAGCTGGAGTTCTATCTGTTTGACCGCAAGCTGCAAGACGGCCTGCCGCAGTTCCCCCGCGACCCGCTGTGCGGCGATGAAGACGACCAGCCGAATATGCACATCGAGCGCCTGTCGCGTTTTGCCGATGTGCTGCACGAGATCGTCGATGCGGCCAATGAGCAGGGCGTAGACGCCAATGTGATCACCGCCGAACTCGGCCCCGGCCAGTTCGAGATCAACTTCGGCCATTGTGACGACGGCCTGCGCGCCGCCGACTGGGCCGCCTTGTTCTGCCGCAGCACCCGGGGCGTGGCGCTCAAGCACGGCCAGCGCGCCAGCTTTATGAGCAAACCCTACCTGCAGGCGCCGGGCAGCGGCATGCATGTGCATGTCAGCCTGTATGACGCGGTCGGTAACAACCTGCTGGCGGCCGACGAACAACGCCCGCTGCGCCATGCGGTGGCCGGCTGCCTGGAGTTGCTGCCGCACTGCATGCCAATCTTCGCCGCCAACCACAACGCCTTCCGCCGCTACGGCGCCATGGTCAACGCCGCCAGCCGCGCCAGCTGGGGCTATGAAGACCGCGATGCGTGCATCCGCATTCCCGAATCAGACGGCAAGAACCTGCGCATCGAACACCGCCTGGCCGGCGCTGACGCCAACCCTTATCTGGTGTTGGCAGCGATCCTCACCGGTATGGAACACGGCCTGGATGCAGCCAAGGAACCGATTGCTCCGCTCAACGAAAACCGCCAGAGCGGCATCGATTTCCCCCAGGACATGCTCGGCGCGGTCAGCGCCATGCGCGATCACCCGGTGGTCAACCAGGGGCTGGGCAGTGAGTTTGTGATGGTCTACTGCGAGAACAAGCGCCAAGACCACTTGGCCTTTATGCAAGAGGTCAGCGCGCGGGAGTACCGCTGGTTTCTTTAAGCCGGCAGCGTGATGCGCGTTAAGGAGAAGGTCTAGATATGGGCGTTTATTCGCGACGTTAGCGGCATGATCGCGAATAAATTCGCGCCGACATCCTTTCATCTCAGAAACACTTTGCAATCAGTAGACGCTTGAGCGGCGTTGGGCGCCTGTTAGATTAGCGCCGCGACGCCGGGCCCCTCTGACAGCTACCCAGCTGCCATGTCGGAGTTGCAGTTTGTATAACTTCGACTTAGGAGGGGCTTATGAGCACCCTAGAACCGTTCTTCATGGCCGAGTTCCTCGGCACTGCCACCTGGCTGTGGCTGGTCTTTATCACCATCGTTGTTAGCCTGCTGGTCTTCGACCTCGGGGTGCTTCACCGTGAGCACCGCGAAATCGGCGTCAAGGAAAGCCTGCTGCTGTCGGGCGGCTACATCACCGCCGGTCTGCTATTCGGCCTGTGGGTCTGGCAGGTCAAGGGCGCCACCGACGGTATGGATTTCTACACCGGCTTTCTGATCGAGAAGTCGTTGTCCATGGACAACGTGTTTCTCATGGCGATGATCTTCAGCTTCCTGGCCATCCCGCGTAAGTACCAGCACGAGGTGCTGTTCTGGGGCATCCTCGGGGTGATTGTGCTGCGCGCGATCATGATTGGTTTGGGCGCGGCGTTGATCGCCGAGTTCAGCTGGATCCTCTACCTGTTCGGTGCCTTCCTGCTGCTGACCGGTATAAAGATGCTGTTCAGCAAGGTCGATGATCACCCGGACCTGGCCGACAACGCTCTGGTCAAGTTCGTGCGTCGGCACATGCGTGTCACCGACCGCCTGCATGAAGGCCGCTTCTTCGTGCGCCAGCCCGATGCCACCGGCAAGTCCGTGGTCTGGGCCACGCCGCTGTTCCTGGCGCTGGTGCTGATCGAGTGTGCTGACCTGGTGTTCGCGGTGGACAGCGTGCCGGCGATCTTCGCCATCACCCAGGACCCGTTCATCGTCTACACCTCGAACATCTTCGCGATTCTGGGTCTGCGTGCGCTGTATTTCGCCCTGGCGGCGATGATCCACCGCTTCGCTTACCTCAAATACGCCCTGGCGCTGGTGCTGGTGTTTATCGGCTGCAAGATTTTCCTGGTCGGCATTATCGGCAAGACCCCGCCGGTGATCTCCCTGAGCGTCACCCTCGGCCTGTTGCTCGGCGGTGTGCTGCTGTCGCTGTGGAAAACCCGCAACGACCCGCCGCTGGCTGACAGTGAAGCGAATCGTCCTTAACCCTGTTGCCCCGGCGTGCCGGGGCCTTGATCACCACTGGAGGTGACCCATGAATCCATCACTGATTTCCGCCTGGGGCCTGGTCGCCGTAATCGGCTTGACCCTGGCCGGTTGCGAAGCTGCAGAAGAGTCGGCGCAAAAGCTCACGGAAAAAGCTGAGCAGGCCGTACAAGAGTTGGCGCGCGAGGCAGTTAGCGACACCGTCAATGCATTCAACGAGCAGATCGATCAGGTCCAGCAATCGGCGAATGAACTGCTGGGCAAGCCCAAGGATGAAGCGGCTGAAGACCAGCCTGAGCGCGATGCCGAGGCACCGCGTGCCGAGTCCGGCGAGGGTGTTGAAACCTGAGTGGGTGTGGGCAAACGGCTGAGGTGGGAGCGTTAGAGGCCTGGTGCGCACGGCACACCCTACCGGGCAGGCAAAAAAAGGCCCGTCGCAAGGACGGGCCGAAGTGCCGTAACACATGGAGTCAATCAGGTGCAGCGGTGCAGCCTTACAGAATCGACAGCGGGTAGTTGATGATCAGGCGGTTCTCGTTGGCATCTGCGCCCACGTCGCGGCGCACATCCGAGTTACGCCAGCGAATGCTGAGGTTTTTCAGGCTGCCGCTCTGCAGGGTGTAAGCCAGCTCGGATTCGCGTGCCCACTCTTCAGCATCGTCGCGGGTCGTGGTTTGAATGTTCGAGCCGCTGGTGTAGCGGTTCATCAGGGTCAGGCCGGGGATGCCCAGGCCGGCGAAGTTGTAGTCGTGGCGAACCTGCCAGGAGCGCTCTTCCGGGCTGTCGAAGCTGGTGGTGAAGCCATCGTTGACCAGGCTGCCGCCGCTTGCGCCGTCAATGCGCAGGAACTTGGTGTCGCCGCTCAGGCGCTGGTAGGAAACGGTGAACCCGTTATTGCCGCGTTTTGCCGACAGCGCGCCCTGGTAAACCTTGTTGTCCAGGTTGCCGGCTTTGGCAGCACCTTCATCCTTACCATTGAAGTAGCCGAGGTTGGCGCCCAGCACCCAGTCACCGACCGGCAGGCTGTGGGTCAGTTGCAGGAAGCTTTGCTGGTACACATCTTCCAGGCGCGCGTGCCAGGCACCGACCATGGTGTTGTTGCCGTTGAACTTGTATTCGCCACCGGCGAAGTTGAAGTCATCGCCGGCGATATTGTTGAAAGACATGTCTTCGCGGCTGGCATCGTTACGCTGGCTGTTCTTCCAGAACTGGCCGCCGTGCACAGTCAGGCCGTCAATTTCACTGGAGGTGATCTGCGCGCCCTGGAAGGTTTGCGGCAGGGCACGGCCATCGTCCGCGCGCAGGATTGGCAGTACAGCGAACCATTCACCTACCTTGAGCTCGGTTTTGGAGAACTTGGCTTTGGCCGCGACAGCGGTACGGCCATAGTCGCCTGGAGCGTGACGGTCGTTGCCCGTGTCGTGAACCGGCAGCAGGCCGCTGTTGATTGTGCCTTGGCCGCCGTCCAGCTTGAGGCCGTACAGGCCAAGCACATCGAGGCCGAAACCTACGGTGCCCTGGGTGTAGCCGGAGCGGGCGTCAAGAATGAAGCTCTGGGTCCACTCGGCGGCCTGACCCTGGTCGTCACCCTGCACGGACGGGCCGCTGTGGTTCATGAAATTACGGTTGAAGTAGTAATTGCGCAGACCCAGGGTGACCTTGGCGTCTTCGACGAAACCGGCGGCCTGGCTGCTCGCGGGCAGGAACAGGGCCAGGCTGGTGGCGCCCAGCAAGGTGAGCGAAAGGGCTTTGTGCGTAGCTTTCATTGTTGTTGTGCTCCTATTTTTTATACGAGCGCCATCCGGCTGCCGTAACGGCAACATCGCTGGGCTGGCTGGTGGTGTGCCCCTTTGGGGCGGCTGGCGTATCTGTCGTGCAGGTACGTCGGTGCGTCGGGCTGGATGACCCTGTGGGTCAGGCCTGGCCGTCGGCGAATAGGGGGCTACGTAATCGTCCAGCCTGCGGTGGGTGGTCGATAGAGCGAGACCGTGCGGGTGCTGCACGGCGAGCGACAGATAGGGTCATGGTGAGGGCCTGCTTGTTATTGTTATTAATGTCATATGTTGTCATACAACTTGGGCAGATTATTCACAGCCCAGCGGATGCTTGTCAACAGGCTACGCGACTAAAGTCGAGCTGCAGATATTGCGCTGCAAGGGTTTGCTGGAAGTGGTCAGCCGCTGAGGGCTGATACTGTGGGCGCTTCAGTGATTGGCGATGAGATGATGTTGTGCGATAACGTATGACAAATATGCTGGAGCCGCGCCATGCCGCATTGCCTGATCGAAGCTTCAAATACCGTGCTCGCGTTGATTGAGCCGGCGGACCTGATGCAGCGGGTGCACGACAGCATTGTCGCGACGGGCATCTGCATGCCGGCGGAGATCAAGGTGCGCGTGCAGCTGTATGAGCACTACCGGGTGGCGGGTGAGCAGGCCGATTTCGTCCACGTCACCGCCTCGTTGCTCGATGGGCGTACGGCCGCGCAGAAGAAGCAGTTATCGATGAGTGTGGTGGGCGCGTTGCTGGCGCGGTTACCCACGGTGCAGGCGATTTCGGTGGATGTGCGCGATATGCAGCGCGAGGCGTTCAGTAATCGCCGCAGCTGGCAGGAGGCCGGTAGTTGAACTGCGCGCAACGCGTAGGGTGGATCACGCGTTATCGATCCACCGGCCGGTACGCCACCTCATCCCTGACGACCCAATCCACCACCGCGGGTGGGCGCGGCGGTGGTTCGGAGCGTGGAGATCAGCCGCGGTAGTAGCGCTGTGGAACGAACGGCGTTTTGGCGACTTTCATGGCCACGCGCTTGCCGCGCACCATCGCCCAGACCGGGGTGTCCAGCGCGCTGTGGGCGGCTTCCAGGTAGCCCATGGCCACCGGCGCGCCTAGGCTCGGGCCGAAGCCGCCACTGCTGACGCGGCCAATCACGGCGCCTTCGGCGTCGACAATCTCTGCACCTTCACGCACAGGTACGCGCTCTTGGGGCAGCAGGCCGACGCGCTTGCTGGCCGCACCGGCTTGCTGCTCGGCGAATACCGCTGCCGCACCCGGGAAGCCGCCGGCGCGTGCACCATCGGCGCGGCGTACTTTGGACATGGCCCACAGCAGGCTGGCGGCCACCGGGGTGGTGTCGACGCTCATGTCGTGGCCATACAGGCACAGCCCCGCTTCCAGGCGTAGGGAGTCGCGGGCACCGAGGCCGATGGCCTCGACTTCCGGTTCGGCCAGGAGGCTGCGCGCCAGGGTTTCGGCGTGTTCAGCTGGCACGGAAATCTCGAAGCCGTCTTCGCCGGTGTAGCCGGAGCGGCTGACGAAGCAGTCGACGCCCAGCAGGCGAATAACCCCGACCTGCATAAAGGTCATGGCGCCGACTTCCGGCGCCAGGCGCTTGAGCACGTCGACCGCTTTGGGGCCTTGCAGGGCGAGCAGGGCGCGCGCCTCGAACAACGCCTCGATCTCGCAGCGTGCGCCGATGTGCTGGCGCAGGTGGGCCAGGTCCTGGTCCTTGCAGGCGGCGTTCACCACCAGGTACAGGGTGTCGTTGCCCAGGTTGGCGACCATCAGGTCATCGAGGATGCCGCCGTTTTCGTCGGTGAACAGTGCATAGCGCTGCAGGCCTACCGGCAGGTCGAGGATGTCGACCGGTACCAGGGTTTCCAGGGCAGCGGCGGCGTCGCTGCCGCGCAGGAGGATCTGGCCCATGTGCGAGACATCGAACAGGCCAGCGGCATCGCGGGTGTGCAGGTGTTCTTTCATCACGCCAAGCGGGTACTGCACCGGCATGTCGTAGCCCGCAAAGGGCACCATGCGCGCGCCGAGTTCGAGGTGCAGGGCATGCAGCGGGGTTTTCGCCAGGGTTTCAGTGGTCATGAGGGTTTCCTGTAGGGTGCGCCGCGCGCACCGGTTTAGCAGCGAGGGTGCGCGCAGCCTGGGTGACCGCACACACAGTAGGCTTTCAGCACTCGACGATATTCACCGCCAGGCCGCCGCGTGAGGTTTCCTTGTATTTGCTCTTCATGTCGGCGCCGGTCTGGCGCATGGTGCGGATGACTTTGTCCAGCGAGATAAAGTGCTGGCCGTCGCCGCGCAGGGCCATGCGTGCGGCGTTGATCGCTTTCACCGAGCCCATGGCATTACGCTCGATACACGGCACCTGAACCAGCCCGCCGACCGGATCGCAGGTCAGGCCGAGGTTGTGTTCCATGCCGATTTCGGCGGCGTTTTCCACCTGGTTGACGTTGCCGCCGAGCACTTCGCAAAGCGCGCCGGCGGCCATCGAGCAGGCCACGCCGACCTCGCCCTGGCAGCCGACTTCAGCCCCGGAAATCGAGGCGTTTTCTTTGTACAGAATGCCAATGGCAGCAGCGGTGAGCAGAAAGCGCACGATGCCATCGTCGTTGGCACTGGGGATAAAGCGGCTGTAGTAGTGCAGCACGGCCGGGATGATGCCGGCAGCACCATTGGTGGGCGCCGTCACCACGCGCCCGCCGCTGGCGTTTTCTTCATTCACCGCCAGGGCGTAGAGGTTGACCCAGTCGAGCACGCTCAGGGCGTCACGCAGGCCCGCTTCCGGGTTTTTGCACAGCTGCCGGTGCAGGGCAGCCGCGCGGCGTTTGACCTTGAGCCCGCCGGGCATGATGCCCTCGTTCTGGCAGCCGGCGCTGACGCAGTCCTGCATCACTTGCCAGATGTGCAGCAGGCCGGCGCGGGTTTCAGCTTCGCTGCGCCAGGCCGTCTCGTTGGCCAGCATCACCTGGCTGATCGACAGCTGGTGCTCGGTGCAATGGGCGAGCAACTGCTTGCCAGTGGTGAAAGGGTATTGCAGGGCGGTGCGGTCGGCGACCACGCGGTTGCTGCCAGTGGCGGTTTCATCGACGACAAAACCACCGCCCACGGAATAAAACGCGCGCTCGCGAATCTGCAAACCTGAGACGTCGAAGGCGCGGAAGATCATGCCGTTGGGGTGGAACTCCAGCGGCTTGCGGATCAGCGCCAGGTGTTCCTTCTCGATAAAGCGGATGGTGTGTGTGCCTAGCAGGTTCAGTTCGCCCTGCTGACGGATGGCGGCCAGGCGCGGGGCCACGCTGGCAATCTCCACGGTGTCCGGTTGTGAACCTTCCAGGCCCAGGAGCACGGCGGTGTCGCTGCCATGGCCTTTGCCGGTGGCGCCGAGTGAGCCATACAGCTCAACCCGCACGCTGCGTGTGGTGTCGAGCAAGCCTTCATCGCGCAGCCCTTCGGCAAACCGGGCAGCGGCGCGCATGGGGCCGACGGTGTGCGAGCTGGACGGCCCGATACCGATTTTGAATAGATCGAAAACGCTGAGTGACATGGTGTCCTCCATGGCGTGGCCAACTTTCTGTAGGCGCGAACGGGCGGCGTACCGCTTTATTCGCGATCGCTTCGCGAATAAAGGCTAGGCGCCCCCTTCGCGCCTACAGGAAGCGCTGCCCAAACACGATAAAGGTGATCGGCAGCCGCCGATCACCCTATGTGCCTTAGGCTTCCTGATAGGCCTCGATGGACGGGCAGGCGCAAACCAGGTTGCGGTCGCCGAACACGTTGTCCACGCGGCCGACCGGCGGCCAGTACTTGCCGTCGATCAGGGGCGCTGTGGGGTACACGGCCTGTTCGCGGCTGTACGGGTGGGTCCACTCGCCGACCAGTTCCAGGGCGGTGTGCGGGGCGTTTTTCAGCGGGTTGTCGTTGGCGTCCAGGTGGCCGGCTTCGACGGCGCGAATTTCTTCGCGAATGGCGATCATGGCGTCGCAGAAGCGGTCCAGCTCTTCTTTGGACTCGCTCTCGGTGGGCTCGATCATCAGCGTGCCGGCCACTGGGAAGGACATGGTCGGGGCGTGGAAGCCGAAGTCGATCAGGCGCTTGGCCACGTCGTCGACGCTGATGCCGCTGCTGTCCTTGATCGGGCGGATGTCGAGGATGCACTCGTGAGCCACCAGGCCACCTTCACCGGTGTAGAGCACCGGGTAGTGCTCTTCCAGCCGACGGGCGATGTAGTTGGCGTTGAGAATCGCCATCTGCGAGGCGCGCTTGAGGCCTGCGCCGCCCATCATGGTGATGTACATCCAGGTGATTGGCAGGATGCTGGCACTGCCAAACGGTGCGGCGCTGACCGCACCTTCTTTGCGCGCCATGTGGCCGTGGCCGGGCAGGAACGGGATCAGGTGTTCTTTCACACCAATCGGGCCGACACCTGGGCCACCACCGCCGTGGGGGATGCAGAAGGTCTTGTGCAGGTTCAGGTGCGAGACGTCGCCGCCGAACTGGCCTGGGGCGCAGAGGCCGACCATGGCGTTCATGTTGGCGCCGTCGATGTACACCTGGCCGCCGTTGTCGTGAATGATCTGGCAGATCTCGCGGATGCCTTCCTCGAACACACCATGGGTCGAGGGGTAGGTGATCATCAGCGCAGCGAGGCGGTCTTTGTGCTCCTCGGCCTTGGCGCGCAGGTCGTCGATGTCGACGTTACCGCGGGCGTCGCAGGCGGTCACCACCACGCGCATGCCGACCATGCTGGCGGTGGCCGGGTTGGTGCCGTGGGCCGATTGCGGGATCAGGCAGATGTCGCGCTGATCGTCGCCACGGCTGAGGTGATAGGCACGAATCGCCAGCAGACCGGCGTACTCGCCCTGGGAGCCGGCGTTGGGCTGCAGGGAAATGCCGTCGTAACCGGTGGCCGCGCAGAGCATGGCTTCCAGTTCGGTGGTCAGCTGGGTGTAGCCCTGGCTCTGCTCGACCGGTGCGAAGGGGTGCAGGTTGCCGAACTCGGCCCAGGTCACCGGGATCATTTCGCTGGCAGCGTTGAGCTTCATGGTGCACGAACCCAGCGGGATCATGCTGCGGTCCAGGGCCAGGTCCTTGTCGGCGAGCTTGCGCAGGTAGCGCATCAGCTCGGTTTCCGAGTGGTAACGGTTGAACACCGCGTGTTGCAGGATCGGCGTCTGGCGCAGCAGGGCGTCCGGCAGGTGATTCTGTGCAGCGGCTGCCAGGGTGTCGAAGGCCGGCAGCGGCTGGCCATCGGCGAACAGGGCGAGCAGGGCTTCAACCGCCGCCTGGTCGGTGGTTTCGTCCAGCGACAGGCCCAGGCGCTGGGCGTCGATTTCACGCAGGTTGATGCCGCCCGCGCGTGCCTTGGCGTGCAGCTCGGCGGTGCGCGCGCCGGTGGCCAGGGTCAGGGTGTCGAAGAAGTGGGTCTGTTCGACGGCCACGCCGAGTGCTTGCAGGCCGCTGGCCAGGATGCTGGTCAGTTGGTGGGTGCGGCGGGCAATGCGCGCGAGGCCTGCCGGGCCGTGGTACACGGCGTACATGCTGGCGATGTTGGCCAGCAGCACCTGGGCGGTGCAGATGTTGCTGGTGGCCTTCTCGCGGCGGATGTGTTGCTCGCGGGTCTGCATGGCCAGGCGCAGGGCCGGCTTGCCGAAGCGGTCGACCGACAGGCCGACCAGGCGGCCCGGCATGTCACGCTTGAACGCGTCGCGGGTGGCGAAGTAAGCGGCATGCGGGCCACCGAAACCCAGGGGTACGCCAAAGCGCTGGGCGCTGCCGATGGCCACGTCGGCACCGAACTCGCCGGGCGGGGTGAGCAGGGTCAGGGCCAGCAGGTCGGCAGACACGGCCACCAGGGCAGTGGCCGCATGGAAGCGCTCGATCAGCTCGCGGTAATCGAAGATGTCGCCATTGCTCGCCGGGTACTGCAGCAGGGCGCCGAAGTACAGGCTGGCGTCGGTGATCGCCGCTTCATCGCCGACCACGACTTCAATGCCCAACGGCTCGGCACGGGTGCGCAGCACGTCGAGGGTCTGCGGGTGGCAATGCTGGGAGGCGAAGAAGGTGTTGCTGCCCTTGTTCTTGCCCAGGCGCTTACAGAATGTCATGGCTTCGGCGGCGGCGGTGGCTTCGTCGAGCAGCGAGGCGTTGGCAATCGGCAGGCCGGCCAGGTCGCTGATCAGGGTCTGGAAGTTCAGCAGCGACTCCAGACGGCCCTGGGAAATTTCCGGCTGATACGGGGTGTAGGCGGTGTACCAGGCCGGGTTTTCCAGCAGGTTACGCAGGATCGGGCTCGGCGTGTGGGTGCCGTAGTAACCCTGGCCGATGTAGGTCTTGAACTGCTGGTTCTTACCAGCGATGGCCTTGATTTTGGCCAGGGCGTCGGCTTCCGACAGGCCCGGCTGGTCGCCCAGGACGCTGCTGCCCTTGATGCTCTCGGGGATCACGTCGGCAGTCAGGGCGTCGATCGAGTCGTAGCCCAGGGTCTGCAGCATGGCGGCGGTATCCGCGTTGCGCGGGCCGATGTGACGGGCGATAAATTCATTCAGGGTGGTCAGGTCGCTCATCGTCATCTCCTCAGGCGTCGGCGTTGGCGTTGAGCAGGCGCTCGTAGGCCGCCTGGTCGAGCAGGCCGTCGACGGCGCTGGCATCTGCAGGGCGGAAACGGAAGAACCAGCCCTGGCCTAGCGGGTCTTCGTTGACCTGCTCTGGTGCGCCTTCGAGGGCGGGGTTGGTTTCGACCACTTCACCGTCCAGCGGCATGGTGATGTTGCTGGCGGCCTTCACCGACTCCAGCACCGCTACTTCGTCGCCCTGGGCGTAGGTCTGTAGCTCTGGCAGCTGCACGAACACCACATCGCCCAGTGCATCCTGTGCGTAGGCGGTGATGCCCACGGTAACCAGGCCATCGGCATCCTGACGCAGCCATTCGTGCTCGACGGTAAAACGCAATTCGCTCATGGGGTTTCCTCGGTGTCGGACTCACCCGTGCCGCTGACGGGTGGTGAAAAGAACTCATGGCAGGCATGAGGCTATAAGGAAGCCCTTAGCAAATGCAGTGCCATTCAATAAAAATCGTTATAAATCAATTGCTTATATTTTTTGATGAATATGGGTTGGCGCGCTCTGTATCGAAATCAGTACGGTTTGTGTTGGTAATAGCGCGCAGCCGCCATTTCACTGGAGGTCGTACCTGGCATGCTGCGTGTCGCTTTCAATACGCTGTATTGAAATCAGTACGGGTTGAGAGCGCACTCCTGCGCGGCAGGGGCTGAACACTATTCAGGCGACCCATGACGGTTCATTAGGCGGTGCAGGTCGACCCTGGCAAATCGCCTGCCGATGGGGGCATTCACTCTTTCGGTTGACACGGCAAATCCCTCTTTCGGGCGCTTAACCGGTAGGGGGCGACTGGTTAGCGTGACGGCTCAACACGTAACCACGTTTTTCAGGAGAGCCGCATGACAACAAAAACAACACATGCCATCTTCCAGCCCCGCGCTCTGGCCGTTGCCGTGGCGCTGGGCTGTGTTGCCCAGGCCCAGGCGATTTCCTTCAACCTGGGCGAGGTGGAAGGGCAGTTCGACTCTGCTTTGTCGGTGGGTGCCAGTTGGTCGGTGCGTGACGCCGATCGCGATTTCATCTCCACCGCCAGCGGCGGCCAGGCTTCTTCGCGGACCTCCGATGATGGCCGACTGAACTTCAGGAAGGGCAAGACCTTCTCGAAAATCTTCAAGGGCATCCACGATCTGGAGCTCAAGTACGGCGACACAGGGGTCTTCATTCGCGGCAAATACTGGTACGACTTCGAGACCAAGGATGAAGGCCGCGAGTTTTACGATATCCAGGACAACAACCGTAAGACCGCCGCACAATCCTCGGGCGCGCAGATTCTCGATGCCTTCATCTACCACAACTACAGCCTGGGCGACCTGCCCGGTAGCGTGCGGGTCGGTAAACAGGTGGTCAGCTGGGGCGAAAGTACGTTTATTGGCAACTCCATCAACTCGATTAACCCGGTTGACGTTGCGGCGTTTCGCCGGCCCGGCGCTGAGGTCAAGGAAGGGCTGATTCCGGTCAACATGCTCTACGTAGCGCAGAGCCTGACCGACACCCTGAGTATGGAGGCGTTTTACCAGCTGGAGTGGGACCAGACCGTGGTGGATAACTGCGGCACCTTCTTCTCCACTGCTGATGTACTGGCTGATGGCTGCGAAGACCGTCTGGCTGTTTTCGGGCCTGACCTGCCGCCGGGTGTCTCGAATAACACCTTTGCTGACAACGCCTACATCCCGCGCGCGCCTGACCGTGATGCCCGTGACAGTGGTCAGTATGGCATCGCCCTGCGTTGGTTTGCCGAGTCGCTCAACGACACCGAGTTCGGCGCCTACGCCATGAACTACCACAGCCGTGGCCCGGTGTTCAGCACCATTCGCACCACTACGCCGAACTTCACCACCTTTATCCCAGGCGCGCCGAATGCGCGCTATTTCATCGAATACCCTGAAGACATCCGTCTGTACGGCCTGAGCTTCCAGACCAATCTGGGCGGTACCGCGCTCTCGGGTGAAGTCAGCTACCGGCCGAACATGCCGTTGCAGATCAACTCCACCGACCTGTCGTTCGGTGCCCTTGGGTTGCCGTTTAACCCGATCTTCGAGAGTGGCCATGCGCAGAACGTAGCGGGCGCAGACCTGCACGGTTATGACCGCCGTGCGGTGACCCAGGCTCAGCTGTCGGCCGTGCAGTTTATCGATCGCGTACTCGGTGCCAGCCGCCTGACTCTGGTCGGGGAGGTGGGCTACAACCATGTCGCCGGGATCAGCGATGACATTGGTGAGCTGCGTTTCGGCCGCGACCCGATCTACGGGCCGGGTGAATACAGTGCGCCTGGGGTGTGTGCGGCTTTTAACGCAGCTAACCCGGACGAGTGCCAAGGTGATGGGTTCTACACCTCCAGTTCCTGGGGCTACCGTGCGCGCGCCAACCTTGACTACAACAACGTGTTCGCCGGCATCAACCTGAGCCCGAACGTGGCCTGGTCCCATGACGTGGACGGTTACGGCCCGAACTTCAGCGAAGGCAACAAGGCCATCAGCATCGGCGTCAACGCCGACTACAAGAACACCTACAACGCCAGCCTCAGCTACACCGACTTCTTCGGCGGTGATTACAACACCACCACTGACCGAGACTTCGTTGCCCTGAGTTTCGGTGTGAACTTCTGATCAACCTTGCGCTAAGGATCCGTAGATGATGAAAACAACAAGAATCCTGCAAACCGGTGCCCTGGCCCTGACCTTGCTCGCGGGCAGTGTGTGGGCTGCAGTTTCCGAACAGGAGGCTGCACAGCTGGGCACGACCCTCACGCCGCTGGGCGCGGAAAAAGCCGGTAATGCCGATGGCAGTATTCCGGCCTGGGATGGTGGCTTGTCGACCACGGCGGCAGCGGTGGACGGCAAAGGCTTTCTGGCCGATCCGTTCGCCAACGAGCAGCCGCTGTTCACCATCACTGCCGCCAATGCCGCGCAGTACCAAGACAAGCTCTCGGCTGGGCAGATGGCGATGTTCAAGCGTTACCCCGAGACCTACAAGATCCCGGTGTACAAGACCCATCGCACGGCGGCGGTGCCCGAGGCGGTTTACGCCGCGGCTCGCACCAGCGCGGTGAAGACCACGCCGGTAGACGGTGGCAACGGCCTGCAGAACTTCGGTGACAGCCGTTACTACGCCTTCCCGATCCCCAAGACCGGTGTGGAGGTGGTGTGGAACCACATCACCCGTTACCGCGGCGGTAACACCCGCCGCGTGGTGACCCAGGCCACGCCGCAGACCAACGGTTCTTACAGCCTGGTCAAGTTCGAGGACGAAGTGGCCTTCCCGGCGGACATGCCCGACCTTGATCCGGCAAAAGGCGCGAATATCCTGCTGTATTTCAAACAGCGGGTGACGGCACCGTCGCGTCTGGCCGGTAACGTACTGCTGGTGCACGAGACCATCGACCAGGTGAAAGAGCCGCGCCTGGCGTGGATCTACAACGCCGGTCAGCGCCGCGTGCGCCGTGCGCCCCAGGTGGCCTATGACGGCCCGGGTACCGCGGCCGACGGTATGCGTACTGCGGACAACTTCGACCTGTTCTCCGGCGCGCCTGACCGTTACGACTGGCAGCTGGTGGGCAAGAAGGAGATGTACATCCCCTACAACAGCTACAAGCTCGATTCTCCGTCGCTGAAATACGACGACGTGATCAAAGCGGGGCATATCAACCAGGACCTGACCCGCTATGAGCTGCACCGCGTCTGGGAAGTGGTCGCCACGCTGAAGTCCGGCGAGCGCCACATCTACGCCAAGCGCCACATGTATGTTGACGAGGACACCTGGCAGATCGCCCTGGTTGACCACTACGACGGCCGTGGCCAGCTGTGGCGTGTAGCCGAAGGGCATGCACAGAACTACTTCAACCATCAGGTCCCGGGTTACACCCTCGAGGCGCTGTATGACCTGATCGCCGGGCGCTACCTGGCCCTGGGCATGAAGAACGAAGAGCGCTCGGCGTACAACTTCGGCTTCAAGGCCTCTGCGGCCGACTACACCCCGGCCGCCCTGCGCAGCTCCGGCGTACGTTAAACCTGACGGCGCTGTAAGCAAGACGATTGTCGCACTCCAATTGATACGGCCCTGCGGGGCCGTTTTTTTATTGGCCGGCATCAGGCCGGCTGATTGAGCTGTGCGGGTTACGGGAAGGGGACTAGCCTGAGCGTCAGCTTCGCATAACAACAATCACGAGCTGTCATGACCGCCTACGCGCCCCCTCTACCGTCCATGGCGTCGCCCTGCGGCAAGCACGTTCCGCCGCGTCAGCCCCCTGGCCACATGACCCGGCAACGCCTGCAGCAACGCTTGCTCGACGCACAGTGCCGGCTGCGCCTGCTGGTCGGGCCGGCAGGCTTCGGCAAATCGGTGTTGCTGGCCGATTGCGCGCGCGCGTGCCCCGTGCAGAGCAGCGCGGTGTGGGTCAATTGCGCCGGCCTCGCAGCCGGGGCCGAGGCCCTGTGTGATGCCCTGGCCAAGGCGCTGGGGTACCCGGCAGGCCTTGATGAGGAGGCCCTGCTTGCCCAGTTGGGGCAGGAACAGCGGTCCATCTGGTTGTTGCTCAATGACTATGCCCGTGACCCCGACAAAGCTCTGGATGCCTGCCTGGACCGGCTGATCGCTGGCGCCTCACCCAGCCTCAGCTGGTGGCTGGGCAGCCGCCGTCGGCCTGCGTTCAACCTGCCGCGCCTGCTGCTGGAGGGGGAACTGTTCGAGTTGGGAGCCGACGAGCTGGCCTTCTCCGTCACGGAGGTCGAGCAGTGGCTGGCACCATTGGCGCCGGCGCTGCTACCGCGGGCAGCAGCCCTGCACGCGTTGACTCAGGGCTGGCCGGCGGCGCTGCGTTTGCGCCTGCTGGCTGGGCAACACGACACTGGGTTGCCATTGGCGGACGCCCATGCAGCGCTGTTGCACGATTACATCGAACACGAAGTGCTGCAGGGGCTGCCCGATGAGTTGTGTCAGGTGCTCGTGCAACTGGCGCAGTTGCCCCGCTTCAATGCCGCGCTGTGCGATCACCTGCTGGGCGTGGGCGAGGGGGCTGCCTGGTTGCAGGCCTTGCGGGCCCGTGGCTTGTTTATCGACGCACTCGACGATGGCGCCGAGTGGTTCACCCTGTTTGCGCCCCTGGCGAAGGTGCTGCAGCAGCGCGGCAAGGCGCAGCCGTGCAACAGCCTGCATGTGCATGCCAGCCAGTGGTTTGCCGCCACGGGTGATGTGCGGGCGGCGGTCGAGCATGCCCTCAAGGCCGGACAGCCCGAGGTGGCGGCCAGTTTTCTCGAACGCTTCACCGAGGAGCAACTGCTGCAAGGCCAGGCACTGAGCCTGATTCTGCGATGGCGCAGCGAGTTGCCCGACAGCCTGCTGCTCAGCACCCCACGGCTGATCCTGCTCAACAGTTGGGCCTTGCTGCTGACCGGCCAGCTTGACGAAGCGTTGGCCTGTGCCGAGCAGATGGCACGTTTTCAACCGCGCCCCGACGCCGAGCGCACCCGCGAGCTGTTTGCTCAATGGCAGGCCATACGCGGCTTGGTCGCTGCCGCGCGTTGTTGCGCAGATCCGGCCCGGCTGCATATCGGGCAGGCGCTCGACGGCTTGCCAGCGGCGGCGTGGGCGCAGGCACTGTTGTGCCGCTCGGCATTGACCCAGATGGCCATTGGCGAAGGGGCGCTGGAAGAGGCCCAGCGTCTGTGCCATGACGCCCTCAAGCAGGCTCGGTTAAGTGGCAGCGCAGTCTTTGAGGTGCTGCTGGAACTTGACCACGCGTTGCTGCTTGAAGGTCGTGGTGAATTCGCCCGCGCCGAAGTCCTGCTGCAGCGTCAACTGGAACAGCTGGACCCGCACAGCGTGCGGCAGACACCCGTGTGGGGGCGAATTCACCTGCGCCGCGGACGCCTGGCGCTGCGCCAGGGGCAAGCCGAGCAGGCCGCACGTTTACTGCGTACCGGCCTTGACGACGCGTTACGGTTTGGCGACCCAGGGGCGTTCTACGGCTACCTGGGCCTGGCGGAACTGGCGGCGCGCGAGCATGACATGGCTGGGGCGTTCAGCCTGCTCGCCCAGGCCGAGCGGCTGATGCAGCGCCAGCATGTAACCGAAAATCTGTACCGTGGCCCACTGCTGTTGGCCAGCAGCCGGCTGTGGTTCCGCCAGGGGCACCCGGACCGCGCGCGGGAGGCCGTGACGCGGGTACTGGCTTATCACCAACGCGCGGGTGCTTCCCTGCCGCCTGCGCACTTTCCCGAGCTGTTGCCGCGCTTGCAGGCGCTGCTTGTTAGCCTTGACCTGCAGGCCGGCGAAGACGTGCGCGAGCGCCTTGCCGGTCTGCTGCATGTCAGCCAGTTGCAGGGGCGCCAGGCGCTGAGCTGTGAACTTGAACTGATCTACGCCCAGGCCTGTGCAGCTGCCGGCGATACCCAGGCCGCCGGCCTGGCGCGCCAGCATGCTGAGGCGCTGCGCGCGCGGCTTAACCTGCAGTGGATGTGGTTCGTCAGTGAAGAGGCGTTGCCCATCGCTGAGCATGAGCCCGGCGAGGCGTTGCTGAGTGCCCGCGAGTTGGCGGTACTGCGCCTGATTGCCCAGGGGTGCTCCAATCAGGAGGTTGCTGAGCAGCTGTTCATCTCCCTGCACACGGTCAAGACCCACGCCCGGCGCATCAACGGCAAATTAGGCGTCTCGCGGCGCACCCAGGCGGTGGCTCAGGCCAAGGCCAGGGGGCTGCTTGCTTGATGGTGATGGTTGATGCGCCCTTCTGGCGTAAACAGCGGTCGGTAGCCTGGGTCGAGCGCAGCGACACCCAGGTAATGCATCTGTGCTAATGCGCGCCTGGGGAGATGGCCTTTTCAATAGCTGTGTTCCAGTTGGCTGCGCACCCCTGTAGGCGCGAATTTATTCGCGATAATCACGCTGCAATCACAATCCAACGGCAACAGCGCGTAGGTGCTCGTTCGCTTTCGCACATGCCTGATCAGCGTTGCAACAGCCAACAGGGGCATCGCCCGCTCAATGCACCGCCTGGGGCGTCTGCAGTTGGCGCAGGCGTTCACTGAGCAGCATGCGCTGAGCGGGGTCGTCGCAGAGTAACAGCGCATGTTGCACGTCGAAGCGCTCGGCTTGGGGGCAATCCAGGTGCTGATACAACTCGGCGCGGGCCAGGTGGTCGGCGACGCTGGGCGGGGCAAGCTGCAGCACACGCTCGGCGTCCTTGAGCGCCGCCAGGTGATCGCCGGCCAAGCGGTGCAGCTGGCGCAGGTTGCGTGACAGGCGCGCGACTATGTCCTTGGCGCTGCACGGCTGCAGGTGGCCTGCGTGCAGCAGCGCATCCGGCCCCTGGACCCGGCTGAGCAACTCGCGGCAATCGCGCGGGTACAAGCGGCGGCCACCACAGGGGTCGAGCAGATGGTCGGCGCCGGGTACACGCAGCAGGAAGTGCCCGGGAAAATTTACGCCCTGCAGGGGAATCTCCAAACGGCGCGCCAGCTCCAGGGCGATCAGTGCCAGCGACAGCGGCTGGCCGCGGCGACGCAGCAACACCTGGTGCAGCAGGGCGCTGTGCGGGCGCAGTGGGCTGTCATCGTCTTCATGAAAGTCCAACTCGCCGAGCCGGCGCAGCAGCGTCTGGGCCAGCTCGTTGGGCGGCAGGTTCGGCAGGCTGGCGCCCACGCGCTGCTGCAGGTTGCCCAGCTCACGCAGAATCTGCGCAGGTTGCACGCTGGCATCATGTTCCGCAGCGATCCACAGGGCGGCCTCGAACACCGCTGGCGGCTCGTGCGTCAGGCAGGCAAGGCAGGACTGGCGTGGGTTCATGGGCACCTCCGAAGCGATCAGCCGTGCGCGCTGTGCACAGGCTGTTTGTAGCTGGCGGCGGGGCGTGCGTCCAGTGGTAACGCTGGGGCGGGTATTCAGGGCATGGGTGAGCGGGTCGCGTTCAGGCGTTGATTACTGCACTGAACGGTGCGGCTAGCGCCATAAAAAAAGCCCTTCCGAGGAAGGGCTTTGCGCCGCGGCGGTGTGTTATTCGGCCACGTTGTTCAGCTCGCCCAGGGCGTCGGGCTGATTTTTGAACGCCTTGGCGAACACCTCGCGGTGACGCGCCATGTAGATGCCCAGCTCTTCACCCTGTTGCTCGCTCAGCGAGGGGACGGCCTTGTGCAGAACATCGGTCAGCAATTCGGCCAGTTCGAGCATCTTGTCATGACGATCCGCTTCGGCTTTATCCATGAACAAACGCTCCAAATCTCGGCTGCTGCGGTACACCACTTCGACGGCCATTCATCACCTCTATGCCTTCATGCGCTGGGTTAACAATACTGGTTGCATATACAGTTGCGAGCATAACCAAGTGTGGCCGGTTTGACCAGCCACGCGGAAGCATAGATGAACCCTGCTCAGTGATCGCTGCGTAAGAAGACGAATTCATAGTTTGCTGAGCGTCGCGTGCAGCCGCGTTGTGCCCATGGCCCTGCTCGGTTCAGGTGAGGGTGCGCACACAGTACGCGCAGGCCCCGAAAACAGTGCCTCAAAACACATTTGACGGAGTTGTACAGAAGCTCTACAAAGCTTGTACGATAGCGTCGTGCGTTTGCTGGCTCATTGCCAGTGGTAGCTCGGGATTGAGCCGCCATGGGCTTCTAGTATCAAGGCAAGGAACTGCCTTTCGGCTATTACTGCGAGGTGCATCATGTTGTTATCCGCAGGTCGCGCCGAACGCAAATTATTGGCGCTGATCGCCATTGCCTACCTCAGCCTGTTTATCGTAGCGGGGGCTATCTGGGGCAGCCGGGCTGACGTTCTCGATGGTCAGCGGGCCGACACCCTGCATGAGTCGCTTTACAGCCTGGCCAACACGCTTTCATTGCTCAAGGATGCGGAAACCGGCCAGCGCGGTTATTTGCTGACGGGCGATCTCGATTACCTCGAACCCTATGAAAGGGCGGTGCAGCGCATGGGCGAGCAATTTGGTTCGCTGCGCGACAATCCGGTCCTGCACCCCTACGACACTGACCTGGCCGTGATCGAGCGCCTCGTAGCGCTGAAGATGGCTGAGCTGGAAACCACCATTGATGTCTATCGCACGGTCGGCGCCGATGCTGCGCGTCAGCGCGTGCGCGACAACGAAGGCCGCCTGTACATGCGCGAGCTGCGCTGGCGCATTCGGGCGATGGAGGAGGGCGTTAGCCAGGAGTTGTCCGCACTCAACGATGAAAGCGTTGCGAGGACGCAAATCGCGGTGTGGGGCGGCGGCTTGATTGCGCTGTTGATGCTGGCGTTGTTGGGCTTGATCTACCGTGAGCTGCGTCGCGACCTGCGTGAGCGTGACGAGCTGCTCAAGCGGCTGGCGTTCGAGTCCCAGCATGATGCGCTGACGCAATTGCCCAATCGTCGGGCATTCAACGAGCAGTTGGACCAGGCCATCGCGCTGGCCCGTCGTGCCGGGCGCCAGGTCACGCTGATGTACCTGGACCTTGATGGCTTCAAACCCGTCAATGATGACTACGGCCATGCCACGGGGGACCGCGCCCTGAAAGCCATCGCCCTGCGTTGGCGCGCGTTGGTGCGTGAAGGTGAGGTGCTGGCGCGCCTGGGCGGTGATGAGTTTGCGCTGATCGCCGAAGGTGAACCCGAAGCGGTAGAGCGCCTGGCGGCGCGCATGATCGCTTCGCTGGACGGGGCACTGTTTGATGACCTGCCTCAGGTGCGCGTCGGCGTCAGCATCGGTATGGCGCAATTTCCCCAGCATGGGGATGACCGCCGGCGCCTGGTCGCCGCCGCCGACACGGCCATGTACCGGGCCAAAGAAGCGGGCAAGCATTGTTTTGCCTGGCCGCAAACCGTCGCCCCGGCGGTTTTGGCTGCGACAGACTGACACGCCCAGGCGAGGTGTCTTTGTCATGCCCGGCGCCCTATCCTCAGCGCTGGCCTTTTTCCTGCATGATGCGGGCACTTTGCGGCGCGCCCCTGGCGCCGCTTTCTGGAGTTTTTGACACGTGAAACACACTGCCACCGAACGCGCCCGCGAGCGCATGCACGGGCTCGCCGAGTCTCTGGGTAACTTGCTGATGGAGGGCTTCCATTACCTGGCGCTGTTCGCCATCGGGGCGATCACGGCGTGGGGCGGGCTGATGGCCTTTATCGGCATGCTCGACAAAGGGCAGATCACGGTCGATGACATCCTGCTGCTGTTCATCTACCTCGAATTGGCGGCGATGGTGGGGATCTACTTCAAGACCAACCACATGCCGATCCGCTTCATGATCTATGTGGCGATTACCGCGCTGACGCGCCTGCTGATCTCCGATATTTCCCATCACCATCGGCCTGACGTAGGCGTGGTCATGGTCTCGGGGGCGATTCTGCTGCTGGCCCTGGCCATTTTGGTGGTGCGCTATGCCTCATCGCGCTTCCCCTCGGTGCAGGCCGACAGTGGGCGCCGGATCAAGCGTAACCCCGCTGATGATGCGTCCGAGCGTGACGATACCCAGAGCGACGACTGAGGCCGTTTGCCGTCCCCGACTCAGGGGCCTTCGAGTGGCGCGAACAGGGCCTGTAGATCGTCCTCACTGAGCCGCCATTGCGCCTGGCTGCCGCCTTCCAGCACACCGCGCGCCAGGTTGGCCTTGCCGTGTTGCAACTGCTGGATTTTTTCCTCGACGCTGCCGCGGGTGATGAGCTTGTAGACGAACACCGGTTTGTCCTGGCCGATGCGGTAGGCACGGTCGCTGGCTTGGGCTTCGGCCGCCGGGTTCCACCAGGGGTCGACATGGATCACGGTGTCGGCCGCGGTCAGGTTGAGGCCCGCACCGCCGGCCTTGAGGCTGATCAGAAACACCGGATAGGCGCCGGCCTGGAACTGCTGCACCGGGGTGCGGCGGTCTTGGGTATTGCCGGTGAGGCGGGTGTAGGCAATGTGTCGCGCCTCCAGTTCGGGCTCGATCAGTTCGAGCAGCGAGGTGAACTGGGAGAACACCAGCACGCGGCGCCCTTCACCCACCAGCTCTTCGAGCATGGCCAGCAGGGCGCTGAGCTTGCCCGAGTCGGCGAGGGTCAGTGCGCCGTCCGTACCGTCGAGCAGGCGCAGGTCGCAACAGGCCTGACGCAGGCGCAGCAGCGCTTCGAGGATGACGATCTGGCTGCGCGCCATACCTTGGCGGGCAATTTCGGCGCGTACTTTTTTGTCCATGGCCAGGCGCAGGGTCTCGTAACGGTCGCGTTGCGCCGGGCTGAGTTCGACCCAGTGGGTGATCTCGGTCTTGGGCGGCAACTCGCTGGCCACTTCTTCCTTGCGTCGGCGCAGCACGAAGGGGCGAATACGCCCGTGCAGGTGCGCCAGGCGCTGGGCATTGCCGTGGCGCTCGATGGGCAGTCGATAGTCCTGAGTGAAGGCCTTGTTGTCGCCCAACCAGCCCGGCATCAGGAAATTGAACAGTGACCAGAGCTCGCCCAGGTGGTTTTCCAGCGGCGTGCCGGTCAGGCACAGGCGCTGGCGGGCCTGCAGCTGGCCGGCAGCTAGCGCCGCCTTGCTGCGCGGGTTCTTGATGTTTTGCGCCTCATCGAGGATCAACAGCGGGTAATGGTGCGCGTTGAGTGTCTTGAGGTCGCGCGGCAGCAGGGCGTAGGTGGTCAGTACCACGTCGTGCTCGTCGATCTGCTTGAACAGCGCCCGGCGCTTGGCGCCGTGCAGCGCCAATACGCGCAGTTGCGGGGTGAAACGCGCGGCCTCGTCCTGCCAGTTGGGGATCAGGCTGGTGGGCATGATGATCAGCGCGGGCTGCTGCAAGCGCCCGGCCTGTTTCTCAAGTAACAGGTAGGCCAGCGTCTGCAGGGTTTTGCCCAGGCCCATGTCGTCCGCGAGGATGCCGCCGACCTCCAGTTCGCCCAGGGTTTGCATCCAGGCCACGCCATGCAGCTGATACGGGCGCAGCTCCGCGCGCAGGCCTTCGGGGGCGCTGATCGGTGCCAATTGGCGCGCCTGCAGGCGTTGGGCAAAGCCGCGCAGGCGCTCGCCGCCCTGCCAGCTGAGCGTCGGGCCTTGCTGCAAGGCACTCAGGCGCGCCGCGTCGGCCCGTGGCAGGCGCAAGCGTTCGTGGCTTTCGCCAGGTTCGCGGAAAAACAGTTCGCCCAGGGTGCTAAGGAGCGGCTTGAGCCGTGCGAACGGTAAGGCGGCGCGCTGGCTGCTGTGCGGCAGGCTGACCAGCAGCAGTTCATCATCGGCGCGCTTGGCCAGGGTGTCGCCACTGAGCAGGCCCGGCGTGCGGCGGATTGCTTGCAGGAGGATCGGCAGCAGGCTGATGCGCTGGCCGTCGACCTCGATACCCAGTTCCAGGTCAAACCAGTCGCGTTCGCGGGTTTCCTCGACGTCGGCGTACCAGTCATCAATCTGCGCCAGGTTGTACTGGAACTCCGGGTGCATCTGAATGTGCCAGCCATCGCGGCGTAACTGTGGGACCAGGTGCTGGACGAACTGCAGCCAGGCCGCCTCGTTGGGCAGCTCGAAGTGTTCGCCGGGGTGGTTGGCCAGCGCTTCACTCTGGCGCAGGGCCACTTGCAGGCCGGCATCCACCAGACGCTGGCGCAGGCGCGCCTCGGCAATACCGTCGCGCTCAATGCGCAGGGTCGCGGCGCCGGGCTGGCGCACCAGGAGGTCTTTGCTGGCACGGCCGAACGCCGGGTGGCCCTGGTAGGTGAACGCCAGGGCGGCGCGGTGTTGGGTCTGCTCGTGCATGCGCCCTTTGCGCGCATCGAAGTGCACGCGCACGTGGCTGCCCAGGGTCAGCAAGGCCTGGGGCGCGAGGCCGTACAGCGGCTGTTCGGGCACCTCGGAAGGCGGTATGTGAGGAATATCCTCGGTCATCGAGCGGGCAACCTGCTGGGCGTGATCCATCGACCCCGGCGCTGCAACACCGGGTAAAGCGGTCGATTTTGGCACAGCCGCAGGGGGTTGCGGCAATCAGTCGATCAGGCTGTTGCGGTACTGCCCCGGCGTGGCGGCAAATGCCTGGCGGAAGCGGTTGCTGAAATGGCTGGCGCTGGCAAAACCACAGGCCAGGGCGATCTCGCCCAGCGCCAGGTTTGGCTGGCGCAGCAGCTCGCGCGCGCGGGCCAGGCGCCGGTGCAGCACATAGCGATGTGGCGGCACGCCGAAGCTGAGGCTGAACATGCGCGCGAAGTGGTATTCCGACAGGGCGCAGAACGCGGCCAGCTGGCCCAGGCTGAGGGGTGCGTCCAGGTGCGCCTCGATGTAATCACGCAAGCGCCGGCGCACGGCCGGCGCGAGCCCGCCCGTCAGGCGTGGGCCAGTGCGTAAGCCAGCCTGGGTCAGCAGGGCGTGATCGAGAATTGCATGGGCCAGGCTGCTGCTGAGCATGCGTTCAGCGGGCTCGTGCCAGTCCAGTTGGCTGAGCTGGCGAAAGCGGCCCGCCTGGGCGGCATCATCGAGGAAGGTCGACTCACGCAGCTGCAGTTCGCGCGGCTCGCGGTCGAGCAGGCGCTCAGCCGCCAGGGCAAACTGCGACTGGCTGACGTAAAGATGAGCGAGGCCGATGTCACCATTGATCACCCAGGCCGACTGATGCCCGGCCGGCAGCACGCAGAGTTTGTCCGGGGCGCCCTTGTCGCCCGGCTTTTCCCGGCGGAAGGTGCCGGTGCCGCCGGCCAGGTAGCACGACAGGGTGTGGTGAGTGGGCGCGTGGTAGTCGCGGGTGTCGTGGCGATTGCGCCACAGGGCCGCCGCCAGGCCGTCACCTAGGTCGGCGCTGTGCAGCAGGCGCGCGTTGGGTGAGTCGCCCAGGGCATGGAACACTTGGCTTTGCTGCAGTTGCGACATGGGCGGCTCCTTGATACCGCCATGCTACGCCCGAGGCCTGCGCCTGCCAGCCCCCGGCACGAAAAAAGCGCAAGGTTGTGCAAGCGTCGAACCCGCGTTCAGCCGTTACGTTGCTCGACGTAGGCCATAAATGCCTCCAGGGCCAGGGGCTTGCTGTACAGGTAACCCTGGTAGGCCTGGCAGCCGTTGTTGGCAAGAAACGCGCGTTGCGCTTCGGTTTCCACCCCTTCGGCAATCACGCTCATGCCCAGGCTGTGCCCCAGGGCGATGACCGAGCGCACGATGGTTCGGCTGCTGGCCTCGTGGGGCAGGTCGCAGATAAAGGAACGGTCGATTTTCAGGGTGCTCAGCGGCAAGCGCTTGAGGTGGCTCAGGGAGGAGAAACCGGTGCCGAAGTCGTCCAGCGAGAAGCGCACGCCCTGGCCGACCAGCAGGTTCATCTTGCGGCTCAGGTCGTCCATGTCATGCACGATCAGGGTTTCCGTGAGCTCCAGTTCCAGGCGCCGTGCATCGATCTGGTGGGCGTCGATCAAGTCTTGCACGTCAGCCACGAAATCGGCCCGGCGCAGCTGCTTCTGGCTGATGTTCACCGCCAGGCTGAGGTCACGAAGGCGCGGCGCGGCCTGCCAGGCGCTTAGCTGGGCGCAGGCGTGTGCCAGCACCCACTGACCGATGGGGGTGATCAGCCCGGTCTGCTCGGCATGGGGGATGAACTCGCCGGGCGCAATCAGGCCGCGCTGGGGGTGTTGCCAGCGGATCAGCGCCTCGGCGCCGGTGACCCGGCCGTGGTGATCGAGCTGAGCCTGGTAGTGCAGCACAAACTGCTCCTCGCGCAGGGCGGCGCGCAGATCGCTCTCCAGCGTCGAGCGCTCGGCGGCGTCGCTCTGCAGGATATGCAGCAGGGTGAACAGCATGGCCATTGCGGAGATGCCCTGGACCCAGGAGCCGACTTTGCGCATGTCGTCAGGCAGGCTGTAGGCATAGGTCGGGGCCCAGGTCGAGGAGGCCAGGCCAGTGAACAGCGCCAGGCACAGTAACGCCGCACCATAGCGCAGCCACATCGGCTCATCCCGAAAGGCCATCAGCGCCGCCACGGCAATCGGCAGCAGATACAGGTGCGTGGCTCGCGGCGCGACGGTATTGGGTGGGTCCAGGAGCAGGGTCATGCCGACGATGATCACGATCACCGTACCGAACAGCAGCAGGTTGGCCTGGCGTGCACGGTTGCGCAGGGTCAGCAGCAATACACCGATGCCGCAGGCGATCAGCAGCAGGTCCATGGTGACGATATGCCAGGCACCGCGCAGGGCGAACACGCCGGCCCAGAACAGGCCCACCAGCATCATTACCCCGGCGGCCAGCAAACGCATGCGCCGCTCACGGCGCTGGCCGATCAATGCCAGGTCGCGGGCTCGCCAGAGCAGAATCAGGTTCTGGACAAAGGTGGACAGGGCGCTCATTGAAACTCCCGAAGTGGCCTGTTCAGTCTTGAAGAAACTGCGCCGAATACAAGGCCGGCCGCGTCATTTTTTACGGCGCGCACGGTCTGTTTGCCGGCGCCAGCCGGCTGTCGCGAAAGCGCCGGCCAGGCCCAGCAGAAGCAGTGCCGGGATCAGCAGCAACCCGGTCTGTTCGTGGTAGACGACGCCGCTGGCCGCATCGAAATAGCGCCCCGCTTCGAACAGCCCCCGGTAAGGCCAGTAGCGCGTGGCGTACAGGGCGGTGCAGGCGAACGCGCCGAGCCCACAGAGCAGGCTGGCGAGGCGCAGCAATAAGCGGCTGAGGCGCGAGGGGGGCACGGGTGGCTCCGGTGAGGTGTCGGGGCGAGACTGAACGCTGCCCCAGCCCGTGGCGGCACATGGCCTGCCCCTGGGCTTATGGCGCGCGGTGGCATGAGCATTGTCGCCGACAGCGCGCGGGTCAAGACGCGCTGGCGTATTCGACTGTCAGCCGCAGCGGCGCCTTATACTGCTGCGCCTGGGAGATACGGCTGAGGAGTACGTGTGGGTAGAAGGCTGTTAGGTGTGCTGATGGGGCTGGTGTGCAGTGCGGCCGTGGCGGCGGCGCCGGTGTGCCCGGCTGGGCAGCAGCAGGTCTGCGTGCTGGTGTGTTTCTGCGCGCCGGACACGCCGGACACCGGTGTCATGGCCGAGCAGGTCGGTCAGGCCGCTGCTGGAGCGTTGCAGCAATGGTTGCTGCGCGCACGGGAAGTGGCGGTGGCGCGGGGCGTGCAGCCAATGCCGTTGCACATTCGGGTGCAGCTTGAACCCTTTTACCCGGCCCATGTGCTCAATGCAGCGCGCTATCGCGTGGGCGGTGCCGAGGAATTGAATGCGGCCAATGCGGTGTTGCAGAACCCGGATGTCAGCGCGGTGACGCTGGTGGATGTGGTGATCTTCCGCCATGCCGCTGACGCCGAGGACAACCTGGTGCTCTGGGCGCACGAGCTGACCCATGTCGAGCAGTACCAGGCGTGGGGCGTGGCGCAGTTTGCCGCGCGCTACATTCGCGATTACTTGTCAGTCGAGGCACCGGCCTACCGCAAGCAGCAGGATGTGGCGAACGCCTTGGGTACACCCCGCAGTTTGCGCCGATACCGGCACCGGCGCCGTTACGCCCCTGAGCGATAAACCCGCAAGCCTGTGCAAGCGCTGTTGCCACAAGAGGCGCAGACTTCCCTGCACTGACTGGGAGCTGCGTCGATGAACCTTTCGCTTTACCTGCTGACCGTGCTGATCTGGGGCACCACCTGGATCGCCCTCAAACTGCAACTGGGCGAGGTGGCGATCGCCGCCTCCATCGCCTACCGCTTTGCCTTGGCGGCCGCGGTGTTGTTTGCGCTGCTACTTGTGAGCGGGCGCTTGCAGAAAGTCGATGGGCGCGGCCAGTTGATCTGCCTGACCCAGGGTGTGTGCCTGTTCTGCATCAATTTCCTGTGCTTCTACACCGCCAGCCAGTGGATCCCCAGCGGCCTGGTGGCAGTGATCTTCTCCACGGCGACCTTGTGGAATGCGCTGAATGCGCGGCTGTTCTTCAAACAGCGTATCGCCGCTAATGTGCTGGCCGGAGGGGCGCTGGGGCTAGGCGGGCTGGCGTTGCTGTTCTGGCCGGAGTTGGCCGGGCACGAAGCGAGCCGCGAAACCCTGATGGGCATCGGCCTGTCGCTGTTCGGCACCCTGTGTTTCTCGGCGGGCAACATGCTTTCCAGCCTGCAACAGAAGGCCGGCCTGAGACCGCTGACCACCAACGCCTGGGGCATGTTCTACGGTGCGATCATGCTGGTGCTGATCTGCCTGGTTAGCGGCACACCCTTCGCATTCGAGTGGAATACGCGCTACGTCGGCTCACTGCTGTACCTGGCCATCCCCGGCTCGGTTATCGGCTTTACCGCCTACCTGACGCTGGTCGGGCGCATGGGCCCGGAACGCGCCGCCTACTGCACGGTTCTGTTCCCGGTGGTTGCGCTGAATATTTCGGTGTTCGTCGAAGGCTACCAGTGGACGCCCACCGCGCTGGTTGGCCTGGTGCTGGTGATGCTGGGCAACGTGCTGGTGTTTCGCAAACCGAAGGTGGCGGTACCGGCGCCGTTGGTGGTGCGCTGAGCGGCTGTCTTGCCCTAGAGGCGCCTGACGAACGCTACCCAGGCACATAGCGGGTAGCAGGCGTAGTGCACCGCGAGCAGCAGCAGGCCCATGGGGCTGGGGTCGTCCTTGATCAGCATCATGCCGAGCAGGCCCAGGTAGAGCAGGCCCAGGCCGCCACCGTAGAGGATGACCAGTTGCCAGCCTTCGCTGGGTTCGGGGCGGCGTGCGTGGCGCCAGTTGAACCACAGGGCCATGGCGGCGGCGACGGCGGCGGCGATCACCAGGGTGGTCAGCGGCCCGCCGAGGCGTACGAATGTGCGCAGCAGCAGATTGAGCACGACGACGCTGGCGATGCCGCCCAGTGCCAGGCGAGCCATGCTCACAGGCTGCGGTCCAGGCCGAAGCGTTTTTTCAGCACCCGCTCGAGCAGGGCGTTGGGCAGCAGGGCCAGCAGCGGCAGGGCGCGGCTGCCGTTGCCCAGGCGCAGCAGGCGTGGACGTTTGCTGCTTTGCACGGCGGCAAGCAGGTTGCGGGCGAAGTGGGCGGCGGGGGTGGGGTTGTCCTGGGAGGCGCGGGCACGGGCGCGGATGCCTTCGCGGATCGGCCACCAGGGCGAGTCTTCGGCCAGGAGTTGCTCGGCTTCGCGGCTGGCGCTGGCGCCAAAGCTGGAGGCAATGGCGCCGGGTTGCACTTCCATCACATCAATGGCGAAGGGTGCCAGTTCCATGCGCAGGGCGTCGGACAGCGCATGCACCGCCGCTTTGGAGGCGCAGTAGGCGCCGGCGAATGGGGTCACCAGCACCCCGGAGACGCTGCCGATATTGACCACCAGGCCCTTGTTGCGGCGCAGCAGCGGGAAGAGGGCGCGGGTGACGCCGACGAGTGCGAACACGTTGGTCTCGAACTGCCGCTGCATGCCCTCGACGCCGCCGTCGAGCAGCGGGCCCATGGCGCCGTAACCGGCGTTGTTGATCAGCACATCGAGGCCGCCTTCAACCTCGGCCAGGCGTGCGGCCAGTTGTGTCAGTTCGGCCGCGTTGTTGACGTCCAGCCCGACAGCGGTAAAGCCGGCGGCTTCCAGCGCGGCCAGGTCGTCGGCTTTGCGGGCCGTGGCCCAGACGCGGTAACCCGCCTGCTGGAACTCAGTGGCCAGGGCGCGGCCGATACCGCTGGAGCATCCGGTGATCAGGGCGACAGGCTGGGTCATGGGTGAGGTTCCTTGTGGGCGGGTGGGTCGTGCAACGCGACTAATCTACCGCGTTTTTTAGGTGGGGACAGACGGCGCTCTGTTGGGAGGCATTCCGCTGGGCGGCACACCGCTTTAGCTTTGATTGACGCTTAAGGCGTCGCGGCTAAAGCCCCTCTCAAACACGGTCGTCACTCTCTGGCATCGGCCCTAGCGGCTAAAGCTGCCTTGCAGGCGCTCGGCACGGAAGTTCAGGGTGTCGGCACGGTAACCGCTACGCAGGTTCGGCAGGGGTTGGCAGGCTTGCCAGCTGGAGCCGGGCAGCAGTTCGCCGGGGCCGCTGTAGCGCGGGGATTCGTACAGGCGTTCGGCCAGGTTGGTGGTGTCGCCGGGGCGGTAGGCGGCGACCTGCCAGCGCAGATCGAGCAGGGCGGCTGTGCTGCCGTTTTTTAGCTCGACAGACAGCGGTTGGTCGGCCGGGCAGTCTTGGGGGGCGTAGCTCAGGCGCAGTTCGAGGTGGGCCAGGTGGCGATTTTCGCGGCTTTCCTGCCAGAGCACCCAGCTGGCGACCAGGCCCAGACCGACCAGGGCGGCCAGGGTGATGGGCAGGGCTTTGCTGGGGTAGCGGATGAGCAGGACCAGCCAGCTCAGTACCAGTATCGCGCCGTACAGCATGGTCGGCTCCTGTGCAGGGGATAAAGCCTCATCCTACACAAGCTGTGCTGCGGGGTCTGCGGGCGCAGGCGACGCGGGCGGCGCAGGGGCCGCAGAGGCCCGCCCGGTTAGGGGCGGGCGTGTGTTTCAGCGTGCTGCGATCTGCGCGACTTCGACGCCGTCGGTGCGCCCGTAGACGTCCTCGAAGCGTTCGATGTCGTCTTCACCGAGGTAGCCGCCGGACTGCACTTCGATGATCTCCAGCGGAATCTTGCCTGGGTTGCTCAGGCGGTGCACGGAGGTCATGGGAATGTAGGTCGACTGGTTTTCGGTGAGCAGGAAGGTCTTGTCGTCGCAGGTGACCTGGGCCGTACCGGAGACCACGATCCAGTGTTCGGCACGGTGGTGGTGCATCTGCAGCGACAGCTGCGCGCCGGGTTTAACCGTGATGTGCTTGACCTGGAAGCGTCCGCCCATGTCCACCGAGTCGTAGGAGCCCCACGGACGGTAAACCTCGCAGTGGTTCTGGGTTTCGCTGCGGCCCAGCGCGTCGAGCTGGTTGACCACGGTTTTGACGTCCTGCACGCGGTCTTTGTGGGCGATCATCATGGCGTCTTTGGTTTCCACCACAACGATGTCATCCAGGCCGATCACCGAGACCAGTTTGCCGTTGCCATGCACCAGGCAGTTGCGACTGTCGTGCACGGTGACGTCGCCCTTGGTGACGTTGCCGTTGGCGTCTTTGTCGTGCACATCCCAGATCGACGACCAGCTGCCGACATCGTTCCAGCCGGCGTTTAGCGGTACGACGCAGGCGCGGGTGGTGCGCTCCATGACTGCGTAATCGATGGAGTTGTCCGGGCAGCACTCGAAGGTCGCGACGTCGATGTTGACGATGTCGCCATCGGTCTCGCTGCGCTCCAGGGCCAGCAGGCAGGTGTCGTAGATGTCCGGTTCGTGGCGCTGCAGCTCTTCCAGGTAACGGCTGGCGCGGAACAGGAACATGCCGCTGTTCCAGAAGTAGTCGCCGCTGGCGACGAACTCGCGGGCGCGGGCTTCATCGGGCTTCTCGACGAAGCGCTGCACGCGGATGATGCCCTCAGGCAAGGCGTCATCGGCCACCGACTTGATGTAGCCATAGCCCGTTTCCGGGCGGGTGGCGGGGATGCCGAACAGCACCATTTCGCCTTTTTCAGCGGCAGTGCGGGCCAGATTCAGGGCCTGTTGGAAGGCCACCTGATCTTCGATCACATGGTCAGCGGGCAGCACCAGCATCAGCTCGTCGCGGCCTTGGCCAACCAGCTTCATCGCGGCAATCGCCACGGCCGGTGCGGTGTTACGGCCAAAGGGTTCGAGGAGCAGAGCCTGAGAGGCGAGGTTCTGCGCGTGCAGCTGCTCCTGGACGATAAAGCGGTGTTCCTTGTTGCACACCAGCACAGGTGGCTGCACGCCGTCGAACGTCAGGCGCTTGAGCGTCTGCTGGAACAGGGTGTCGGTGCCGGTCAGGGCGAGAAACTGCTTGGGGTACTGTTTGCGCGAAAGAGGCCAGAGTCGCGAGCCACTGCCACCGGAAAGAATTACTGGGATCATGTTGATTCTCCTGACGCGTTCAATGCATTCGGTTGAGCTCCCCGCGGATGCGGGAAGCCCGTGCTGCCCTGCCGGTTGGGCAGGGGGAACCTCTCCATTGCGTCCCTGCGTGGGGGCGCTGTTCTTGTGCTCGTGCGGACATCGTTTAGGCAAAAACGGGGATCAATCGGTGCGGGCCGGGCGCTTGACCCACACCGGCGAGCGCTGGTCGCCGCTGCCGGTGATGTACAGCGCCACCACTTCGCCGCGGGCCAGGGTGACGGGCTTGAGGTCGCTGATCTTGCGATCGCCGTCGAACAGCGCGAGGCTGACCTTGACCGGGTTGACCTCGCGCTCGCCGCTGGCATTCGGCGCCACGGCCTCGACCACGGCGGCCTTGCCGTCAGCGGTTTTCAAGCTGACCGGGCTGTCGGACAGGTTCTGCACGCGCAGCAGGGCTTTCTGCTTGTTGCTGTAGGGCGCCTCAGGCACCAGCTTCGGCGCGCTGCCGGCCTGATTGACCAGGGTGTAGTAGTGGTCGGCTTCCAGGGTCACCGGCAGGGTGGCCTTGCCCACCTGGGCGTTGTAGCTGCCGGCCGGTAGGAAGCTGAAGTCACTGGAGCCCAGGGGCGCGACATCATTGAGCGCGGTGTTGCCGACGCTGACATCGAGCTCGCTGTTGCCGGCGTTGTAGGCGCGGACAAAAGCTGAGCCCTTGGGCGCGTTCGGCGCGTACAGGCCACCTTCGCCTGCCAGGGTGGGCAGGCTGCCAAGGCCCATGGCGAGGGCGACGGCGCAGGACATCCAGCTGCGTGGGGTCAGTCGGTTCATGGTGTTCCTCCATTGGTGGTTCATGGCGCTTAGGCCGTTGTGGTGTGAGCGGGCGAGCCGCTCGGATTCGTCATTCACGGGTGGTTGGCCAGGCGCTGGGCGGCGGGTGTGGCTTTGAGCGTGGCCACCCAGTCGCTGTCGAAGCCGCTGAGGTCAGGCGCCATCGGCAGGTAGCGCTCGGGGAATTCCCAGATCACCACCTGCGGTGCGCCCTGCTTGAGGGCGTCGCTGTTCAGGTACTTGAGCATCGGTACGATGGGCCCCTGGCCGTCTTCGGCGTAGTTGGCCAGGTCGCGTTGCAGGTGTTCGCGCAGGGCGCCCTCGAAGTTCCAGTTGGGGTTGGCGCTGTAGCTGGTGCCGACCAGGGCCACCGGAATCTCGGTTTCAGCGAACAGCGCGTCGGCGCTTTCTGCGGCATCGGCGACACCTTCTGCAGGGCGAGTGTCGCGCCGTTGCAGGCGGTCCTGCTCGGGCATCAGCGCGCTGAACAGCGGGTCCATGGGCAGGAAGCTGGTGAGGTCGCCCTTGTAGCGCTGCTCGGCACGGGGTTGGGTCACGTAAGCCTGGGCGGCCCCGTTGAGGCGTACGCTGGCCTGCACGGTGTCGGCCAGGGCGCGGGCAACCAGGTCAGCGCCCTGGGGTGTCCAGTGGGTGTCGGTGCGCAGGAACAGCGCGCCGTCATCTTTGGCCGGTTGCAAGCGGGCGAGCAGGTCCGGTGCGTTCAGCCCGGCCTGACGCACGGCCTGGTGGAACTGCTCATACAGCGCCTGTTGCTGGCTGCTGACGGTGCGCTCACCGACGAACTCGGGATACAGGCGGCGCTTGGCCGGGACGATGGCCAGCACCAACTGCACGTCATGCTTGGCCAGCTCATCGCGCACACCGCTGATGATCGCCAGGTTGTCGCGCTGGTGCTGCTCACCGCCGGCCACCGGGTTGAATTCCTCGTCGGTGTAGAGCCAGTCCTGCTGGCCCACCACCACGCCCGGTCGGCCTTCGCCGAACAGCAGGTAATCCAGGGCGGCCCAGACGTTGGTGCCGATGTCCTTCACCGGAAATTGCTTGTCGTAGTGCTGCTCGAAGGTCTTGGCCAGGCCGCCATCCAGCACACTGATGGTGGGCGGTAACTGGTAGCTGGCGAAGCTGCGCAGCGACCAGATAAACAGCAGGCCGAGCACGCCAATGAACAGGGCGATATAGAGTTTGCGGAGCTGACGGGTCATGGTCGCCTCACTTAAAACTGGAAGTAGAGGAACGGGCTGAAGCTCTGCGCCGAGAGTTTCAGGATCGAGGCGCAGAACAACACCAGCAGCAGCGCACGCACGGCGTAGCGCGGCAGGGCGGCGCTCCAGCTCGGTGCCTGAATCTGGACGCCACCGCCGCCGACCATCAGGCCGGCGTCGTCACCCGGTACAGCCTTGACCATGCGCGGCTGTGCGGTGGCCGGGCCGTTGGCGCGGCTGTCGCGGTGCTGCTGGTTGTGCCGGTAGAATTGGCGTAGGCCACAGAAGGCCAGCACCGCATAGGCCAGCAGCAGGGTGGCGATCTGCAGGTCGGTGATCTGGGCGGCGTTGAGTTCGCTCAGGGCCCAGCCGTTGAAGCTGAACATGGCCGCATACATGCGCCAGGCCACGTCGAGGTTTTCCGCGCGGAAGATCACCCAGCCGAGCATCACCAGGAAGAAGGTAAACAGCCATTTCACGGGGTTGAGCACCTTGGGCGCAGCGTTCACGCCCATGGCGCGCTCGATTGCCAGCCACATGCCGTGCCAGGCGCCCCAGATCAGGAACGTCCAGTTGGCGCCATGCCAGAAACCGCCCAGCAGCATGGTCAGGAACAGGTTGCGGTAGGTGTTGAAGGTGCCGTTGCGGTTACCGCCCAGGGGCACGTAGAGGTAGTCGCGCAGCCAGGTGGAGAGGCTGATGTGCCAGCGCCGCCAGAACTCGGTGATCGACTGGCTGATGTAGGGCTGATTGAAGTTTTCCATAAAGCGGAAACCCATCATCAGGCCCAGGCCGATGGCCATGTCGCTGTAACCGGAGAAGTCGAAATACAGCTGTGCGGTGTAGGCGATCATGCCCAGCCAGGCATCGCCGGTGCTGGGGTTGTCGAGGGCGAAGCAGTGGTCCACCAGTGGCGCCAGGCTGTCGGCGATAAACACCTTTTTCACGAAACCCTGCATAAAGCGCGTGGCGCCTTCGCTGAACTTGTCGACGCTGTGCGTGCGGTCGGTGAACTGGTCAGCCAGATCCTTATAGCGCAGCACCGGCCCGGCAATCAGCTGCGGGAAGAGGGCGATAAAGGCGGCAAAGTTGATCAGGTTTTCCGTGGGCTTGGTGTCACCGCGGTAGACGTCGATCAGGTAGCTGATGGATTGGAAGATGTAGAAGGAAATACCAATCGGCAGGATCACGTGGGTCAGCAGGAATGGCTCGAAACCGGCGGCTTCCAGCGCAGCGTTGATGTTGGCCATGCCGAAGTTGGCGTACTTGAAATACGCCAGGGTCGCCAGGTTGCCGACCACGCCCCACAGCACCCAGCGCTGCGCCGCTTTGCTGCCGGTACCGGCGCGGTCGATGCGCAGGCCGAAGATGTAGTTCCACAGGGTCACGGCGACGAACAGCAGGAGGAAATCCACCCGCCACCAGGCATAGAACAGGTAGCTGCCGATCAGGATCAGCAGGTTGCGGTAGCGGTTGCTACTCAGGTAGTACAGGCCGAGAAAGATCGGCAGGAACAGGAACAGGAACACATTGGATGAAAAGACCATCCTGGATCTCCGGTGAGTCACACGGGGGATAAGCCCCCCTTTCCCCCCGTGTGCGGGAGGCGTTTTCAATACAGTGCAATGGCTGTTGGCGGCCCTAGGTCAGGCATGCCCGTGAGGGCAGCCTGCGGGTGCGCTCAGCTGTCGTCGGCGTGCTGGGGGTTGAACACCTGGCTCACGTCGCCGCCGAGGCGGAAGGTCTGGAACGGCCCCATCTTTTGCTCACGTTCACGGGTCAGCGGCGTGCAGTCATAGAGGGTGCAATAGGGCGCCAGCCAGGCGAACTTGAAGGGTTTGTGCAGCTCCTCCATGTCCTGCTTCTCGCCAGTGCGCTTGTTGAAGTCATTGGGTTTTTCCATATCCTCCAGCACCCGCTCGGCCAGGCGCTTGAGAGCGCCGTGGTTCTCGCCGCGCAGGTCGACACCGTTGGCCTGGGCGAAGGCGGCAACCATCACCAGCGGCGGCAGGCTGTAGTTGTGGTAGGCCAGGGCGCGTTGGCGACGGCGCAGTTCGTTGGGCAGAAAGCCCTGTTCATCGACCTGGTTGGCACCGACGCGAAACTGCGCCACGGCCCAGTCGAACAGGTCGCGGCGGTCGCTGGCCACAGCGGTGGCCATCACCGACCAGGCGGCCCAGTAGCTGTGGTTGTTGATCTTGCGCAGCGGCAGGTCGCTCCAGTCATGCACCGTCTGTTCGGCCATGCGCACGAACCAGTCTTCGATCAGCTTGCTCTGCTCGGCGTAGGGCGCCAGCGGCTGCGACGCGGAGAATTTCAGCCGCAGGTAACCGGATGCCAGTGTGCCCAGCGCCCATTTACGAATCGACTTGCCGGTGTGGTTGTACTCGGTGCTCATCAGCGCATTGGCCTGGGCCCAGGTGCTCATCCAGTTCAGCGCGCACTCCAGTTGCTGACGGTCGCCGCCACGCATGTAGTTGAGGATCTGCCGGTTAACCCCGCGCTCCAGCCTGGTGATGTCAGCCGTGCTGTCGCGAAAGGCTTTTTCCGAGGCCTTGTTGAGGGTCGCGCGGGCGCTGTCCGAGCCTTCGTACTTGCTGCGAAAGTCCAGCTTGGCGGTGTACGGCTTGGGCGGCGCCTCGCAGCCGCGCGACGGCTTGTCGCGCTGTTCGGCGGCGGCGTAGTAACCGCTGGGCGGTACCAGCGGCGCGGCCAGGGCGCTGTGCGCGAGCAGGCTGGCCCCGAGCACGCAGGGGGCCAGCAGCCAGCGGTTGAGGCCGGCTGGACGAGGACGATGGGTCAGGTTGGCGCCTTGCATGGTTTCTCCTTGCCTCACTGCACGCGAGACGCGACCTTGGCAGCCGCGCCGGGGCGCTTGCACAGGGTGGCTTCTACGCTCAGGTTGGCGGGCATGTTCTCCGGCCCCTGAATTTCCAGGGCGAGCAGGTTGAGGTCGGCCCAGTCAGGGTCATTGCGCAGCTCGAAGACATAGCGTCCGCCGGTATCGACGCGGTCGCTCTGTTCGATTTTGAATTGTTCACGGCGGCCGTTGAGGTACCAGAGCACCGCCTGGGCCTCGTGCACCGTGGGGTCGCTGAAGGTCAGGTCGATCTGGTAGTCGCGCCCCGGCAGGTCGCGCAGGGCCGTCGTTTCGCCATTGACCAGAATCTCGTTGGCACCGGGCTTGAGGGTGACCGTGTTTTTCATCGCGGCCGGCTGGCCGACGCAGCCGTTGTCCACCAGTGGCACGGCCTGGCGGTAGAAGCTCGCTTGCGCCAGGTCGTAGTGGGTGGCGAATTCCCAGATCAGGATCTTCGGCGGGTTGTCATGGAATTCCTGACTGCTCATGTACTGCAGCAGGGCGCTGTCGAAGCCGCCGCCGGGCACCGCCAGGTTGAGCACATCAGCGCCGCTGTACTGCTGCAGGAAGCCGGCGAAGTTATAAGCCGGGCCACTGTTACTGGTGCCGACCAGGGCGATCTGCGGGTTGGCCTCATCGCCGAACAGGCTGTCGGCGCTGGCCTCACCCACCGGCTCGGTCTCGTAGCGGTCGACGTACTGGGTGGCGTAGGTGGTGCCGCAGAACTGCGCGGCGGTCTTGTGCAGGGTGCCGGCCTTGGGCAGCAGGCCAGTGACGGTGCTGGCGAACTCTTTTTTCTCGATGTCGGCGAAGCCCGGCACCTCCTTCAGGGTCTCGGCCACCACACGTGCCGTGCGCTCGGCGCCGGCTGGGGTCCAGTGGTGGTCGGCCTGGAAGTAGTAGGGCGTTTCCACATCGCGCTCATCGAACAGCGGCGACAGGTCTGGGGTCCAGATCCCGGCCTGGCGGAAGCCTTCGATGGATTTGAGGTAGTTGGCCTTGGCCAGGTCGAAGTTGAAGCGGGCCTTTTCCTCGTCGCTCAGGTGCTCGCGATTGACCAGGCCGCGGGTCGGTTGGTAGACGACCATCAGCTCGACGCCCTTGCGCTTGAGGGCATCGCGTAGCCGCTTGAACTGACGGTAACCCTGGGCGCTAGTGCCGAAGTCGGTGCGCAAGTCGTAATGGCTGCGGAACAGCCAGTCGCCCTTGCCCTGCACCAATGCGGTGAAGAAGCTCAGGTACTTGGTGTTGTACTGGGCCGGGTCCTGGGCAATCGGGCACAGCGGGCCGACACGCTGCACCTGGTAGTGCGGGCCGGGCAGCTCGGCCTGGGCTGTACTGGCCAGGCCGAACAGGCTGCAGGCCAGGGCCAGGTGGCGGAATTTGAAATGGCGTGGGGTCATGATCACTGCGTCCTCAATCCTGAAGTTCGGCCTGGCTTTCGACGGGGTCGATGAGCACCGCGAGGTCGCGGCGCACCATCAGGTCAAGAATCTCGTCCTGTTTTTCCCCGAGGATGCCGGCGAAGCTGATGCCGGTGCTCTTGCTTGGTGCCAGCAGCTTGACCCGGTACAACTCGACCGACAGCGGCGAGTCGATGGACAGCGGGCTGGAGCCATTACCGGCGAGGGTGCCGCCGACCACGATCATCGAAATCTTCGCGTCGAAGGGGTCCAGGTCGACGTTACGGTCGGTGTCGGAGAGGTCCTTGATGTGGCCGTAGACACCGGTCAGGCCGTTGGCCGCCGAGACGTTTTCGTAGAGCTTGATGTCGACGCTGTTGCGTACGCGAATACCGTGGCGCTGGTTGTTCAGCACCTGGTTGCCCCATAACAGGTTGTTGGAGCTTTCGTAGAGGGTGATGCCGTCGGCGTGGTTCTGGTACACCTCGTTGTAGGCGATCAGGTTACGCACGCTGTTACGGTCGATAACGATGCCCGAGAGCTTGTTGTCGTAGCTCTTGTTATTGATGATCCAGCTGTCATCGACCTCGCGGGAGATGATGATGCCGTGCTTTTTCTTGGTCCCGTGCACGGTGTTCTCGGCGATGATCAGGCCGTGGGAACGGTCGTGGGGGTCGATGCCGTAGACGATGTTGTCGCGGTAGGTGTTGCCCTTGATCACCACGTTCTGTGCTTCGTAGCAGTAGAAGCCGTACCAGTGGTCGATGAACTGCGAGTCGATCAGCCAGCCGGTTGGCTCCTCACGCTGTAGGCGCTCGTGCATGCCGGGGGTGTACTGGGTAATCGATACGCCATAGCTCTTGCTGTTGTCGTAGCCGAGGCTGGTGACCACGCTGTCGGCGATGTACAGCTCGCTGCCACCCCAGGACACCAGAAACGGACGAAACTCCTTGGCCTCGCGGAAGGTTGCCGGTGCGTTGTCGGCTTCGCGCCAGGCGGTCAGCCGGGTGCTGGTGATAAACAGTTTGCCGTCGTTGACCAGAAACGCGCCGCGCTCCTGGGACAGGCGCAGGTCAGTGGTTTGCGGGTCGACGTGCAGGGTCGCACCCTGGGCCACGACGATCGGCAGGCGGGCCAGGTAGACGCCCGGCTCGACCTCGCTGAACTGGTTGTCCGGCAAGGCGCGGGCAAGGTCGGCCGGGGTCACGTAGCCGTCTTCGATAAAAATCGCGTGGGGCATGCCCTGCTGGCGGCGCACCCACTCGCGCAGGCGTTCGTCGCCGCCGATAAAGTCCTTCAGGGCGTCCTGCTGAAGCATGCGGCGTACGACGACGCGGCCTTTGACGCTGCGTTCGATCTTCGCGTCCACCGCCTCCAGGGTGTAGCCGCTCAGGTCGGGCAGGGTCGGCGTGGGGATGTTCAGCGGTTCGACCGGCGCGCTGGTGACGGTGTAGTTGCTGGTTTCCTTGAGGCGCTGGGCGGCGTCGATTTCCTCGGCCTGGACCCAGGGCGCGGCGAACTGCAGCGCGCCGAGCAGCAGGCCGCTGCCGAGCAGGCTCAGGCCGATGGTGCGTTTGACTGTCTGTGGCTGATGCGTCATTGCGGTGCCCTCAGAAGCGCCAGATAAAGTCGACAAAGGCCCGGTGCATCAGCGAGTCAGCTTCGCTGCCATAGGCATTGCCGGGCTTGAATACGCCGCCGCGAAAGCGCACCAGCGCCGAGCGCTCGTCGAGTTTTTCGCTCACCGCGGCGGGCAGCAGGCCCTGTTTGAAGTAGCGCGTCACCACCAGGTCGAGTTCCTGGCCGATGTCTTTTTCGCCGTCTTGCAGCGGCGCGATGATCCCGCTGTCGCCGATGTCCTGGCTGTCATCCACGCGCCAGAAGCGGTGGTAGACCAGGCTGGCGTCGTAGTCTTCGCCGAAGGTCATGGAGCTGAAGGCGCTGGCCACTTGCAGGTTGGACAGCTCCCCGCGGAAGGCCTCGCCAAAGCGGTGCATGCGCGACTGCACACCGGTGAAACTTGAACGGTTGCTCTCCAGACCGGTTTGCATGAACTGCTTGGAGCGGTCGTCATCGCCACCACCGCTGCCGCGGGCATAGGCGCCGCCGACCTTCCAGCGCTCGTCGAGGCTGTAACGAAGGCCCAGGTCAAGGCCCCAGGCGTTGACGTCCTGATTGCGTGCGCCGCTGGCGATGCGTTCGTTGCCTACGATGGTCTGCTCCAGCTGGTCGGTGTCGCCGGTCAGCCAGGTGACCTGCGCCCAGTAGTTGAGCGGGTTGCTGGAGCGTGGGTTGAAGAAGTCGCCGTCGGCATGCAGGCCGAGCCAGGTGAGGTCGCCGGTGTAGCGTTTGCTCAGCTCGTCGACGCGCTCGCCGGCACGCGGCAGTTGGCCGTCGTCGCGGCTGTGGTGAAGCTTGACGCCGACCCAGTGACCGGGCGTCCACTGGGTGGCCACGTCGGCGAACAGGTGGGTGCGGTCCTCATCTTCCGGGGCCAGCTCGTCGAGGTCGGTGCGGTACTCGGAAAAACGCTGGGCGACGCCGACCTGGGCATTGAGCAGGGTGGTGTCGAATTGCCAGTTGAGCGCCTCGATGTTGGTGTCGCGCCAGGTGCCTTCGTCGCTGCGCAGGCGTTGCCGGCCCAGGCGAAGGTGCTCGCCGGGGTAGGCGGTGAGGCCGGCGTAGTCGACCCAGAATTCGCGCATGGCCAGGTAGCTCTTGTCCGGCACGCGGCCGTCATTGCTGTTGGCACTGTCTTCGCTGTCCAGATCATTGGTGTCCAGGGTGTCGGTCTCGACGATGTCGGTGGCCGACACCGCTTGGCCCATGGCGAACGCGCTCCAGTCACCGCGCTGGGCATACACCCAGGGGCGTGCGTCAACGGCCAGGCCTGTGATGTCGCCACCGTCACGGGTGCCGAGGTCACGGTCATCTTCCGATTGCGCGGTGATCTTGAAGTCGATGCCGAAGTTGTCGTCGCTCACCTGCGCCGCCCAGGCGGAGCTGGCGCAGAGTACGGTCATGCCAAGGCCGAGGCTGCTGGCGATCCGGTTGAGGGTCATGCGGAAGTCCTTGCTCATGGGGTCTGCGCCTGCATCTCGCTGAGTTGCTGCAGGGTGATGCCGCGCACCTGGCGTTCCTCGTTGAGCATGCGCCGGGCGCGCAGTTGGTCGGTCGCCGGCAGGCGCAGCTCGATGTCATGGGCCAGTTCGGTGGTCTGCGGGGTGTCTTTGGCCAGGGCCAGCTGGCTGAACACGTAGGCGGTGGCCAGGTCCGGCTGAATGCCTTTGCCCTGGGAGAACATCTGCGCCAGGGTCTGGTCGGCATTGATCTGCCCGGCGCGCGCAGCGCTGAGCAGGTGGTCCAGGGCTTGCTGCGGGTAGATATCGCCCAGGTAGCCGCGCAGGTAGATCTGCCCGAGGAAGTAATTGGCGCTGGGTTCGCTCGGCGCGGCCTTGCGCAGGTGCTGCTCGGCTTTCTGTGGGTCTTGCGGGACCAGCTTGCCTTCGTAATACAGGCGCCCGAGTAGCAGTTCGGCGCGGGGCAGGGCAGCGGCGCGGCCGTTGTCCAGGTAGGTCATCATCTGCTCGATGTCGCCCAGCGCCGGGTAGTCGTAGAGCAGGCGGGCCAGGCTGACCCAGGCTGCCGGATAACTGGGTGCGATGGCTTCGAGCAGTTCCTGGGCCTTGCCTTCATTGGGCGTGCCCAGTTCGGCATCGGCCAGCACCTGGGCCACGGCATCGACACGTTGGGGCGCGATGGCGCCGCTGTGGTAGCCGCTCATCAGGCGCTCGAGCAGGGCCTCCTGGCGCTCGCTGTCGGCCTGCTTCTGGTACACGGTGGCCAGCTCGACGTAGCAGACATCGGCTTGCGCGAGCATGCCCTGGCAGATCTGTTCGATCTCGCCGAGGTGCTGGTCGTAGGTGCCCTGGGTGCGGTAGTAGAGGATCTGTGCCAGGTCCGCGTCGGCGTGACCTTGCTGGCGCCAGGTGGCAATTTGGCTCTGCACGTTCATACCGGGAAAGTCCTGTGGGTACTGCAGGTAGAGCAGCGTCAGCGGCATCAGGGTGGCCGGCTCGCCCGCCTTGAAGGCCGCGTCGAGCAGGCTGGCCGCTTCACGGCGTTCAGCGCTGCTGGCGCCGGGCTTGCGCGCCAGTAACTTGCCCAGGCGCGACTTGGCGCGTGGTGAGTTGTCCATGGCCTGACGGTAGGTGCGCTCGGCGGCCGCCAGGTCTTCGGGGGTGCCGCTGGCCAGCTGCAGGTCGGCCAGGCCGATCTGCGCATTGACGTAGCCCAGCTCGGCGAGCTGGCGGTAGTTTTGCTCCGCGGTCTGGGTGTCGCCGCGCTTGAGCGCTTCGGCCGCCAGGCGCTCGTCCGGCAGCCCGGCGCAGCCGCCCAGGCCGACCGCAAGCGCCAGCGCCAGCAGGGGCAGGGCAGGGCCGCAGGGGGCCAGGCGTGAGTCGAAAATCGGCACGGCAGCCTCCTCAGATACCAGCCGCGACGGCTTTATCGATCATCCAGTCGAACGACGGACCGGCATCCAGGGTGACTTCAGCCGGCAGGCTGGCCAGGGAGCTGGGCAGGGTCTGGTCCGGCTCGATGACCACGCGGATGTCGCTGGACAGGCCGTTGTCGTGCAGGGTGCTGCTGATGATGGTGCCGTGGCGTGCCTGCTCGTCACCGGCGACCCAGAAGGTCGCGCGGGTCCCAGGGCGTGCCTGCTCCAGCTTGCGGTAAGGGAAGCTGGCGAGGATGTTGGCTTTGACGTCCTGGGGCACCAGTTCGAAGATCACATCGCCTTTGTTGGCGAACTGCCCGTCGGCCACCAGCTGACGCGACACCTTGCAGTTGCAGGGGCTGGTCAGGGTGCCTTTGACTTGCTTGCCGAACAGCGTCTCGATATTGGCCGGGTCGAGTTGTTCATCGTTCAGGTGGCCTTTGAGCATCTCCAGCATGGACGCGGAGAAGGAGGCGATGGGCGCGCCTTTGTCCACTTGCTGATCCGGGCCGAGCAGGCTTTGCACCGTGCCTTCGCGGGGCATGGTCACCTGCAGGCTGGGCACGCTGACCTGGGCCGATTTGGCGTGGGTGACGAAGTACAGGCCGTACACCGATTTGAAGATAAAGCCGAATGCCGCCAGGCCGACGAGGAACACCGCCAGGCTGAAGGTCACCGCACGCAGGCGGCCGAGGGCGTTCATGCCGTTGCCGGCGCCGCCCTGTTTGCGCGCCTTGGTGAAGTTTTCGCGCTGCAGGGTATTGAGCAGATCGCCGACGCTGACCAGTTCACCGCCTAGATAGGCGCTGATCAGGTAGCGCAGGGTCGACTGCTCGCGCGGCTTGAGGTTATGGAACTGGCAGCCGATGCGCGCCTGGGCGTTGTCCACGGTCTGCACCTGGAATTCCACGTCGATGCCCAGATCAAGGCTGTCGAGTTGGAACTGCAGGCGACCTTTGTGATGCTCGCCGACGCTGACCGGCACCTTGCCGGTGCTGAAGCTGAAGCCACCGGCGGAAAGGTCGAGAATGCGCGCTTCCACCCGTTCACGGTTGGCTGCGGTATAGCGCAGCACGGCCGGGATTTTTACGCGGGCGTGCTGGCGCTGGGCTTCGGATTCATGAACCACGTTGATGTTCTGGGCTGTACTCATGCTTGCAAATTTCCTATTCGAAAGTTCCGATCACACCAACACCAGAAGGGTGGCGATAAACACGCTGGCAGCAGAAAAAGTCATGGCGCGCGAGGACCAGCTGTTGAACCACAGCTGGAAGCTGCGCAGCCCTCGGTCGAGCTTGGTGTTCTGGCGGGTCCAGGACTGCTGGTCGAGGCGGAAGAACACGTAGATCTTCACCAGCGCGCCGACGATCTGGTTGTAATAAAGAATGGCCGGGTAGGCCGGGCCAATCGGGTGGCCACTGAAGCTCAGCAGCAGGGTCAGCAGCAATCGTGTGGTCCCGATCCACAGCAGGTAGATCAGCAGGTAAACGATGCTGTATTTGATGCTGGCGATGATCGCCACGGCGAGGCCCAGCAGGCAGGTCCACATCGACACGCGCTGGTCGAACAGCACCACGCTGGTGAACAACCCCAGGCGCCCCATGCCCAGGCGCAGGGCGCGCGAGTTCTGTCGTAGGTTGTTGCCGTACCAGCGGAACATCAGCTTGCGGCTGGCCTTGATGAAGCTCTTCTCCGGCGGGTGCTCGACCGTGTTGATCGCCGCATCCGGCACGTAGAAGGTGTCGTAGCCCAGGCGCATCAGGCTGTACCAGCTGGACTTGTCATCCCCGGTGAGAAACTGGAAGCGCCCCAGGCGCCAATGCTCCAGGTGGTCGCTCTCCACATCGCGGATGAACTCGGGGTCGGTGACCACCTTGGCGCGGAACACCGACATGCGCCCGGTCATGGTCAACACGCGCTTGGACAGGGCCATCGAGCACATGTTGATGTGCCGTTGGGCGAAGCGCAGCTTGTGCCACTCGCTCATGATGTAGCTGCCACGCACCTCGCAGAACTCATTGGTGGTCAGGCCGCCGACATTTGGGAACAGCTGGAACCAGGGCACGGTTTTCTTCACCACGCCCTCGGCCAGCACCGTGTCGCCATCGACTACGGCAACCACGGCGCGGTCGTCGGGCAGGTGCCGGGAAATGGCGCGAAAGCCGTAGGCCAGGCCGTCGCGCTTGCCGGTGCCGGGAATCCGCACGAAGTCCAGCTTGATGTGCTCGGGCGGGTTCATGCGGGTCCACAGGTTCTTCACCAGCAACTCATCGGACAGCTCGACGATCGAGCACACGACGGTGGTCGGGAAGCCGCATTCGATGGCCTCGCGGATCACCGAGCGGTAGACCTGAGCGGTGGTCAGTGCGTCGATGCGAAAGCTGGTAACCAGCAGGAACACATGAGAGGGGTCGGCGTCCTTGCCGATTTTTTTTACCTTACGGCGGTAATAGGGGTACACCACGTACAAAAACAGCATGCCGCGCACAAAGTGCAGGGCACCCATGGAATAGCGCCAGATGCCGACCAGGCCGATGAGCAGGAGGAAATCCCTGGACTCGGGGTCGAACACGCTCCTGGGCAACGCCAGGGCGAGAAGCATCAGCAGTGACAGGTAAAACAGCCATCCGGCGGCCTGATTGAGGCCGGTCTTCAGCGTGTGCATAGGGTCCATCCGCAATCTGGGTGAGGCCCCGGTAGCCGCGCAGGCGTACCGGGGCAGGCAACGAGCGAGTGATTACCAGCAGATGCCTTCGCTGCCTTCGCGCGACGCGGTGGGCATGAACCCGACCAGATCGACCACGTGCTTGCCAGCCAGAGCCTGCTGCGCCAGCGGTGCGAAGTCCTGATCGCCATTGCCCAGGATGATCACATCGGCGTCGCGCACCACGGCGTCGAAGTCGCTGTTGAGCAGCGAGGAGACGTGCGGGATCTTCGACTCGATGTACTCCTTGTTCGCCCCATACACGCGGGCGTACTCGACGTTGCGGTCGTAGATGCTCAGCTCGTACCCCTTGCCGATGAGCATTTCGGCCAGCTCTACCAGCGGGCTTTCACGCAGGTCGTCGGTGCCGGCCTTGAAGCTCAGACCGAGCAGGGCCACTTTGCGCTTGTCGTAGCTGGAGACGATGTCGAAGGCGTTCTGCACCTGGATGGTGTTGCTGCGCATCAGCGAGCCGATCAGCGGCGCTTCCACGTCCAGCGCACCGGCACGGTACGACAGGGCGCGCACGTCCTTGGGCAGGCAGGAGCCACCGAAGGCGAAGCCGGGCTTCATGTAGTACTTGGAAAGGTTGAGCTTGTGGTCCTGGCAGATCACCTCCATCACTTCACGGCCATCGACGCCGCAGGCCTTGGCGATGTTGCCGATCTCGTTGGCGAAGGTGACCTTGGTCGCGTGCCAGACGTTGCAGGTGTACTTGATCATCTCGGCGACATCGATGCCCTTGCGAATCACCGGCGCGTCGAGCTCGCTGTAGATGCTTTCCAGCAGGTCGCCGGAGGCGCTGTCGAGTTCGCCGATTACGGTCATCGGTGGGAAGTCGTAGTCCTTGATGGCGGTGCTTTCGCGCAGGAACTCGGGGTTGACGGCCACGCCGAAGTCGACGCCGGCCTTCTTGCCGGAGCTGGCTTCGAGGATCGGGATCACCACATTTTTCGCGGTGCCCGGCAGCACGGTGCTGCGTACCACCACGGTGTGGCGGCCCGGCTTGTCGCGCATGGCTTCGCCGATTTCGCGGCACACGCCTTCGATGTACTCAAGGCCCAGGTCGCCGTTCTTCTTGCTCGGCGTACCCACGCAGATGAACGACACCTCGGTGTCACGCACGGCATCGGCCACATCGGTGGTGCCGCGCAGGCGGCCGGTGGCCAAACCCTTCTGCAGAAGCGCTTCCAGGCCCGGCTCGACGATCGGCGATTTGCCCGTGTTGATCAGGTCGATCTTGGTCGTCGAGACATCCACGCCGACCACGTCATGGCCACGCGCCGACAAGCAACCGGCACAGACGGCACCCACATAACCCAAACCAAAGATGCTGATACGCATCGCAATCACCTCGTCCATTTAACGCAATTAAACGTGGCCAAAAACAGCCACGACTGAGTGATCATTCACGTCTGTAAAAACAGCGCGGTGAATGAAGCAGGCATACAAGATTAAGTGACTTTCTGCATGAGAAAGTCGGGCGGGCTTATAGTTAAAACATGCCCTTGAAGTTGTTGCGCGCAACGATTTTAGCTGGGCGCTAACATGAGAAGTTTGCAGTGTCTAAGACGGTTTAAGTTACTCCTTACTTACGTAGACACAGGTGTCGGGTAATACCTGGCCGTGGACAGTAAAGTCCATAAATAGCGGCAGTTTGGTATCACGCAGTATTTAGCGTGAGGAAGTATTACGCGGAAGTAAGAGTGTGCGGATTTTTGGTTAGTTCCTACCGTTCGTCCCCTTTTGTAATGATTGGAAATATGCAAAGTGCCATGATGGCCAGCATTTTGATGGCGTTTTAGAGCGGTTGCGGGTGAGTTTTTGAATAAGGCGGGAGGCTGATGTGCAGGCTCTATGCGGGGAGGGCGGAGATTGTCAGACAATTATAAGGGGCGCGCATTCTATTGCGGAGTGCGTGCGACAAGTTGCAAGTTTGTGATCGATTTGGCGATTTGCCAGGGTATTAAGTTGAACGCAACAGCGCACAAACAAAAATACCCCGGCTGAGGTCAGGGTTAATCTGCAGGAAGTTCACGCAAGAACACCAAATTGTTGGCGTCAGATTTTTGCTGTGCGTAGTAGTAACCGTCCAGGTTGAAGTCTTTAAGACCGGCGGGGTCTTGCAGCCTTTCTTTAATGACATAACGCGCCATCAGGCCGCGCGCTTTCTTCGCATAAAAACTGATGATCTTGTAATCGCCGTTTTTCAGGTCGCGGAACTCGGTATTGATAATCCGCGCGTTCAACGCCTTGGGTTTAACGGCGCCAAAGTATTCGTTAGAGGCGAGGTTGAGCAGCACATCGTCGCCCTGCGCGTGCAGGGCGTCGTTTATCCAGCCGCTGATGTGCTCACCCCAGAACGCATACAGGTCCTTGCCACGCACGTTAGCGAGTTTGGTGCCCATTTCCAGACGGTAAGGTTGCATGAGGTCCAGCGGACGCAGCAGGCCGTAAAGGCCGGAGAGCATGCGCAGATGCTGCTGGGCGAAGTCGAAGTCGTCTTCGCTGAAGTCGTCGGCATTCAGGCCGGTGTACACGTCACCCTTGAAGGCGAGGAGCGCCTGCTTGGCGTTGTCCGGGGTGAAGGTGTCGCTCCAGCTGCCGAAGCGCGCGGCATTGAGGCCGGCAAGCTTGTCGGACAGGTGCATCAGCTCGGCAATTTGCGCGGGGCTGAAGTCGCGCAGTTGCTCGATCAGCTCGCGCGAGTGGTCAAGGTGCTCAGGCAGGGTGTAGCGCGTGGTGGCCGGTGCGCTGTCGTAGTCGAGGGTCTTGGCCGGGGAAATCACCATCAGCATGGGGGCTGCTCCTGAAAGTCAGGCGGCGATTCTAGAAGCTCCCCGTGGCCAAGACCACCTATCAGTCCTATAGCGAGCGTGCGTGGTGGTGCCGACCTCGCGCGCAGCTGAGGTCGGCACCACCCTTAGGGGGCTCAGTCGCGGGCCGGCAGCATCGCGCGCAGCACGCCGTCACGGCGCACATGGTGGTGCCACAGCGCCATGCCCGCATGGCCGAGGATCATGGCAAACAGCAGGTACTGGGCGGTGACGTGAAAGAGCTTGGCCAGCTCACGCACGCTGTCGCTGACGGCGACCGGCCCGACTTCCACCAGCCAGAACAGGTTCAGCGGGCGCTTGCCGAACAAAATGCCGGTCAACGGCATCAGCACCAGCAGCAGATAGAGCAGCACATGCCCGGCTTTAGCAGCGCGCTGTTGCAAGGCCGTGTGGGCGCTGAGCAAGTTGGGGGCGCCCTGGCGCGCACGCACCAGCAGGCGCAATACGGTGAGCACCAGCACCGTGACGCCGAGTGACTTGTGCAGGGTGAATACGCCGCCCGTGCCACCGAGCAGCGGGCCGAAGAGGTCACTGCCGTAGGGCAGGGCGATGATGATCAGCACCAGCAAGGCACTGAGCCAATGCAGGGCGATTTGGGCGGGGCTGTAACGGGCGGTGGTCACGGGTGAGGTCCTTTTCTTTTCTAAGACGAACAATGGAAGCAGCGCGCGGCGTATCGGCAGGCGTTGCCGCAGCACTGGTTGATTAGGCAGGACGGTTTGTACAAGAAAACAGCCAAGGGTTCACCACCAGGCGTATTTGCTGGCAAAAAAACATTGCGGCGTTTTTCGAGAAGGCGGGAGTGCAGCGGTAGGACTTCGGACTTTAGCGGTGCCGGCGACCCTCGCCAAGGGCTATTCGTCGCAGCTGCAAATAAAGTCGCCAAATAAACAAAAGGTCTTTTGTCTGTCATGAAAAGTGGCGTATTACAGAGGTGAGACCGCCGAAACCTGCAGACAGGTGGCGGCCATTGGCCCCACCTACCTGCACCTTCACGAGCCTGGCTCGTGCGATAGGCAGCCCCGTGCGGCAGGCCCATGGCCGTGCCGCTTGGCCCCCAGCAGAAGGTGACCGAGTATGGATGACCACGGACGCTTCAAGCCCACCGCCCCGACCCTTTACGCGCTCGACACCAACGTCCTGATTCACGACCCCAACGCGCTGCTGAATTTTCAGGAGCACCACGTCGCCATCCCGATGACCGTGCTTGAGGAGCTGGACAAGCTCAAGACCGGTAAACAAGGTGTGGCCGCCGAATGCCGTCAGGCGATTCGCCTGATCGACAAGATCCTTGGGCAGGCCACTCCGGAAGAAGTCGAGCACGGCGTACCGATCCAGCGGGAGAAGAGCGGGCCGTGCGGCTTTCTGTCTATCCTCATGAGCAAGAGCGCAGCGCCGGTCACCTGGCTGCCCGAAGACCTCAACGACAACAAGATCATCAACCAACTGGTGGAGCTGAAGTCGCGTCGCCCGGGTATGTCCGTGGTGCTGGTGACCAAGGACATCAACATGCGCCTGAAGGCGCGCGGCTGCGGCCTGGACTCTGAGGACTACCACACCGACCAACTGGTCGACGACGTGTCGCTGCTGTCCAAGGGCTACCACAGCATGACGGGGGCGTTCTGGGACCGTGTGAGCAAGGTCGAGACACGCCAGGAGCGTGGGCGCACCTGGCACCGTGTGCAACTGACCGACAACTTGCCAGCGGTGCACGTTAACGAGTTCATCGTCGACGAGCAGGGGTTTGTGGGTTGGATCAAGGCGATCCGCGAAGACGAGTTGGTCATCCTCGATCTGCACCAGGAGCCGCTGATGCATCAGGAGGCCTGGGGCCTCAAACCGCGTGATATTTACCAGGCGCTGGCGCTGTATGCGCTGCTTGATCCGGACATCCACCTGGTCAACCTGTCTGGTGCCGCCGGTTCCGGCAAAACCATCCTGGCCCTGGCGGCTGCGATCGAACAAACCATGGTCACCAAACGCTACCGGCGCATCATCGCCACCCGCAGCGTGCAGGGCCTGGATCAGGAAATCGGCTTTCTGCCGGGTACCGAAGCCGAGAAGATGGAGCCCTGGCTTGGTGCGATCACCGATAACCTCGAAGCGTTGCATATGGAGGATGAGAACACCCACGGCAGCGTCGACTACATCCTGCAGAAGGTGCCGCTGCAGTTCAAATCGCTGAACTACATCCGTGGTCGCAGCTTCCAGCAGAGCCTGATCCTGATCGATGAATGTCAGAACCTCACGCCACACCAGATGAAAACCATCATCACCCGCGCCGGTACTGGCTCCAAGGTGGTGTGCCTGGGTAACCTGGCGCAGATCGATACCCCTTACCTGTCAGCCCCGAGTTCCGGGTTGACCTACCTCACGGAGCGCTTCAAGGATTTCGCCCACGGCGTGCACATCACCCTGCAAGGCGTGCCCCGCTCGGTACTTGCCGAGTACGCCGAGAGCCATATGTAACGCGTGCACTGCAGCGCTTAGCGGCTGTTGGCGACTGCCAACGGCCGCTCGGTAGGTTTACAATCGGCGGATTCCCACAAGGAGTCCGCCCGTGCTGACCCATCTCGATTCCCAAGGCCGCGCCAACATGGTCGACGTCAGTGACAAGGCGTCGACCGTGCGTGAGGCCACCGCCGAAGCGCGCGTGCGTATGCTGCCGGCCACCCTCAATATGATCGTTGCCGGCGAACACCCCAAAGGTGACGTCTTCGCTGTTGCGCGTATTGCCGGTATTCAGGCTGCAAAGAAAACCAGTGACCTGATTCCGCTGTGCCACCCGCTGATGCTCACCAGTGTCAAGGTCGAACTGCAGGCTGAGGGCGAGGATGCGGTGCGTATCACTGCGCGCTGCAAGCTCAGTGGCCAGACCGGTGTGGAGATGGAAGCCCTGACCGCCGCCAGTGTCGCGGCCCTGACCCTGTACGACATGTGCAAGGCGGTCGACCGCGGCATGGTCATCGAAAGCGTGCGCCTGCTGGAGAAAGTCGGCGGCAAGAGTGGCCACTTCGTTGCGCAGGCCTCGGCATGATTCGGGTGCAGTACTTCGCCCGCTACCGGGAGGTGCTGGGTCTGGATGGCGAGCAGGTCAGTGGCGAGTTCGCCAGCCTTGATGCGCTGCGTCAGCATCTGCTGGCCCGTGGCGGTGTCTGGGAGGTGCTGGCCGAGCAAAACCTGATGTGCGCGCGCAATCAGGAGCTGTGCAGCTTGGCTGAACCTTTGCAATCGGGCGATGAAGTGGCGTTTTTCCCCACCGTAACCGGCGGTTAAGCGACACGCTGTGGCGCGCCCTCTGGGGCGCTCAACCATCCACTCAGGCATCGCCCTGAACAGAGAGCCTCTGCATGAGTATTCGCGTCCAGCCTCACCCCTTCGATCCCGGCTTTGAGTTGAACGGGCTGCACGCCGCCAACCTCGGCGTCGGGGCTGTGGTCAGCTTTGTCGGCTACGTGCGCGATTTCAATGACGGGCGTGAGGTGGGCGGGATGTTTCTCGAGCACTTCCCCGGCATGACAGAAAAAGCCCTGGGCGCCATTGTCGAGCAGGCCCAGCAGCGCTGGCCACTGTTGGGCATTGAGGTGATTCACCGGGTCGGCCGTCTGGAGCCGGGTGAGCCCATTGTCTTTGTGGGGGTCACCAGTGCCCATCGCCAGGCCGCGTTCGATGCCTGCAATTTCGTCATGGATTACTTGAAAACACGCGCCCCCTTCTGGAAGAAAGAAGACACCGCCGACGGCCCGCGCTGGGTCGAAGGGCGGGTGAGTGATCAGGACGCAGCCAGCCGCTGGTAGGGTTACTGCAGCGCTAGCCGAGGCCTAAGTAAAGGCGCAGCCCCAGCGGCGCGAACATCGACATCAGGCCCAGGCTGGTCAGCCACAGGCTCCAGTCATGTTCGCGTTGACTGAAGCCAATGGCCAGCAGGATGAATCCACTGACCAGCAGGGCAAGCATCATATGCACTTCGTCCATGGCCGACTCCTCGCGCGACAGTTCATCGTGTCTTGGAGTCTAGACGCTCAGGCGACGCCGCGATTGATCGTGGTCAATACACGTCAGTGATAGGGGCGGGGTATGTCAGCAGGGATTGATCGCGCCCGGCGGCTGCCGGGCGGGTCAAGGCGTCAGTGCTTGCGCGGTACTGGCTTGAGCAGCGAGTCAGGGGGCATTTCACAGGCGATCTTGCGACCGACCAAGGCTTCGATACCTGGCAGGGCGTAGGCGTCGTCTTCGCCCGCGAAGCTGATCGAGGTGCCGCTGGTGCCGGCACGGCCGGTGCGGCCAATGCGGTGCACGTAGTCGTCCGGATCTTCCGGCAGGGTGAAGTTGATCACGTGGCTGATGGCGTCAACGTGGATACCCCGGCCGGCCACATCAGTGGCGACCAGCACGCGGATATGGCCTTCACGAAAGCCTTCAAGCACTTTGATACGCTTGTGCTGGGGCACGTCGCCGGACATCTGCGCCGCGCTGATGCCGTCACGGGTGAGCTTCTCTTCGATGCGCCGTACTTCGTCCTTGCGGTTGGCAAAGACCATGACGCGGGTCCAGTCGTTTTGCGCGATCAGGTTGTACAGCAGCTTGTATTTGTCGCTGCCGGCCACGGCATAGACGTGCTGCTCGACCGTTTCGCTGGCGACGTTCTCCGGCTCGATCTCGACGATCGCCGGATCGGTGGTCCACTGCTTGGCCAGGTTCATCACGTCTTCGGTGAAGGTCGCGGAGAACAGCAGCGTCTGGCGTTCGCTCTTGGGTGGCGTCTGCCGGATGATCTGGCGAACCTGGGGGATAAAGCCCATGTCGAGCATGCGGTCGGCTTCGTCGAGCACCATCACCTCGACCATGTCCAGGTGCACTTCGCCGCGCTGGTTGAAGTCCAGCAGGCGGCCGGGTGTGGCCACGAGGATGTCGCAGTAGCGCGACTCAAGCAGCTTGAGCTGTTTGTCGAAATCCATACCACCGACAAACTGCATGACATTCAGCCCGGTGTACTTGGTCAGGTCGGCGGCGTCTTTGGCGATCTGGACCACCAGTTCGCGGGTCGGCGCGATGATCAACGCCCGTGGCTCGCCCATGTAGCGCTCGCGCGGCGGCGGCGTCTGCAGCAGTTGGCTGATGATCGAAATCAGAAACGCAGCGGTCTTGCCGGTACCGGTCTGGGCGCGGCCGATGGCGTCCTGGCCCTTGAGGGTGTGGCCCAATACCTGAGCCTGGATCGGCGTGCAGTACGGAAAGCCCAGGTCGTGAATGGCGTGCATCAAGGGCGCAGCCAGTTTGAAATCGTGGAAGCGGGTTTTGCCTTCGGCCGGTTCGACCTTGAAGTCGTCCAGGGTCCAGGTATCGACGGGTTTACTGGCCCGCTGACGGCGCGGTTTTTCCGAGGTGCGCTGCGCTGCGCGATTCTCGACAGCGGCGCTGGGCGCTTCGGCGGCCGTCTGTGTCGGCGCTGGAGAGGCGGCGCGAGTGGCTTCGGGGGTGATGGGCGTAGCAGGCTGGCTGACTGGGCTGGGCTGCTCGCCCTCGGCTTTGCCGAACATTTTCTTGAGTGCTTCGAGCACGGTCATCTCGTCAATTGGTTAAGGAGTGAACGCCGAGCAGTGTAAAGCAAGAAGGCGGCGCGGCGAAGTGCCGCGGCCAAGGACGCAGGCGCTTGTCAATATATCTGTTGTTGCCAGCGCCAATTATCGTCAGCAAATACAGTTACGGCCCTGCTGCTTGGCCCGGTACAGGGCTGCATCGGCTCGTGCGATCAGGGCCTGCAGGCTATCCTTGGCGATCAGTTGCGCAAGCCCGATGGACACCGTGACGCCTGGCAATACGCCCACGGGCGAGTAAAAGGAGCTGACCTGCTCGAGCGACTGGCGCAAACGCTCGGCAATGGCCCATGACTGCGCCTCATCGATACTCGGCAGCATGATCACGAACTCTTCGCCACCAAAGCGCACCAGGCTGTCCTGGGTACGCAGCTGTTTGCGTAGGGTGTGGGCGACCAGGCACAGGGCATAGTCGCCGGCGAGGTGACCATGCTGGTCGTTGTAGGCCTTGAAGTGATCGACATCCAGCATTAACAGGCCCATAGGCGCGCTGTTAAAGGCGCAGCGCGTACTTTCACGCTCGAACGCATGCTCCAGCCAGCGACGGTTGAAGGCGCCTGTCAGGGTATCGACATTGGCGTGTTGCTCGCTGCTCTGAATCAGCCGGTTGCCTTGGCGCACGCGGTCGCACAACAGGGCCAGCAGGTTCTGCATCATTTGCGGAGATTGATGGAACAGGTTGATCAGCGACTCGCGGTGCAGGCGCAGGACCTGGCTCGGTACCGTGGCCACGACGTAGGCGGAAGGGTGCTCATTGTCGATAAAGCTGATTTCGCCGGCACAGTCACCCGCTTCCAGGGTGCTGACCGGCGGGTTGTCGAGCGAGCCCAGGTACACCTTGAATTGGCCTTTGAGCAGCACGTACAGGTATTGATTGCGGTTGAACGGCGACAGCAATACCTCATCGGCCTGCAGGTCGCAGGCGCGAAACTCCTTGAGTAGCTGGGCGATGCTACTGCTGGCGACATTGTTGAATAGCCGCAACTCGCGCAGCTGTTGCAGATCGGCTTGCCAGGATGCGCTTCTCATCGTGACGGATCGGGCCAAGGGGTGCGGCAAAGTGTGGGCATCGCTAACGCTCCCTGTCGTGTGGGCGAAACCAGAGGTGACAGTATTCCTGCGCCTTAGGAGTGGCAATGAATTGTAAAAGTTCTGCCGACAGGCGGTCTCGGGCTGGCCTGTGAGCTGTGTCACAGGCCCTGCCGATAGTGCCCGCGCAGGCAGTGGCTGCGCGGTTTTCGGTGAGGCGCGGGGGAGGGTGAAGCGGGGTTAGGTCAGGCGCGCGTGCAGCCAGTCACCGATGTCACGAATTTCCTGGGGCAGGACTTCGTGGGCCATTGGGTAATCCTGCCAGTCCACTGTCACACCGCGCACGCTTAGCCAGTCGTAAGCGGCTCGGCCCATCGCCGGTAGCACAACATCGTCCTGGCGGCCGTGCAGGCAGTAAACCGGGATCGCCTGGCGAGCCTGCTCAAGCGGCAACTCGGCATCGAAGGTCGGGCAGTAGGTCGACAGCGCCAGCACGCCGCCAAGGGGGCCATTCCACCTGAGAAATGCCGTGTGCAGCACCACCGCGCCGCCTTGGGAAAAGCCTGCCAGGACGATACGGGCCGGGTCGATGCCACTGTCGCGCTGTTCCTCGATCAGGTCCATGACCTGCTGCGCAGAAGCTTCGAGCTGTTGCTGATTGATCGCCCGTGCCGGGCTCATCGCGAGAATGTCGTACCAGCTGGGCATGGCCCAGCCGCCATTAATGGTCACAGCCTGGGTCGGTGCCTGGGGCAGCACAAAACGGGTGCTGGTCAATGTGGCTTGCAGTGCTTCGGCGACAGGCATGAAGTCATACCGGTCGGCGCCCAGGCCGTGCAACCAGATGACGCACGCATCGGCAGGCAGTGTGGGCTGAAGAATCAAGGGTTCACTCATGAGGGGCTCCTGTATGGTGCGTGCGCGCTAATTTGGTGCGGTGCGCAAAAACGGCGTTGGTTAATCTGTGAAGAAGATGTCGCAAGGCTACAAGTTTTGCTCTTGACCAGCCCGTATGGTGCTAACGCAGCTGCGATGGTACGGCCTTTGCTATGACCTACCTGACTGATGTCGTAGTCCCGATAAGGTAACACTTCTGCCAAATCGGGCTCGGAGCAGACGGGAAGCCAATTTGATGGGGTTTTCCAACAGGTTTGCCAGGTTTCGGCCTGGTGATTGGCAAATTGCTAACCGTCTCAAGCCCATTCAACCCATGGGCGGGCACAGAGCCTATAGCCGACACAGAATTCGGCAACTAGACTCTCGCCGAGGTTCGACCCCGGTCACTCACGTTGCTGCCTGCGTGTGTGACTCGCCCCACGAGGGCACGGTGGCGAGCTGAGACTCCAACACAACAAAAGCAAACTGGAGATATTTGATGAAGATGGTGAAATCCACCCTGGCTATTCTTACCACCGCTACCGTTCTCGGTGTCAGCGGCTTCGCTCAAGCGGGCGCTACCCTGGACGCGGTACAGAAGAAAGGCTTCGTACAGTGCGGGATCAGTGATGGTCTGCCTGGCTTCTCCTACGCCGACGAAAAAGGCAATTACATGGGCCTCGACGTCGATGTGTGCCGTGCCGTTGCAGCGGCCGTCTTCGGCGACGCGACCAAAGTCAAATACAGCCCGCTGACCGCCAAAGAGCGCTTCACCGCGCTGCAGTCCGGCGAAGTCGACATCCTGTCGCGCAACACCACCTGGACCAGCTCGCGTGATGCGGCCCTGGGCCTGAACTTCACCGGCACCAACTACTACGATGGCCAGGGCTTCCTGGTGAACAAGAAGCTGGGTGTTTCCAGCGCCAAGGAGCTCGACGGTGCAACCGTTTGTATCCAGGCCGGTACCACCACCGAGCTGAACCTCTCCGACTACTTCCGCGCCAACGGCCTGAAGTACACCCCGATCACTTACGATACCTCCGACGAATCGGCCAAGTCGGTTGAAGCCGGCCGTTGCGACGTGCTGACCTCTGACCAATCGCAGCTGTACGCACAGCGTATCAAGCTGGCCAACCCGGACGACTACGTCGTACTGCCGGAAGTCATCTCCAAGGAACCGCTGGGTCCGGTCGTTCGCCAGGGTGACGAAGAGTGGTTCGACATCGTGCGCTGGTCGCTGTTCGCCATGGTCAACGCCGAAGAGCTGGGCATCACCTCGGCTAACGTCGAAGACATGGCCAAAACGACCAAGAACCCTGACGTAGCACGCCTGCTGGGTGCTGAAGGCGAGTTCGGCAAAGACCTGAAGCTGCCGAAGGACTGGGCTGTTCACATCGTCAAGCAAGTGGGTAACTACGGCGAAAGCTTCGACCGCAACGTCGGCGCCGGTAGCGAGCTGAAAATCGAACGTGGCCTCAACGCCCTGTGGAACCAAGGTGGTCTGCAATACGCACCTCCGGTGCGCTGACCGTCTGTGCTGATGCCTCGTCCTGAGGCATCGCTCGTGTTCTGATGAAATGAACCTCATGCCCGCGCGAGCGGGCATGAGTGTTCAAAGAGGGCTCCTATGCAAACGACTGCAAACACCTCGCGTCCCGGCGGCTCGGTCTGGACCGATCCGAAGGTGCGTGCCTGGGTCTTTCAGATCATCGCCGTCATCGCCATTGTGGCGCTCGGCTGGTTTCTGTTCGACAACACCCAGACCAACCTTGAGAAACGCGGCATCACCTCGGGTTTCTCCTTTCTTAATAACAGTGCCGGTTTCGGCATTGCCCAGCATCTGATCGACTACACCGAAAGCGACTCTTATGGGCGCGTGTTCTTGGTGGGCCTGCTCAATACCTTGCTGGTGTCGGTTATCGGTATCGTGCTGGCGACCTTGCTGGGCTTCCTGCTGGGGGTGGCACGCCTGTCGCCGAACTGGCTGGTGCGCAAGCTGGCCACCGTGTACATCGAGATCTTCCGCAACATTCCGCCGCTGCTGCAGATTCTGTTCTGGTACTTCGCAGTGATGCTGACGCTGCCGGGGCCGCGTCAGAGCCACGCGATGCTCGAGAGCTTCTTCCTCAACAGCCGCGGCCTGTACATGCCGGCGCCCGTACCGACTGACGCCTTCTCGGTCTTCCTGGGGGCTGTGGTGGTGGCGGTTATCGGCTCGATCCTGTTCGCGCGTTGGTCGCGGGCACGCTTCGAGGCAACCGGTAAGCTGTTTCCGATTTCCCTGGGCGTTATTCCTCTGCTGATCGTGCTGCCGGCCTTGGCCGTGCTGATCGCCGGTAACCCGGTGAGCTGGAGCGTTCCTGAGCTGACAGGTTTCAACTTTCGCGGTGGCTGGGTGCTGATCCCTGAGCTGATGGCGTTGACCCTGGCACTGACCATCTACACCGCCGCGTTTATTGCTGAAAACGTGCGTTCGGGTATCCAGGCCGTTAACCATGGTCAGACCGAGGCTGCGCGTTCGCTCGGCCTGCCGGGTGGCAAGACCCTGCGCCTGGTGATCATCCCGCAGGCCATGCGCGTGATCATCCCGCCGTTGACCAGCCAATACCTGAACCTGGCGAAGAACTCCTCGCTGGCGGCCGGTATCGGTTACCCGGACATGGTGTCGCTGTTCGCCGGTACGGTACTTAACCAGACCGGGCAGGCCATTGAGGTGATTGCCATCACCATGAGCGTTTACCTGGCCATCAGCATCAGCATTTCCCTGTTGATGAACTGGTACAACAAGCGCATTGCGCTGATCGAGCGGTAAGGAGCAGCCATGCAAACCCATACGTTCAAACCCGATCTACCGCCACCCGCGCACAGCGTTGGCGTGGTGGGTTGGCTGCGCGCCAACCTGTTTTCCAGCTGGTTCAACAGCCTGCTGACGCTGTTCGCGGCCTACCTGGTGTGGCTGATTCTGCCGCCGCTGATCCAGTGGGCGTTTATCAACGCTGACTGGGTCGGTGAGACCCGTGCTGACTGCACCAGTGGCGGCGCCTGTTGGGTGTTCATTCAGCAGCGCTTTGGCCAGTTCATGTACGGCTTCTACCCGAGCGAGTTGCGCTGGCGCGTCGACCTGACCCTGTGGCTGGCGATCATCGGCGCTGCGCCGCTGTTCATCCCGCAGATGGTGCGCAAAGGCCTGTATGGCCTGGCATTTTTGGTGGTCTACCCGGTTGTGGCCTACTGGCTGCTGCACGGCGGCAGCTTCGGCCTGGAAGTGGTACCAACCAGCCGTTGGGGCGGTCTGATGTTGACCCTGGTGATCGCTGCCGTCGGTATCGCCGGTGCGTTGCCGTTGGGCGTATTGCTGGCCCTTGGCCGACGCTCGGACATGCCGGCGATCCGCGTGATCTGCGTAACCTTCATCGAGTTCTGGCGCGGCGTGCCGCTGATCACCGTGCTGTTCATGTCGTCGGTGATGCTGCCGCTGTTCCTGCCTGAAGGCATGAGCTTCGACAAGCTGATGCGCGCACTGATCGGGGTGATCCTGTTCCAGTCGGCCTACATCGCCGAAGTGGTGCGCGGTGGCTTGCAAGCCATCCCCAAAGGCCAGTACGAGGCGGCTGCGGCCATGGGCCTGGGCTACTGGCGGATGATGGGCCTGGTGATCCTGCCGCAGGCCATGAAGCTGGTTATCCCAGGTATCGTGAACACCTTCATTTCGCTGTTCAAGGACACCAGCCTGGTGATCATCATCGGCCTGTTCGACCTGCTCAACAGCATCAAACAAGCCACCACCGACCCCGCCTGGCTGGGCATGGCCACTGAAGGCTATGTGTTTGCCGCGTTGGTTTTCTGGATTTTCTGTTTCGGTATGTCCCGCTACTCCGTACACCTGGAGCGCAAGCTGGACACTGGCCACAAGCGTTAGGAGCGACCTCATGAGTGAAGCAATCAAACAACCAGCGGTCACCGACGGCATGATCCAGATGCAGGGCGTGCACAAATGGTACGGCCAGTTCCACGTGCTCAAGGACATCAACCTGGACGTGAAGCAGGGCGAGCGCATCGTGCTGTGCGGCCCGTCGGGCTCCGGCAAGTCGACCACCATTCGTTGCCTCAACCGCCTGGAAGAACACCAGCAGGGGCGCATCGTGGTCGATGGCACCGAACTGACCCACGACCTCAAGCAGATCGAGGCCGTGCGTCGTGAAGTGGGCATGGTGTTCCAGCACTTCAACCTGTTCCCGCACCTGACCGTACTGCAGAACTGCACTCTGGCGCCGATGTGGGTGCGCAAGATGCCCAAGCGTAAGGCTGAAGAAATCGCCATGCACTTCCTTGAGCGTGTACGCATCCCGGAGCAGGCCAACAAGTACCCCGGTCAGCTTTCCGGCGGCCAGCAGCAGCGTGTGGCGATTGCCCGTGCGCTGTGCATGAAGCCCAAGGTGATGCTGTTCGACGAGCCGACCTCGGCCCTCGACCCGGAAATGGTCAAGGAAGTACTGGACACCATGATCGGCCTGGCCGAAGACGGCATGACCATGCTCTGCGTGACCCATGAGATGGGCTTTGCCCGCACCGTGGCAAACCGGGTGATCTTTATGGACAAAGGCGAGATCGTCGAACAGAACGAGCCCAACGCCTTCTTCAGCAACCCGCAGAACGAGCGCACCAAGCTGTTCCTCAGCCAGATCATTCACTGATTGCGCTGAACGCATAGCGCAAAGGCTGTACGAAAACGCCGCGATCCCACCAGGGGGCGCGGCGTTTTTCGTTGGCCTGCACCGTGGCGATGTTGGACGCCCTACGTATGGGGTCTCGGTGCTACACCGGTGCGTAGGCGGCTGCGAAAGGCGCCGGGCGTCTCGCCGCAGATTTGCTTGAAGCGTTTGGCGAAGGTGGCGCGGTCGGCGTATCCGAGTTGTTCGGCGATTTGTTCCAGTGAGCGGCCGGAGTCGCGCAATGCCTGGCGCGCCCGCTCGATGCGCAGGTGGTGCAGGTAGCTGTTGGGTGTCAGGCCGGTGGTGTCGCGAAAGCGCCGCAGCAGGGTGCGCGGTGAACAATGGGCCTGCTGTGCCAGGCGCGTAAGGTCGAGGGGGCGGTGTGCGTGCTGCTGCAGCCATTGCAGCGCGGCGGTCATGCCAGGGGCTGTGTCGGGCAGCGCGGGGAGCAGCGGCGCGAAGCGCATTTGGCTGCCACGTTCGCGGTCCAGAACCAGGGCCGCGGCCACCTGATCGGCCAAGGTGTCGCCGGCGAAGTGGGCAATCAGATGCAGGCACAGGTCCATGCCCGCGTGGGCGCCGCCAGAGGTGAAAACAGGGCCGTCTTCGCAATACAGGGCGTCGATCTGCAGCGTTGCCTTGGGTATGCGTTGGCGAAAGGCATCGGCCAGCGCCCAGTGCGTGGTGGCGCGGCGGCCGTCGAGTACACCCGCCGCGCCGAGCAAAAACGCCGCGCTGCACAGGCTGGCTAACGCTTGCCGGGCAGGGCGCTGGGCCAACCACGGTAGCAGCTCGGCATTGCGCGTCTGGGTAGCGTCCAGGTCGCTGCCGGTGGCGGGCAATAACACCAGATCGGCGCGCTCAGCCAGGCGTAGATCGCCATCGACCTGCACCTGGGCGAACCCGAGTTGCTGCGGGTGACCATCCTGACTCACGCGCAGCACCTCGAAGACCCGGCGACCGGCCAGGCGATTAGCCAGGGTGAAGGTGTCCTGTGCCATGCTCAGGCTTGAGCACAGGGTGTCAGGGCCGATCAGCAGGGCAACCGTGGGCATGGCGACATCCAGAAGTGTTTGGCGATTAATGACATAAAGTTGTCGTTATCGCCAGCTGGCGGCCACAAGCGACGCCGTCAATACTGCGTGGGACCTTTCAGTGGAGTACACCTCATGGCGCACGCCAATGCCGAGACCCTCACGCGCTTTTATCAGGCCTTTCAACGGTTGGACGCCGAGACCATGGCGGCCTGCTACGCGCCCAACGTGGTTTTCAGTGATCCGGCCTTTCCTGCGCTGTACGGCGCTGAAGCCGCGGACATGTGGCGCATGCTGACCAGTCGCGCCCAGGATTTCTCGTTGGACTTTGAAGGCGTCGAAGCCGACGATCACCAAGGGCGTGTGCGCTGGACCGCTCGCTACCTGTTCAGCAAGACGGGACGCCAGGTGGTCAACGTCATCGACGCTCAGTTCACGTTTGAGAATGGCCTAATCGTCACCCACCGTGATCAGTTCGACTTGTGGCGCTGGTCGCATCAGGCGCTGGGCCTCAAGGGCCTGTTACTGGGCTGGAGCCCGCTCGTGCGTGGGGCGATTCGGCGTCAGGGGGCCGCTTCCCTGGCCTATTACCGCGCAAGCCGGTAAACCCACAGCACAGATGGTCGACTCGGGGAGGCGCAACACGGAACGCAGTGATAGGCTTGCGGGTCAGAACCTATTAATGCAGGTCGGATTAACACCGGCCGCCCGCCTCGAGAGCCAGCAGTGACCCAAATGATACTGACCATGAACAAGGCCCGTGCCTGGGGCGTCCACGCCGTAACCGCCAGTGGCGTGATCCTCGGGCTGCTCGCATTGCTCGCCGTGATCGATGGTAATCCCAAGCAGTGCCTGCTGTGGCTGGGCCTGGCGCTGCTGGTCGATGGCCTGGATGGCACCCTGGCGCGACGCTATGACGTCAAGGGTGTGTTGCCGCATTTCGATGGCTCGACCCTGGACCTGGTGATCGATTACCTCACCTATGTGTTTATCCCCGCGATCTTTGTCTACCGCTTTATCCCGCTGCCTGAATACACCCTGCTGCTGTCGGTTGGCCTGATTCTGCTGTCGTCGCTGTTCTGCTTCTGCAACGTCAACATGAAGAGCAAGGACAACTACTTCGTCGGCTTCCCGGCCGCCTGGAACGTGGTGGTGGTGTATTTCTACCTGCTCGACTTTGGCCCCTGGCTGACGTTCGGCACCATCTTGCTGCTGTCCGCTCTGACCCTGACGCGCATGAAGTTCCTGCACCCGTTCCGCGTCAAGGAGATGATGCCGCTGAACATCGGTGTGACCATGGTCTGGATGCTGGCCTGCGCGGCGCTGATCGTGCAGTTCCCGCAGCAGTCGCTGGCACTCACGGTGCTCTGGCTGGCCGCCTCGGCCTACTTCGTCGGCATCTGTGTGTGGCGCACCGCGCGTGAATGGTTCGCCTGAGTCGCAAAGCGCTGCGCCCCTGCCTGTCCTAGCCGTTCCTGAGGCACCCGCCTCCGACGCAGGTGCCGAGAAACCCTGGTTCGTTTACCTGGTGCGTGCGCAGAATGGCGCACTCTACTGCGGGATCAGCGATGACCCGCAGCGGCGCTTTCTGCAGCACCAGCGCGGCAAGGGTGCGCGCTTCTTCTACTCCAGCCCAGCCATGGCCCTGGTGTATGTCGAGGCCTGTGCCGGCAAGGGCGAAGCGCTACGCCGCGAGCGGGCGATCAAACGCCTGGGCAAACCCGCCAAAGAAGCGCTTATTCCGGCCAGTGATACGCTGCTATCAGGCTGAGCCGGTGGGCGTGTGCGGGGGAGCGAGGTAAGCTGGCGTTTTCCTTGCTGCGGAGCCCACCATGCACGAGTTGATCCTGCACCACTACCCAACCTCGCCGTTTGCCGAGAAGGCGCGCCTGTTGTTGGGCTTCAAGCAGCTGTCGTGGCGCTCGGTGACCATCCCGCCGATCATGCCCAAGCCGGACCTCACCGCGCTGACCGGCGGCTACCGCAAGACCCCGGTGCTGCAGGTCGGTGCCGATATCTACTGCGACACCGCGCTGATCGCCCGTCGCCTGGAAGCCGAAAAGGCCACCCCGAGCCTGTTCCCCGAAGGCCAGGCGTTCAATGTCGCCAGTTTTGCCCAGTGGGCCGACTCAGTGGTGTTTCTGCATGCGGTGAGCCTGGTGTTCCAGCCGGAGTCCATCGCTGCACGCTTTGGTAAGGCGCCGCCAGAATTCCTCAAGAGCTTTATCGCCGACCGCTCGACGCTGTTCAACGGTGGCCTGGCCACTCGCTTGCCAGCTGAGATCGCGCGTCACCAGTGGCCCACCCTGATGGCGCGCCTGCAGCAGCAGTTGGCGAGCCAGAGCGGTGACTACCTGTTCGGTGAGCCGTCGCTGGCTGACTTCGCCATGGCCCACCCGCTGTGGTTCCTGCGGGGCACGCCGGTCACCGCGCCGCTGGTGGATGACTACCCGGACGTTGCCGCCTGGCTGGCGCGGGTGCTGGGATTTGGCCATGGTTCAGCGAGCGACATGAGCGGCGAAGAGGCGGTGAACGTGGCGCGCGAGGCGACCCCAGCGGCGTTGCCAGATGAAGCCTTCAGCGACCCGAACGGTTTCAGCGCCGGCCAGGCGGTGGCGATTTCCGCTGTCGATTATGGCGTGGATGCGGTGGAAGGTGAGCTGCTGTTCGCCGGCACCGAATCGCTGATCCTGCGCCGCGAAGACCCGCGCGCGGGCACCGTGCACGTGCATTTCCCACGTGTAGGCTTTCGTATCGAAGCGCGCTGAGTAGCGCCTAAACAAACGCCCGGTTCGCCGGGCGTTTTGCATTGTGGGTTGGCATGTCTTCGGGTATCGCTGTGCTCCACCCAGGCGACTGGCTGCGCAATAAAGCTCGCGGCTGAAGCCCCTCCCACAGGCCACATAAACCGTGGGAGGGGCTTTAGCCGCGACAGCTGTAGGGTGGATGACGCTCTTTTCATCCACCATCGTTCTCGCCGCTTGGTGGACGGTTGAGGCGTCGTCCACCCTACTAGCGCCAGCGTTAACGCTGATCCGGCAGCAGGAAGTTGCCGGTTTGCCCGCCTTCGAGCGTTGGGATTTAGGCTTGTTTTCAGGTCCACGCCCGGTTCGCCGGGCGTTTTGCATTGTGGGTTGGCATGTCTTCGGGTATCGCTGCGCTCCACCCGGGCGACTGGCTGCGCAATAAAGCTCGCGGCTAAAGCCCCTCCCACAGGCCACATAAACCGTGGGAGGGGCTTTAACCGCGACAGCAGTCGGGTGGATGACGCTCTTTTCATCCACCATCGTTCTCGCCGCTTGGTGGACGGGTGAGGCGTCGTCCACCCTACTAGCGCCAGCCTTAACGCTGATCCGGCAGCAGGAAATTGCCGGTTTGCCCGCCTTCGAGTGTTGGGGTTTCGGCTTCATCCTTGAGCTCCACGCCCGAGAGCTGGCGGCGGCAGGCTTCGCGCATCAGGTACATCAGGCGGAAGGTGGCCATGCCATAGCTCAGGCCTTCCAGGCGCACGTTGGAGATGCAGTTGCGGTAGGCATCGTTGAGCCCAACGCGCGGCGCGTAGGTGAAGTACAGGCCCAGGCTGTCGGGTGAGCTAAGGCCAGGGCGCTCGCCGATCAGGATCACCGTCATCTTCGCGCCCAGGCGCTCGCCGACCTCGTCTGCCACGGCGACGCGGCCTTGTTCCACCAGGGAAATCGGCGCCAGGCTCCAGCCTTCGGCGGTCACCTGTTCGAGCAGGCGCTCGAGAAGTGGCAGGCTGTGGCGGTGCACGGCGAGCGCCGACAGGCCATCGGCGATGACGATTGCCAGGTCTTTGCCGGTGCCGTGTTGCGCCGCGTAGGCGTCGAGCTGGGCGCCAGAGTCGGCGTGCAGGCGACGGCCCAGGTCTGGGCGCTGCAGGTAGGTGTGGCGGTCATCGGCTGCGCTGCGCAGGTGCAGGGTGTCGAGGCCGCGTTGTTGCAGGGCGTCGCTCAGGGTCTTGGGGTCGAAGGGCAGGTGCACCGCGTCACGGGCCTGGGCATGGGCAAACTGGAAATCCAGCTGCGCGCGGGTCGGCAGGCTGGTGCCAGCGCGGCCCAACGCGATGCGCGCGGGGGTCAACTGGCGCAGCTGCTGCCAGGGGTTCTCGGTGGCGGGTGGCCGTTCGGACATGGGAGCCTCGTTACGCAAACGTGAGCAGGTCAGTTCAGGTGAGCCAGGGCCTGGCGGAACGCGGCGGGCAGTTCATCGCCCAGGCGCAATTGGCCCCCTTGCTGGTGCAGGATGTTCATGCGCTGCAGCCAGCCCTCGAACTCCGGCGCGGTGCGCAGGCCAAGCACCTGACGTGCGTAGAGTGCGTCGTGGAAAGAGGTGGTCTGGTAGTTGAGCATCACGTCGTCCGAGCCGGGGATGCCCATGATGAAGTTGATGCCGGCGGTGCCGAGCAGCGTCAGCAGGGTGTCCATGTCGTCCTGATCGGCTTCGGCATGGTTGGTGTAGCAGATGTCGCAGCCCATGGGCACGCCGAGCAGCTTGCCGCAGAAGTGATCCTCCAGGCCGGCGCGGATGATCTGCTTGCCGTTGTACAGGTACTCCGGGCCGATAAAGCCGACCACGGTGTTGACCAGAAACGGGTTGAAGTGGCGGGCCACGCCGTAGGCGCGGGTTTCGCAGGTCTGCTGGTCGACGCCATGGTGGGCGTTGGCCGACAGCGCGCTGCCCTGGCCAGTCTCGAAATACATCAGGTTGTTGCCCTGGGTGCCGCGCTTGAGGCTCAGGCCGGCGTCGTAGCCTTCCTGCAAAATCTTCAGGCTGACGCCGAAACTGGCGTTGGCCGCCTCGCTGCCGGCAATCGACTGGAACACCAGGTCCAGCGGCGCACCGCGCTCGATGGCGGCGATGGAGCTGGTGACGTGGGTGAGTACGCAGGACTGGGTCGGGATCTCGTAACGCTGGATGATCGCATCGAGCATTTCCAGCAAGGCGGTGATCGAGCCCATGCTGTCGGTGGCCGGGTTGATGCCGATCATGGCATCGCCGTTGCCGTACAGCAGGCCGTCGAGAATGCTCGCGGCGATGCCGGCTGGGTCGTCAGTCGGGTGGTTGGGTTGCAGCCGTGTGGACATGCGCCCGCGCAGGCCCTGGGTGTTGCGAAAGCGGGTGACCACACGGATTTTCTGCGCCACCAGAATCAGGTCCTGAATGCGCATGATCTTCGACACCGCCGCGGCCATTTCTGGCGTCAGCCCGGGTGCCAGGTGGCGCAGGCTGGTTTCATCGGCCGCCTCGCCGAGCAACCAGTCGCGCAGCCCGCCGACGGTCAGGTGGCTGACCGGAGCGAAGGCGGCGGCATCATGGCTGTCTATGATCAGACGGGTGACTTCATCCTGCTCGTAGGGGATCACCACCTCCTGCAAAAAATGCTTGAGCGGTACATCGGCCAGGGCCATCTGCGCGGCGGCGCGTTCGGCATCGCTGCTGGCCGCCACGCCCGCCAGAAAGTCACCCGAGCGCGCTGGCGTGGCCTTGGCCATCAGTTCGCGCAGGCTGTCGAAGCGCCAGGTCTGGCTAGCGATGGTGTGGGCAAATTGAGCCATCAGTCATTCTCCTGTGGCGGCCACCACCCGGGTGGCCGCTTGGGGCAAATCAGCGCAGCGAACGCTCGGCGGCCTGGATCGCGGCGAACTCTTCCTCAGGCGTACCCGAGACCAGATGGTGACGGCTGTACAGGGCAAAGTAGGCAATGAACAGCGCATAGATGATGGCTGCGCCGATCACCACCCGTGGGTCGACCAAAAAGCCTGCCACCAGCGCTACCGCCGCCAGTACCAGGGCCACGCTCGAGGTCACCACGCCACCGGGGGTGCGATAGGGGCGCGGCATGTCCGGACGACGTACCCGCAGGGTGATGTGCGCGGCCATCATCAGTACATAAGACAGCGTTGCACCGAATACCGCCACCAGAATCAGCAGGTCGCCTTGGCCACTCAGTGACAAACCGAAGCCCACAATGCCAGGCACGATGAGTGCCATGACTGGCGCCTTGTTGCGGTTGGTCAAGGACAGGCTGCGGGGCAGATAGCCGGCGCGCGACAGGGCGAAGATCTGCCGCGAGTAGGCGTAGATGATCGAGAAGAAGCTGGCGATCAAGCCTGCCAGGCCCACCAGGTTGACGAACTGGCTCATCCAGGTGGAGCCGCCGTAGACCTTGACCAGCGATTCCACCAGCGGGTTACCGGACGCGACCAGCGATTGCGCGCCAGCGGCGCCAGGACCGACCAGCAGGATCAGCCCGGCGAACGCCAGCAGCACCAGCATGGCGCCGATCAGGCCGCGGGGCAGATCGCGCTGCGGGTCTTTGCTTTCTTCGGCGGCCAGCGGCACGCCTTCGACCGCCAGGAAGAACCAGATGGCATAGGGCAGTGCGGCCCAGATGCCGAGGTAGCCGAACGGCAGGAAGGCGCTGGCGCCCGTGGCCTCGGTGGCCGGGATGTCGAACAGGTTGGCAACCTGGAAATGCGGCGCCATGGCGACGATATAGACGCCCAGGGCAATGGCCGCGACGGCGGTGATGGCGAACATCAGCTTCAGCGCTTCACCGGCGCCGAGAATATGGATACCGATAAACACCACATAGAACACCAGGTAGATGATCCAGCCGCCGATGCCGAACAGCGATTCGCAGTAGGCACCAATAAAACAGGCGATGGCCGCTGGGGCGATGGCGTACTCGATCAGAATCGCCGTGCCGGTGAGGAAGCCGCCCCAAGGGCCGAAGGCCGTGCGGGTGAAGCCGTAGCCACCGCCCGCGGTGGGGATCATCGAGGACAGTTCGGCCAGGGCGAAGCACATGCACAGGTACATGGTCGCCATCAGCAGTGTGGCGATAAACATGCCGCCCCAGCCGCCTTGCGCCAAGCCGAAGTTCCAGCCGGCGTAGTCGCCGGAAATTACATAGGCCACGCCAAGCCCGATCAGCAGAATCCAGCCGGCGGCGCCTTGCTTGAGTTGCCGGTTGGCAAAGTACTCGGCGTTGACCGTCTCAGTTGCCACACCAGCCTGGGCAGGTGTGGTCAGTGTCTGTTTGGACATACAAGTCTCCTTCATGCCTCACTGCGCTGCGGTGAGGCGCTGCATTTAAGGGTGGCTAACGATGGCAGTTCAGAAGAAGCCCAGTGGGTTGATGTCGTAGCTGATCAGCAGGTTCTTGGTCTGCTGGTAGTGGTCGAGCATCATCTTGTGGGTCTCACGCCCGACCCCGGACTTTTTATAGCCGCCAAAGGCAGCGTGCGCCGGGTACAGGTGGTAACAGTTGGTCCACACGCGACCGGCCTTGATCGCCCGGCCCATGCGGTACGCGCGGTTGATGTCGCGGGTCCACAGGCCGGCGCCGAGGCCGAACTCGGTATCGTTGGCAATCGCCAGGGCTTCGGCTTCGTCCTTGAAGGTGGTGATGCCGACCACCGGGCCAAAGATCTCTTCTTGGAACACGCGCATCTTGTTGTTGCCCTTGAGCAGCGTCGGCTGGATGTAATAGCCGCTGGCCAGGTCGCCCTCCAGCTTCTCGGTGGCACCGCCAGTGAGCAGTTCGGCGCCTTCCTGCTGGGCGATCTCCAAGTAGCTGAGGATCTTGTCGTACTGCTGCTCGGAGGCCTGGGCGCCGACCATGGTTTCGGTGTCCAGCGGGTTGCCGCGTTTGATCACCTTGATCTTCTTCATCACCTCGACCATGAAGGCGTCGTAGATCGACTCCTGCACCAGCGCCCG